>Ga0308157_10001388_pt1 | contig 50828 bp, 51 predicted proteins | sample PhyBR1_FD_201035 | JGI IMG/M metagenome (GOLD analysis project Ga0308157, IMG submission 201035) | Phyllosphere microbial communities from UC Gill Tract Community Farm, Albany, California, United States - DLSLB.R1 | ecosystem: Host-associated > Plants > Phyllosphere > Unclassified | place: USA...
TAACAACTTCTACCGTGCGGCCCTGACGCACGAGTTGGTTAATGGTTGGCATTAAATAACGTCCCTAAACGTAAAAAACGAAAACGTGAAACCCTTCGGAAATTCCGAAAAGCTCTCGAATGTACCAGCTTGGCAAACCCAGAGCAAGTCATATGTGATTAAACGGCAGGCACCCAAGTATTAGGCTCCTGCCGCTTTCGTGGCTCGCGTTAACGAATCCACAGTCGGATGGCATCCCAGGTGCGACCAAAGAAACCACCTTCATCCACGCCTTCCAGCGCAACGATGGGCAATTCAGCAGCGACTTGATCTGCCACCAGCACCTTCAAAGTGCCCACTTGCTGGCCCTTGGCAATCGGCGCCAACAAAGGATCAGTACGCACCACCTGGGTGGTGACCTTGCCAGAGCTTCCCGAAGGTACTGTCACGACAGTTGCGCCTTCACGCCCGACCTTGATGGTGCCTTTGGTGCCCTTCCAGATTTGGGCCTCTTCCATCGCCTGCCCTGCATCAAACAGCTTGACTGCGTCATAGGCCGTATAGCCCCAGTTCAAGAGCTTCTGGCTTTCATTGGCACGCGCGTTGTCGCTGGCGGCACCCAGCAAGATAGAGAGCATCCGGCGCCCGCCCACGTTGGGGATTTCGCGATTGGCAGTAGAAACCAGGCAGTAGCCTGCAGCATTGGTGTGACCTGTTTTGAGGCCATCGACCGTAGGGTCACGGAACAGCAAGGTATTGCGGTTTCGGCCATTGGCCGCAGGCGTGCCTTGATAGCGGTATTCCTTGATGGCGTAGTAGTGCGTGTACTGGGGGAAGTCACGCATCAGGCGTATTGCCAAAATAGACAGGTCACGCGCGGTCGTCAGATGGCCGGGCTCGGTCAGTCCTTCAGGGTTCTTGTAGACGGTACCCGTCATACCCAGCGCTTTAGCCTGCTCGTTCATCAGGCGCACAAAGTTTTCCTTGGTACCGCCCACGCCCTCGGCCAGCGCCATGGTGGCGTCATTGCCAGACTGCACGATCATGCCCTTGATCAAGTCCTCGACAGGCACTTGCATCTTGGGATCGATAAACATGCGCGAGCCAGGCATCTTCCAGGCTTGCTCGCTCACAGGCAGGCGCTGCTCCAGTGTGATCTTCTTGGAACGCAGTGCATCAAACACGAGGTAACCCGTCATCAGCTTGGTCAGCGATGCAGGCTCTACAGGAGCGTCAACATCCTTGGATGCCAGCACTTGGTTGGCCGTCACATCCACCAGCATATAGGTGCGCGCAGCAATTTCTGGCGGCTGCAACTGTGCAATTTGGGCATTCGCCCACAAAGGCGCCATGGCCGCGGTCAATGCCAGCGTGCGCAGGGTCGAGAAAACAGGCTTCATGAACACAACTCGGTTATCAAAAAATCAGCAGAAAAAAGCTGCGCACTCACAGGTGCACAGCACTCAGGTGACGAAGCACCAAGCCTTTGAGCAAAGGCAATTGTCCGTGGAAGAAATGCCCCCCATCCGGGACAACTGTTACAGGCAGTATCTGCGGGCGCGCCCAGTCCATGACCGATTGCAGCGGCACGGTGTCATCTTTCTCACCATGCAGCACCAGCGTGCGGTCATGGGCAGCCGGAGGCAGCGTGGCGGGTTCAAAGCGGCTGGCAGCCGTGCCAACCAGTACTACTTTTTCAACCCGTGCCTCATCCCATAAAGCAGCTACCGCGTGCGTGGTGACAAATGCACCGAAGGAGAACCCTGCCAGCGCCACTGCACCCTGGGGCGCCACCTGGCGTACCACTTCCATCAAATCCTGGGCCTCGCCCTTGCCTGCATCGTGCACACCTTCGCTGGCACCGACGCCGCGAAAGTTAAAACGAATGGCTTCCCAGCCCGCTTGCACAAAGGCGCGTGCCAAGGTCTGCACTACTTTGTTGTCCATGGTGCCGGCAAACAAGGGGTGCGGATGGGCGATCACCGCCACGCCTTTGGGCGTGCCCGCAGGGCGGTCACGCAGGGCTTCGATCAGACCGGCAGCGCCGGCGAGGGTGAATCGTTCTGTTTGGGCGTTCAATTGCAACTACCTAATTTATAGCTACCTGCGCTTTATGAATAAGCACTGGCGGCCAGAAACACTTGGGATTGGGGCTGTGAGTCTGTTTCAGCGGCCAAGTTCCGGGGGAACCAGCAAACGTTCAACCACTGTGCCGTTTTTCAGGTGTGACTCGACAATTTCGTCAATGTCTGCGGTATCGAAAAAGGTGTACCAAGTCCCCTCGGGGTAGACCACGGCGACCGGGCCTGCAGCACAGCGATCCAGACAGCCTGCCTTGTTCACGCGCACCTGGCCTTTGCCCGCCAGGCCGGCATCTTTCACGGCTTTTTTGCAGTGGTCAAAGCCTTCCTTGGCGCCATGCAAAGCACAGCAGTCTTCGCCATTGGGGCGTTCGTTCAGGCAAAAGAAAATATGGCGACTGTAGTAGCCGCTGGAGGTGTGTTCACTCATGGTGCAAACATTCTAGGCCGTGGCCATGCAATCCACTGGGCCAGTGAAAAGGTGCCCTAGCTAGGCTCAGGTTGCCGCTGTGTCAGGCGCAGCGCCACATAGCCCAGCACAGCATAGGGCCAGGCCCAGCCCAGCCATTGCCCCAGCCCGTAAAAACGCATGAAGCGTCCCTGCTCCCAAGACTGCAGGGTGTCGGCAAAGTAGGGGTTAAGCGGTGCCTGGTTGAGCCAGTTGAGCTGCCACATCAGCACCAAAATCAGCAGCACTGCACACCAGCGGCGTGGCACTGGCAGCGCGCAGACAGCCAGCAAGATGGCCGCCACAATACCCGCCTGTGTGGGCAGCGTGTTCCACGCCCAGGCGTGGTTGGGGCCATAAGCCATGGCCGATGACAACGCAGTAGCCGCAATGCCCGCCGCAATGACAACGATGGCCAACACCGCCCGACGGCCGCGATGGACCATCAGCATGTAACCCAGCAGACAAGGCGCCAGCAAACCCAGCATGACGCACAGCATTTCTGCACTGGGCATCAGCGGTACCAGCGGCTCTTCGCGCAGGGGCAGCCAGTCCATGAAGGGCGTACCCTCCAGCCATTCGTCCAGTGTTTTATCCAGCCGCTCCAGCACCTGCCCCAGGCTAAAAGGCAGCGTCGCCGGAAAGAGCAGAGCAATGGGCCACAGACCAATCAGCACCAGTCCCCCGTGGGGCTGCTGATCAAACCAGCGCTGCCTAAATACGCTCCAGCGCTCCAGCGCACCCAGCCGCTCCAAGGCGGCAGCCAGCAAAGCGCCCATCAATGCGCCTGCGGCGTTGAGCACAAAATCCAGATTGGAGGGGACACGTCGCGGCAAGTAGATTTGCAAAAACTCCATGCTCAGCGACAGCGCTGCACCACTCAGAAATGCTGCGGGAATGGACCAGGCCCGCAAGCCACTGCGCAGCCCTCCCAGCGCCAACAGGAAACCCAAAGGCACATAACCCACAATGTTGGTGTTGACGTCAAACCACGTCCAGTACGGAGGAGGCAGTGGCGCCGTCACAAACACCCAGGGCGAAATGCCCTGCACCCGCCAGCCGTCGAACGGAAACAAGCTGGCGAAGACAATCAGTGCGATGTACAGCATGGCCAGTGGCCATGCCGAGGTCTTGAACACAGGCTGCCCCTTTCCGGTGGGCGGACGAGGTTTAAAAAGGCTTCACAACGACGAGGATCACGATGGCCACGAGCAGCAGCACGGGCAGTTCGTTGTACCAGCGGAACCAGCGGTGGCTGCGCTGGCATGTTCCGGCCATCAACTGACGCAGCAGCACGCCGCAGCTGTAGTGATAACCCGCTACGGCCAGTACCAGCACCAGCTTGGCATGCACCCAGCCGCCCGCTTGCCAAAAACCAAAGCCCAGCAGCAGCCACAGGCCCAGTGCAATGGCAGGAATCGCCAAGATGGTGGTGAAGCGCAACAATCGCTGCGACATACCGATCAGGCGTTCACGCTCTGCCACAGAGCCCGGCGTCACCATGGCCAGATTCACAAAGATGCGCGGCAGGTAGAAAAGACCAGCAAACCAGCTGGTCACGAAGACGATATGAAAAGCTTTGACCCACAACATGGGCACAGTGTAAGGCGCAGACTTGGCGCAAAAAAAGCCCGGCCAAGGCCGGGCGTGAAAATTCCTCTGGAAAGAGGCCTGCTCAGGGAGGTGAAGCAGGGAATGCGGCAAGCCGCGCTCGGAGGCCAATCTAGCATTGCGTTTGGGCACGCGCACCGGGACTATCCCCAAGGACAAGCTTGACTGGGCTGTGCCGGGATCGCTCACACAGAAGTATCGACAGGAGCACAATGGCAGGCATGCATCTGTCTAGCCCTACCCCTTTTCCGCAAAGCCGTCCCCGCCGTCTGCGCCGTGATGCTTTCACCCGCAACCTGGTGCGTGAGAACCACCTGACAGCCCATGACTTCATTTACCCGGTGTTCGTCCACGAGGGCAGCAACCGCCGCGAGGCCATTGCCTCGATGCCCGGTGTAGAGCGCCTGAGCCTGGACCTGCTGCTGCCTGTGGCCCAAGAGTGTGTGAAGCTGGAAATTCCAGTGCTGGCGCTGTTTCCCGCCATTGACACCAGCCTGAAGACACCTGACGGCAAAGAAGCGCTGAACCCTGATGGCCTGATCCCCCGTGTGGTGCGCGCACTGAAAAAAGAGTTCCCCCAGCTGGGCATCATGACCGACGTGGCGCTGGACCCCTACACCAGCCACGGTCAGGACGGCATCCTGGATGAAACCGGCTACATCCTCAATGAAGAAACCGTGGAAGTGCTGGTCGGCCAGGCCCTCACGCACGCCGAAGCCGGTGTCGACATGGTCGCCCCCAGCGACATGATGGACGGCCGCATTGGCGCCATCCGCGAAGCACTGGAGCTGCAAGGCCACATCTACACGCGCATCATGGCCTATAGCGCCAAGTACGCCAGTGCCTTCTACGGCCCCTTTCGCGATGCCGTTGGTACGCGTGGTGCGCTGGGCAAGGCCGACAAGAACGTCTACCAGATGGACCCGGCCAACTCCGATGAAGCCCTGCGCGAAGTGGCCATGGACATTGCCGAGGGTGCAGACATGGTCATGGTCAAGCCCGGCATGCCCTATCTGGACATCGTGCGCCGCGTCAAAGATGAGTTCAAGGTGCCCACCTTTGCCTATCAGGTCAGCGGCGAGTACGCCATGATCAAGGCCGCTGCAGCGAATGGCTGGCTGGACCACGACGCCGTCATGATGGAAGCGCTGCTGGCCTTCAAGCGTGCCGGGGCTGATGGCATCTTGACGTACTTTGCGATCGACGCGGCCAAGAAGCTGCGCGGGCTGTAACCTCTGGGCCTGCACCGGGTGGCTGCACAGCCGCCCGGTTTTCATAGCTGTCAGCGCCTGAACAGCCTGCGTTTTTGGCCTTTTTGACCTTACATCTATGCAACTGCTGCTGATTCAGCCTGCCACCAAACAGGTGCAAGACCTGGGCACCTGGCCGCCCGCCGAGTCCACCGCCCTGCCGCGCCCCGAGGCCGGTGCGTTTTACTGGCTCTCTTGCGAGCGCAGCGAATTTGAGGCGCAGCTAGCGGCCGTTCAGCCACTGCTGCTGTCGCTGTGCGGCACACCGCTGGTGGATCTGCACATCTCCGACCTGCTGAACGCACACATCCCATCCACGTTTGACTTCACGTCGGATTACGACGTGCTGGTATTTCGCCGACTGGACCTGCCGCAGGTCCAAGCGCCCTCCACCACCAAAGGGCTGCCTACCGCGCCCGTGGGCTTTGCGGTGTTTGACGAGATCTTGCTCAGCGTGCACCCCAGCGCATGCCCCGTGCGTGAACACTACCTGCAGCGCTTGCTCTCGCCTGCAGGCACTTTCCCCGAAAAACGCAGCGCAGGCAGCCGCCTGCCACCCAGCAGTGCTGACCTGATGCTGCGCCAGATCGACCAGATGGTGGACGGCTACCAGAGCCTGCGCCGCGACATGGCCAAGCAAATCGATGGCTGGCAGATGGCCTTGCTCAACCCCAAATCCCGCTTTAACGACTGGGCCGAGGTGCTGCAGGCGCGCCTGGGGCTGCACCAGCTCGATGAAATCTGTGAAGACCAGCGCGCTGCCGTGCAAGACTGGATTGATTCGCTGGACGGCTGGAGCAGCGAAGACAGCAGCAAAACCGCACGCCGCGCGCTGGAGCTGCTGCGCGTGCGCTCGCGCGACGTGCTGGAGCACATTGAACGCGTGATTCACCACGTGCACCGCATGGAGCAAAGTGCCGAAGCCGCCATGCAAATGCACTTCTCCGCACAGAGCAACCGTGCCAACGACATCATGCGCACCCTCACCACACTGACCGCCATCTTTCTGCCACTGAACTTGATTGCGGCCGTGTTCGGCATGAACTTTGACGTTCTGCCCCTGGTGCACAAAGAAGATGGTTTCTGGTGGGCCATGGGCGCCATGGGCCTGATTGGCCTGGTGCTGCTGGTGTTCTTCTGGCGCCGCCGGTACATTGAAAAAGACAGCTTGCTGGGCAACAATGATTAAAAAGAAGAGCTGCTAATGCTTATGAGCCAACAACTTCAGACACAAAAGTATTTGAAATGCGCATGAATACAGCGCAAGCAGCTTCTCTTTTAATGGCACATCACAGCGAACGGCGCAAATACTGGTCAAAAAATGCCAGCGTGCGGTCTTTGGCCTGCACCGCGCTGATGTCGTCATAACTGCCACGCTGGTCACAGTTAAAACCGTGGTCGGCCTCGTACAAATGCACCTGTACACTCGGGTGTGCATGGCTGAAGGCCTGCACGCTGTCCACCGAGATATGCGCATCCAGCGTGCCAAAGTGCGCCATCACCGGAATGCGTGGCATGCGCGCCATGTCAGGCGCAACCGTCATACCGCCCCCGTAGTAGCACACAGCCGCAGAAAGCTCATCGAGATGCTGCGCCGCGCGCCACGTCAGCAGGCCGCCCCAGCAAAACCCCAGCATGCCCACACGCTCGCCGCTCGATTGCTGCACCCACTGCGCGGCAGCCCGAACATCTTGCAGCACGCCCTCACCCGGCAAAGCCTCTGCGGCCGCTTTCAGCGCTTTGCCGCGCGCCATGCCTTCGGCGTCATAGCCCAGATCCACATCCGGCTCCAGCCGTGCAAAGAGTGCCGGAGCAATCGCCACAAAACCCCGCGCAGCCAGCCGATCGGTCACGGCACGGATGTGCGCATTCACGCCAAAAATCTCCTGCGCCACCACCAGTGCGCCGCGCACCGGCCCTTCGGGCTGTGCCACCCATGCAGGGATTTGCACCCCGTCTGCTGCCATTAGCTGTACAAACTGTCCCATGCCTGCCCCTTGTATGTTGTCGTTGTGCCATGGTCTCATCCGCACCAACCTTACCTACACTTCGACCACACCACTGGTAACTTTAAGCAATCTGCGTTCCACTTAGCCCATTCACTCCCAACGCCTACCGCCCATGGATTTAAAACCGCTGATCACCCTGGTCGCCATCGTCAACCCGCTGGCGATCGTGCCGTTTTTCATCCATTACACCCAGGGATTTAACGCTGAGCAGCGCACGCAAACCATCCGCACCGCGGCCTTCAGCGCGTTTGTGGTGATTGCCGCATGCGCACTGATTGGCCTGCAGGTACTGGATTTCTTCAACATATCGCTGCAAAGTTTTCAGGTCGGCGGCGGCTTGCTGCTGCTGCTCAGTGCCATGAACATGCTGAACGCACGCCCTGCAGAAGACCGCCCTCACGAAGCCACGCTGGAAGCCGGGGCCGAAAAAGCGGCCATGGGCAACAGCATTGCGGTCGTTCCACTCACCATCCCCCTGCTCACAGGCCCCGCAGCCATGTCCACCGTGGTGATTTACGCCGATCAGGCCGCCAATTTCTGGCAACACCTGGCACTGGTGGGCTATGGAGTTGTGGTGGCCGCTTGCGTGTGGGGTAGTTTTTCGATGGCAGAGCCCATCGCCCGCGTTCTGGGCAAAACCGGCATCAATGTGATGACGCGGCTGATGGGCTTGATTTTGGCCGCGCTGGCCATCGAAGTGATGGCGGGCGGCCTGGTGAAGATTTTTCCCGTCCTGGCAGGCTAGGCTTTTGTTCACGCACGGTTGCCGCCGTGCGTGCCAAGCAGCCCGGGGCGGCTACGCCGCCGCTTGCGCTACCTTGTGTGCCTGAACCGAATGCTGGTCATGGTCTTCGGGCTTGGAGCACGCACCGCCACAACCGCTGATCAGTTGCTCGGGCAAAGACTCCGTGTGGGCCACTTCGCCCGTCTCCGGGTCAAAGCCGACGCTTTGCATGTGCTGCGCCAAGGCCGCATCCATGGTCTGGGCGTGGTAGCTGAACCAGGAGGCCAGCTCCGGCGTCATGCCGCGAATCATGGTGAAGTTGCCCTGCTCACCGTTCTTGGCACCTTCTCGCATGATTTCCAGCACCACCTTGTGCTGGGTGGCATGGCAGTTGCCCACAGAAAAGCCTGTGGCCTCCATCCAGCGGTCTTCCTGCCCAAAGTGGGCTTCCGTATGCGCGATCAGTTCTTGCCACAGCGGTTCAAGTTCTTCGTCCGCAGCGCTTTCCACAGCCGCCAGCAGATCGACAAACTCTTTGTGCGTTTCATCCATGGCAGGAACGTTCAGCTCCAAAGCTGCGCTCCATTCCAACGTCGCCATAGTGCAACTCCTTCTTATGGGTTTGTTTCAGTGAACCGAGCTTAAAGAGGAGATTTCTTAGGGATTTGCGTCACATCAAATTCTGACCAGCCCAAGGCATTGACCTACAGCCTTGTTTTCCCTAAAGCAAAAAGCCCTGCATTGCAGGGCTTGGTTGTGCACGCTATATGCCACACGTCATGTGTCATGCGCCATGCAGCGTCAAATTTCCGCCATTACTGGCCAAAAGTACGCTTGGCATCGTTTTGGCATTTGTCCTTCACGTCGCCCGACAGGGCATCGCAACGCTCCATGGCCGCCTTGTAGTCGGCTTCACGCACATTCTGTGCTGCGTCCTTGCGAACCTCAGACACGTGCGCCGCCTTGGCGTTGCCATCTTTGCTGCCGTCTGCCCGCGCATCCGCTACCTTGGCCGCTTCCAGAGCTTTCACGTGTTGTGCCTTGGCATCTTTTTCACACACATCCTCGGCATTGCCCTTGAGGTCGTCACACTTTTCCTTGGCCACTGCGTAGGCAGTATCGGCCTTGGTCTTGGCAACGTTGTAGCGCCGCTTTTCGGTTGGATCTTTGCGGTGCTCCAGCTCTGCCTTGGCTACTTTTTCGCGGCCCTCGGCCTCTTTTTCACAGACATCCTTGGCATTCGCGGTCAGCGATGTGCACTGCGCTTTGGCTGCCTTGTATTCGGCCGTGATGCGCTGCTGCTCGGCCTTATGTTCTTCTGCAGTCAGTGCAAAAGCAGAGGTAGCCATCAATGCGGCTGCGGTCATTGCTATTAATTTTGGGGTGAATTGCATAGCGACTCCTTGTCTCAGAGATATAAAAAAAGCATGGGCGGCCCGCGCCCATGCTTTGCGCCCTCAATGGCTTACTGGTCCCAGCGGAAGTCGGGGTGGCGCTTTTGCCAATCCGTCAACTGCTTTTCTGCCTCTTCCTTGGCGATACCGTGCCGCTCTTGCAGCTTGCCCAGAAACTGGTCGCGCTTGCCTGCAATCACATCGACGTCGTCGTCCGTCAGCTTGCCCCACTGCTCACGCATCTTGCCTTTGAATTGTTTCCAGTTTCCTGAGATACGGTCTTCATTCATAGCGACTCCTTTACGTGCATTCATCCATGCCGCACAGCAGAAAAACCAAATAAATCATGGCTTTACTGTTGTGCAGCGCGAACATTCACTGTACTGAGTCACGTGGGTGGCAGACGTAGTCACTGCAGGCGACGGACGGTAAGACCATGCCGCCCATGGCTGCAAGGCAGGCCTCAACGCTTGCTGACAGCCGTTACGGTCTGTAGCCAAGGCAGCATTTGCTGGCCTATCGCATCGACGCCCTGCGCCAGAGCCTGTACGCCCGCCGATGCATTGGGCGCAGCGGCTGGCTGGCGTACTTCAAAGACCTGCTGCGCCAGCAGCACATCGCCTTGCGGTGCGGGGTCGACCAGGGTGGCGCGTACCCGCACCCAGCCAGCGCTCTGGCGTGCACTGGCAAACACATGGCTGAATTCTTCCAGCGACAAGCGCAACACCGGAACCTGTCTGCCCTGCACACTGGGCGGCAGTTCCCCGGCTTCTGCAGACAGTACGACCCGCCCACCTTGGCCCAGGTGCTCACGCAACCGCTGCAACACCATCTGCGCGGGCGGCAAACTCCAGCGGGCCTGGGCATAGGCGTGCAGCACCTGGGAATCGGCATAGGCCAGCCGGTAACGCACGGCGGTATTGCCGTCTGACTGCAAAGGGGCCTGCATCTTGGCCAGCGCCACGGGCTGCAGCGCATCGCTGGCAGGGGCCAAGGCCGGGGGCACACCCAAGTCATAGCGCGCAACCGCCTGGGGAGGCTGTGGCAAGTTGCTGCAACCTGCCAGCAGCACTGCCAGCAAGCCACCAGCCAGCAAGCTGCGCCCGTTCAAGAGGCCTGATTTCATTGTTTGCATATGCTGCATCCTCATTGATTGGCTGGCGGGGCAACAAAACCCGGCTCACCCGGACCAGGCTTGCCGCCCACGCCGTATATCAAGGCCTGGGGGTTGTCTCCAATGCCAGAAACTGCACTGCCCAGCTGCCGTGCCGCAGAGGACACGTCAGTGGCCGCCTGGTTGATACCGGGCAAAGTGGCGCGGTCAAAGCGCTCTGCTGCACGCGCCATGGACTGAGAGCCGGCGGTCATTTGCTCCAGCACCCCACCGGGCTCCTGCACAGCCGAAGTCATCTTGCGCACATCTTTGGCCAGTGCGCCCGCCTCGTCGCCTGCGCGCTCCATCGCTTGCATGGCACGTCGTGCATCCTGCGCCATGGCGGGAAACTCGCGCACCGCGGGCACGACCTGCTCACGCAAGGTGATGTTCATTGACCGCGTCACCTCGCTCACATTGCCTGCGGCGTCCGACAGGTTCGACAGCAAGCTGCTGAACCGCGCCTGATTGTCATCGCCCAAAAGCTGGTTGATGCGCTTGGTCGCTTCATCTACTTTGCTCAAAATCGTCATCCCCTGATCCGCAAGCACGCTCAGAGGGGACGATTTCATGGGCAGGCGGGGCAGGCCGCTTTCCCCGGGGGGCATCTCGGCGCCCGGCGGGGTCAGATCATCGAGCTGAATGTGTGCAATGCCCGTCACCCCCTGATAGCCCAGCATGCCGAACGTGCCCGTGGTAGAGACTGGGGCCTTGCTGTCCACAGCAATGCGAATCAGCACGTTGCCTTGCTGCGCATCGTCAAACGTAATGTCTGTCACCTTCCCGACGGCCACCCCCTTGTAGCGCACCGTCGCCTGGCTTTGCAGCCCACTGATGGCATCCGCCGTGGACAGCTCATAGAGCCTGTATTCATGGCGATCGCGGGTCAGCCACAAGGCCAGACCTGCCAGCAAAACAGCCAGCGCCAGCACAAATGTGCCTGCGGCCATGGCATGGGATTTGTTTTCCATGGTTAATGCCCTCCTTGCGGGACTGGCGCCATGGCACGACGACCACGCTCACCCTGAAAGAACGTTTCAATAAACGGATGCTTAAATTGCGCCACCTCGCGCGGCGTACCTGTTACCAGCACCCGCTTTTCGGCCAGCACGGCCACGCGGCTGGACAGAGCGAACAAAGTGTCCAAGTCGTGCGTGACCATGATGACGGTCAGCCCCAGCTCGGCGTGCAGCTCGCGCAGCAGCGCACAAAATTCATCAGAACTGGTGGGGTCCAGCCCAGCCGTTGGCTCATCGAGCAGCAGCAGCGGGGGGTCCATGATCAAGGCGCGAGCCAGCGCCACGCGCTTGACCATACCACCCGAAAGATCTGCAGGCATGCGCGTGGCGTGCTCCGGTTTCAGGCCGACCATCTGCAGCTTGATCATGGCGGCCTCATCCACCATGGCCTCTGGCAGCGTGCCTTGCTCGCGCAGCGCAAAACCGATGTTCTCCAGCACATTGAAGGCTGAATACAGTGCCCCGTGCTGAAACAGCATGCCCACACGGGCGGCAGCGCCTTCACCGCACAGTTGCGCCGCAGGTTTGCCCAGCGTTGTGACACTGCCTTTGCCGGGGTGCAGCAAGCCCAGAATCTGCCGCAGCAGCACGGTCTTGCCCGTGCCAGATCCACCCACAATCGACAGCATTTCTCCGCGAAACACCGTCAAATCCAGATCCTGGTGCACTGCAAAGGCTTTATCGCCCTCACCAAAGATGCTCCAAAGCTTGTCGACGATGACGACGGGTTCGGTGTTGTGCATTGCTGTCATGGCCTAGAACCCCACGTCCTTGAACGCAATGGCAAAAATAGCATCCACGATGATGACCATGGTGATGGATGACACCACCGAGGCCGTGGTGCCCTCCCCCAGGCTCTGGGTATTGGGCTGCACCCGCAGGCCCCAGTGGCAGCCGATCAGGGCGATGAAGATGCCAAACACCACAGACTTGGACATGGCCAGCACCAGATTGCCGACCTCCACCGCGTCGGGCAACGTTTGCCAGAAATACCCTGCAGAAATGCCCATGGTCAAATCCGCTGCCAGCATGCCGCCGCCCAGAGCGGCCAGCGTGGTCCACAAACTGATCAAGGGCATGGCCACCGCCAGGGCCATGGCGCGCGGCATGACCAGCCTGAAACCGTGGCGTATGCCCATGACCTGCATGGCATCCAGCTCCTCGGTCACGCGCATCACACCAATTTGCGCCGTAATTGCAGAGCCTGATCGCCCCGCCACCAAGATGGCAGCCAGCAGTGGCCCCAGCTCGCGGATCAAAGAGATGCCCAAAATATTCACGATGAAGGCTTCCGCCCCGAACTGACGCAGCTGCAAGGCCATCAGATAGGCCAGCACCACCCCGATCAGGAAGCCCACCAGCGCTGTAATGGGTAGCGCCGTAGCCCCCATGCTGTAGAGGTGACCCGAAAAATCGCGCCATGGGCCCTTGCGCGGATTGCGCAGCAAAGACCCGAAATCCAGCGCCAGCTGGCCCACCAGCTCCACCAGATGCAGCAAGTGGTCCAGCGCATGCAGCACCAGCAGGCCCAGCTGGTTGACCTGGTCCATCCAGCACCAGGGCTTGCGCGCCGGCGCGGGGGCCTGCTGGAATGAGGCCACGCGCGTGAGCATGGCGCGCTGGCCGTCTGTGAGCCTGAGATTCTGTGGCCATGCATGCTGCCAGTGGTTCCAAAGCAACTGCGCACCCACGTGGTCCAGCCACTGCAGCCCCTGCAGATCCCAGCCTTGTGCAGGGTTGGCACCACAGGCCTTCAAGGCTTTTTGCAGCGCTTGCCAATGTTTGCGCTGCCCCAGTTCTGCGGCCCCCCAGCGCCCTTGCAGCAGCGCCCACGCACCCTGGTCGTCCGAGGTGATCGTCAAGCGTGGAGTGGTGTCTGTCATAGCAACGTGCAAAGCCAAAGTGCGCCAAGCTTACAAGTTTTCTACGAAGAGTCCGAAGGCAGAGCGCGGGCAGGCGTGTCAGCCACTTGGCAACAACCTTACTAATCCGTAAGCCTGGGACTACACGCTTTCCCTATCGACAGACGGCAGCATCTCTTCAAAATGGCAGCACTAGCATCCACTTCGGATGCTTGTTTTAGGCCAGTTACCGCTGGCGAAGATCATGAGCGACACCACTTTCGACTACATCATCATCGGAGGCGGAACCGCAGGCGCCTTGCTGTGTAACCGCCTCAGCGCAGACCGCAATGTGCGGGTCTTATTACTCGAAGCGGGTCGCAAAGACGATTACCACTGGATCCACATCCCCGTTGGATACCTGCACTGCATAGGCAACCCACGCACAGACTGGCTGTATCAGACAGAACCAGATGCCGGGCTCAACGGACGCAGCCTGCGCTATCCACGCGGAAAAACACTGGGTGGCTGCTCCAGCATCAACGGCATGATCTACATGCGCGGTCAGGCCCGCGATTACGACCAGTGGGCACAGCTGACGGGCGATGACGCGTGGCGCTGGGACAACGTGTTGCCTGCCTTCAAAAAGCACGAAAGCCACTGGCGACTGGATGAAGGCCAGCCCCACGATGCGGCGTTTGCCGCTTCGCACGGCAACAAGGGTGAGTGGCGCGTCGAAAAACAGCGCCTGCGCTGGGACATTCTGGATGCCTTTTCCGAGGCTGCACAGCAGGCGGGCATTCCTGCCACCCCGGACTTCAACACGGGAGTCAACGAAGGTGTGGGCTACTTTGAAGTGAACCAGAAAGATGGGCTGCGCTGGAACACCGCCAAGGCTTTCTTGCGCCCGAAATGCTATGGCCGCCCTAATTTCGAGATGTGGACCATGGCCCAGGCCACCCGTCTGGTCACAGAGCGCCAGTCCGATGGCTCATTGCGCTGCACCGGGGTGAAAGCCTGGATTGGCGATGAGCTGGAACACCTCACGGCCACGGAAGAGGTCATCCTGTGCGCGGGGGCCATCAATTCACCGCAGTTGCTGCAACTGTCGGGCATTGGCCCGGCCAATTTACTGCGCGACAAGGGCATTCCAGTCACGCTGGATTTGCCGGGCGTGGGGGCCAACTTGCAAGACCACCTGCAGATCCGCTCGGTCTACAAGGTCAATGACACGCCCACGCTCAACACCTTGACCGCGACACGCTGGGGCAAGATGCGCATCGGGCTGGAATACCTGCTGCACCGCACGGGGCCAATGAGCATGGCACCCTCACAGCTGGGTGCGTTCACGCGCAGCCACCCTGACATGCCGCACCCCAATTTGCAATACCACGTGCAGCCTTTGTCGCTGGATGCGTTTGGCGAGCCGCTGCACAGCTTTCCCGCCTTCACGGCCAGCGTGTGCAACCTCAACCCCTCCAGCCGTGGCACGGTGCAGATCAAGAGCCCCAATTTTGAGGACGCACCCTCGATTGCCCCCAATTACCTGAGCACGGCACATGACCGCCAGGTAGCAGCAGACAGCCTGCGCGTGACGCGCAACATCGTCAGCCAGCCCGCGCTGGCACGCTACAAGCCCGAGGAATGGAAGCCGGGCACGCAATACCAGACCGATGAAGAGCTGGCACGGCTGGCGGGCGACATTGCCACCACCATCTTCCACCCCGTAGGCACCACCAAGATGGGGCGTGACGGCGACAGCATGGCCGTGCTTGACAGCCATTTACGTGTGCGTGGCGTGCAGGCACTGCGCGTGGTGGATGCCGGTGCCATGCCCACCATCACCAGCGGCAACACCAACAGCCCAACGCTGATGCTGGCTGAAAAAGCGGCGCAATGGATTCGCGCAGACCGCAAGGCACGCAACGCCAAAGTGGAAACGGCTGTCGCTTCTGCCATGGATGAGCCCATTCACGCCCTGACGGTTTGACGACTAAAAAACAGCTCAAGCGCAGATCTAATTAAAAAGTGAGCTGCTAACGATTAATACACAACGCTTTCAAATATAAAAGTATTTAAAAACGCCACTGCATAAGCGATACAAGCTCACTTTTAATCACCACCGCTTTTTACACACGATGCCGTGCAGGGCCAGGCGGCAAGCCACAGCGCCTGCATGGCAATGGCCTCGCACCGGCGGGTAACGGGCAACAGCACTCAGCGCAAGCCCCCGATATAGCGTTCAGCATCGCCAGCCCCCGGCGCATTGCTTTCGCGCAGATTTCGGCTCGCCCGCTGCGCCAGCGGCGGTACGGACGGTGAGGCTAGTTGTGCACCGGTTGGCAGCAGCGCCTCCAGCTTGCTGGCCAGGTCAGCCAGTTGCGCATCTCCGTCTTCCCGGGCTTTGTCCCGTGCAACGCGCACCACTTCACGCGCGTAGTCGTCGTTTTCGGCCATCCAGTCGGTATCGGTCACACGGCCCGCCTTGCGCCGCAAGGCTACATGCAGGTGCGCTGCCGTTGCCACACGTTCACTGTTTGCCATCACCCACTCCTTGCTTGATTGCTGCACCCAGCCCTGTGACTCCAGGGCATGGCGGTCTCCCACCGCACGCCGCAGGCTGGAGCAGCGGGTTCATGCTTACTGCCCCACGTGCTCCCGGTGCTGGGTAATGTCCAGACCTTGCTGCTCATCGTGCAGCTCCACCCGCACCGGGGTCACCCGGTCGGTCAGCCACATCAGCACACAGGTGGCCACAAAGCTGTACACGGCCACCGCAACCACGGCCACGGTTTGCGCCAGCAGGTTGCCACTGGCGCCCGAGATGGTGCTGCTGACAAACACCCCGGTGAGGATGGAACCCACCATGCCCCCAAGGCCGTGTACGCCAAACACGTCCAGCGAATCATCGGCACCCAGCCAGCGCTTGAAACCCGTTGCGCCCCAGTAGCAGACCAGGCCAGCCATCGCGCCAATCAGCAGCCCCGAGCCCATGTCCACAAAACCGGCTGCGGGCGTGACCGCCACCAAACCGGCAACCAGACCCGAGCACAAACCCAGCAGCGAGACGCGCCGGCGGAACATCCACTCGCCTGCCGCCCAGCCAATCGCACCGCCGGCTGCTGCCAGATGGGTCACCACCATGGCCAGTGCTGCGCGCCCGTCGGCTGACAGGGCAGAGCCACCATTGAAACCGAACCAGCCCACCCACAGCAGGCATGCGCCCAGCATGGTCCAGCCCAGGTTGTAGGGCTGAAACGCTTCGCGTCCATAGCCCGTGCGCTTGCCCAGATAACAGGCGCAGGCCAGCCCTGCAGCTCCCGCATTCACATGCACCACGGCCCCGCCAGCAAAGTCCAGCGCCCCCATGCGCGCCAGCCAGCCACCGGGCTCCCACACCCAGTGGGCCACGGGCACGTAGACGCACAGGCTCCACAGCGCCATAAACAGCATCAGCGCACCAAACCGCATGCGCTCTACAACAGCCCCCACGATCAACGCAGCAGTGATGATGGCAAACGTCAGTTGAAACAGGGCGTAGGCTGCCTCCGGAATATGCACAGCCATGTGGCTGACCGACAGCTGCTGCGCCGCCAGCTGGTAATCCAGCCCCGCAAACCAGATGCGCTCCAGCCCTCCCAGCCAGCGGTTACCGGGCGTAAAAGCCAGCGAATAGCCCACGGCAAACCACACCACACTGACCACGCAAGCAGCGCCCAGTACTGCAGCCAAGGTGTTGAGCACATTTTTGCCGCGCACCATGCCCGCGTAAAACAGCGCCACGCCGGGCAGCGTCATCAGCAGCACCAGCGCCGCAGATACCAGCACCCAGGCCGTGTCGGCACCACGAATTTCGTCAAACCCCACCATGTGCTGCGCCTGCACCCACACGGGCAGTGCCATCAGCGCAGCAGCAAGCCCCATCCAGCCCAGCGTGTTGTGCATCTTCATGTCCATCCCCCTTTGCTTTTTGGTGACAGCCACCAAGCACAAGCTGTGCCCGACTGTCTTTGCGCTAGCTGCGCCCCCACCACATGGCTGTCAGACGTTTCCGAACAAGCTTGCGGGAAATCCCCGATGCACCAGACCGATGCAGCCGTTACAGTCCATCCACTCAAGCGCTGCACCAAGGTGTAGCAAAGAGGGCCCGAGGAGACAAACTCGATCCACAAACAGACCAATATCTAAAAAGCATCCGCCAATGAGATGCCTTTCCAAAGCGCCGGTACCCCCGGCGCTTTTTGTTTGGGCAAGTGACAGCTTCACGCCGTCAGGGCAGCGCACAATCGACCACCATGGAATGGATCTTTATCTCTCTGGCTTCGGCCCTGGCTGGTTTTGTGGATGCCATCGTGGGCGGTGGCGGGCTAATCCTGGTGCCCGCCATGTTTGCTGCATTTCCCACCGCTGCACCCGCCACCTTGTTTGGCACCAACAAAAGCGCTGCGGTCTGGGGCACGGCCATGTCAACGTGGCAGTACAGCCGCCGCATCTCCATCACCTGGCCCACCATCATTCCGGGCATCGTGGCAGCAGGTGTCGGTGCCTTTGCAGGTGCATGGGCCGTGACCCTGGTCAACCCCGACTTTCTGCGCAAGCTGCTGCCCTTCATCTTGCTGGGCGTGCTGATCTACACACTGGCCAAAAAAGAGCTGGGCCGTGAACACACCCCCCACCGCAGCCAGCGCGCTGCGCAGTGGCTGACGGCAGGTATCGGTCTGGTCATCGGGTTTTACGACGGATTTTTTGGACCTGGCACGGGCAGCTTTTTTGTCTTCTTGCTCGTACGTCTGCTGGGCTATGACTTCTTGAACGCGTCCATCAACGCCAAGCTCATGAACGTGATGACCAACCTGGCGGCCATTGCCCTGTTTGCGATAAAGGGGCATGTGTGGTGGCACTTTGCCATTCCTCTGGCCATTGCCAACGTGCTGGGCAGCGTGCTGGGCACCTGGATGGCGCTGCGCCATGGCGCAGGCTTTGTCCGCGTGATTTTCATTGTGGTGGTCAGCCTGCTGATCTGTAAAACCGGCTGGGATGCCTTTGGCGGGTAAACCCGAGCCTCGTAGACGCAAACCCTTGGGGGCTGCTCAGGCAGCCTTCTGCGCTGGCGAAGTCTCACTTCTATAATTGCGGGTTGCTTTCGCCGCCAAGCCGCTCTTTTTTGGTGCATTGACACCAACACCCAGCGGCACTGCCGGGCACTGTTGTGTGCTGGCTGTGGCCTCTATTTTTTTCCGCGCCGCGTGGTGCGTGCGGAGGCCCCATCTCTGGGGCCGGGGGTCTGGACCCTGCGAATGTCTCCAGGAACTACACATGAAACGCATTTCCCTGATCGCCGCTGCCGCCGTTGCAGTGTTGGCTACAGCTGGTGCCCACGCCCGCTCGTTCGAAGCCATCCAAAAAGACGGCACGATCCGTCTGGCCACTGAAGGCTACTACACCCCGTTTGCCTACTTTGAAGGCAAAAAGCTGACCGGCTTTGAGGTGGAGCTGGCCGAGCTGATGGCCCAGAAAATGGGGCTGAAGACCGAATGGAAAACCATTTCCTTCGACGCCCTGCTGACTGGCCTGAAGCAAGACCGCTGGGATTTGGTGATCTCCTCGCACGGCATCACCCCCGAGCGTGAAAAGGCCGTCACCTTCACCGCCCCGCACTACTGCTCAGGGGCGCAGGTGATTGCACTGACAGACGCTATCAAAAGTGCCAAGGATCTGACCGGCAAGACCGTCTCTGCGCAAACCGGCACCACCTACCTGGACTACGTTCAAAAGAACGTGCCCGGTGTCCAACGTGTGGTGAACTTCCCCACCAACGAAGCCGCCCTCAATGCGCTGATGACCAAGCGCGTTGACGCGTGGGTGACCGAGCGTTTCCTGGCCAAGGAAATGCTGCAAAAGAACAGCAAGATCAAGTTCAACCAGGGCGAGCTGCTGTTTGTCGAACGCGTTGCCTCGGCTGTCTCCAAAGACAACCAGGCTTTGGCAGCCGCATGGAACAAGGCATTTGCCGAGTCTTTGAAAGATGGCAGCTACGCCAAGATCTCGCAAAAGTGGTTCCAGGAAGACATCCGCTGCCCGGAATAACGAAGCATGGGTAGCCCCGTGGTCCGTCAGCGCTAGCGCCCGGCCACTGCACCCTACGCCCTGAAGAGATTGCTCCAGGGCGTTTTCGTTTTTCCATTCTGGTTTTTCTATGCTTACTGCTATCTGGCCCACCCACTGGAGCCGCACCCAACGCAGCAACGCCACCCTGGTCACAGCCCTGTTGCTGATGGTGGTGGTGGTGTCTGCACTCGGCCAGTTGCTGGCCCTGCTTCCCGAGCCAATTGGTGACCACGCCGGCGAATTTGCCGAAGGCGCACGCACCACGCTGTACCTGACCTTGATCAGTGGCTCTGCCGGCCTGCTGCTGGGCGTGGCTGCAGCGCTGGCCCGTACCTCGGGCAATGGCCTGCTGCGCAGCATTGCCAGCACCTACATCTGGATCATTCGCGGCACGCCGCTGCTGGTACAGATTCTGTTCATGTACTTTGCCCTGCCGGTGCTTGTGCCAGGCCTGAATCTGCCTGATTTTGCCGCTGCGGTGATTGCGCTGGCGCTCAATGTGGGGGCCTACAACGCCGAAGCCGTGCGCGCCGGCCTCAACGCCGTGCCCCGCGGGCAGGCCGAAGCCGCCCGTGCGCTGGGTTTGCCCAAAACCCGTGTGTTCACCGATGTGGTGTTCCCGCAGGCGTTCAAGATTTCGCTGCCTCCACTGGTGAGCAACTTTGTGGCTTTGCTCAAAGACTCTTCGCTGGCCTACGCCATTGGCGTGGTAGAGCTGACCAACGTGGGCAACCGCATCCAGTCGTCTACCTTTCAGCCCGTTGAAACGCTGCTGACGGTGGGCGTCACCTACCTGGTGCTGACCACTTTGGTGACCCAGGTGACCGCAGCCATCGAATACCGTTTTGACGTGGAAGGCCGCCAAAAATGAGCCAAGCTGCCAATACCCGCACGCCCTACATCGTCTGCGACAAGGTGACCAAAAGCTTTGGCACGCACCAGGTGCTGCAAGGTGTATCCACCGCATTCAGCAAGGGCGAAGTAACCGTCATCATCGGCGCTTCTGGCTCGGGCAAATCCACGTTGCTGCGGGCACTCAACCGCCTGGAGCCGCACGACGGCGGCACAATCACCATCGACGGCGTGCCCGTCACCGACCACGAAGCCACGCTGCAAAAACAGCGCTGCGAAGTGGGCATGGTGTTTCAGCAGTTCAACCTGTTCGGTCACATGACGGTGCTGGACAACGTGACGCTGGCACCCCGGCGCATCCACAAGATATCGCGCAGCGCTGCCAACGCCAAAGCCATGCAATTGCTCGAACGCGTGGGCATGCAGGACCATGCACACAAGTACCCGTGGCAGCTCTCGGGTGGTCAGCAGCAGCGCGTGGCCATTGCGCGTGCGCTGGCCATGGAGCCACAGGTGATGCTGTTTGACGAACCCACCAGCGCGCTCGATCCCGAGATGGTGCAGGAAGTGCTGGAAGTGATGCGCAGTCTGGCCAAGGAAGGCATGACCATGATTGTGGTGACCCACGAAATGGGCTTTGCCCGCGAAGTGGCCGACCGCGTGATGTTCTTTGACCAAGGCTGTATTGCCCACGAAGCACCGCCGGCAGAGTTTTTTGCCCGCCCTGCCAACGAGCGCATTGCCGCATTCATCGGCCGCGTGGCACACTAGGCGCTGTTTTCACACCCGTTGCGGGCTATCAAACAAAGGAGCTATTAGCGCCTGTGTTTTCAGGGTTTCAGCATGTTTTGATTCTGAAACATAGAGAACATAAGCGCTGACTGCTTCTTTTTTTACGTCTGCCTTTTTCACATGCGCACTCAACGCTGGGGCCTTGCGGCCTTGCTGGCTGTCACCGTCGTCTGGGGCACCACCTTTCCGGCCATGAAGCAGCTGTCGGCAGACCTGTCTGCGCTGCAGATCATCTGGCTGCGTTTTGGCATGGCCGCCGTGGTGTTACTGCCCCTGTGGCGCGGCATGCGCAGGGCCGAATGGCGCTGGGGCCTGGGGCTGGGCGTGCTTAATTTTCTGGCCTTCTGGCTGCAGATTGAAGGGCTGAGTCACACCACCAGCAACCGCAACGCCTTCGTCACCGGATTGAACGTGCTGATGGTGCCTTTGATCGCCTGGCTGGTGCTGCGCCGGCGCATGGGCTGGCAAGTGTGGGCCGCCTGTGCCATGGCCGTCGCCGGCATGTGCCTGATGTTTTTTGAAGACAGCCCGTGGAATTGGGGCGACACGCTCACCCTGTGCAGCGCTGGCGTCTACGCCGTCTATATCTTGACCATGGAAGCGGCCGCTCTGCGCAATCAGGCCGCTCCACTGCGCGCCACGCGCATGGCGGCAGCGCTGGCGGGTTCCATGTGGGTATGCACCACGTTGATGCTGCTGGTGCAACCTAACGGCATGGCCCAACTGCATACACAGGCCATGGCGCTGTCTGCCAATGCCTGGGGTGCACTTATTTACCTGGGGCTGATTGCCAGCGCCATGGTGGTCATCTTTCAGGCCTGGGGCCAGCAGCGCGTAGATGCCATGCGCAGCGCGATTGTGTATGGACTGGAGCCGGTGTTTGCCGCGCTCACCGCCTGGTGGCTGATTGACGAACGCATGGCAATGCTCGCCTTTGGCGGTGCAGCCTTGATTGTGGTGGCCCTGATTTTCAGCCAGTGGACCCCACCACCCTCGCGAACAGGCCAGCGCACAACACCTGCCGACACCGCCCGGCACGGCACCTGAACTCATTGGGCTGCCGTGCCCTGCTTGCGCGTATGCATTGTGCGTGCTGCGTGCTGCGTGCTCAGCCCCACAACATGCCGTGCAAGGCATGCACCAGACCACCCACGCCAATCACCAGCAACAGCACGGCCGCCACCAGCAGCAAACTCCGCTGCAGTGCGGGCCGCACCAGTTTGCGCACCAGCAGTGTCAGCAGCAGCAGGGTTGAAAAATCCAGCACGATCCACAGCCCGGTCAGCAGCGCAATGCTGTGATCCGGCGACGGCAGCACCCCCATGAATTGCGGCAGAAAAGACGCAAAAAAGATGATGTCCTTGGGGTTAGAAATGCCCAGCGCAAAGCCCCGGACAAAGCCTGCGGGTGCGGCTGCCAGGCCCGCGGAGGCCTGACCGCCTGCCGACGCAGCAGTCTGCGGCATCTGCAGCGCCTCTCGCACCATGCCCCAGGCAATCGTGCTGATGTACGCGCAGCCCAGCAGGCGAATGCCCACCATCACAGCATCGTCCATCACCAGCAAACCCTTGATCAGCAGCGTAGAGACGGCAATCAGCACCAGCGACGCTGCGTTGGTGCCGGCAATGGTCTGCAGTGCATGGCGCATACCGCCCGCCAGCCCGGCTCGCAGCACCAGCAAAGTGACAGGCCCCGGCGTTACCAGCAAGGACACCACCGAGGCGGCAAACAGCGCAGTCAAAGAAAAATTGAGATCCGTCATAGGCATAAATAGCTGGTGTCGCCCCCTCATTGAGGGAGGCTCAGACTACAGAGCCCCCCAGCGGCGCAGCATCAGAAAAACGGGAATGACCAGCACACACAGCAGCAGCGACAGCTGGTTGGCGCATGCCAGATTGCCGTCCAGCACCTGGTTGAAAATGGCCAGCGACAGCGTTTCCGTGCGCCCCACAATGTTGCCGCCCAGCATCAAAGACAGCCCCACCTCGCCCAGCCCGCGCCCACCCGCCAGCATCAGCCCGGCAGCAATGCCACGCCGGGCCAGCGGCAGCTCTACCCGCCAGAAAATCTGCCATGCAGACAGCCCAAAAGTGGCCGCCGCCTCGCGCAGGCTGGAAGGAGTACTGGCAAAGGCGTTTTGTGTGGGTTTGACCATCAAGGGCAGCCCGGCCACAAAAGCGGCCACCACCAAGCCTGCAGGGGTGAAGATGACCTCTGGCTGCATCCAGTGCGGCAGCGCCTGCATGAGCCAGCCATGGCGCCCCAGCAGCAGCAAGATGGCGTAGCCCAGCACAATGGGCGGAAAGACCAGAGGCAGGGTGACCAGCACATCCAGCCATGGGTTGCCGGCCCACTGGCGGCGTGCCAGCTGCCAGCTGATGGCACCGCCAATGACCAATTGCAGCAGCAGACTCCAGCCTATGACCTGGGCGGTCAGCCACACCGGTGCGCTGGTGCAGAACATGGGTGCGCCGAACGCCACCGTTCGATTTACAGCCCGTGGCGCTGCATGACTGCACGCGCCTGCGGCGTGGCAATGAAGGCCAGCAAGGCCTGCGTGGCGGCATTGTCTGCACGCCCATGGATTGCTGCCATGCTCAGCTCAATCGGGTCATAGCAGTCTTGCGCAATGGTCAGACTGGAGCCAGCCTTGCCCTGCAGCGACTGCGCTTCAGTCGCATTCACGAAACCTGCATCGACATGTTCTGTCAGCAAATAGGCGCTGACCTGGGGCACGGTGGAGACCTCCAGCAGCTTGCCCTGCAAGGCCGCAGCCAGCCCGGAGCGCTCCAGACACGTGAAGGCCGCTTTGCCATACACCGCCTTATTGCGGTCAGGCACGGCAATGCGTTGAAACTGCGGCAGGCTCAGGTCTGCCAAGTCCTTCAGGGCGTGGGCCTTGGAGGCCACCAGCACCAGCTGGCCCTTGCCCAGACGCTCAAACGTCTGCGCCAGCTGCATGGGCTCCAAAAACGCCCGGTCACCAATCAGCACGCTGATGTCCGGGTTTTGCTGCGCCTGCACCTCCACCTGTTTCATGTTTCCAAAACTGGCCTCCGCCTTGATGCCGGTAGCACTGGTGAATGCCTGCAGCAACTCCAGCACGGGTTTGCGGTAACCAGCCCCCGCTGCCACCAGTACGCCATCAGCGGCCATGGCAGGTACGGCCAGCGCCAGCGCGGCGCAGCACAAAAATAAACGTCGAAACATGAGAGCTCCACGGCCTGGACAAGGCGTTAGATATGAAAGAGTGGGAGTGTGTGCCTGCCGCCCGCAAGGCAAGGCGGCTTGAACGCCAGCCGCAGACAGCAATTGGGCGCATGACAGGCAATAATACCGCAGCGCTATTCTATTTTTGAATAGCGAAACAATCCGCCAAATCACTGCGCCCTGCGCACCGCTGCCGTGTCTTGCACCCAGGCTGCCATTGCAGGCGCTTTTCTTTCTGCCAGCCCTTATGACCGACACCCCGCATCACCCTCCCAAGATTGAGCTTCAGCCCATTGGCTTCATCCGCAGCGCGTTCCAGTCGGTGCAGGGCATGCCCATCCAGACTGTGGCCGCCACCCACGTTGAGGGCGCACTGCAAGTGCTGCCGCAGTTTCAGCCAGGTCTGCGGGATATTGAAGGCTTTGAGTACCTGATCCTGATCACGCACCTGCACCAGGCGAGCGAGAAACTGGAGGTGGTGCCCTTCATGGACACCCAGAGCCACGGCGTCTTTGCCACACGTGCCCCTGCACGACCCAACCGCATGGGGCTGTCCATCGTGCAACTGATCAGGGTGCATGAAGGCTGCCTGCACTTCAGGGGCAACGACATGCTGGACGGAACTCCGGTGCTGGACATCAAGCCCTATGTCCCCGCGCTGGATGTACGCCAGACCGAGCACATTGGCTGGTTCAGGCATGGGCTGGCCCAGCTGCCCACTGCGCAGTCAGATGCACGCATGGCTTGAGGCAGTCCAGGCTGCCCAGGTGCAGGTGGTGGCGGTGAACAAGGAGCAGCCACCGTGCAAGAGCCGGGGATGCAGCCAGACGTTGCCCAGAAAGTGCGCACCACCTCGCTGTGCAACGGGCAGCAGGTTTTAGTCCTCGGCCTCTGGCTCCAAGCTGGCGGGTGCAGTGTCAGGAGCGCGGGGGGAGGCCATGTCACCACCACTCAAACCTTCCATCACACGGGGAGCGCCCAGCCCGGGAAGCTCCATTCGTTCAAACGCCGCCATCATCTCTTGCCCACTGCGTGGCACACCAATGGGGCGAGAAGCCTGGCCCTTGCGCACTGCAGCCATGTCTTCCACGCTGGGGTACTGGTCCAGCAGCCAGTAATCAAACACGCGCCGGGCAATAGGTGCAGCAGCGGCCGCGCCAAAGCCTGCGTTTTCCACAATCACGGCCAAGGCAATCTTGGGGTTTTCTGCCGGCGCGTAGGCAATGTACAAAGAATGGTCACGCTGGTGTTCAGCCAGTTTGGCCGCGTTGTACTTGTCTTTCTGGCCCACACTCACCGCCTGTGCAGTGCCTGTTTTGCCCGCAGAAGTATAGGGAGCTCCGCCAAACACACCACGCGCAGTACCTTCAACCGTCACTGCAGCGACCGCGCTGCGCACGGCTTCCACGTGCTCGGGCTTGTAACCCATGGAGGTGCCCGCATCCTTGTACAGCGGGCTGTACGCGCGGGTGACCGCATCCACCGTGCCCTTACCCAGATGCGGGCGGTGCTGAATGCCGTGGTTGGCCAGCATGGCCGTGGCATGTGCCAGTTGCAGCATGGTGAAGTGGTTGTAGCCCTGGCCAATCCCCAGCGAGATAGTCTCGCCCGCATACCACTTCTTTTGCTCCGGACGCTTGTAGGTATTGCGTTTCCATTCGGTGCTGGGCAGCACGCCGCGCGCTTCACCCACCAGGTCAATGCCCGTCTGCTGCCCAAACCCCATGGGAGAGAGGTATTCATGGATGGTGTCCACACCCATGTCATTGGCCAGCATGTAGTAGTACACGTTGGAGGATTTGATGATGGAGCGGCGCAAGTTGGTCGGGCCGTTGGGGTGGCCTGAGCGGAAGGTGTGCCCCCCAAAGGTCCAGCTACCATTGTCCTGAATGATGGTGTCCACCTTGCGCTTGCCCGACTCCAGACCTGCAATCGCCATGAAAGGCTTGTAGGTAGAGCCGGGAGGGTAGGAGCCACGCAAAGCCCGGTTGAGCAACGGACGGTCGATCGAGTTGTTGAGGAAATCCCAGTTTTCCTGGTCAATGCCGTCCACAAACAGGTTCACGTCGTAGCCCGGCTTGCTGACCATGGCCAGCACTTCACCGTTGCGGGGGTCCAGGGCCACCAGCGCACCGCGGCGCTCGCCATAGACATCTTCCACCAGTTTTTGCAGGCCAATGTCCAGGCTCAGCACCACGGTATCGCCCGAGGTGGCGGGCCGGCTGTTCAGGCGGCGTACCGCAAAACCACCGGCCGTGGTTTCCAGTTGCTCCCAGCCCGTCAGGCCATGCAGCTGTTTTTCGTAACTTTGCTCAATGCCCAGCTTGCCAATCACTTCCGTGCCCCGGTAGTTGGCATAGTCCTCACTGTCTTCCAGCGCCTCTTGCTCGCGCTGGTTGATACGGCCGATATAGCCCACTACATGCCCGCCGACATCTTCGAGCGGGTAGTTGCGGAAAAACCGCGCCTTGATGTCCACGCCCGGAAAGCGCCAGCGCTGCGCCGTAAAGCGCGCAACTTCTTCATCTGTCAGCCGGCTGCGCAGGGGAATCGATTCAAAGCGTTTGGAGTCCTCCATGAGGCGCTTGAATTTGCGGCGATCACGTGGCGTGATCTCCACCAGTTCAGACAAGGCTTCGATGGTTTCTTCCAGATCCTTGATCTTGGAGCGTGTGATCTCCAGCGTATAGGCAGAGTAGTTGGTGGCCAGCACCACGCCGTTGCGGTCCAGAATTTTTCCGCGATTGGGCACAATCGGCACCACCGCCGTGCGGTTGCTCTCGGCACGCTCTGCGAACGCGTCATGGCGCACCACCTGCAAGACCGTCAGGCGAAACAGCAAAATACCCAGCAAGAGCAGCACCACAAGGGCCACCACCCAGATGCGCAGACGGAACTTTTGCAGCTCCACCTCGCTGTTACGCACTTCAAAGCCACTCATGGCAGCTCCTGGTGCATGGGGACAAAACTGGGCAGTACATCACACCATCTTCACAGGGGCCGGTTGCTGTCTGCATCCGGGGCACGGCGCTGGGGAGCGAGCAAAATAGCGCTCACGATAGGCCACAGCAACATCTCCAGCACAGGAGCCAGCGCAATCGAGATGCCCGGAAACATACCGCCAGACAGCATGCGAATGAGCATCTGCAGCAGATGCGCCAGCGCAAACACCGGCAGCATCTGCAAAGCCTGCGTGACAGGCGAAAACCACATCATGCGACGGCTGAAACGCTGCGCCACATACACCACCAGCACATAAGCCAGCGCGTGCTGCCCCAGCAATGCCGTCTGCTGCACATCCACCCCCAGGCCCAACAGGAAAGCCACGCTCATGGGCATGCGCTGGGGATGGTGCATGGCCCAGAACGCCAGCACCAGCATCAGAAAATCAGGCATCCAGACGAAGCCGCCCAAGGGCAACAGGCTGAGCAAAAACACCACTGCCACGCTGAACGCAATGAAAGCCGGTCTGACCGGCATCAGCAACTGCTGACCACGCGGCATGATCATCGTTGACCTCCAGGGCCCGGCAGGTTGGCAGAGCCTGAGGCGCGCCGCTGGGCAGATTTGTCTTCACGCTGTTGCTGGGTCTGCGCCGCCGTGGGCTCAATGCGCTGAGCCTGCGGCGCATGTTCGGCCTTCAGCGCATCCAAAGGTGTCAGCACCACTACATGGCGTGCGCCATCCAGCCGAGCCTTGGGCTCGCAGTACACGCGCATGAACGGCGACTGGCTGCGGCGCTCTACCTCTACCACGCGTGCCACTGGCAGACCCGCCATGTAGACCCCGTCTACACCGCTGGTGACCAGCTCGTCGCCCACCTGCACATCCGCATCATTGGACATGAAGCGCAGCTCGATCCCGTCGGTACGCAAGTTAGAGGCATCGCCATAAGCGACGCTGCGCGCCCCCGTGCGTGCCACCATCACGGGAATGGCTTGTTCACGGTCAGACAGCAGCGTTACTTCACTGGAAAACGGCTGCACGCGGGTGACCTGCCCCAGGACACCCAGGTCATCCATCACCGGGCTGCCTGGCAGCACACCGGCCACCTGCCCCTTGTCGAGCACAACACGGCGGGTGTAGCTGTCCGGGGTCTCAAACATCACCTCTGCCGCCACGGTCTCTACCACCAGGCGCGGGCGCAGCGCCAGCAAATCACGCAACTGGCTGTTTTCTTCTTCCAGCCGTTCGGCCTCATGCGCCTTGAGCGTCATGGCCGCCATCAGCCTGCGAGACTCCACCGCTTCGGTCTGAGCCTCGTGTAAATCCTGAAAATAATCTTTGCCGCTGGAGAGCCATTGCACGGGCTGCATCACCACCCATTGCAAAGGAAACAGCACCACTGACACCGCCTGACGCAGCGGCTCTGTGAGTTTCAGCCGCACATCAGCCAGCATCAGCACAACGGCCAGCGTGCTGAGCAGCAAGACGCGCGTACCTGCGGACGCGCCATGCTTGAACTGCGACGGAGCATCGCGCTCCAGTGTTCTCAAACTCATAGCACCCACCTGCGCGTGAGCGCCATTTCACAGACGGCTAAACCGCCCGACCAGCTGTTTGCCCGAGCTTTCACAGAGAACATGGGGAGACATTCAATCCAAAAACTTGCCGCTTGAGCACAGAAGTCGAAGCGGCAAGTTACGTGGTGCATCAGTCGCTGGTAAAGATGCTGCCTTGACGGTCCAGGCTGTCCAGCGCCATGCCACAGCCACGCACCACACAGGTCAGAGGCTCTTCGGCCACCAGCACTGGCAGGCCGGTTTCCTCGGCCAGCAGACGGTCCAGATCACGCAGCAGTGCGCCACCGCCGGTCAGCATCATGCCGCGCTCGGCAATGTCAGCACCCAGCTCAGGCGGGGTTTGCTCCAGCGCGTTCTTCACGGCCGAAACAATCTGGTTCAGCGGCTCGGTCAGCGCTTCCAGCACTTCGTTGGAAGAGATGGTGAAGCTGCGGGGCACGCCTTCAGACAGATTGCGGCCCTTGACCTCGATCTCCTTGACTTCCGAACCTGGGAAGGCCGAGCCAATTTGCTTCTTGATCATTTCAGCCGTGGGCTCGCCAATCAGCATGCCGTAGTTACGGCGGATGTAGCTGATGATGGACTCGTCAAACTTGTCACCGCCCACACGCACAGAGCCCTTGTAGACCATGCCGCCCAGCGAGATCACGCCCACTTCTGTGGTGCCGCCGCCAATGTCCACCACCATGGAGCCCGAAGCCTCCGAAACAGGCAGACCCGCGCCGATACCTGCAGCCATGGGCTCTTCAATCAGGTAAACGGCGGTTGCGCCAGCCGCTTCTGCAGCGTCCTTGATGGCACGACGCTCCACCTGGGTGGAGCCACATGGCACGCAAATGATGATGCGCGGGCTGGGCGTCATCACATTGCGGGGGTGCACCATCTTGATGAACTGCTTGATCATCTGCTCGGTGATCACAAAGTCGGCAATCACGCCATCCTTCATGGGCCGAATGGCTTCGATATTGCCGGGCACCTTGCCCAGCATGGCCTTGGCCTCACGGCCAACGGCCTGAATCACCTTCTTGCCATGGGGGCCGCCTTCGTGGCGAATGGCCACAACGGAGGGCTCATCGAGCACGATGCCCTTGTCACGGGCAAAAATCAGGGTATTGGCTGTGCCAAGGTCAATGGCCAAATCGGTAGAAAAGTACCGACGGAAAGCTCCGAACATTCAATTTTCCTCTCAGGCACAGCATGCGCTTCGGCCTGCCGTCGCCGGGATGTAGTTCAACAGGAATCAGGGGGGAATCTGGGTTAGGCTTTTCTGCACAATCGCAACCATCCAAAGATGGTAATTGCGCAAAGACCAGATAATACCGTATCCCCTGTGAATAACTCATGGCGGCATGCTCCGTCTGACAGCTTTACATCCGGTTTCGTACCGCAGAAAACATATGGCACTCACCTCGAACGACATTGACCGCATCGCCAACTTGGCGCGGCTCGAACTCTCTTTAGAAGAAAGTGAGCGCATGCTCTCGCAACTCAACGGCTTTTTCGGCATTGTCGAAAAAATGCAAGCTGTGGATACCTCGGGCATTCAGCCTCTGGCACACCCGGTGGCCGCCATCCAGGACGTGGTGTTGCGTCTGCGCCAAGACCAGGCATGGGAGCCCAATCAGCGCGAAGCCAACATGAAAAACGCCCCCGCGCAGAGCGAGGGATTGTTCCTCGTGCCCAAGGTCATTGAATAAGCACAAGGCAAAGCAATACACATGAGCAATACCGAACTGCACCAACTGGGCGTGGCCGAACTGGCTGCCCAGCTCAAGAGCAAAGAAATTTCCGCCGTCGAAGCCGCGCAACACTTTCTGGCCCGCGCCAAGCAGCACCAGCATCTGGGCGCTTTTGTAGCCATCCACGAAGACACCACCCTGGCTCAGGCCAGGGCTGCAGACGCGCTGATTGCCCAAGGCAAGGGCGGCCGTCTGGCCGGCGTGCCGATTGCGCACAAAGACATCTTTGTAACCAAGGACTTCCCCACCACCGCAGCCTCCAAAATGCTCAAGGGCTACCAGTCACCCTTTGATGCAACGGTGGTGACCAAGCTGGCCGCGTCCGGCGCGGTCACGCTGGGCAAGCTCAATTGCGACGAATTCGCCATGGGCGGCGCCAACGAAAACTCGGCCATCGCCCCCGTGGGCTTTGACGCGGCCCAGCCCGTGCGCAACCCATGGAACACCGAGCGCGTGCCCGGTGGCTCCTCGGGCGGCTCCGCCGCTGCCGTGGCAGCCCGTCTGGCCCCTGCGGTCACCGGCACCGACACCGGCGGCTCGATCCGCCAGCCCGCATCGTTTTGCGGCATTACCGGCATCAAGCCCACCTATGGCCGCGCCAGCCGCTACGGCATGATCGCGTTTGCCTCCAGCCTGGACCAGGCGGGCCCCATGGGCCGCAGCGCCGAGGACTGTGCGCTCTTGCTGAGCGAGATGTGCGGCCCCGATCTGGACCGCGACTCCACCAGCCTTGACGTGCCAGCAGAGGACTTCACTGCCCAGCTCAACGACAGCATTGAAGGCCTGCGCATTGGCGTGCCTGCCGAGTTCTTTGGTGACGGTTTGTCTGCCGACGTGCGCGCCGCCGTGGATGCATCGCTCAAGGAATACGAAAAGCTGGGTGCCAAGCTGGTGCCCATCACGCTGCCACGCACCGAGCTGTCCGTGCCCGTGTACTACATCCTTGCGCCCGCAGAGGCCTCGTCCAACCTGTCGCGCTTTGACGGCGTGAAGTTCGGTCACCGCGCGCAAAAGTATGCCGACCTGAACGACATGTACAAAAAGACCCGCGCCGAAGGCTTTGGCGACGAGGTCAAGCGCCGCATCATGATTGGTGCCTATGTACTGTCTGAGGGCTACTACGACGCCTACTACCTGCAGGCGCAGCGTATTCGCCGCATGATTGCCGACGACTTCCAGACCGCGTTCAAGGACTGCGACGTCATCGCCGGCCCCGCAGCCCCCACCACGGCGTGGGCCATTGGCGGCAAGTCTGATCCGGTGAGCAACTATCTGGCCGACATCTTCACCCTACCCGCATCGCTGGCGGGCCTGCCCGGCCTGAGCCTGCCCGCAGGCTTTGGCGACGCTGGCATGCCTGTGGGGCTGCAGCTGATTGGCAACTACTTCAGCGAAGGCAAACTGCTCAACGCCGCGCACCGCTTCCAGCAAGCGACCGACTTTCACTTGCAGCGCCCCGCAGGCATTTAAGAACTGATAGCTATCAGCGCTTGCACCATAAGGTTTTCAAATACAAAACACTTTGAAAACTAGCATACATAAGCGCTGACAGCTCACTAATTAACAGCAGCTAGGACATACAGCACATGACTGCGAAACTGATTCAGGGCTACGAAGTCGTTATCGGCTTTGAAACCCATACCCAGCTGGCCACAAACAGCAAGATCTTCAGCCGCGCCAGCACCGCCTTTGGCGCCGAGCCCAACACCCAGGCCTGCGCGGTAGATCTGGCCCTGCCCGGCACCCTGCCCGTGATGAACCAGCAGGCAGTGGCATGCGCCATCAAGCTTGGTCTGGCGCTGGGCTCGACCATTGCGCCGCGCAGCATTTTTGCGCGCAAAAACTACTTCTACCCCGATCTGCCCAAGGGCTACCAGATCTCGCAGTTCGAGATTCCCGTGGTGCAAGGCGGTGAAGTCAGCTTCTACGTGGGCGACAAGCCCCACACCGTGCGCCTGGTGCGTGCCCACCTGGAAGAAGACGCGGGCAAGTCCGTGCACGACCAGTTCCCCACCGAGTCCGGCATTGACCTTAACCGCGCAGGCACGCCCCTGCTGGAGATCGTGACCGAGCCGGACATGCGCTCGACCGAAGAAGCCGTGGCCTACGCCAAAGAGCTGCACAAAATCGTCACCTGGATTGGCATCTGCGACGGCAACATGCAAGAAGGTAGCTTCCGCTGCGACGCCAACGTGTCCGTGCGCAAGCCCGGTGCACCGCTGGGCACACGCCGCGAAATCAAGAACTTGAACTCGTTCAAGAACATGCAGATCGCCATCGACTACGAAATTCGCTGGCAGATTGACCAGATCGAAGACGGCTACAGCATCCAGCAAGCCACCGTGCTGTTCAACCCCGACACGGGCGAGACCCGCGCCATGCGCACCAAGGAAGACGCGGCTGACTACCGCTACTTCCCCGATCCCGATCTGCCACCGCTGGTGGTGGCCGACAGCTGGGTGCAGGAAGTGAAGGCAGCCATGCCCGAGCTGCCCCGCGCCATGGCCGCCCGCTTTGTTGAAAGCTACGGCCTGCCCGAGTACGACGCCACCACGCTGACCCAGTCGCAAGACATGGCCGCCTACTTTGAGCGCACCGCCAAGGCCTGCGGTCAGGCCAAACTGGCCAGCAACTGGGTGATGGGCGAGATCTCGCGCCGCCTGAACACCGAAGAAATCGGCATGGACGCCGTCAAGGTCACCAGCGAACAGCTGGCCGCCATGATTGCCCGCATCTCGGACGGCACCATCTCCAACAACGCCGCCAAGCAGGTGTTTGAGGCGCTGTGGACGGGCGAAGGCTCTGACGTTGATGCAGTCATCGAGGGCAAGGGCCTCAAACAAATGAACGACACCGGCGCGCTGGAAGCGATCATTGACGAGGTGATTGCCGCCAACCCCGGCAACGTTGAGCAATACCGGGCGGGCAAGGACAAGGCGTTCAACGCCCTGGTCGGTCAGGTGATGAAGGCCTCTAAGGGCAAGGCCAACCCTGCTCAGGTCAATGAAGTACTGAAAGCCAAGCTGGCTTAACGCTGGCAGCTTGTTGCGGCGTTTTTGCTGCAAAAGACAAAGCCTCCTTCGGGAGGCTTTTTTATTGCTGTTTTATTTATTTTTATAGCTTTCTGCGATTGGTGTGATTGGTGTGATTGGTGTGATTGGCTGATTTCACTATTTTTCAGTCCCTGCTGGGCGTTTGCTGGCAGAGGCCGCTGATCGCGCGGCAAGCCGGCCACCCAACTCGCCCTGCTGCATTCCAACGACCTGAGGCACCAGCCCGGGCTGGTGTCGCAAAACACGCTACGCGCTGACTAGGCTAGGCTCGGGCAGTTGCGACAAGTTAGGTGGCGATACATGCATGCGCCTGAGCGCAGGTTAAAGGCGTTGAAAAAAACACCGGCATTCACCAACTTGTAACCATTCATTTTTTCTATTTAAGAGAAGTACCATGAATAAAAAAACAGACTATTTTTTACTATTTTCGATATTCATTTTATCTTTCGTATCGATTCTATTCAATCGTGAAATCTATCAGCAGCTCAATGAAAATAAGATTTTATATCTATACTCATTACTGCCTCAAACCCTGGGCGCCATTTATGGTCTGACAATAACTGGGTATATATTTTTTATTGGCAACCAACACAGCAAGGCCACCAACGACCCCACGCTTCACGAAATCATTGAGGAAAGCGACAAGGAGCAGTTCAGCGCCTTAAAAACATTGTCTATCCTGGTTTTTCTAAGTATTTTCTTTTGCATCTCTACCTTGTTCTTGCACAACAAGATCGAACCTCACTTCGACAACCTATCCACAATCACCGTATCTTTGGCTAATTCTTTTGCAATCGCCACCATCATATCTAATTTTCTATTCATCATAAATATTATCGACCCCACATTGATTGAAAAGACCAGTAATAAAATAATAAATAAAATAGAAAATCAAGAGAACGAAAATAACAAAGCAGAAGATAATTATGCGTTTATGCCGACGAGTCAATTCCTAAAGGAATATCACGCGCTCGAAGAACTTGCAAGAAACATCATCAATGACGCAGGATTTTCTGATAAAAATAATAAAAACGGTAGCTCACGATTAAATCTAAAGCACCTTCACGCATCTGGAATTATAAAAAACACAACCGCCCAAATGCTGGGGCAACTACGCAAATACAGAAATGCACTCGCACACTCAGAACCTGTGGAACATATTCACACCAGTATGAACAGACTCTTAAAAGCCACGCAAGAAAGCCTCAACCAAGAGCATGAAGCATGGGAGAGACAGCGGCCTTGAGTTTGAATAGAACTTTCCCTCTTGCGGCTCCCCTAATACGGGCCTGGCCTGCTCCCCCACACCGGCCTTCACCGCATCACTTTCTCGCAAGAACCACCACCACATGGACTCTCTGACCCAAGCCGTGCTCGGCGCCAGCGTCACTTGCGCCGTCATGGGCAGGCGCACTGGCTTTACCAAAGCTGCTCTTGTTGGCGCTGTAGCGGGCACAGTGCCCGATCTGGATGTGCTGATTGACCATGGCAACGATCTGCTGAACATGGTGCGCCACCGGGCCGAGTCACATGCGCTGTTTTTTTTGACGCTGGCCGCTCCGCTGTTGGGCTGGCTGACGCACAAGCTGGTCGACCGCAAAGCCCCAGCGGATGCACCGAATTTGACGACGCACTGGACACTGGCCTGGCTGCTGGCGCTGCTCACGCATGTGGGCATTGACGCCATGACCAGCTATGGCACGCAGTTCATGCAGCCCTTTACCGACCACGCCTTTGCCGTGGGCAGCGTGTTCATCATCGATCCGCTCTACACGCTGCCGCTGCTGCTGGGCCTGCTGCTGTCCGGCCTGCGCGCGCGACGCGGGGTGGACTGGCAAGGCCCCAACCGCTGGGCGCTGGCCTTCAGTTGCTGCTACCTGCTGTGGAGCGTGGGCGCACAGCACCATGTGCGCACCGTGGCCCAGCATGCGCTGGCCGAACAAGGTGTGCCCAACGTGCAGCAAGCCCAGCTGTTTGTCTATGCCACGCCGTTCAACACCGTGCTGTGGCGGGTGCTGGCCATTACGCCCACGCACAGCTACGAGGGCTTTTACAGCCTGCTCGATCAGGGGCATCACATCCCCCTGAGCGCCACAGAACGCGGCAGCGCGTACCTGCAACGCTGGGCCAGCGTGCCGGCCGTGCAGGCCATGCAGCGCTTTACCCAAGGCCCCATCCGCATGCAGGTGCACGAAGGGCGCGTGCTGCTGACCGACCTGCGCATGGGCCAGGAGCCAAGCTACAGCTTTGTGTTTGACCTGGGCACGCCCGAACAGCTGGATGCCGGGCTGACCCAGCCGCGCAAGGTGAGCGCCGTACTGTCCTCGGGCTTTAGCCTGCCCACCCTGATCGACCGCATGCTGGGCCGTGATCTGCGATTGTCTGCAGCGATGGTGGAGCACTGAGTTAGCCGCTGTGTGGTGAGCGTTTTCTGAAAAATGAGCCACCCACGCTTGCTGCAAAAGCGTCAGCAGCATCCTGAAGGCATACTCGCGCTTATCCCAACCCCGCTGCTCCACCAGCGCCACCGCGCTCGCCCTCTCGCATGTCCGCCACGCCCCCGCCGAGCTCAACCACTGCCAGCACCAGCACGCTGGCTTCCCTGAACAGACTGGATGAGTTTTTAATGCACCCGCCGCGCCACTGGCAGCCGCGTGGGCTGCAGCGGGTGGGGCTGGAGTTTCTGTGGTTTGGCATCAAGGAGGTGCGCAGTTGTCTATTTGTGGGACTGTTCTTTCTGGCCGTGTTCGCCGTGCCACGCGGCGGTGTGCTGGGCATGCCGCGCTACGACGTGCTGCTGCTGGCGGCGCTGGCCATTCAGGTGGCCATGGTGGCAACCAGACTGGAGACCTGGGATGAGCTCAAAGCCATCTGCCTGTTCCACATCGTGGGTTTTGCACTGGAGGTGTTCAAGACCTCCAGCGGCATCAAGTCCTGGGCCTACCCCGACTTTGCCTACACCAAGCTGTGGGGCGTGCCGCTTTTCTCAGGCTTCATGTACGCCGCGGTGGGCAGTTACATCATCCAGGCGTGGCGCCTGTTTGATCTGCGCATCCAGCACCACCCGCCGCACTGGATGGCAGCGCTGATCGCCGTCCTGATCTACGCCAACTTCTTCACCCACCACTACATTGGCGACTACCGCTGGTATCTGGCCGCCTGCGCGCTGGGCCTGTACGCACGCACCACCGTGACCTTTCGCCCGCTGGACCGCGACCGCCACATGCCACTGCTGCTGGCTTTTGTGCTGATCGGCTTCTTTATCTGGCTGGCCGAAAACATCTCCACCTTCGCCGGGGTCTGGAGCTACCCCAATCAGCTGGGTGCCTGGTCGGCCGTGCACGTGGGCAAGTGGAGCTCGTGGTCCATGCTGGTGGTGATGACCTTCACCATCGTGGCCAACCTCAAGCACATCAAGGCCAAGATCCATGTACCCCACTGAAGCGACGCAGTGGCCTTGACCTCTCGCGGCGCAAACTTTGAATGTGGTGCAGGGATGCACTGCAACGTTCCTTTCAAGCACCCAGATGGTTTGCGCTGGCTGTACAGAGACTGGCTACCGATGGGCTGGCTCGCCCGCACAGCCATCAAAAAACAGCTGCCTGCGCTTCAACCGCCTGCGCTTAAGGAGTGATTTACTTTAAGCCTCAGCAAACCCGCAACTTTGCACCCCGGCCAGACAATCCTTTAGCGGATCGCCAGCCCCAACATTTACACTGTCCAGCACAGGCTTGGAGGCTCCGGGAATATGTTCAAAAAAGCATGGCAAGAAATCCACTTGCTCGAATTCATTGCCGTCTTTTTGCTGGCTTGCACGGCATGGTTCTACATCAAGACCTATGTCGATTTTGAGAGCAACTACCTGACCTGGCTGGAAGGGGCCAACAACGGCGAGGGCATGAGCCGTGCTGAGGCGCTGGGGCTGTCGGGCGACTTTTTAGGCGGTGTGCTCAACCCCATCTTGAGTTTTTTCTCGTTTCTGGCTCTGCTGTTCACCTTGCGCCTGCAGCGGCGAGAACTGACCGCCACGATGGATGAGCTGAAGAAATCCACGGTGGCTGCCGAGAGCAATGTGCGCCTGTTCACCGAGCAGATCCGGGCGCAGCGGCTGGATGCATTTGAGAACACCTTCTTCTCGCTGCTCAAGCTGTTCAACACCACGTTTGAAAAAATCAACGAACACCACGATGCCGAAGGCGACACGCCTGCAGGCAGCCCCTTGCAGTTGCTGATGGCACAGGCGCGCAGCCAGCCTACGCTGGAAGAGGCGCGCATGGTGCTGATGGCCGACCACAGCGAGATTGACCACTTCATATCCATCTTGTTTGAAATGCTCAAGTTCATAGACCAGAAGTTTCCGCAGGACTCGCACACCGACCACATGTTCTACGCCAACATCCTCAAGGCCATCATCAACCAGGAGGCTTTTGAGGCCATTGCCATGTACGCCGCCACCAACAACGCAAAGAACGCGTTTTTTGCTTTCAAACAGCTGATTGAAAAATACGAGCTGCTCGAAGAGCTGGACCTGCATGCCACCAAGCACCAGAAGTTTGTGGCGGGATATGCGCAGTTTTTCCCACAACTGCAATCGGTGACGGCGGCTTAAGACTGCAGAGTTCTTTTCAAAAATGAGCACCTCTGTCGCTTGCCACGCCGGTGGCAAAGGCCAAGGCAGCCATCCGCACAGCACCCGCAAGCACCCGCAAGCACATCCCCCACCCTGGCAGGCAGGGCGGGTCGTCAACCATGATTTGACGCACTAACTGTCACCGTTTTCAGCTAGCTCAATGCAGCACCACATGCGCAGCGCTACTATCAGCGGCATTGCATTTGATTGCCGCGCAGACCCTGTGCTGCCACTGCCTAGCGCTATGAATATTCTCTCCATCCAGTCCCACGTTTCTTATGGCCATGTTGGCAATTCGGCTGCAGTGTTCCCGCTGCAACGGCTGGGACATGAGGTGTGGCCGGTATACACCGTCAATTTTTCCAACCACACCGGCTACGGCGCGTGGGGCGGGTCACCCATTGCGGCCAGCGAAGTCAGCGCCATCGTGCACGCCATGGAGCAGCGCGGCGCGCTGGCCAAGGTGGATGTGGTGCTCAGTGGCTACCAGGGCGGCGCTGATATTGCCGATGCCATTTTGGACACCGTGGCACGCGTCAAAGCACTCAACCCACACGCGACCTACACCTGTGACCCGGTCATGGGCAATGCCAAGTCCGGCTGCTTTGTGAACCCCGCAATCCCCGTGCTGCTGCGCGAGCGCGTCGTGCCCGCCGCCGATCTGGTGACACCCAACCAGTTTGAGCTGGGCTATCTGGCGGGCATGCCAGTGAGCTCTTTGGATGAGACTTTGGCAGCAGTCGATGCCGTGATGGCCATGGGCCCGCGTGCCGTGCTGGTGACCAGCGTGCACCGCCCAGATGCTCAGGCCGGCACCATCGAAATGCTGGCCGCCGATGCCACGGGCGCTTGGCTGGTGGCTACACCCCACCTGCCGTTCAAGGCCAATGGTTCGGGCGATGTAACCGCCGCACTGTTTACCGCCCACTACAGCCAGCACTTTGGCCGCAGCGGCGCAGCCCAGCTGGCGCTGGAACGCACCACAGCCAGCATGTTTGAGCTGCTGCAGCACACGCACACCGCCGGTGCCCGGGAGCTGCAACTGGTGCAGGCCCAGAACAGCTACGTAAACCCGCAAACCTTATTTGCGGCGCGGCAATTGCGCTGACATGACCAGCAGCGCTGCGCTGCAAAGTTCTTTTCAAGAAAGCAGCGCGGTGTGTCTCCGGGCAAAGGTTTGGTTTCACGCATATCTCCTGCGTTTTTTGCGCCCCCCCGACTTTCCAGCTGACGGTTGTCAGTTCACCGCTTTTGCGGGCAGCCTGACAACCACGGATCGACGCATTCAGCGTTTCGTCAGCTTCGCAGGAAAGCCGGATTGTTACACTTCTGACGAATCATCCGACGCGGGGGCACGAGCCCATGTCCTGGCTTTGGCTATTGCCCCCCGGTTGATTTTTTCGGCCTAAAGGATTGGTGCTCCGCGCCAATCCGGTGTCGCAGGCACGTGCTGCGGCGCGATATTGCCTGGCCTTGTCTGTCTGTGCTGATTGCGGTTTCACGCCTTGCATCCAACCCGCTCTCAGCATGCTGAACGTGCGTGTGCACCTTGCTCACCGCACAATGTCCCGCCCTATTTTTGTACCCGTCTCCATGAATAAATTTGTACAAAGCGCCGTAGCTTTGCTGGCCATCCCCTTCGCCGTGGCATCGCATGCCGCAGAGCCACCATCACCAGCTGTGGCGGTGGACCTGTACCTCAAAACGCTGGTGAACCATGACGAGCAAGCCATTCAGCAATTGAATGATTACCTGCGCGCAGACCGCCTGCGCTCTGGCCGCAGCGCAGACTATGCCAATGCTGCAGACCTGAAAAAGGCCGACGAGGAGTTCCCCGGTGAAGTCGCCAAGATGGCGCAAAAGCTGTTCCCGGCAGAACAGCAGCAAGCATTGGGCGCCCCCTTGACCGCGCTGATGGCTACCGTGCAACAGGCCCGCCAGAAGTCCGAATGCAAGGTGCTGGAATCCGACAAGCCGGCAATGGACCAGGATGTGTTGACCGCCAACGTGAAGTTTGAGTGCGCACTGGTCAAAGCGCCTGAAACCTGGGTCGAAGGCATTCAGCGCCTGGTACGCACCAAGGGCACTCTTGCAGACAACCTCAGCGGACTGAAGCAACTGCAAGCGGGCTATGCCATTCCGCTCAACTTTACATACCAGGGCACATTCGGGGTCAGCATGGTACCTAAAGACAAGAACGAAGCATGGCGCAATGATTTCGCGCGCGAGCCCGTGGATCAGATGTTTGAAGCGCTTTGAAGCCCCTTTAATGCCCCTGGCCATGCTGGCCTGAGACAGAACACCAGCGGGCATGTCAGCCCCATGCATGCCCGCTGGGTGCACCTGCAATCTCGGCGTGCAATGCGATCAGGCAGCAAGCATTTTCTGCTCACTTTCGCTGCCTGCTCGCACCCTCTTGCTGCGCCCTTGCTCTCAGCCCACAATCAGGTTTACAGCACCAGGAGGCTATAAGTGGAACTGACCCTTCTCCGCGAACAAGATGCCCAGGCTCTCTGGGTCTTTGAGACCACCCACCGTCAGTACTTTGAAAGCTGGATCAACGCCCGCCCTGAAACGTTTTATACGCCCGAGGGCTTTGATCAGGCCCTGCAGACCGCGCTGCTGCAGCAAGCAGCAGATCAGGCGTTTCACTACCTGATCTGGCTAGGCGGTGAACTGGTCGGTCGCATCAATCTCACACAAGTGCGGCGCGCACATTTTCAAAGTGCCAGTCTGGGTTACCGCATTGCACCTACGCACAGCGGCCAAGGGCTGGCCAGCGACGCTGTGCAGGCAGTGATGCAAAAGGCTTTTCACATCCACGGCCTTAAACGGCTGGAAGCCACGGCACGCCCCGAGAATCCAGCGTCTATCCGCGTACTGGTGAAAAATGGTTTTCACCAGTTTGGCCACTCCCGCTCCAGCCTGGAGCTGCACCGCCAATGGTTTGATCTGCTGTACTTTGAAGCCCACGCCCAGGCACCCACCACTGCCAGGGCATAAATTAGCCAGGCACTGCAACCTGGCTCTGACGATCTGTAAAGCCCCCCACCACCTCGGGTGCTGGGGGTGAGCATCAGTTGATGCGCTTAGAACAGCACGCGGCAGCGGATGGTCCCAGCGATCTGAGACAGCTTTTCCAGTGCCAGTGCCGAGGACTGGGTGTCCACATCAATCACCACATAGCCAACTTTTTCGTCGGTACGCAGGTATTGCCCGGCCACGTTGATACCGTTGTCGGCAAACACCTGGTTGATGGCCATCAGCACGCCCGGGCGATTCTGGTGTACGTGCAGGATACGGTTGTGACCGGGGTGCTCAGGCAGCGCCACTTCCGGAAAATTCACCGCCGATGTGGTGGTGCCGTTGTCGCTGTACTTGACCAGTTTTTCAGCCACTTCCAAGCCGATGTTGGCCTGCGCCTCCATGGTCGAGCCGCCAATGTGTGGTGTGAGGATGACGTTGTCCATGCCGCGCAGCACCGACTGAAACTCGTCCTTGTTGCTCTTGGGCTCTACGGGGAAAACGTCGATGGCAGCCCCCAGCAGCTGGCCTGCTGTCAGCGCGCTGGCCAAGGCGTCAATATCAACCACGGTGCCGCGCGATGCATTGATCAAAATGCTGCCCTGCTTCATGGCCGCAATCTGTGCCGCGCCCACCATGCCGTGGGTGGACGGCAGCTCTGGCACATGCAGACTGACAATATCGCTGACAGACAGCAGCTCTTGCAGTGATGCGGCCTGACGGGCATTGCCCAGCGGCAGCTTGGTGACCACGTCATGGAACACCACCTGCATGCCCAAAGATTCCGCCAGCACCGACAGCTGGGTACCGATGGAGCCATAGCCCACAATGCCCAGCGTTTTGCCGCGAATTTCAAAGGCGTTGTCAGCCGTTTTGAGCCACCCACCACGGTGTGCTGCCGCATTTTTGGCTGGAATGCCACGCAGCAGCAAGATAGCTTCGCCCAGCACCAGCTCGGCCACGGAGCGGGTGTTGGAGTATGGTGCGTTGAACACCACCACGCCGCGCTCACGTGCCGCATTCAGGTCAACCTGATTGGTACCGATGCAAAAGCACCCCACACCGACCAGCTTAGGTGCGGCCTGAAAAATAGCTTCAGTCAGTTGGGTGCGCGAGCGGATACCCACAAAGTGGACATCGGCAATCTTTTGCTGCAACGCTTCGGCATCCAAAGCGCCAGATACCGTCTCCACATTCGTGTAGCCCGCACGCTGCAGCACTTGCAGTGCACTGGGGTGGATACCTTCCAGCAGCAGGAATTTGATTTTCGACTTGTCCAGCGACGTCTTGCTTGTCATGACAGGGCTCCCGTTATGTGATGTCGCCATTACAGCGGATTCTGGGTAGTGCTACGCCGGGTAGGTGCTCCGCGTATGGTGTAGCTGCGTCCGTGCATTGGCCTTGGACACAAGAAGATGCCCGCTGAAAGGCTACAGGGGCAGCCCAGCCTGATACGCCTGCAGACAGTGCTTGCACGCAGCACAGCGGCACCCGATGGACGGATTACGTACTTGCGTGTTTGCGTGTTTGCGCCTGATAACTCACAAACAAGAGCGATCAACGCCTTATCAATCACCACCACAGGTGCTTTTACCAAAAACAGTACCCTGCGCGTGAACCACGCACAAGGCATTGCCTGATCAACCTGCGAAGGCACCGCATTGGCGCCGAACGCTGCAGGCAGTACCGGCGTGTGCCAGGGCCAGGCAACGACGCGCGTTCAAGGTGATTTCCGCAAGTCTTAGAACGTTTCCCAGTCGTCCTCTGCGCCCGTCGTAGCGGCCACCTTTGGCTTGCTCGCAGGTTGCACCACAGCAGATGCTGTACTACTCGGAGCCAAGGCAGGTGCCTTGGGCATGCCAGGCTTGCTCGCAGTGACCGCCGGTTTTGAGGGGGCGCTGGCCGCTGCTCGAGTGGCCAGTACAGGGCTGCGCAATGGGTTCACGCTGCCGCCTTGCAGACGGAAGATGGAGACGGCATGCACCAGTTCATCAGCTTGCTTGCGCAGACCTTCGGTAGAGCCCGCCATTTCCTCTACAAGGGCAGCGTTTTTCTGTGTGGTCTGGTCCATATGGGTCACAGCTTCTGCCACCTGTGCCACCCCGTTGCTTTGTTCGCCGCTGGCATGGCTGATATCGGTGATGAGCTGGGTGACCTTCTGAATTTCCGTGATGGCTTGCTCCATGGTTTCGCCCGCGTGGGCGGCCTGGATGTTGCCTTCGTGGATTTCAGCCACGCTGTGGCTGATGAGCTGCTTGATCTCCTTGGCAGCATCAGCGCTGCGGCCAGCCAATGCACGCACCTCACTGGCCACCACGGCAAAGCCTCGGCCATGCTCTCCAGCACGTGCGGCTTCGACCGCTGCGTTCAATGCCAGGATATTGGTCTGAAAGGCAATGCCATCAATGACACCGATGATGTCGGCGATCTTCTTGCTGCTGGCATCAATGCCCTGCATGGTGTGCACGACTTTGCGCACAGCCTCACCCCCTTCGGTGACCACGCGCTGGGCTTCGCGTGTGCGATGGTCTGCAGACTGGGCATGGTCGGCGTTGTGCGCCACGGTCGAACCTAGCTCTTCCATGGCCGCAGCAGTTTCTTCCAGCGCGCTGGCTTCGCTTTCGGTGCGTGTGGCCAGGTCTTGATTGGCCTGTGCAATTTCTGCACTGGCAAGCGCCACGCTATGGGCTTGCTCATTGACGGAGCGCACTACGCGGGTCAGACCTGCACTGGTGTTGTTCATGGCTTCCAGCAGATGGCCAATCTCATCTTTGCGGTCACTGTGTATTTGCACGGTGAGGTCGCCTTCAGCAATGGCATCAGCCATGCGGCTGGCTTCATTGAGTGGACGCACGATCATGCGGCGAATCAGCCAGAACCACACAGCAGCCAACACCAGCACAGCGCCCAGCCCCATGGCCGCGAACTTGACAATGAGGGACTGCGTTTCAGCCGTAAATTCATCGGTGTATGCGCTGGAGGCAAACACCCAGTTCCACGGGGCATAGTGGCCAAATACGGCCAGCTTGTCGCGGGCAGCGCTTTCTCCCGGGTTGATCCAGGGATAGCGGATAGCACCCTGCTTGAGATCCAGCATTTCTCGGATGAACAAGTGACCATTGCTGTCCTTGGACTCCAAGATGTTGCCTCCTTCTTGTGCAGGATGCACCACCAGTTGACCGCGCTGCGGGCCGTTGTCTGCGCGAAGCACGAAGTAGTAACCGCTCTGACCTACCTTCAAAGCCCGGATAGAGGCTTTGAGGTTATCCAGCAGTTCTGAAAAATCCTGGCCCACAAAGACGATGCCCACGGTTTTTCCACCTGCATCTTTTAGTGGTCGGTAATGCGTCATGTACTGGCGGCCAAACAGATTAGCCAGCCCCATGTAGCTTTGACCGGCCTGAATGGCTGTGTAGGCTGGGTGGTTTCGGTCCAGCAGAGTGCCTACTGCAGTTTCGCCCTGATCGCTTTTCAGCGTGGTGGCAATGCGCAGAAAGTCTGCGCTGCCCTGTGCCGCAAACACAGTGGCCACAGCCCCAGTGCTGCGTGTGAAGGTCTGAATGCGGACGTCATTGCCGTTGAGCAACTCACCATCCAGGCTGAGCAAAGGCTCAGTGCCGCTGCTGTCCAGAGTGAGCTGCCCCTTCAGGCTGTCTGCCAGGCTGTTGGCTAAGAACTGCGTACGCTGGCGCAGGTCTTTGTCACTGGACTCGATAAAGCGGTGCAGCATTTGAATGCCTTGCTGCATTTCACTTTGCATTTTGGCTTGCAGCGACTGACTAACGCCCCACGCGATGCCTAAAACCAGCAGGCCCAAAATGGCAGCCACCCAGACAAAATTGGTAATTGCCAGCTTGGCACCCAAACCCTGGTTGCGCCAAAAACGTTGACCGATATGCATCGGGGCATCTCCTTCACGGCTTTTGGGCCGCTGTTGCTTTTGCACAAGTGTGGATACCGCGCTGCGGCATTCCCAGCGCATGCATCTGTGCGGATGCATGCGGATCAAGCGCTAGCTTGATGGATCATGGCAGGAGCGTAGCGATCCTCTGCCCTTGCCGAATTGATGAAAATCAAGCGGTAACCAAATGTTGCTTTATATACAGGCAGTGTTTGCATGCCCGCTGGAATGCCCGCCTTGCGATTTGCTTGATTGCATGAGCGCCAGTCCTAACACCGGCCATCTGCCCTTTTTTGGTGCGGCGGCGCACATAGCGATGCCCCAAAGCACACGCTGCGTGCCACTGTGCGCGGAAACCCAGGGAAAGCAGCACCAAACAAAAAAGGCATCGCATGTATGCAGTGCCTTAAGGAGTGAAAACTGGCTTCAATCGTTTATCTATATGGCTTCGAACGCTATCCAAAACTGGGGGCAGAGCCTGCGGCGACTGCCTCCACACCCACGCGGTTACTGCCCGCATCCTTGGCCTGGCACAGCAAGACATCCGCACGATGCAAAGCCTGTTGCAAAGAATCGTTCTCTCTGACCATGGCCAGCCCAAAGCTCGCTGTCAGTTGCTCCCCATTCGCAACCGTGCCGCCCCAGCTTTGCTGACGCATGCTGTGGGTAATGCGCTGTATCAGTGCCTGAGCGTTGTCCATGTCGATGTCACGCAAAGCCATTCCAAACTCTTCACCGCCGATGCGCGCCACATGATCGCCTTCGCGAACGCTGGACTGCAGCAACTGGGCAAAGCTGCGCAACACCTCGTTGCCAACGGTAGTGCCAAACTGGTTGTTGATGCGCTGGAAATTATCCAGATCGCACAGAACCAGCACACTGATTTGCTGTGTCGCGGGGTGGCTGCCGCACACGGCATCAAATGCGCGGCGGCTGAGCAGGCCCGTCAACGCATCACGGTCAAGGCCTGTGCACAGCACGGGCAGGCCATCAGTCAGCGTGCAGCCCACCATTGCGGCCACCAGCAAGCCCCCACTCAGAGGAATAAGGAGACTCCACATCCACGCAGCAACCTGGCTAGATATGGCCTCGGCATTCAGCCACGGACTGCACAGCACCAGCGCGCTGATGGCGGTGTAAACAAGCAGCAGCATGCGCTCCATTCGGTGGCGCGAAGCCAAACTCCACGTCACAGGCAGAACATGACCTAGGATCAATGCCAGCCCCAGTGCAGTCACAACCCAGTGGCCGTGTGCAGAAGGGCTGATCAGCATGAAGTACCACGCACCCACCGCCATTACCCCTGCGCCCGCAGCGACCCAGATCACTTGCACACGCCGTCCAAAGCGCATGGCGACAGACTGCGCCACAGCCACAGCCGCTGCGCCACTGAGTAAACCCATGTGCACATGCTCCCCCCAGCCCGCCTGTGCTCCCCACAGCGCATAGACAGCTTGGGCACATCCGGCCAGCAGCAAGCCACCAGCTAAACAGAGCAAGTTAAGGTGCTTGCGGTGGTAATGCCAGACGATGCCGCTTATGGCAGCCATCAGCGCCAGCAAGATGGACGCTGCAAAAGGCAAATAGATAGGGGCCATCAGACTCTGGAGAAAAATACGGGCACGACCATTGCACCCAGACAGGCATATTTGTATTTCAATACCGCTGTTACACCAGCCTACACCTGCACGGCGAAAACCAACGCCAGACAAAAGCGCAAACACTGCATTTCGGACAAGTTCTGACAATCGATTCCGTAAATTTCTGAGCTGTGGCAATGGTTCACTCAACAGACCATCAGCAATTGAGCACAGTAACTGTCTGTAGATATCCACGTCACCCAGATGGCTGGCTTGCCGCATGACCGTGCATTGAGTGAAGGCACGATGGCAAGAAATACCACCCACATGCTGTCGTCTGCACCCTTGTGAAGCATCGCAAGCCGTGCCACATTCACGGCGTACGCTTTGTATCCATCTTTTGAGGAGCTGCCATGACCACACAGGCCACCGTCAATCTCGACAAACTGCGCAATGCAGTTCAGCAGTTTGGAGCAATGAGCTTTACGACCTCACAAGTCGCAACGGACTATCACCGGGGTGAAAACAGCGTGAGTGACAGCGACGTCCAGCACTTTGATGGACTTTTGCATCGCCATGCAGCATTACTAGGTATCGCACCGCAACCCTCTAGCGCAGGAGGAGATACGGTATGGCAAGCACTGTAGCAACCCGGAAAACCTGATTTCTCAGCACGTCACAGTACGTGCTTTTTGCGCCTGCTGGCGCAATTGGGGCTACTGAGATGCGGCAGAAGATGCGGGTTCCTGCGATTGCCACAAAGGCTGCAGTCGCAACAGCTCTGCATCAAAGCGCTTGTGAACACGCTGCACTTGTCCATTTTGTTCATCCATCAGTGCGCGCTGCTCCTGCTGAGCGTCCTCTACATCCTGCACGGCAATACGCAGACGCGCAGGCAGCTTGGAGTGATCGTTGCCGTAAAACTCCAGCTCTTGCTGGAGTTTTCGCTTTTCCTGCACCAACTCGTCCATTCGAGCCTGGGCCAGAACCTTTTGTTCTTGCACTTGTATCAGGGCATCACGCCGCGCAACATCATGACTTTCACGACGCGGATAGCGGGTGAGCAACACGGCATCGCGACGGCGCTGCTCTTGCACGCGCTGCTGCATCTGCAGCTCATTGCGCCGCTGCTCCAAGCGCTGCGACATTTCTACTTCGGACATTGCCGGGCCGACACGACTGCGCTCAATGCCTGTGGGCCCCAGGACACGCTGCTCACGGTCAGCACACTGGGCAATCGGACGATCCGCGGTGATGCGCAGCCCCGAGGCATCCACACACGTGTAGATGCCAGCGGCATATGACGGCTGCGAGATCGCCAATACGGCCAGCGCAATCTTGCAAAGGACAAAAGACCTAATGTGTGATGCCAACCGCATGCCGTAATATTTTTTAGTCGTTCACTCCATAGCGTTGGCGGTATGCCAGCACACTTTTGTGGTGCTGCTCCATCTCGCCTTCACCCCCCCGCGATCCCAAATACGCCAGCAAATCTGCCAAATTAGCAATGGTGCAAACTTGCAGGCCCAGTTGGTTACGCACATATTGCACTGCGCTGTGATCAACGTCTTTGCCATTCTCTGTGGCTTTCTCTTGGCGGTCCAGTGCAATTGCCACGGCGTGTGGCGTAGCCCCCGCAGCCTTGATCAAGGCAATAGACTCGCGCGCCGCCGTGCCTGCACTCATCACATCGTCGATGATGAGCACACGGCCTTGAATGGGAGCCCCCACCAAAGTGCCGCCCTCCCCATGGTCTTTGGCTTCTTTGCGGTTGTATGCAAAGGGAACGTTTCTGCCCAGGCGGGCCAGCTCGACTGCCACAGTCGCAGCCAGCGGAATACCTTTGTAGGCAGGCCCAAAGACCATATCGAACTCCATGCCGCTGGCCACAATGGCTTTTGCATAAAATTCCGCCAAGCGGGCCATCTTGGCTCCGTCGTCGAACAAGCCAGCGTTAAAGAAATAAGGGCTCATACGCCCAGCCTTGGTCTTGAATTCGCCAAAACGCAGCACCCCTGCGTCTACGGCAAACTGCACAAACTCTTGCGCCAGACGATTGTTTTGGTCTTGTTGCGCGTTATTGATTGACATGGATTCTTCCCTTTTCAAATTGACCAGCCTCAACCTCAACGGCATCCGCTCTGCCGCATCCAAAGGTGTGGAGGAATGGATTGCGGCCACTGGCCCGGATTGTATTTGCGTGCAGGAGGTGAAGGCGCAGGCTGCGGATATAGAAGGAAAATTTGACAGCCTGGCCGGAATGCGCGGCATCTTCCATTTCGCGCAAAAGAAGGGCTACTCCGGTGTGGGCATCTATAGCCGCCATGAACCCAGCGACGTCGTTGTCGGTTTTGACCTTGAAGAATTTGACGCGGAAGGCCGCTATGTGGAAGCACGCTTTGATACGCCTGAGCGCAAATTCTCCATCATCAGCAGCTACTTTCCCAGTGGTTCATCAGGACAAGAGCGCCAGTCAGCCAAGTTTCGCTTTCTAGCCAAAATGCATACGCATTTGATGCGCATGAAGGGTGAGCGTGAATTCGTACTGTGCGGTGATATCAATATCGCTCACCGCAAGGAAGATCTGAAAAATTGGCGCAGCAACCAAAAAAACAGTGGTTTCACCCCAGAAGAACGTGCCTGGATGGACATGCTGCTGGCAGCCAATGACATGGGCGGCATCCACGATGTCTACCGTTGCCTGCAGCCCGACACCACCGATGAATGCTACACGTGGTGGAGCAACCGCGGCCAAGCCTATGCCAACAACGTGGGGTGGCGTTTGGATTACCACCTGGCAACACCAGCAATTGCAGCGCTGGCGCGCTCAGAATCTATCTACAAAGGTCAGAAATTTTCGGACCATGCCCCGGTGACGGTAGGGTATGAGATGAGGCTTTAGGTCTCAAGCTGCTTCGACTCGCGTTTGCTCAGCGCTTCCAGCTGGCCTTGGATGCGTCTCTGAGTTTTGCGCACATAGCGAGCACTGATGGTGGAAAACATTGCGCGTACAGGCAGCATCAGTTTTTCGCCAATGCCATCCACCAGCACAAACTCTGGATAGCCACTGCGTTGCTCGGTATACAAAAGACCCGCGTCATTCACCTCACCAAACACAATGTGCTTTTGGACGCAATCATCAAAAAATCGATCCAGAGCCTTTTGATGCTTGCTTTCCAGACCCGGTCCTTTGGACAGATCTTCCAGAGTCCATGTGCGACCATCCGGGCCTAAGATTTTCTCCACCACCAGACCTAAGCCTTCAGAGGTGGCGACCAAACCATAAGGCGTCTCAATTGGAAACTGAAAGATGCCAGAGCTGTAGTGTGTCTTGCACAGCTGTAAATACTGCAAAATCTCTCTGCGAAATTGACGATATATCCCCTGATAAACAGCGCGCTTGAAAGCACTATGCTTAGCAAAACCGCCATCAGCAGCGACCAATTGTGGTTTGATTGTTTTGATAATTTTGTCGGCATCCTGAGGGTGCTGGTACACATTTTTAATAGTACCACTGCCCAACAGCTGCAAATTTTCTACGTTCAGCATTAAGTATCCTGTGCTATAGCTCGGGAGTATTTCTCGTCGTGTTTCTTGAGCCATTGGATCGATGCCATGACAAACACCATAGAAAATATATAAAAATTATGCCCAATTGCCAAATTAAAAAACACATCAGTCAAGCCAAAAATAAAATAACTCACCGGCAACATCACGCCGATAAGGCTTAATGACATATAAAGACTCTTATTGTTTTCAGAAAATTTTGTTAATGTATTATTTTTTGGCCAAAAAATTCTCATAGGAATAAGGTAAAAAGCACAAAGTGCTAATACACCCACAATTCCACGGCTGGCCCACATTTCCAAAAATTCATTGTGAGTATGGCTAATTCCAACGATAGATG
>Ga0308157_10001390_pt1 | contig 50761 bp, 43 predicted proteins | sample PhyBR1_FD_201035 | JGI IMG/M metagenome (GOLD analysis project Ga0308157, IMG submission 201035) | Phyllosphere microbial communities from UC Gill Tract Community Farm, Albany, California, United States - DLSLB.R1 | ecosystem: Host-associated > Plants > Phyllosphere > Unclassified | place: USA...
TGCGCGGCGCCTCGATGCTGCTCGACGAGGCCAGCGTAACGGGCACCGCCAACATCGTGATGGCTGCCGTGCTGGCCGAAGGTACCACCACTATCTACAACGCTGCCTGTGAGCCTTACTTGCAGCAACTGTGCCGGATGCTGGTGCGCATGGGCGCTAATATTCAAGGCATTGGCTCGAATCTGCTGACCATCGAAGGCGTAGAGAGCCTTGGCGGCACCGAGCACCGGATGCTGCCCGACATGATTGAAATCGGCTCCTTCATCGGCCTGGCGGCCATGACGGGCTCCGAAATCACCATCAAGGATTGCCAGATTCCGGAACTAGGTATTATTCCCGACACGTTCCGCAAGCTGGGTATTACCCTGGAATTTCGCGGCGACGATATTCACATTCCGGCCCAGGAGCACTACCAGCTCGGCACCTACCTCGACGGCTCCATCCTGACCGTGAGCGACCATACCTGGCCGGGTTTCACGCCTGATTTGCTGAGCATTATCCTCGTAGTAGCTACTCAGGCTCGGGGTACGGTGCTCATTCACCAGAAGATGTTCGAATCGCGGTTGTTCTTTGTGGACAAGCTCATCGATATGGGCGCGCAGATTATTCTCTGCGACCCGCACCGCGCTACCGTTATCGGCCTCGACCGCCAGAAGACGCTCAACGGCATTACTATGTCGTCGCCCGATATTCGGGCGGGTGTGGCGCTACTCATCGCCGCGCTGTCGGCCGAGGGCACCAGCAAAATCCTCAACGTAGAGCAGATTGACCGCGGCTACCAGAACATCGACGAGCGCCTGAACGCGCTCGGAGCCGACATTCGCCGGGTTTAACTACCTGCCTTAGCTACCAAAAAAGGCCTTCTGCAAGCAGAAGGCCTTTTTTGTTTTTGATGGGGCTAGCGGGGCTAGTCGGCAATCATGTCCACTACGGCCGTTACCAGCGAAAGCGCCAGACTAAAAATGAGCGCATTGAGGAAACCCGTCACCGCGAAGCTACTCATCAGAAAGTCAGCCAATTTTACGATAATAACGTTGATTATCAGCAGGAAGATGCCCAGCGTCAGTACCGTAATGGGAAAGCCGATAATTTTCAGAATGGGCTTCACCGTCGCATTAAGTAAGCCTAGCACAATTACCAGAATGGCGGCGCTAGCCACGCCATCGAGCCGCACGTTGGGCAGTACCTGCGCCAGTCCGTAAGTGAGGACCGCCGTAAGAACGAATTTAATAAGGATTTTAACCATGGGGCGTAATGGTGAAAGAGTGACAGAAGCAAGTATTATTCAGCCCGCTTAGCAGTCAAGCGGCCTTGTGATACGGCCATCCAGTTGCAAAGCTGGTAAAGTAAACGCGCACCTACTATGCCGTTCCAATCCGTATCGCCGGGCGCTACCTCATTGAGGTCCAGGCCAATAATGGTTCGTCCTGAGCGCACTATCATGCGCAGCAAATACGTAGCCTCCTCATATTCTAGGCCACCGGGCACGGGCGTGCCGGTGCCCGGGCACAGCTTAGGGTCGAGGCCGTCGATGTCGAAGCTGATGTATACTTTCTGCGGCAATTGGGCGATAATTTTACCGCACACCTTCTTCCACGATTTCTTTGCGAATTTTTCCTCGCTCATAAACCGCTGGCCAAACAGCGCCACACGGCCCACCGAGTGCTCGATGAGGTCGGCTTCTTGCTGACACATATCGCGAATACCTACCTGCACCAGCTTCTTCACCTGCGGCAGCTGTAAGGCATTATACATGATGCTAGCGTGCGAATACTGGAAGCCTTCGTAGGCGGGCCGCAAGTCGCAATGCGCATCAATTTGCAGAATACCAAACTCGCTGTGGCGCTCGGCCAAGGCATGCAGGTAGCCCAGGGGGGTACTATGGTCACCGCCCAGTACGGCTACGGCCTTACCGGCATCGAGCAAGGCTCCGGTTTTCTGTTTGAGCCACTGGATAAGCTTATCACCCTCGGCCGTGATGCGGGCCGGCACGCTGCCGTGCGTAGCAGCCCCGTCGGCCGGCTGCCCAGCTTCGAGCCAGCCGATATAGTCGGCGGCTAGGGGGCGCAGCTCACGGCTGGTCTGGGCAATGGTTTCATCTTCCTCCTCCATTGCCAAGCCTAGTTTCCAAGCCTCGGGCAGGTCGGGGTCGTAGAGGTCTACTTGCAGCGAAGCTTCGCGGATAGCGGCCGGGCCCTGGGCGGTGCCCGCATGGTAGCTCACGGTTACTTCCCAAGGCACGGGCACTACTACCAGCTGCGCCTCTTCGGGCGTGAAAGGCAACCCGAAAAGGCCGCCGGCGGCATCACCGAGCGCGTTGGGGTCAAAATTGGCAATCTTTTGCGTGAGTGTAGAAGCAGACACGGTAAAAAAAGAACACCAAGCGACCAGCGCTTGGTGGGTGAAAAATAAAAAATTAGTGCGTGGTAGTTAGTTCATTTCAAGCTTAGCCTGATGAATAACTATTAGTCAGTCAAATAATTACGCAGCCGGCTGCGTTTTGCCCAAAAAGTCGTACGTGCGAATAATTTTTAGAATCTTATCGAACGTAGCGCGGTCAAAGAACAACATCAGGGGCAATTCAACAGAATTTTCTTTGTCAGAGAACTGGGTGATGACGGAAAAAATAAGCGGCTGTAGCGCTTCGGGGTCCGGCATCAGGCTGTGCAGGGCATTAGCCAGGTCGCCGGTAGGCGTCATAGGTGGCGCACCGTAAATACTGGCTTTCAAGATGTTAGCCAGCTGCGTAACCAGTGCTCCGGTAATAATATTGCTGATTTCCAACAGCAGTGACTCCTGTAACTCGTTGAGAATTAAGGCGTCTGATACCTGCATGCGTAGGCACACTTTGGATAGTCGCTGCACATGCTGGCCCGAGAAGAACATGAACGTTGAGCCGTTGAAATCGCCCCGAATATCGCTCTGAATGGCGACGTACCGGGTCTGATAATCACGCACTCGCTCGATAATGCTGCTACTGGGCAACAAATCCAAGTTAGGCACCTCCAGCATTACCCGCTCCTGCGCAATCACAGCAAAGCTGTCGGCCGCCCGGGCGAGGCCGATGTTGAGAATTTCGCGAATAATGTCGCGCTCTAACTCATTCATTGATACATTCATAACGGCTTAGTTCGTAACAGCGGCGCAGAAGCTGGCAAATTAATACGGAAAAGAGCGGGAAGCAGCTAAAGTTAAGGTCGTTTGGCCAGAAATAGCCGCGTTAAGGCTGGCACGTCCAGCACCAAGCACAACTGGCCACTGCCCAGTAACGTGACGCCCCCAAATAAGTCAATGGTATCCAATGGCTTACTGAGCGACTTCACCACAATATTCTGCTGGCGCAGAAAGCGGTCAATGAGAATACCCAGCCGGCGATTGTTGTAGCTTACCACCAATACCTGGTGCAAGCCCCCATCAGTGGGCAGGTCGGCGCGGGTAGCCTGCGGCAATTGCTCGTCGCCTTCGGCATAAAGCAGCTGGCGCAGGTGCACCAGCGGCACATTTTCGTCCTGAATACGGGTCATAAGTAGTCCCCCCACCACAAAGACCTGGTCGCTGGCTAGGGCCAGTACCGTGTCGGTATGCAGCAAGGGCACCGCGTAGGCTCTTTCGTCCAACTCGATAAGCAGAGCACCCTTCACGGCAATGGAAGTGGGCAGCACCAGCGTAAACGTAGTACCCTTACCCAATTCCGAGTTCACACGCAGACGGCCCCCTAGCGAGTCAATAGCCAGTTTTACCACGTCAAGGCCTACGCCCCGGCCCGAAATGTCGGTTATTTTATCAGCCATCGAAAAGCCGGGCTCGAACAACAGGGCCCATACCTGCTGCTCGTCAAGCACGGCGGCCGCCTCAGCAGTCAGCATTCCTTTGCGCACAACCTTTTTGCGCACGGCTTCGGTATCAATGCCCCGGCCGTCATCCTGCACCTGAATTAGCACGTCGTCGCGCTCCGTAAGGGCCGAGATAGTGAGCTTACCAACCGCGGGCTTGTTGGCCGCCCGGCGGTCATCCGGGGTTTCCAGGCCGTGGCTCACGGCGTTGCGTACAATGTGCAGCAGCGCATCAGTGATGAGCTGCAACACGTTGCGGTCAATCTGCACATCTTGTCCGGCCAGGCTAAGCTCAACCTGCTTCCCTTCGGCGGAAGCCACGTCGCGCACTACCCGCGGAAATTTGTTGAGCAACACCCCTGCTCCAACCAGCCGCACATCCATTACGGAGTATTGCAGGTCGTCGGAGATACGGAACAGGTGCCGGGCGGTAGCTTGCAGCGCCGGGTGCCCCAGCTCAGCAGCCAGCGTTAGAATCCGGTCGCGGTCAATCACCAGCTCACCCACCAGATTCAGCAGGTTATCCAGCTTTTTTACCGGAATGTAAACGAGGTCAGATAGTTCTAGCTTACGGGCGGCGTCCGTTTCGGCTTCCTCCTCGGTTTGAGCGGGGCGGGTTTCTACAATTTCTTCGCCCTTGATAAGATGCTCAAGGTTATCAAGCAGTGGCTTGGCATCGGCAGATTCCTGTCCGGCGCCAATGGCCCGAATCATGTTGCCCAGGATATCAACCGCGCGAAAGGTAAGCGATACCAGCGGCCCCGTAAACGTGCGCTCGTTGCCCCGAATCTGCCCGAACAATGTTTCCATCTTGTGGGCCACCTCGCCCATATCAATGAAGCCCATTGCGCGGGCATTGGCCTTGAGGTTGTGCATGAGCCGGAAGAGCTCATTGAGCGCGGGCGTATCCTGCGGGTTACGCTCCAGTTCGCTCAGGTGGCGCGACATGGCGTCGTAATACTCCAACGCCTCCGCCATAAACAGCTCCCGGTACTCTTGCTCGCGTCCTGGCATAGCTAATTACGCGACAAATAATTACTGTTTAACGCCTTATCTCTACACGCGTGGTAGCGGGCAACAACAAGCCCGCCAAAGCAGTCAGGCTTTGGGGGGCAGGTAAATTGTGCAGGAGTTAAAAAATAAATCAAGGGAGTGTAACTATCAGGTAGTGTCAAGGATGAGCGGCTAGCCCTATACCGAGCTCTTAAGCCGGCGAGCCATCACCCTGCAGGGCGCTACCCACGATTTCAAGCACGCGCTCCTCCGAGAAAGGCTTGACGATGTAGGCGAGGGCACCATTTTCAATGGCCTCATTTACAATAGTTTCCTGACCCACGGCCGAGCACATCACTACCTTGGCATCGGGCTGCTGCTGGCGAATACCCTTGAGCACGTCGAGGCCAGTGTTATCGGGTAAAATAACGTCGAGGGTAATGAGGTCGGGGGTTGTTGCTACCGCCATTTCCAGGGCCTGCTGGCCATTAGCGGCTTCGCCCACTACATCGTAGCCAGCATCGGTGAGCATATTCTTGAGCATCGTCCGCATGTAGAACGAGTCATCGACGATGAGAATGCGCTTATTCATGTACAATTGAATCTGAGAAAGTGATAAGAGAAAAGAGGGGCAACGCCATCATTGAGGCAGCTAGTTAAGCCCGTCTACGGCTATTGGGCGTCGGTGGGTGCATTGGCCGCGGGTGTTCCCTTGGTCGCGGTGCGGCCGGATGGCACGGGGGCCTGCCCCGGCAGCCGCATTATCTCGCTAGGGGTAAGCAGCTTGGGCATGTCGAGCACGATAATAACGCCCTGGCCGCCGGGTAGCTTCGCAATACCCTCGAGGTATTTTTCGCGCTGGCCACTGTCCTGCACAAAATCAGGCGCGGGCTCGATGGCGCTCACCGGGATGGTAACCGGGCGGGGCACTTCCCGCACAATGAGGCCTAACGTATAATCGGGCGCCTCGACGGCTAGGGTATACGAGAACTCAGGTACCGGCCGGCCGGCCGGCCGCAGCTGAAAACGCTCTTCCAGGTCTACCACGGCAATAATATCGCCGCGCAGGTTGGTAATGCCTTTGATGAAAGGCGGCGTTTTGGGCATCTTCACCACCTCGGGCGTGATGGTCACTTCCTTCACCTGCTCGATGCGGATACCATAATCCTCATCGCCCAGGCGAAAGACAATCAGCTGCACCACGGCCTCGGGAACGGCCGGCGCAGCCCGGCCCGAAGCAGTAGTGGAGCGCGAAGCAGCAGAATCAGCCATTAAAATTGAAAAAACTCGAATTCAGGGTAAATTGTCATGAGCCGGGCTAGCCTATTTGGCTTTGGTGCGCCGAGGACGGGCAGCGGCTTTGCCGTTTTCCTCGACCTTAGCCGGGGCGGCTTCCGGAGCGCTTTTGGCGCGACGCACCTGTTTTTTAGTCGATACGGGGGCCTCCTGAGCGGGGGTAGTACTCGCTGCCTGGGCCCGGCCATTGCTAGCCGACTGCGCTCCTTGGTCGGGCGTGGTGCCGTTGGTTGCAGCGCCATTAGCCGAAGACCGGCGAGCAGGGCGGTTGACCTTGGCGGCCGGGGCAGGCGTGGGCTCGGGTACCGGGGCTTTGGCAGTTGCCACGGGGCGGCGCAACATACGGCGCTGGGGCTCGGGCTCGGGCTCCGGCTCGGGTTCGGGCTCGTAGTCGAAAAGCTGGAAGGTTTCGAGGCCGTCCTGCAGGTCGTCGGCAATGTCGGAGAGGCGCTGCGACGAGCTAGTGAGCTCCTGCATGGAGGACGAGAGCTGGCGGGCCGTGCCGGCCACCTGCTGGGTGCCGGTGGCCGTTTGCTCGGCAATGGCCACCACTTCCTCCACGTACTTTACCACGTCGCCAATCGAGGTTTGCTGCAAGGCCGTCGCTGTGAGAATGTCGCGCGAGGTGCGCAGCGTTTCGCCACTGCTGGTGGCAATGTTTTTAAAGGCGGCGCTCGCCTCGAAGGTAGCGTTTTTGCCCTTAAGCACCCGGCTTTCCATCGCGCTGATTGCGGCGGCGGCGCTGGTGGTGTCCTTGCGCACGTCTTCCACGAGCGTGGCAATCTCGTTGGCCGACTTGCGCGAGCCTTCGGCCAGCTTACGAATTTCCTCGGCTACTACCGCGAAACCACGGCCCGCCTCGCCAGCCCGGGCCGCCTCAATAGCGGCGTTGAGGGCTAGCAGGTTGGTTTGCGAAGCGATGTCAGTAATTACACCCAGCGACTTGCTGATTTCGCCCGAGCGGGTTGAAAGCACTTCAATGGTGCGGGAGGTTTGGGTGGCCGCCCCGGAGATTTCCTCCATGTTTTTCACCACCTCAGCCACCGTTTTCAGGCCCTGCTGCGAGGTTTGCTCACCCATGATGGCCGATTTATTCACCACATCGGCCTTGTTGGCCGTTTCCTTGGTGGCCGTCATGATTTCTTCGATGAGCTTGAAGGCCTGGTCGGTTTTGAGGGCCTGGTTCTGTGCGCCTTCGGCCATCTGCTGCATGGCCAGGGCCACGTCAACCGTCACCCGGCTCATTTCCTGGCCCTTATCTACCATTTCTTCCGAAGAAGTACCTACTACCTGCGCCGAGTCGTTGATTTCGCCGAGCAGCGCGTTCAGGGTTTCCACGGCTTGGTTGAGCGAGTTCGACATCGAGAGGATATCGCCCGTGGTTTGAATCTCCACCATCTGGGTCAGGTCGCCCTCCGAGATGGCGCGCACCACGCGGCTTACTTCGAGTACCGGCAGGGCAATGCTCTCAATCAGCGCGTTAAGCGTATCTACCAGCTCTTTCCAGGAGCCCGACACGCCGCCTACCGTGGCGCGCTCCGTTAGCTTGCCCTCGGCCCCGGCCACGCGGGCCACGCGGCTTACCTCGGAGGCTAGCCGGTTCAGGTCGTCCACCATCCGGTTGATGGTCTGGGCCAGGTCGGCTACTTCGCCGGCCGCTTCCAGGGTCAAGGTCTGGGTTAGGTCACCCTGCGACACCGCCGTTACCACCTTCACAATGCCCCGCACCTGAATGGTTAGGTTGGTGGCCATCGTGTTCACGTTGTCGGTCAGGTCTTTCCACACACCGCTCACGTTGGGCACCACGGCCTGGCCGCCGAGCTGGCCACCGGTGCCCACTTCCACGGCCACGCGGGTTACCTCGCCGGCGAAGATGTTGAGCGAGTCCACCATCTGGTTGATGTTGTCCTTGAGGTCGAGCAGCTCGCCGCGCACGTCTACCGACACCTTCTGGCTGAGGTCGCCCCTAGCCACGGCGGTAGTCACGTTGGCAATGTCACGCACCTGGCTGGTGAGCGAGGCGGCCATCGTGTTCACGTTGTCAGTCAAGTCTTTCCAGGTCCCTTTTACGCCCGGCACGTTGGCCTGGCCGCCCAGCTTGCCATCGGTGCCCACTTCGCGGGCCACGCGGGTTACCTCATCGCCGAATACGTTCAGCGAGTCCACCATCTGGTTGAGGTTTTCCTTGAGCTGGAGCAGTTCGCCGCGCACGTTCACCGTTACGCGCTGGCTCAGGTCGCCGCGCGATACAGCGGTGGCTACATTGGCAATGTCGCGCACCTGACTCGTCAGGTTCGAGGCCATCGTATTCACGTTGTCGGTCAAATCTTTCCAGGTGCCCGATACGCGGGGCACGTTGGCCTGGCCGCCCAGGATGCCCTCAGTGCCCACCTCCCGGGCCACGCGGGTTACCTCGCCGGCGAAGATGTTGAGGGAGTCTACCATCTGGTTGAGGATGTTTTTGAGGTCGAGAATCTCGCCCTGCACATCCACCGTCATCTTCTGGCTGAGGTCACCCCTAGCCACGGCAGTCGCCACGTTAGCAATGTCGCGCACCTGCGAAGTCAGGTTGGCAGCCATCGTGTTCACGTTATCAGTCAGCTCTTTCCAGGTGCCGCCGACGCGGGGCACTACGGCCTGGCCGCCGAGCTTGCCCTCGGTGCCTACCTCGCGGGCCACGCGGGTTACTTCGTCGCCGAAGATGTTGAGCGAGTCCACCATCTGGTTCAGAATATTCTTCAGCTCCAGAATCTCGCCCTTCACGTTTACCGTCATCTTCTGGCTGAGGTCACCCCTAGCCACGGCGGTAGCCACGTTGGCGATGTCGCGCACCTGCGAAGTCAGGTTGGCGGCCATGTTGTTTACGTTGTCGGTCAGGTCTTTCCAAGTGCCCGATACGCCCGGCACGCTGGCCTGGCCGCCGAGCTTGCCCTCGGTGCCTACGTCGAGGGCCACGCGGGTTACCTCGCCAGCAAAGAGGTTGAGCGAATCCACCATCTGGTTAAGGTTCTGCTTCAATTGCAATAGCTCGCCCTTCACGTCCACCGTCATCTTCTGGCTGAGGTCACCCCTAGCCACGGCGGTGGTCACGTTGGCAATGTCGCGCACCTGGCTGGTGAGGGCGGCGGCCATCGTGTTCACGTTGTCGGTCAGCTCTTTCCACACGCCACCCACGTTGGGCACCACGGCCTGGCCCCCTAGCCGGCCCTCGGTGCCTACCTCCTGCGCCACGCGGCTTACCTCGCCGGCGAAAACGTTGAGGTTGTCGATGGTGCGGTTGATGGTTTCAGCCATCACCTTGAAGTCGCCCGACACCGGAATCTGGAAACTCTCATCCAGATTGCCCCGGCTGATATTTTTGAGCACCTTGCCCACTTCCAACACCGGCACGGCGATGGAGTCCACCAGCCCGTTGATGTTGTTGAGCATATCGCGCCAGAAGCCCGCCGCGCCGTCAGCCGAAGCGCGGGCTTTCAGGTTGCCTTCTACCCCGGCCACTTTCGAAATGCGCGACACCTCCCCACCCACGCCGCCAATCATCTCCACCATCGAGTTGTAGGCCTCGGCGATTTCGGAAAAGATGTCGTCGTTTTGCTTAGTCAGGCGCACCGACACGTCGCCTTTCTTAAAGGCATCGAGGGCGAAGAGCACGCGGTTGAGCTGCTCGTTCACGTAGTCGGTGTCGGTGAGGCCGGCGTTGCGGCGGGTGCCCCGCTTACGAGTCGTGTTGTCGTCGGCAAACGTGCCGGTTTCGTCCGGCCGCGCTTCGTCAATTGAATCGAGTACCGGGGCCGTGTTTTTCTTGGCGGAAGCCATGCGGAAAGGAGGCAGAGAGGGTGGGGCGAGCCGGGGCTCGCGGTGGAGACTAACAAAAGTAGGCGCGGAAGGCTATCTGGCAATACCGGAGCGCCGAAGATGGCCTAGCCAGCGTAGTCGGCGCCGGGCGTGCATCTTTGTCCCCGTTTTCAACTTTTCGGGGCGGGGCTGCGTTCTCAGCATCCTGACAAAACCTCTATCCCGCCCCTACCGCTGCCTGCATGGTCAAGAATCTAGTTATCGTCGAGTCGCCCGCCAAGGCCAAAACCATCGAAGGCTACCTCGGCCCGGATTTCGTGGTGCGCTCCAGCTACGGGCACGTCCGCGACCTGCCCAAGGACAACAATGCCATCGATGTAGCCAACGGCTTCAAGCCTACCTACGTGGTTGATGCCGACAAGCGCGAGCTTATCTCACAGCTTAAAAAGCTGTCGAAAGAAGCCGAAACCGTGTGGCTGGCCAGTGACGATGACCGCGAGGGCGAGGCCATTTCGTGGCACCTGTCGGAGGCGCTTAACCTCAAGGCTGACAAGACGAAACGCATTGTGTTTCGCGAGATTACCAAGACCGCGATTCTGGCCGCCATCCAGAATCCGCGCGAGATTAACATCGACCTGGTAAACGCCCAGCAGGCTCGCCGCGTACTCGACCGCCTGGTGGGTTTTGAGCTGAGCCCGGTGCTTTGGCGCAAGGTAAAAGCTGGCCTCTCGGCGGGCCGCGTGCAGAGCGTGGCCGTGCGCCTGGTGGTGGACCGCGAGCGCGAAATCAACAAGCACACCGCTACCAGCGCCTACCGCGTGGTGGCCCGTTTCGACGCCGGCCAGGGCACTACCCTGGAGGCTGAACTGCCCACCCGCTTCAAAACCCGCGAAGAGGCCGAGGCCTTTCTCACGCGCTGCATCGGGGCAACCTACAGTATTAATAGCCTCGATAAAAAACCCGGCAAGCGTAGCCCCGCCGCGCCGTTTACGACGTCTACCCTGCAGCAGGAGGCTTCACGCAAGCTAGGGTTCTCGGTAGCCCAGACCATGACGGTGGCCCAAAAGCTGTACGAAGCCGGCCGCATCAGCTACATGCGTACCGACTCGGTAAACCTGAGCGAGGAAGCCCGCAAGGGCGCCCGCGAGGCCATTGAGGCCGCCTACGGCGCCGAGTACGCCCTGGAGCGGCAGTTCAAAACCAAATCGGCCTCGGCTCAGGAAGCCCACGAAGCCATCCGCCCCACCGATTTCAAGCAGGTAAAAGCGGGTGCCGACGCTTCGGAGCAGCGCCTATATGACTTGATTCGTAAGCGAGCGATGGGCTCGCAGATGGCCGACGCACAGATTGAGCGCACTACGGCCGTTATCGGCATTAGCACCCAGCCGGGCATTACTTTTTCGGCTACGGGCGAAGTCATTACATTCGAAGGCTTCCTGAAAGCCTACGCCGAAAGCAAGGACGACGAAGACCAGCCTAGCGACGGCGAAAGCAGCTTCTCGCGCGGCCTGCCGCCGCTAAGCGTGGGCCAGAACCTGCCGCTGCAAACCCTCACGGCCACCGAGCGCTTCAGCACGCCGCCGGCCCGCTACACCGAGGCTTCGCTGGTAAAGAAGCTAGAGGAAATGGGCATTGGCCGCCCCAGCACCTACGCCCCCACCATCAGCATCGTGCAGAAGCGCGGCTACGTGGAAAAAGATTCGCGCGAGGGCAAGGAGCGGAAAATTTATGCCTTAGCGTTAGTAGATGGCGCGGTGAAAACCGAGCAGCGCCCCGAAACCTACGGCGCCGACAAAGCCAAGCTTTTCCCCACCGATACGGCCTTGGTAGTCACCGATTTCTTGGTCGACCACTTCCCCGCCATCGTGGACTTTCAGTTTACGGCGAAGGTAGAGGATGAATTTGACCAGATTGCCAACGGTCGCGAAGACTGGGGTCACATGCTGGCGGGCTTCTACGAGCCTTTCCACGCCAGCGTGGAGCGCGGGCAGGATATTGAGCGCAGCACGCTCAGCAGTACCCGCGAAATCGGTCTGCACCCCGAAACGGGCGAGAAAATCACCGCTCGCCTGGGCAAATACGGCCCGTATGTGGCGCTAGGCGACACCGAAGGGGAAACCAAACCTGCCTACGCTAACCTACGCAAAGGCCAGTTTATCGAAACTATTACGCTGGAGGAGGCGCTCGACCTCTTCAAATTGCCGCGCGTGGTGGGCGAGTTTGAAGACAAAGCCATGACGGCCGCGCTCGGCCGCTTCGGCCCCTACATTCGCCACGACAGCAAATTTTACTCACTCGGTAAAGAGCAGGACCCGCATACTATCACGGGCGAGGAAGCCGTGACGCTTATCGAGGCCAAACGCAAATCAGACGCTGAGCGTCTTATCAAAAGCTTTGATGAGAACCCCGATATTCAGGTGCTCAATGGCCGTTTTGGCCCCTATATCGTGGCGGGCAAGAAAAATGTGAAGATTCCCAAGGGCGAGGAGCCAACTGAGCTCACCCTGGAGCGTTGCCTGGAGCTAGCCGCCGCCACGCCCGACAAGCCAGCTAAGGGGGGCCGCTTCGGCAAGAAAGCCGCCGCTGAGAAGCCCGAAAAAGAAACTGACGCACCCACTAAAAAAGCGGCGAAGGCGCCGGCTGTGAAGAAGGCGGCTACTAAAAAAGCCGCTCCTGCCAAAGCGGCGGCTACCAAGAAACCTGCCGCTGCCAAGAAGCCCGCTGCAAAAAAAGTCGCTGCTGCCAAATAATTCTTCGCGCTACCAACGCATTGCTTAAAGAGACCCTGCTAGCTAGTGGGGCCTCTTTTTTATTTCTGCTTTGCCCACAGCTTGCTACCAGCCTAAACGGCCTGGGTTTTAGGGGTCGTCGGCTAGCCTACTTACCTAGCGCAAAGTGCAGAGCTTAGGCCCTTACGCTTGAGCTAATAAATTGTCTGTCAACCTCATGAAATTAAACTTGAAAGTTGAGTTGGCGTAGGAATGAGGACAATTGCCAGTGTTGGCAACCCAACTTCATCCTTTTCCACCATGTTTTACCACGATAAGCGAACGCAGTACAAAGTCCGTGTTGAGAAGCCTAACCCCGCTTTTGCCCGCATGCTTCAGCAGGCCATTGGCGGCATTGAAGGCGAAATGCGCGTGTGTTTACAATACCTGTTTCAGGCCTGGAACTCGCGCGGGCCGGCGAAATATCGCGACATGCTACTCGACACCGGCACCGAGGAAATTTCGCACATTGAGATGCTAGCCACGGCCGTTGCCCTCAACCTGGAAGGCGCGCCACTTAGTTTGCAGGAAGCAGCCATCAAGCAAGATGGTGTGGTGGGCGCGGTGCTCGGCGGCATGAACCCACGCTCGTTTCTATCGGCCGGACTGGGCGCGCTGGCTTTCGATGCAGAAGGCGTTCCCTTCAGCGGGGCCTACGTGGTAGGTAGCGGCAACCTGATGGCCGACATGTATACCAACGTAGCCGCCGAAAGCACGGGCCGCGCTCTAGCCACCCGGCTCTGGGAAATTACCGATGACCCGGGAATGAAAGACATGCTGAGCTTTATGATTGCCCGCGATACCATGCACCAGCAGCAGTGGCTAGCCGTTATTGAGGAGCTTGGCGGTCACAAAGGTCTGCCTATTCCCAACTCGTTTCCGCAGAGCCAGGAGAATCAGGAGTTCAGCTACGCCTTTATCAGCCCCAACATTGATGGCACAGGCACGCCCGAAGGCCGCTGGACGCACGGTCCCAGCATCGATGGCAAAGGTGAGTTTAAAGTACTGAAAGCCGAGCCCTACGGCGATGAGCCCAAGCTAGCCCCGCCCGTGCCCGAAGGCCACGCCCAAAAAGAGCAGATGACCCTGACCGACAATCTGCTCGGCAATATCAAGGATACACTGAGCTAAGCGCCATTAAGCCAGCCATCACCTAAAAGCTCCCCGTCACGGCTTCTTCTCGAAGCTGCGACGGGGAGCTTTTAAGTAATGGCTGCAGGCCGGCTGAAGCCTGTAGCGCACTACCAGCTAGGGCACATATATGGCAGCTATCTGAGCGGCCGACAACTCCGCAAAGTCCTGAATAACGCGGTCGGCCAGGCGCAAATCCTGCCCCGCCGAGTGCGGGCTGGCGTAGCCAATGCAGTAGATACCGGCCGCCTTAGCCGCCGCCACGCCATTGGCCGAGTCTTCGATAACGATGCACTCGGTTACGGGGGTTTCGGCCAGGCTAGCGGCGTGCAGGAATATTTCTGGGTTGGGCTTCGACTGCGCAAAGTCTTCGCCACTAACCCGGTGCGTGAAGTAAGGGGCTAGCCCGAAGCGGTCGAACACCCGCGCAATAGTGGCTTTGGAAGCCGACGAGGCCAGCACCATCTGAATACCCCGGCGCTGAATATCTTCGATAAGCGCCCGCACGCCGAGCAGCAAATCGAGGCTGGCATCGGTATCAAATTTCAGGTTGAACAGCTCGCGCTTACGCCGCAAAAGCTCGTCTACTTCCTGCGGCAAGTTGAATTCCTGCCGGAGCTGCTGAAAAACATTGCGCGTGGAAGAACCCAGAAAAGAGGCGTACAGCGCGTCCGAAACGGTGATGCCCAACTCGGCAAACTGCGTGAAAAATGCGTGGTGGTGAATAGGCTCGGTGTCGATAATAACGCCGTCCATATCAAAAATTACGGTACGAATCATAGGGCCGGCCCTGGGGGCGTGAGGTCGGGGCAAAGGTAGCCCGCGGGGGTTGGGCAGTGAGCCGGAGTTTGGAATTGACCGTAATTTGCACCTTCTGGCCGTTTTTGCATGAACATCTTTTCCTACGCCACCCTGGCCGGCTACGAGTGGCAGCACCCGCGCCTGTTGCTGCTGCTCATCCTGGTGCCCTTGCTGCCGCTGCTGCGCTGGCTGCTAGCCCGGCGGCGGCGGCAGGTAGTGGTAGCCTTCGGGCCGGGTGGCCTGCGGCCCGACTGGCGGGCGGGCCTGCGTTTTGTTCCTGACCTAGTGCTGGCGCTAAGCCAGGTATTACTCATCATCGCCGTGGCCCGGCCCCAGCACCTGAGCGAGCACCTCACCCAAACGGGGCGGGGCATCGACATTGTGCTGGCCCTCGACGTGTCGGGCAGTATGGAAATCGAAGACCTCAAGCCCACGCGCCTCGCTGCGGCTAAGCGCCTGGCTAGCCGCTTCGTGCAGCGCCGGGCCGGCGACCGGCTAGGGCTGGTGGCTTTCGCCGGGCAGGCCTACGCGCTGGTGCCCCTCACCACCGACTACGACCTGCTGCTCGACAACCTCAGCAGCCTGCGCCCGGGCCTTATCGCCGAAGATGGCACGGCCATCGGCACGGCACTGGGCACGGCCATCAACCGCCTGCGCGAATCGCCGGCCAAGTCACGCATTTGCGTGCTGCTCTCCGATGGCGAAAGTAACGCGGGTAGCCTCGACCCGCTGCTGGCTGCGCAGCTGGCCCATGCCTACGGCATCAGGCTCTACACCATCGGCTTGGGGGAAGATGGGTACGTGCCTTTCGGCCGCGATTCCGTCACGGGTAAAACCCGCTATGTGCAAACCCGCCTCGACGAAACCACTATGCGCCAGCTGGCCGAAGCCGCCGAAGGCCGCTTCTTCCGGGCCACCGACAACACCGCGCTAACCCGGGTTTTTGGGGAGATTGACAGGCTCGAAAAATCCGACATCCGCACCCAGCGCTACCGGAGCGTGCAGGATTTTTACCGCCCCTACCTGGGCTGGGGCCTCGCCCTGTGGCTGCTCTGGCTAGCCCTCAAAAGCACCTTTATGAACAACGTGCTGGAAGACTAGTTTTTTACTTAGTTGTTGTTACCTCGCAGCCATAACCAGGTAAAAACCACGCTTCAACTACCAGTTAAGCCCTACTAAATTGTCCATCGCTGAGAATATTACCGCTTTCGAGCAACAACTGGCCGGCACCGCCGCCCGCTTGGTCGTCGTTACCAAAACTCACCCCGTAGAACGCTTGCGTGAAGCGTACGATGCCGGGGCGCGCATTTTTGGGGAGAACCGGGTGCAGGAAATGGCGGCCAAATACCCCGAGCTACCCGCCGATGTGGAGTGGCACCAGATTGGGCAATTGCAAACTAATAAGGTCAAGTACCTGGCGCCCTTTGTGCACACCGTAGAAAGCATCGACAGCCTGCGCCTGCTGGTAGAGCTTGATAAGCAAGCAGCTAAGCACGAACGCATTATCAATGGCCTGCTGCAATTTCACATTGCCCAGGAAGACACTAAAACCGGCCTTGCGCTGGCCGAAGCGGATGAAGTTCTACAATCGGCCGACTACCGGGCGCTGCGCCACGTGCGCCTGACGGGCGTAATGGGCATCGCCACGCACTCGCCCGATGAGGAGCTGGTACGTGGCGAGTTTCGGCAGTTACGCCGGTATTTCGACCATTTGAAAACTACCTACTTCGCGGCCGACGAGAGCTTTCGCGAAATCTCCATGGGCATGAGCGCCGACTACGCCTGGGCTTTGGCCGAGGGCAGCACCCTCATTCGGGTAGGCAGCGCTATTTTCGGTAGCCGGGGCTAGCTGGCGCGTTTCACGGTGGAGGCCGCTGCCTGCGCGGCCGGAAACACGATTACCTCGGCTAGCTGCACATGCGGCGGGCGCGTAACAATAAACTGAATAATGTCGGCCACATCGGCGGCCTGCAAAGGCTGCACGCCCTTGTACACATTGGCGGCACGCTCTTCGTCGCCCTTAAAGCGAACCTCCGAAAACTCGGTTTCGACCATGCCGGGCGCCACCTCAGCCACGCGGATGCCCTTGGGCAGCAAGTCAATCCGCATGGTGCGCGTGAGCATTGCCACGGCCGCCTTGGAGGCGCAGTACACATTGCCGTTGGCGTAGGCTTCGTGGCCGGCAATCGAGCCCAGGTTCACGATAATTCCGCCCTCGCCCATGCGCGGCAGCACCGCGCGGCTCACGTAGAGCAGGCCTTTCACGTTGCCGTCGAGCATGGCGTCCCAGTCGGCCACATCACCATCCTGAATGGGGGCTAGCCCGTGGGCATTGCCGGCATTATTGACGAGCACATCGATGTGGGCAAAGGCGTCGGGCAGGCCAGCTACGGCGGCCTCCACGGCGGCGCGGTCGCGCACGTCAAAGGTCAGGCTGTGCACCGGTGTGGGGGCTAGCTCCTGGGCTAGCGCGTCGAGGCGCTCGCGGCGGCGGCCGGTTATTACCAACTGAAAGCCCGCATTGGCCAGGGCCACGGCCGTGGCCCGGCCAATGCCGGAGGAAGCTCCCGTAATAAAGGCAGTTTTCATCTTTATGAACGCTTATTCAATGTTGAGGTAGAGCGTCACCGTATTGGTGCGCAGGCTTTGCAGGCTGTTGCTGTACTGGTTATCGCGCGGCGACAGAATATTGCGTAAGCCGTGCGAAAAACGCAGCTCTGGCCCAAACTTGAAGTATGGGTAGAACAGGTCGAGGCCGAAGCCATACTCCAGCATCACATCGTCCCTGATAACAGTAATCTGGTTGATGGCCGGCGTATTTTGGCGCTGCGTCACGGCAAAGCTGGGCTTGATGCCGCCAATCATGTAGAAGCGCGTGTTGCGCCGCCGGTTCGATTGGTACTTCAGCAGCAGCGGCAGTTCGAGCTGCGTAGTGCTTATTTCCTGGTTCCGGATAGTGTCGGGCATGCCTGCACCCACGCTCGTAAATTCCACGCGGCGCGTGAGAAAGCTCAGGCCCGGCACGAAGCGCAGGTGAAACGGCGTGCTAGGGTTACCCAGCCGGATGTCATTGATAAAGCCTACCCCAAAGCCAGGACTGATAATGGCATTGGCCGCAATGCCCCGCCCCTGCTGCGCAGCCTGAAAATAGCTGGCCGACTGCTCCAAAAAGAACCGCGAGAAATTGGGCGCTATCGTGAGGCCAGGCCGGTAAAACCGGTCATTATAGTTCGACAAGTTTTCGACCGTAATACCTTTGATGTGTCCCTTGCGGCTGCGGTCAATGGCGTCGCTGCGCTTACGCTGGGCTAGCGCCGGGCCCGCCAGCAGCGTAAGCAGCAGCAGCGGCAGGGCCAGCCTACCCAGGGGGCTAGCCCCTATTTGCGAGCGGTGTAAATGGAGCTGATGCCGAACGTGAGGGGTTGCCATGCAGGATTGGTAAAGCCGACGCGGCCCAAAATGGCCACAAACTCGGCACCGTCGGGAAAAGCCTGCACCGATTCGGGCAGGTAAGTATACGCGCTCTGGTCTTTGGAAATTACCTTGCCAAAAACCGGCAGCACCCGACTAAAGTAAAAATTATAGGCTTGCTTAAGCGGAAAGGCGGTGGGCTTGCTGAATTCCAGAATGACGAGCTGGCCGCCGGGGCGCAGCACGCGGTGCATCTCGGCTAGCCCCTTTTCGAGGTGGGCGAAGTTGCGCACCCCAAACGACGCCGTGACGGCATCGAACTGATTATCTTCAAAGGGCAGGTTTTCCGAGTCGGCTAGCTCCAGCTTAATGCGGTGGCTCAGCTTTTTATTCAGTAGCTTCTGGCGGCCTACGTCGAGCATCCCAGCCGAGATATCGACGCCCGTTACCTGAGCATCGGGAGCCGCTGCGCGCAGCGTTTCGATGGCAAAATCAGCGGTGCCGGTGGCAATATCCAAGATGCGCGCCGGGCGCAGGGCCTTGAGTTCGTTTACCGCCTTGCGGCGCCAGTAGATGTCGGTGCCAACACTGAGGAAGTGATTGAGAAAATCATACTTACCTGCGATGTTGTCAAACATGCGGGCCACCTGCGATTTCTTATCGGCGGCGTCTTCTTTATAAGGTACTATGGCCATAGAGGTAGGCAAAGAACGGCACAAGGTTGCAAAAATTGCGCAAGCAGCCTTTAAACTGAGCCGCTAGCTAGCAGGACAAAAAAACGGCCGGACTGTTCGTCCGGCCGTTCCTTTTTTAGCAAAATTGCCGTGGGTTAGTCAACCTTGGTTTTCACCTTGGCTTTTTCGCCCGAAGCGTCTTTTGCTTTCGAATCAAGCTCACCGTCTTTCGAAATCGTTTTCGACTTCTCACCGGCGGCGCCTTTGGTTTTAATTTTTACTTTATCGCTGTCCTCGTCCACTTTGGTTTTCACCTTGGTGCCGTCGGCCATTTTCACCTTGCTCTTACCGGGCAGCGGCGGGCCAGCATTTACGGGGGTAGCAATGATGGTAGTGGTCGTCGTCGTTGGCGTGGTAGGCTGCACCATCGTCGGCATTTTCTCGCCTTCCTTCAACACTGGCTTGAAGTCATCGCGGCGGTTGAGCTGCATGTTCTCCGGCGAATCGTTCGGGGCTACGGGCTTGCGCTCGCCGTAGCTTACTGTGGTGAGGCGGCTGCTGGCGATACCCTGCTTCACGAGGTAGTTTTTGGCAGCATCGGCGCGGTTTTGGCCGAGTACTATGTTGTACTCATCCGTGTTGCGCGAGTCGCAATTGCCTTCAATCGAGATGTTGAGGCCAGTGTTAGCTTTCAGGAAAGCCGTCGTGGCATTCAGCGTCTGAATCGACTCCGGGCGTAGCTTGTACTTGTCGGTGTCGAAATAAATCGGCTTCATCCGATTGGTAAACGCAGCGCCAGTCGTGTCGATGTAGTCAACGTAGAAGTTCTTGGTGATGCTCGTCGAATCGTTCGTCGAAATCGGCACTGCAAACTCCTGCGTCTCGATGTTCTTGCCGTCTTTGTTCACCGCCACCTGGTAGGTACGGGCCGATAGGGCCTTCACCTGATACGTGCCGTCTTCCTTGGTAATGTCGCGGAAGCTGATGGCCGTTTTATCAGCTTGCGTACCGTTGAACACCAGCTCAACGCCGGGAATCGCCTGCGTGCTGTCACGCTTCGAGAACACCGAGCCTTTGATGTTGATATTCTTGATGTAGCTGATGGTGTAGATGTCTTTCTCACCGTAGCCACCGATGCGGTACGAGCTTAAATAAGCATACGTGCCATCGGGCGCCAAGCGGTAGTACGAGTCCGCATCCGGCGTGTTGATGGGGTAGCCCATATTCTCGGGGCGGCCCCACTTGCGGCCAATGCTGTCATACTTCGAAGCGAAGATGTCGTAGTCGCCCATCGTGTTGTGGCCACGCGAGCTGAAGTACAGCGTACGGCCATCGCGGCTGATGTACGGGCTGTCCTCGTCGTACTTCGTGTTGATGGTGCTGCCTAGCGACTTAGCCGGTCCCCAGTCGCCACCCGAAGTGCGCGTGCTGTAGTACAGGTCCAGGTTGCCATCTTCCGAGTAGCGGGCCGTCGAAAAGTACAGCGTCAGGCCGTCCGGCGTGATGTAGGCATCGCCCTCGTAAGCCTTGGAGTTGATGTTGCTGTTAAGCTTGGTCGGAGCGCCCCAGTCGCCGCCGCTCTGCTTCGAGGCTACGAACACGTCACCGTTTTCGTCGTCGCGATACATCAGCATCTTAGTGTCGTTGTCAAACAACTGGTCCGACGCGTCGTGGCCACGGCTGTTGAGCACCGTAGAAAGCGAGCGGGGCTTCTCCCAGTTGTCGGCATCGATGCGGTGCGTTTCCACGATACCTTCAAAGTATTCGCCGTCGGCCGCAATGTTCTTTTTGTTGCCCGTCCGCTCCTGTAGGCCAGGAATATCGGCCGGGTTAGCGCGGGTCGTAAAAATCAGCGTCTTATCATCCGAAGAGATAACGGGGCTGTGCTCGGCGTACTGGGTGTTCACCGTTGGGCCCAGGTTCTTAACAAAGATATCCTTGGGCGAGTTGAACAGGATTTTTGCGTTGCGGCTGTGCTGAATCAACTGAGCTACTTCCTCGCGGCGGGTGTCGTTACGCTTTTTCAGCGTCGCGTTGTAAGCTTGGTAGTGCGTGATAGCCTCGTCGAAGTTGTAGTTGAGGTGGTCTACGCGGCCGAGCCAGTATTCCACATCGCGCGATACTTTTGGCTTGAGTTTCTGTGCTTTGTAGATGTAGTCGCTAGCCTTTTCTTTGTCAAAGGACAAGTAGGCCACACCAGCCCGGAACAGTGCCTGCGCATTGTTGGGGTCCTTGGCAATCACCCGCTCGTAGTAAGGGATGGAAGCGCGGTAGTTCTCCTGGTTGAACAGCTTGTTGCCGGTTTGCAGGTCCTTACGCGTGCTCTGAGCCTGGGCCGAAGTAGCCACGGCCGCAGTCAGGGCTAGCGCGGCAGAGGCCTGCAGCAGCCTTTTGGATACGTTGTCCATTGAAAAAAGGGTGTTTGGAAAATTTTTAAGGGAAAGAGCGAAAGAAGAGCGTTGGCAGAGCCGCAGGCTGTGCGCACCGCTGGCAGGCGCATTTTGCCGACTTATACTAAATTTCGGCGTCAGGGTTGGCCCGTTTGGCTAGCCCCTAGCTGAAATTAAAGAGCGTCACGAGCCCTTAACAACGGCAAATATACCGGAAAAGCAGCACCGAGCCGATTGGGGCCGGGCACTAAAAGGGGCGGATGCTTGTACAGCCTTGTTTGAACAACTGGCGAGCAGGCGCTTTACGAGCTGTGCAAATATAGGCGCATGTTTTGAAAGACAACGGGTTAGTACTTGGTGGCTGGCTCTGGGCCCGGCCCGCAGCCGGAGCGCAACGCATCTTTGTACCCGCATCGACTGATAGGTAACCCATCCAATGGTAATTCGTGAAGCAAGTTTTTTAGTTAGTAATACGCAGGTAGCCCTCTGCCCCACTCCTGACCGGCCCGAGTACGCCTTCATTGGGCGCTCCAACGTGGGCAAGTCGTCGCTGATAAATATGCTGACCGGCCGCACGGGACTAGCCAAAACCTCCAGTACACCGGGCAAAACGCAGGTAATCAACCACTTTAATATCAACGACGAGTGGTATCTGGTCGATTTGCCGGGCTATGGCTACGCCAAGGTGAGTAAAACCTCGCGCGCCGAGTGGGGCAAAATGATAACCGCTTACCTGGGCAAGCGCGAAAACCTGACCTGCGTGTGCGTGCTGCTCGACTCGCGCCACGCGCCACAGGCCGCCGACCTGGAATTTATGGAAAAGCTGGGCGAGGCGGGCGTGCCGTTCGTCATGATTTTCACGAAGACTGACAAACAGTCGACCAGCCAAACCAAAGCACTCATCAGCAGCTATTTGATTAAGATGGGTGAAACCTGGGACGAGCTGCCGCGCCACTTCGTGACGTCGGCCGAAACTGGACTGGGCCGCGAGGAAGTATTGGACTTTATTACGGAAATAAACCGGCAGGTTGCGGCCGATGCCGCGGGCGCATAAGTACTTTTGGCCCGTCAATTGCCCAGTAGCGGGGACTTTTGTCCTTATCTCTCTACTCAACTCATGAAAAAACTACTGCTCACGCCGCTGGCCTTGTGTGGCTTGCTCGCCTCGGCTCAGGCCCAAACGCCCAAGCCTAACACCGTATCGCCGTCCCAGACTACGCCCGCGGCAGCGCAGGGCACGGGCATCAACCACGTGGGCCAGGACATTCCGGTGGCGGCCTATTACGAAGGCGGCCAGGAGGCCATGTACGCCTTTATTGCCAAGGAGCTGAAGTACCCGCTCATGGCCAAGCGTAACCGTATTCAGGGGCGCTGCATCGTGAGCTTCACCCTGAATCCGGATGGCACCATGCAGGGCATCAAGCTGGTGAAGCAAATGGGCGGCGGCACCGGCGAGGAAGCCCTGCGCGTAGTGCGCCTGCTCAAGTTTAAGAAGCCCGAATACCCGATTCTCACTAGCCTGCCCATCGATTTCAAGCTCGGCGTGACCGGCGCGAATACGGTGGAATAAGTAAAGCAGTGCGTAGTTAACAAGGAGCAAGGAGCAAGACGCTCATTTGCTTCGGTTTGCTGCTCACTGTTCATTGTTAACTGTTCATTGTAAAAAGAATGCCCTACGATTTGAAAGAGCTGGCGGCCATCAGCGGCCAGCCCGGCCTGTTCCGCCTGGTGCGCCCGGCCCGCCATGGTGTGTTGGTTGAAAGCCTCGATGCCAAAGCTACCCGCTCGCTAGCCCCGGCCAGCAATAAAGTGTCGCTGCTGAGTGAAATCGGCATGTACACCCAGGATTCGGACGAAACCTTGTCGCTGACGGAGATTTTCGACCGCATTCACCAGAAGCACGGCGCTAGCCTGCCCGTAACCAGCAAGTCGGGCGAGAGCGAGCTCAAAGAATTTCTGGCCGATGTGATGCCCGAGTACGACCGCGACCGCGTGTATTTGTCCGACATCAAGAAGCTGGCTACCTGGTACGGCATCGTGAGCCAGCACGTGCCTTATGCCGAGGCTAGCGCCGACGAGCCCACCGCCAATGAGCCCCTGAGCACGGGCGGCGTAATCGGCGAAGGCGACGCGGACTCGGAAGCGGCCGGCAACCCGGAAGTGACGAAGTAGCCATTCGTTTTTAAGTGTAAAAAGGCCGCTCCTGAGGTTAGGAGCGGCCTTTTTTAGTTGGGGGCAAGCGCACCGTGGCGCGTTTCTACTGGGCGTTTTCTTTGGCCAGGAAAGCTTCGGCCTGCTCGACCAGCTCTTTACTGCCGATGAAGAAGGGGCAGCGCTCGTGGCAGGCCTTGGGCTCTATTTCGAGGGTGCGCAAGTAGCCGTTGGAGCTTTTGCCGCCGGCCTGCTCCACGATAAAGGCCAGCGGGTTGCACTCGTACATGAGGCGTAGCTTGCCGTTGGTGTCCTTGGCGGTGGCGGGGTAAATATAGATGCCGCCCTTGAGCAGGTTGCGGTGGAAATCGGCTACGAGCGAGCCGATGTAGCGGGCCGAGAACTTATCGGTTTTGCACTGCTGCACGAAGGCGGCCACGCCGGGCGAAAACGAGTCGGCCGAGCCTTCGTTGATAGAGTACACCTTGCCGGTTTTGGGCGTCTGAATATCGGGGTGCGAGAGGAAAAATTCGCCCAGGCTAGGCTCGTAGGTGAAGCCGTTGACGCCGTTGCCAGTCGTGTACACCAGCATGGTGCTGGAGCCGTAAATGACGTAGCCGGCTGCCACTTGGTGGGTGCCAGGCTGGAGGCAGTCGCCCACGCTGCCTTCGCGGCCGGTGGGCGAGATGCGGCGGTAGATGCTGAAAATGGTGCCGATACTGACATTCACATCGATGTTGCTCGACCCGTCGAGCGGGTCGATGGCCACCACGTACTTGCCCTGGTTGTTGCCGGTCTGGATAATGTCCTCGTCTTCCTCCGAGATGATGGTGCAGACCTCGCCGCCGTTGCGTAGCGCCCGAATAAAGCGGATGTTGGCAATCACGTCGAGCTTTTGCTGGTCTTCGCCCTGCACGTTGCGGTTGCCGTAGGCACCGGCAATATCGATGAGGCCCGAGCGGTTGATTTCGCGGTTAACAATTTTGGCGGCCAGCGCGATATCGCGCAGCAGCTGCGAAAGCTCGCCGGTGGCATAGGGAAAATCTTCCTGCTTGCGCATAATAAAGCGGTCGAGCGTGGTGCCGACGGGCAGGGCTAGCTTATTGTGGTCCATGAAAACGGGTGAGAGCGAGAATTGTCCACAAAGCTAGCCGGGCCGCGGCAAGCGGCCTAGCGAAACCCCCGCACACGTTTGCAGCGCTCACCAGGGTTGTTTTCGCCGCCTCTCCCGGCTACGCCCTAGTTTTGGGCCCTATGAAAGACGAAGGAACGGGCTTGCAGGTCTACAAATTTGGCGGGGCCTCAGTAAAGGACGCAGCAGCGATTCTCAACCTCTGCCGCATCGTGCGCGACTTTGGCCCTAGCGGGCCGCTGCTGATTGTGGTATCGGCCATGGGCAAGACGACCAATGCACTGGAAGAGATTTACGACCTGGCGTATCATGGACGGGACTACTCGGCTCAGTTGAAGGCATTAGAAGCTTACCACACGCAGGTAGCTGCTGGTCTGTATGATGCGCAGGTAGGAGTTGAACACGCTAAGCTGTATCCAAAGCACGAATCACCCGCTGTTTACTTTCAAGACCTTGCTGAAGCGCTAGCGGCCGTGCGCCCCAATGATTATGACCAGCAGTATGACCAGATAATTAGTTTTGGTGAAGTACTAGCCTCACGCATCGTGGCGCAGGCGTTAGGGGCACAGCTAGTAGATGCTCGCCAAATGCTTATTCGCACCGATAATAACTGGCGTGAGGGGAATGTGGCATGGGCAACGACTGAGCGTAATATCAAGGACAAATTGCCTGGGTTATTAGCTAATGGAATAGTTCTGACGCAAGGTTTTATTGGTTCGACTGCTCACGGCACTACCACCACCCTCGGCCGCGAGGGCTCCGACTACTCGGCCGCCATCTTCGCCTACTGCCTAAACGCCGGGAGCGTGACCATCTGGAAGGACGTGCCGGGCCTGCTCAACGCCGACCCCAAAATATTCCCCGACACGGTGCTGTATCCCGAAATCAGCTACCAGGAAACCATTGAGATGGCTTTTTACGGGGCCAGCGTCATTCACCCCAAGACCCTGAAGCCGCTGGCCGAGCGCGGCATTCCGCTGCGGGTGAAGTCGTTTCTGGACCCTAGCGCGCCGGGCACGCTCATTCACGACTGCCAGCACCCGCCGCTGGTGCCCGCGTTTATTCGCAAGGCGGGGCAATGCTTGCTGTCTTTCGAAAGTAAGGATTTTGCCTTTATCTCGGAGGAAAACCTGGAGGCTATTTTTGGTGCCCTGGCCCAGGCGCGGCTCAAAATCAACGTGATGCAGAACTCGGCCATCAGCTTTTCGGTGGTGATTGACTACAGCGAAATGCGCGTGCAGCGGCTGCTAGGGCTGCTGCAAGGGCAGTTTCGGGTGCAGTACAACAGCGAGCTGACGCTCTTCACCATCAAGCACTACGACGCGGCCAGCATCGAGCGGCTCACGGCCGGGCGCGCGCTGCTGCTGGAGCAGCGCACGCGCAGCACGTTTCAGTTTTTGGTGCGCGAATAACTAGCGCGGGGCTTTTGGAGTAAGAGGCCCTAGCGTGGTTTTACTACGGAAGTCGCGGCGGCTGAATGACGCAGCGCTTAACTCATAAATTTCAAACCCATAATTCACTAAGATGCCCGTTCTCGTTGGCAAGCGCGCCCCTGCTTTCAAGGCCAAAGCCGTTATCGGCCAGCAGATAGAAGAAGAGTTTTCACTTGACCGCTACCTCGGCAAGCGCTACGTGCTGCTGTTCTTTTACCCGGCCGACTTTTCGGGCCTCTGCCCTACCGAGCTACTGGCTTTTCAGCAAATGCTGCCCGAGTTTGAAAGGCGCGGCGTGGCCGTAATCGGGTGCAGCACCGATTCGCACCAGGTGCACCAGGCCTGGCTGCGCACCCCGCTCGACGAGGGCGGTATTCTGGGCGTCACCTACCCGCTCATTGCTGATGCGACCAAAACCATCTCGGCCAACTACGACGTGCTGGCTGGGCACTTCGACTACAGCGAGACGGGCGAGATGGTCTTTATTGGCACGCCGCAGGCCTACCGGGGCTTGTTTTTGATTGACCGCGACGGCATTGTGCGGCACCAGCTCGTGAACGACCGTTTCCTGGGCCGCCGCATCTCCGATGCCCTGCGCATGGTTGATGCCCTGCGCCACTTTGAGGAGCACGGCGAAACCTGCCCCGCCAACTGGGAAGCCGACGAGGCCTAGGGTAAGCCGGGCAGCCAAGCAGTAGCTCGTTGGGCTAACGTTTTGCCATCGTTAAGAGCAGGCGAAAGCTTGCCGCACAAATTAAACGTAATTTTGGGGCCGCGCCGGGACGCTTTATTTCCCGGCGCGGCCCTTTTTGCGTTTTTTATATTCTTTAGGTCTTTCGCTTTACGCGCTGCTGCTGCGGCTGGCGGCTCGCTTCAACCCCAAAGCAGCCGCCTGGGTGGCGGGCCGCGAGGGGCTGCTGCCCCGCATTGAGCAAACGCTGGCCGGCGACACTGCACCACGCTTATGGGTGCACTGCGCCTCGCTGGGCGAGTTTGAGCAGGGCCGCCCGCTCATTGAGGGGTTGCGGCGGCAATACCCTAGCCACAAAATTGTACTTACGTTCTTCTCGCCGTCGGGCTATGAGGTGCGCAAGAACTGGCCAGGGGCTGACTACGTGTTTTACCTGCCGCTTGACACGGCCGACGACGCCCGGGCCTTCGTGAGCCTGGTGCAGCCCAAGCTGGCCATTTTCGTAAAGTACGAGTTTTGGTACTACTTCCTAAGCGAGTTGCGGCAGCAAGGTGTTCCGGCGGTAGTGGTAGCGGCTATTTTTCGGCCTACCCAAGTTTTCTTCAAGCCTTGGGGCGGTTTCTTCCGCGAAATTCTTGGCCAGCTCAGCCACATTTTCACCCAGAATGAGGCCTCAGCCCAGTTGCTGCGCGGCTTGGGTCTCAGCCGCGTGAGCGTGGCCGGCGATACGCGTTTCGATACCGTAGCGGCTACCGCGCTGGCCCCGGCTAGGCCCCTGCCGCTGGCCGAAGCCTTTGTGGCCGATGGCGCACCCGTGCTGGTGGCCGGCAGCACCTGGCCCGAAGACCTGCCCGCGCTAGCCCCGCTGCTGCGCAAGCACGCCCGGGCCATGCGCTTTATTGTGGCGCCGCACGAGGTCAGCGAAAGCCACTTGCAGGAGATTGAGGCAGCGCTGCCGGGCCTCACGGTGCGCTATTCGCGGGCTAGCCCCGCCACCGTGGCCGAGGCCCGCCTGCTACTCATCGACAACGTGGGCATGCTGAGCCAGCTCTACCGTTTTGGGCGCTTTGCCTATATCGGCGGGGCGTTTGGGGCGGGGCTGCACAACACGCTGGAGGCGGCCGCTTTTGGCTTACCGGTGTTTTTTGGGCCGCGCTACGCCCGGTTTCAGGAAGCCGTGGAACTGGTGCAGCTAGGGTGCGCTTTCCCGGTGCAGTCGGCCCAACAGCTCGAATCGGCCTTCGACCGGCTTTACTACAATGAGGAAGCCCGGCTGAAAGTGCAGGACATGAGCCTCGACTACGTGCATACCCACGCGGGCGCTACCGACCGCATCCTTTCCCAATTAGCCCTATGACCGGCATTGTTGTCAAATCTACTGGCTCGTGGTACGTGGTGCGCGAAACCGGCACCGGCCAGTTGCACCGCTGCCGGCTGCGGGGCAAGTTCAAAAACAAGGGCCTGAAGGTGAGCAACCCCCTAGCGGTGGGCGACGTGGTGGTGTTTGAGGTGCCCGAGCAATCGGAGGGCGCGGGCGTGATTCACACTATCGAGCCGCGCCGCAACTACATCATCCGGCGCTCGGTGCACAAGAGCGAGCACGCCCACATTGTGGCCGCTAACCTCGACCAAGCGCTGCTGGTGGTGACGTTGGTATCGCCGGCCACCTCGTTTGGCTTTATCGACCGCTTTCTGGTGACGGCCGAGGCGTACCACATTCCGGCCAAGCTGATTTTCAACAAGTCGGACCTCTACGATGAAGACACGCTTGATTATCAGCAGCAAATAGCCGGCATGTACGCCAGTTTGGGCTACCCTAGCGTACTGTGCTCGGCCGAAACCGGCGACAATGTGGCCACGGTAGCTTCGCTGCTGCCCAACCGGGTGTCGTTGCTTTCGGGCCACTCGGGCGTGGGCAAAAGCACGCTCATCAACGAGCTGGTGCCCGATTTGGACTTGAAAACGGCTGAAATCAGCGCCTTCTCAGATAAAGGCAAGCACACCACCACCTTTGCCGAGATGCTGGAAATTGTGCCCGGCACCTACCTCATCGACACCCCCGGCATCAAGGAGCTGGGTCTGGTAGATGTACCCGCCGCCGAGCTAACGGGCTACTTCCCCGAGATGCGTGCCCTGCTGGGGCAGTGCCGCTACCACAACTGCCAGCACGTGCACGAGCCCGGCTGCGCCGTGCGCGAGGCCGTGGACCAGGGCAAGCTGGCCGTGCCGCGCTACGAGAGCTACGTGAGCATGCTCCACGACGAAGACAACCGCCACTAGGCCTCTGCCGTGTCGTAAGGCCTAGTAGGTGAATACCTTGCCGCCGACCATTACCTCCTGCGTTTTCTCATCAAACGTGGCCTTGAGACCGGTGTGGGCGGCAGCCGTGGTCATGATATTGGCGATGGAGTGGCTGTAGCCAGCTTCCACGGGTGCGTGGGGTTGCTGGCGGCTGCGCACGCATTCCATCCAGTTGCGCACGTGGTTGGAAGTGAGCACGTCGCCGCCGGTGTTGGCCGAGGCTACGGCGGCCTGGGTGCTGGCTAGGCTGAACTCGGGCAGCAAGTTGGGCGCTAAGTGCATGGCCTCGGCGGCCTGCTTGGTAAGGCCGCCGGTGGGCGATACGCGGTTGGTATTCAGATTCAGCTCGCCGCCGTTGGAGTAGTAGATTTCGGCCGGATGCTCGTCGCCGTTGTGCATGCGCGAGCCAAACGTGACCTGGAAGCCGCTGCTAGGGTCCTGGGCGGGGCCGTAGTCGAACACGGCCGTCATGGTATCCCAGTTGCGGCGGCCATCTTTCCACATGTAAATGCCGCCGTTGGCCACCACGCTGCGCGGGTGGGCTAGCCCCGTAAACCAGTGTACAGTGTCAATTTGGTGGCTCATCCACTGCCCTGGCAGGCCTGAGGAATAGGGCCAGAATAAGCGGTACTCCAAGTACTTGCGTGGGTCGTAGGCTTCGGCGGGGCGATTTAGCAGGTAGCGCTTCCAGTCGATGTCGGCTTCGCGGAGTTGGGCTACCAGCTCGGGGCGGCGCCAGCGGCCGGGCTGGTTCACGTTCCAGGTCAACTCGACCATCGTGATGGGGCCAAATTTGCCTGATTTGATAAACAGCTCGGCGGCCATGTAGTTGGCCCCGCTGCGGCGCTGCGAGCCAATCTGCACTATCTGCTTCGCACCTTTAATGGCCTTGAGGGCGGCGCGGTTATCGGCCATTGTTTCGGCAAAGGGCTTCTCTACGTAGGCATCGCAGCCGGCCTGTACGGCCTCGATGGCGTGCAGCGCGTGCTGAAAATCGGCGGTGCCGATGAACACGGCATCCACGCTTTTGCTGGCGTACAGCTTGTCGTTGTTGCGGTAGGCGGCCACTGGGTGGCCAAGCTTCTCCTTCCACAGGGCGGCGCCTTCTTCGCGGCGCTTGCTCCAGATGTCGGACACGCCCACCACGTCGAAATTCAGTTCTTTATAATGCTGCAAAAAGCAGGGCATGTGCGAGTTGCGGTGGCGGTCAGAAAACCCGACCACGCCTACCCGCACCCGGTCGTTGGCCCCGATAATGCGCTTGTAGCTGCTAGCCGACCACGTTAGGCGGGGCAGCACCACGCCAGCGCTGGCTAGGGCCACTTGTTGAAGAAACTGACGACGCGGCTGCGACATGGCTAGGGGTAGATTGGGTGGGATGTGGCGCGAACTTTAGTTCGCGGATAATCTAACTGGCAAGCGGCTGACTCGCACTCGCGGACTAAAAGTCCGCGTTACTTCAGCTCTTTCAGCTTAATGCTGCGAAACGACACGCGGTTGCCGTGGTCTTGCAACAACAGGTGGCCGGCTTTGGCTTCACCAAAGTTGGGCCAGATGTGGTACTTGCTCTGGGCCACCAGGTCACGAAATTCTTTGGAGCCGCGCTCGTATTCGAGCACTTTGGCGCCGTTGAGGAAGTGCTCAACGTGGTTGTTGGGGTACACCACCACGCGGCCCACGTTCCACTCGCCAATGGGGTGCACGAAGCGCACGGGCTTGTCGGCCGTCTTCAAGTCGTAGAGCGAAGCTAGCGTGCGGTCGCCGTCGCGGCCCAGCTTGGCATCGGGGTGCAGGGCATCGTCGAGCACCTGGTACTCGAGGCCGATGGCCGACATATCCGTTTTTTCGGCCAGGGTCACGAAGTATTTCACGCCGCTGTTGGCCCCCGGCGTCAGCTTAAACTCGAAGGAAAGGTCGAAGGCGCTAAACTGCGCATTGCTCACAAGATCACCGCCATTGGCCGCCTCCTTGCCCTCGGAGGGCAGTACCGTCAGCGTGCCGTCGGCTATCTCCCAGCCCTGGGCCGGGAACGCCGAACCCTTGGCACTGCGCCAACCAGCGGAGGTTTTGCCATCGAAGAGCAATTTCCAGCCGTGTTGCTTTTCGTAGGCAGTCAAGTAGTTGGGCACAAAGTTGACCACGTAGATATCGGTCGGGAAAGCGCTCGACTTCAGGTCGGTGGTTTTGAGGCGAATATTCTTGAAATACACCTTGTGGCCAGCTTGGGCCGCTTCGCTCACGGCGTGCACTTGCAGGCCGATGAAGCCGCTAGGGTCTACGGGGTCCACCACGTAGGCTACGGGCAGGCCGTTGACCCAGGTTTTCATCTCGTTGCCCAGGCACTCAACTTTGATATGGTTGTAGGCGCCTACTTTGAAGGCGGTTTTGGCCTGCGGGTGCAAATCCAAGGGGTATAGCCACTGACGGCGCGCCTCGTCGTAGATGCCACCCGACCAGCTGCGGGCCGAGGGGTCAATCTCGACCTGCCGGCCGAAAACCTTGCCGGGCTGCTCGGTTGAATTGAAGTGGCTGCGCGTTTGCACGCCCGAATTGTTGGTGAGGTCGTCGATTTTAACATCTAGCTCCAGCACGTAGTCGCCGTACTCTTTTTCCGTCACCAAAAACGTATTGCCCGAGTTGGCCACGGTGGTGCCCACAATGGCGCCATTTTCAACCTTGTAGTCGGCCGTGCCCCCTAGCCGCTTCCAGCCGGTGAGGGTTTTACCGTCGAAAAGATTTTGCCAGTTATCGGCCGCGGGGGCCGCCGGGCGGGCGTGCAGGGCAGTAAGCAGCGGCGCGGCCACGCAAGCGGTAAGCAACGCAGTTTGGCGGAGAAGATTCATGGGCGGGAAAAGGAAGTAGGTCGGCAGCGAGCAGCCGGCTAAAAGTACTCGCCAGTAGTTGGGCAAGAAACAGCCGGGCTTACTTTGCACGGGGCCGGGCGGCCCGGTAACCCACGCCGCCCGGCCGCAGTATCACCGCCTTCACTCCTCCCCTTGCTTATGTTACTTAAACCGCTGCGGGCGCTGGCTGCGCTACTTTTCTTGTTGGTGCTAGCCTACTCGGCGGCCGCGCAAAGCAGTTCGCCGCTACGGGTGGGCGTAGCGGGCCTTACCCACACGCACGTGCACGGCATCCTGGGCCGGGCCAAGCGCGGCGATATTGTGCTGGTGGGCATTGCGGAGCCCAACCGCGAGCTGGCGCGGCGCTACTTACAGCAGTATGGCTTGCCTATGAGCCTACTATACAGTTCTTTGGAGGAGATGCTAGCCAAGACCAAACCCGAAGCCGTGACGGCTTTCGGCACTATTTACCAACACCTGGAGGTAGTGCAAGCCTGCGCGCCCAAGGGCATTCATGTGATGGTGGAGAAGCCGCTGGCCGTGAATATGGACCACGCCCGCCAAATGCAGACTCTTGCTCAAAAGCACCACATTCACCTGCTCACCAACTACGAAACCACCTGGTATGGCTCCAACCGCCAGGCCTACAATCTGGTGCAGGATAAGGCCATCGGCGACGTGCGCCGGATGGTGGCCCACGATGGGCACCAGGGCCCCAAGGAAATTGGGGTGAACAAAGAATTTCTGGATTGGCTTACCGATCCGGTGCAGAACGGCGGCGGGGCGCTACCTGATTTTGGCTGCTACGGCGCCGACCTCATGACCTGGCTCATGCACGGCGAACGCCCGGTGTCAGTCACGGCCAGCTCCTTGCACATCAAGCCCGACGTGTACCCTAAGGTGGAGGACGACGTGACGATTCTGGTTAACTACGCCAAGGCGCAGGGCGTCATTCAGGCGTCGTGGAACTGGCCTTACGCCCGCAAAGACCTCGAAGTATACGGCCAGACTGGCTCAGTTATCGCCCTCGACCGCGACCACCTGCGCGTGCGCCGCACCGAAAAAGAGCCCGCCAAAGACGAAACCGTGGCCGCACCCCCGGCGCCCTACGACGAGCCGTTTGCCTACCTGGCAGCCGTGGTGCGCGGCACCGCGCCCGAAGACGTACTCTCCTCCCTGCCCACCAATATGCTGGTGGTCGAGATACTGGACGCCGCCCGGCAATCCATCAAGGAAGGCAAAACAATAATGCTGCCTCGCTAGGGGCTATTCGCCCGGATAGCGCAGGCCGATTTCGGCCCGCACGGCATCGAGCGTGCGCATTAGGTCGAGGCTGAAGGCTAGTGGCAGCAGTGGGCTCTCGGCTAGCCCCTGCGCCAGGCACTCCTGCACGTGGGCCGCCTCGTAGTGGTAGCCAAGGCCGATTTTTGGATACGGAATCACCTCTACTGCCTGGTCGGGCCGGTGAATTTCGATGCCGCTCGGGGCGTGAAAACGGCCAGTGAGGTGCAGTTGCCCCGTGGTGCCATAGAGCACGCAGTAATTGTTGGTGGTGGCCGCGATGGTAGAAAACAGGCTAGCCGTGGCGCCGCTAGCATAGGCTAGCGCCATGGTGCAATTGAGGTCAACACCGGTGGGCGCGGGCGTAGCTACGGCGCGCACAGTAGCCGGCACGCCCAAAAATAGCTGGCTGATAAACAGCGGGTACACCCCAATATCGAGCAGCGAGCCACCGGCTAGTGCGGGGTTAAATAGCCGCGACTCGGGCTTAAAATCGGTGATGAAACCGAAATCGGCCGCCAGGTGCTTTACCTCGCCAATAGCCCCCGTTTGCACTAGCTCTAAGGCGTGTTTAATGGCCGGAAAGAAACGTGTCCAGAAGGCCTCCATCAGGAATACGCCCTGGGCCTGAGCAACTTGTATCATTTCCTGCGCCTGGCTAGCATTTTGGGCAAAAGCTTTTTCGCAGAGCACGGCTAGGCCCGCTCGCAGGCACAACAATGCGTGGGCGTGGTGCTCGGAGTGGGGCGTGGCAATGTACACGGCGTCGATATCGGGCACGGCCAGCAGCTCTTCGTAGCTGCCCACGGCGTGGGGCGCGCCGTAGGTCTGGGCAAAGTCCTGAGCCTTGGCCAGGCTACGCGAGGCTACGGCGTGCAGGCGGGCTTGCGGCACCAGGGCTAGGTCGGCGGCAAACTTATGGGCAATGTTGCCCGGACCCAGGATGGCCCAGTTGTAGGTACGCATAACGAAGAAGCGCAAAAATGGCGCCCCGGCGAAGGTAGGCAGCGCCTACCGGAAGGATGAAAAACGGGTCGCATCGTAGCGCACGCCAATTTCTAGCGCGCCGGTGTGGGCTAACGACTAAGCTCCACCGTGTGGCCTCGGCGGACAACGGCCGGCTCGGCATCCTCGTTTAACTGGTTTCACTCCTCCTATTTATTCCTTTTCCACGCTCATGTCTGAAGAACATAACCTCAGCCGCCGCGCCGTACTCGGCGGCCTGGGGGCTAGCTTGGCCGCCGCGGCCGTTGCCCCTATTTTGCCGGCCGAAGGCGCCGCTAGCCCCACTGGGGCGGCTCCTGCCCTACCGCTGGTCAATCCCGTCACCAAGTATCCCAAGCCACCATTCAAGGGCCAGATGCAGCCCTTTCCGGGCCTAGCCAGCCAAATGGACCCGCGCCCCGACCACGGCGAAACCAGCTATAAAGGGTCGGGCCGCCTAGCCGGCCGCAAAGCCCTGATTACAGGCGGTGACTCGGGCATGGGCCGCGCCGCAGCCATTGCCTACGCCCGCGAAGGCGCTGACGTAGCCATAAACTACCTGCCGGCCGAGGAGGCCGACGCTAAAGAAGTAATTGCCCTTATCAAAGCCGCAGGCCGCAAAGGCGTGGCTATTCCCGGCGACCTGCGCGAAGAAGCTTTTTGCCAGAAGCTGGTAGCCGAAGCCGTGCGCCAACTCGGCGGCCTCGACATTGTGGTGAACAACGCCGGCCGGCAGCAGCAGCGCCAGTCTATCCTGGACCTGACAACCGAGGACTTCGACGCCACGATGAAGACTAACATCTACGCGCCGTTTTGGATTATTAAGGCCGCTTTGCCACACCTGGCACCCGGCTCGGCCATCATCGGCACCACCTCGGAGCAGGCTTACGACCCTAGCGCTAACCTGTACGACTATGCCCAAACCAAGGCGGCCACGATGAATTACGTGAAGTCGCTTGCCAAGCAGCTCGCGCCCAAGGGCATCCGGGTAAACGGCGTGGCGCCCGGCCCCATCTGGACACCCTTGCAAGTGGCCGGCGGCTCGACCCAAGAGAACCTTAAAGAATTTGGTGGCAAAACGCCGATGGGCCGCCCCGGCCAACCCGCCGAGCTCGCCTCCATTTACGTGCAGCTAGCTGCCAGCGACGCCAGCTACGCCACCGGGCAGGTGTATGGCTCGGCCGGCGGCGGCGGCCAGCCGTAAGCATACCCGTTGAGGTAAGGCCCTAGCTTGGACTGCAACCCAGGCTAGGGCCTTTCTTGCTTAATAACCACCCTCTCTTTCCTCACCTCGTTTTCCATGAACATCGCTTTCCTAGGCCTGGGCAGCATGGGCGCCGCCATGGCGGCCAACCTGCTGAAAGCCGGCTTCCCCCTAACCGTTTACAACCGCACCGCCGAAAAAGCCGAGCCCCTGCGCCAGCAAGGCGCCAAAGTAGCCGCTAGCCCCGCCGAAGCCGTGCGCACCGCCGATATCGTCTTCACGATGGTGACCGACGACCGGGCGCTCGAAGCGCTCACCACTGGCCCCGATGGCATTCTCAGTACGCTGCCCAAGGGGGCCATCCACGCCTCGTGCAGCACCGTAGCCCCCGACACCAACCGCCGCCTGGCCGAGGCCCACGCCGCCCACGGCTCCTTTCTGGTGGCTTCGCCCGTATTTGGCAAGCCCGATGTAGCCGCTGCCGGCAAGCTCTGGGTAGGCTCGTCGGGCCCAGCTGAGGCCCGCGAGCGCCTCAAGCCCGCGCAAGATGCCATCGGGCAGGGCACGCACGACTTTGGCGACAACCCCGGCGCGGCTAGCGTGGCCAAGCTTTGCGGCAACTTCTTGCTCGGCACCGTGATTGAGGGCATGGCCGAAGCCCTGACCCTAGCCGAAAAGTGCGGCCTCGACCGCGTGGGCTTCTACGAGATGCTGACCAGCACGCTCTTCAATAACCCCATCTACAAGGGCTACGGCAAGCTCATTGCGGAGCAGCACTACCAGCCGGTGGGCGCGCCGCCGGCCATTATTCGCAAGGACATGAACCTTGTGGTGCAGGAAGCCTACAAGCACGACATGCCTATGCCGTTCGCCAACATCGTGCGCGACCGCCTCACCGCCACCGTGGCGCTGGGCGAGCCCGATGTAGACTGGGCCAGCTTCGCCAAGCGCGTGTCAGAAGACGCGGGACTGCGGTAAATAGGTAGATAATTAAAAAAGGGGGCTGACGCAGGCACAATCGCCGCGTCAGCCCCCTTTTTTAGGTACTTACTGGCTTACTTAGCCAGCGGCAGTACTACGGTGTCGATAACGTGGGTCACGCCATTTTTCGAGATAACGTCGGCGATTTGTACAGTGGCGGGAGCGTCTTTGCCATTGCCCACCATCACTTTGCCATCCTTAATCATGATGTGCAGCTTCTCGCCGTTCACGGTGGTCAGCTCTTGGCCATCTTTGAGGTCGGCGGCCACGAGGCGGCCGGGGATAACGTGGTAGGTCAGTACGCCCTTGAGCTTGGCAGCATTGGCGGGGTCGGTGAGGGCGGCTACGGCCGCCTTGGGGAGCTTGTCGAAGGCCGAGTTGGTGGGGGCAAACACCGTGAAGGGGCCCGCGCCTTTCAGCGTTTCGACCAGGCCAGCCTGCTTTACCAGCGACACGAGCGTGCTCACGCTCTTGGCGCCCATCGCGTTGTCTACAATGTCTTTGTCGGCCGTCATGGCCACGCCGTCTACCATCACGCCGCCGGGCTTGGCCATGCGGGCCGAGTCGCCGGCCATAGCGGCCACCGAGTCGGCGGGGTTGGCGGTGCTGGCTTCGGTGGTAGTGGTTTCGGTGGTTTTGTCGCTGCCGCAGCTGGTGAGGCCTAGCGAAAGGGTGAGCGCCGTGGCGAGGGGGAAGAAAATCTTCTTCATGAAAAAAGGTGGAATGAGGGGATTTATGAAAACATCCGGCTAGCCTTACGTAATAGCTAGGCCGTCCGGTTGGGCTAAACCCCAGCCCCCAACGGGCTGTTTTATCTTCGCAGTGCCCGGCTAGCCTAAGCTGGGCCGTTTCCCACCCTTCACTTCAGGTTATTTTCCGATGAAAACCGCTGAAATTCACACGCCTAAGGGCGTTATGAAAGTCGAGTTCTACGAGCAGGACGCGCCCAATACCGTTAAAAACTTTACCGACCTAGCCAGCAAAGGCTTCTACGACGGCACCACCTTCCACCGCGTTATCCCGAATTTCGTGATTCAGGGCGGCGACCCCAACACCAAGCCCGGCGCCAAGGGCGCCCCCGGCACCGGCGGCCCCGGCTACAAAATCGACTGCGAAACCAGCGGCGGCCACCAATACCACGAGCGCGGCGCCCTCAGCATGGCCCACGCCGGCAAAAACACCGGCGGCTCGCAGTTCTTCGTGGTGCATAGCCGCGACAACACCGCCCACCTCGACCGCGTGCACACAGTATTCGGCAAAGTGGTGGAAGGCCTGGACGTAATCGACCAGATTCGCCCGAACGATACGATTGAGAAAATCGTGGTGAAGGATGACGCTGCGCAGTAGTATCCTGCCCGTTTTGCATCAAATGCCCGGAAGTAATTCCGGGCATTTTTTCGTTTAGTCCCGGCTCTTTGCAAAGTACCTGCGTATACTTTAACATCTTAACGTAACAGCAAAAGCCAGTCACTCCTAGACTACTGCGCAAGCTAGCCACCAGTCGGCGAATTACTTAGCAGTTTGTTTTTGCTCAATTTACCCACATGAAAAAAGTTAGTCAGGTACTCACCCTAGCGCTGGTCGCCAGCTTCACCTTAGGCAGCTGCTCGGTTTTTCGCTCCGATGCCGATTCAAAAAACCCACTGATTGCCGGCCAGGCCCAACGCGTAAATGACTTGGAAAGCCAGCTAACCGACCAAAAGCGCTTGATTGATAGCGAGAAAGCCAAACAAAAGGCGCTGGAATATCAGCTAAAAAGTGCTAAGCAAGAGTTGAAAGCCCGTAAGCAGCAAGCTAAGGTTTCCTACTGATTGGGTAGCGCCAGCCCAAACAAAAGCCCCGCGTACCGAAAGGTGCGCGGGGCTTTTGCATTGTTTATTCGCGGACTCACCGCGTTCACGCTAGGGCCTAGCGGCGGCGGCGGGGCTTCTGCTCCTCTTCGTCCTCGTCGTCGTCATCGCCGAAGCTCGGCATGGTGAACATCGAGGAAAGCAGGTCCTTGAACTGGGCGCCGGCGGTGAGGCGATTGCGCGAGATGAGCGAATGCTCGGCCAAGCCGTGCAGCAGGAATTCCATGAGGAAATACGTGGTCTCGGCGTCTTCCTTGGGGTGCAGCTCGGTCACGATATCACGCAGGCCGGGCACCTTGTCGAGGGCGGCGCGGTAATCGGTGGTGCTGGCATCGTGCAGAATATCAAGCGTGTTGCCGTTGCCAAACCACTCCTGCACTGCTTTATAGGGGCTGGGGCGGTTCTTGAGCTTCTTCGACTTATCGGGGTCGGGGAAGTAGTTGAGAAACAACGTACGGATGGCCTTGCCCATGAGCTTCTCGGCCACGATGCCGGCACCCTCCTGCTCGCCTTCATACACCAGCTCTACCTTGCCCGTGATGGCGGGCACGGCCGAGATGAAGTCAGCCACGCGCACGTAGGTGTTGCTCTCACCGTTGATGAGGGCGCGACGCTCGGCACCAGCAATTACCTGCTCGTAGGCCGAGATGGTGAGGCGGGCCGACACGCCCGACTTGGCATCCACAAACTCGGAGCCGCGGGCCTCGACGGCCACCTGCTCCACGAGGTCGTGGGTGATTTCGTTGGTCGTCACCAAGCCTTTCTGCTCCTCTTTAATGCGGGCTTCTTGCTTGGTAATGCGCTTGCCGATTTCAATCGACTTGGGGTAGTGGGTGATAATCTGGGCGTCGATGCGGTCCTTGAGAGGCGTCACGATGCTGCCCCGGTTGGTGTAGTCCTCGGGGTTGGCGGTGAAAACGAACTGCAAATCGAGCGGCAGGCGCACCTTGAAACCGCGAATCTGGATGTCGCCTTCCTGCAAGATGTTGAAGAGCGACACCTGAATGCGGGCCTGCAAGTCGGGCAATTCGTTGATAACGAAAATGCCCCGGTGCGCCCGCGGAATCAGGCCGAAGTGAATCACGCGCTCATCCGAGTACGGCAGCTTGAGCGTGGCCGCCTTGATGGGGTCGGCGTCGCCGATGAGGTCGGCCACCGTCACGTCGGGCGTGGCTAGCTTCTCGGTGTAGCGGTCAGCGCGGCCTAGCCACTCGATGGGCGTATCGTCGCCCTTCTCCTCGATGAGGTTTTTGGCAAATACTGACAGCGGCTGCAAGGGGTCGTCATTCAGCTCCGAGCCCTTCACCACCGGGATAAACGGGTCGAGCAGGTTGATGAGCAGGCGCGCAATGCGGGTTTTGGCCTGGCCACGCAGGCCGAGCAGGTTGATATGGTGCCCGGCCAGAATGGCCCGCTGCAACTCGGGTATCACGGTTTCTTCGTAGCCGAAGATGCCGGGAAACACGTCTTCCTTGTTTTTGAGTTTAGAAATGAGGTTATCCCGCAGCTCTTCTTTCACGGTGCGGGGCTGGTAACCACTGGCGCGGAGCTGGCCCAGGGTGCGGATAGTTTCGTGCTTCATTACGTCTTAAACCCGCTGAGCGGGCGTGAGGTTCAGCCGGCGAGCCGGGAGTTTACAGTGGGGGTTACTCAAAAAACGCTTCCCTGTTTTCGCGAAAAAATGGGAAGCGTTCTGAGCCCTGATGCGCGCAGCTTAGAACGACTTGCGGCGGTTCTTCTTGTAGTCTTCAAACACCAGCTGCCCTAGCCCCTTCAGGCCCGAGTAGTAGGCCTTGCCCTGGTTGACCTCCGTAAACTCCTCCACGAACTTTTGCAAATACGGGTCGGAGGTAATCATGAAGGTGGTAATCGGAATCTTGATGCGGCGGGCGGCGGCGGCCAGATTCAGCGTCTTGTTCACCACCTTGCGGTCGAGGCCGAAGCTGTTTTTGTAGTAGCCGTTGCCTTCCTTCAGGCAGGTGGGCTTGCCGTCGGTAATCATGAAAATCTGCTTGTTGGGCGTCTTGCGCTTACGCAGCAAATCCATGGCTAGCTCCAGGCCGGCCACCGTGTTGGTGTGGTAGGGGCCTACTTGCAGGTAAGGCAGGTCCTTCACCTCAATCTGCCAGGCGTCGTTGCCGAATACAATGACGTCGAGCGAGTCTTTGGGGTATTTCTGCTTCACGAGTTCGGCCAGGGCCATCGCCACCTTCTTAGCAGGCGTGATGCGGTCTTCGCCGTAGAGTATCATCGAGTGCGAGATGTCAATCATCAGCACGGTGCTGGTCTGTGACTTATGCTCGTTTTCACGCACTTCGAGGTCGCCCTCGGTCAGCATGAAATTGTCGCCGTCCATACCGTGGTTGAGCTGGGCATTGCGGATGGATTCCGACATCTGAATCTGCTCCAACGAGTCGCCGAAGCGGAACTCGCGCAGGTCGGTGCTTTGCTCGTCGCCCTGCCCGGTGTGGGGCGTGCGGTGGTTGCCGCTGTTGCCGCGCTTGAGCTTACCGAACACCTCTTCGAGGGCCGACTTGCGGATTTTCTGCTCGGTTTTGGGCGTGATTTTCAACTCGCCCCGCTCCTGCTCGTTCTCATCGATGTAGCCCTTCTTCTTCAGGTCATCAATGAAATTACCCATGCCGTAGTCATTGTCGGTGAGGCCGTATTGCTTGTCGAGCTCATTGAGCCACTGCAAGGCCTCGCCCACGTCGCCGCTGGTGATGGTAATGAGCTGCATAAACAGGTTGAACAGCTGCTCAAACCCTTTCTCGCCCGAGTTTTCATCGGGTACAAAATCACTGAATCGAATGCCGAGCGCCATATAGTTTTTACCTGGAATAAAAGTGCCGGGCGGCGCAGGCTAGCCAGCCGCCCGCAGCACCGAATAAGCTACTCGGGCCAACAACGCCCGCGCCGGGAATGTTTCCGGGGGGCTAGCCGGCGCCACTCCCAGCGGCCGGGCGCGGGGCCAGCCGCCGGTACAGGGCCATGCGCGCCGCCTTCAGCTGGCGCACCGGCCAGGGCAGGCGGTTGGCCGCAATGGCCAGAAACGGCGCCGGCGCCGGCCCGAAGCTGCTGTAAAAGTGCGCCACGTTGGGCACCTCGGGCGCTTCGAAATCAAAAATCAGGTCCTGGCCCGCGTGGGTACGCAGGCTATCATCGAGCAGCACCGAGATGGCCCCGGCCTCCTTGCCGGCCCGCGTCGAGCAGTTGAAAATGTACGTAAGGTGCTGCTTGAAATGAAACAGCATACCCATCGCCAGCACCTCGCCGCTAGCCCCCCGCACCTGCCGCAGCGTGGCTAGCCCCTCTTGCCGGGCGCGGGCGTACAGGGCGCGCAGCAAGCGGTATTCGTACGCCTCGCCGATAACGCCGCGGATTTTGGGCGCCGTGTTCTCGGCAAAAATCTGCACCATCAGGTCGATGTCGGTGCTGGGCTCCACGCGCAGGCCACGGCGCCGGGCCTGGTTGAGGCGCCAGCGGCGATTAGGCTTGTAGCCCGCCAGCAGTTGCTCGTAGGGCGGGCGCAGCGCCAGATAGTACGTGGTGAATGCCGCCCCCGCCAGCCCCGGCTGGCCCGCGCCCAGCAGCTCGGTATTGCTGGTATTGAAAGCGTACTGGCTGATAAACCGGAAGCGCCCCAGCAAGTATGCCACCTGCTGCCAGTCGGCGGCCGTGGGGCTGGCCAGCGCAAACAGCCCGAGCTGCTGGGCAAAGAGCGGCTGCTGCACATAGCGCAGGCCAAACTTGCGCCGCACTGGCAGCGGCAGCACCGCCACGTAGCGCCCCCCTTCCTCCTTCACCAGTGCCTCCCAGCCCGGCGACACAATGTCGAGGTACCAGCTCAGGGCATAGATTAGCCCGTTAGGCGCCTCAGTAATAAGCGCATCCCACTGCGGGCGGTTTATGTCGGCGGGGCGTACGTGGCGGAACATGCGGGGGACACCGGTTTTTATACCCATTGCGGCAACGGGCTAGCGAGGAGCATCCTCGCCGTTTTTAGGTGGGGCGGTTTGGTTGCCAGCATTAGCATTAGGCCGGCCCCGGTACAAAGCTACTCGGCACCAGGAGCCGGCCGGGGGCGTAGCCGCCGGTACAGAGCCATACGCGCAGCTTTGAGCTGGCGCACCGGCCAGGGCATCTGGTCCGAAACAACCGTAAAAAACGGCACCTGCCCCGCGCCAAAGCTCCCGTAAAAGCGCTCGATACCTGGCACTTCCGGCGACTCAAAATCCAAGTACGCCGCTTGCCCAGCATGCTGCTGCAAGAAGCTGTCAATTAGTACAGAGGTGGCCGCTAGGGCTTTGCCGCTGGCCGTAGCACAGCTCACCAGGTAGATGGTTTGCTGCCCGAAGTGCAGAAGCAGCATCATGGCCATCACTTCACCTTCGGCCGTGCGGGCCTGCCACAGCGAGGCCATCCTGTGCTGGCTGCCAACGCCATATATCCCTCTGATAATTCTGTACTCATAGCTTTCTCCCTGCACACCCAAAAATCGGGGCGCGATATTTTCGTCGTACAAGCGTATCAGCAGGTCGATATCAGTAGTCGGCTCCACTACCAACGCGTGCGGCTGGGCCTTGCGCAAGTGGCGGCGGCGCTCGGGGCGATAGCCAGCCCATAGCTCGGGGTAGGTAGGCCGCAGAGAAAGGTGGTACGTGCGGGCTGGTGCGCCCAGCAGCCCCAGCGCAGCCGGCGTTGCTACCGCCGCATTGCCGGTATTAAATGCGTACTGCGTGATGTAGATGAATTGCTGGCGCAGCAGCAGCCCTAGCTGTACCCAGTCGGCGGCCGTGGGGCTGGCCAGCGCAAACAGCCCGAGCTGCTGGGCAAAGAGCGGCTGCTGCACATAGCGCAGGCCAAACTTGCGCCGCACCGGCAGCGGCAGCACCGCCACGTAGCGCCCCCCTTCCTCCTTCACCAGTGCCTCCCAGCCCGGCGACACAATGTCGAGGTACCAGCTCAGGGCGTAAATTAGCCCGTTAGGCGCCTCAGTAATAAGCGCATCCCACTGCGGGCGGTTTATGTTGGCGGGGCGTACGTGGCGGAACATGCGGGGGGCGGGCGCCGGAGCCAGGCGCAAACATCCGGCAAAGTAGCACGTTTACCCCTAGCGGAGCGCCCATTCAGGTGCCTTCCGCTAGCCTATGAAAGCCATTTGGAACAATACCGTCGTGGCCGAGAGCGACGACACCGTGGTGGTGGAGAACAACCACTATTTTCCCGCCGCCGCGCTCAAGAAGGAGTTTTTTGAGGATAGCATCGCCCACACCTCCTGCCCCTGGAAGGGCCGCGCCAGTTACTATTCGCTACGCGTAAACGGCGAGCTGAATAAAGACGCCGCCTGGTTTTACCCCGAAACCAGCCCCGCCGCCCGAAATATTCAGGGCCGCGTGGCCTTCTGGAAGGGCGTTAAGATTGAGAACTAACGGCTAGCCCCTTACACTTACAAAAAGGCCAGCCTGCTCGTAGTGCAGGCTGGCCTTTTTGCATTTTTGGCCCGGCGGCTAGGGCACAATCACCACCTTGCCCGTGGTGTGGTGCGTTTCAATCTGCTCAAACGCCTTCTTGGTTTCATCGAGGGAGAAGGTAGCGGCGATGGGCACCGTGAGCTGGCCGGTATCGGCCAGCTCGCGCAGGTGGTCGAGGTCGGGTACGCTGGGCTGGGCCATTACGTGCTCAAAATGCACGCCGGCCGGCAGTTGCAGGTTCTTACCATCGTTGAGCACCGAGATGAGGCGGCCGTTGGGCTTGAGCGTGGCCAGGCTTTGCGTCAGCGTGTCGCCGCTGGCAGCGTCGAACAGCAGGTCGATGCCCCCGGGCGCAACCTGCTTTACGGCGTCGGCCACCGGCCCGGCTTGGTAGTCGATGGCAAAATCGGCCCCTAGCTCTTTCATGTGGGCGGCGCTGTCGGCGCTGGCCACGGCTACTACCGTAGCTCCCAGATTTTTAGCCAGCTGGATAGCCGAGCCGCCCACCCCACCCGAGGCCCCCAGAATAAGGACGGTTTCGCCGCCCTTGAGCTGGCCGGCTTTTACAACCGATTGGTACGCCGTGAGGCCCGCCAGGGGTAGGCCACCGGCCTCGACCCAACTCAGCTTTTCGGGGCTGCGGGCCAGCAAGTTTTCGGGTACTATCAGGCGCTCGGCAAAGGTGCCGTGCTGGGCCACCGGCTGGCGCACGTAGCCGTAGACCTCGTCGCCCACGGCGAGGCGCGTGGCCTGGGAGCCGCATTTTTCGACGATGCCGCACACGTCCCAGCCGGGCACGGTGGGGAAGGCGCTGGGCACCACTTGCGCAAATTTGCCCTCGCGCACCACGGCGTCGACGGGGTTCACGCCGGCAGCTTTCACCACCAGCTGCACATCGGTGGGGCCTAGCTCGGGTAAGTCGAGGGGGCCAATCTGAATTTTATCGATGCCGCCAAACTCGGTATAGTAAGCGGCCTTGGTTTGCTGAGCCATGAGGAAAAGGAAAAAGGTAGAATATCCTGGTAATACCCCAACCAGCCGCCTAGGGTTGACCTACGCGCAAAAAGCCCCGGCTGCACGGGGCAACCGGGGCGTTGGGCAGTAGCAGCGGGCTAGCGCGGGGCTAGCTAATCCACTTGAACTTGTATTCGAGCTTGGGCACCGCCATGCGGTCGCTCACGCGGCGCAGGCGGGCGGGCAGGTTCATCACGTAGTCCTGGGCTTTGGCGGCGGCGGGCGTCAGGCCGGTGCGGTCGGCCACTTTCCACTCGTCAAGCAGCGAGTCGAGAATATCGGTATAATCCTGGCTCGTGTACACGCCAATGCGCTGGGCGGCGTCGGTGAAGTGGCCGAAGGTTTTGCCCATGTCCACGCCCATCTCGCGCATGTAGTGGGCGGGCATTACAATCTTTTTGCGCATCATGTCCTCGAAGGCCAGCATCATCTCGCTGGGGTCGAGGTCAAAAATCTTGTCCACAAAGGTTTTGTAGGCCTTGGCGTGGCGGTTTTCATCGCCGGCAATCATGCCGCAAATTTTCGACAGCTGGTCGTCGCCGGCGGCACGGGCCAGCTGGCCCACGCGGCGGTGCGACACGTTGGTGGCCATTTCCTGGTAGCTCGTGTACACAAAGGCGCGGTACGGGTCGTGGGCCGTGCCCAGGTCGAAGCCGTCGTTGATGAGGTGCTGGGTCGAAAACTCAAACTCGCGCATATTCACGCGGCCGCAGAGGTAGAGGTAGCGGTTGAGCAGGTCGCCGTGGCGGTTTTCCTCGGCCGTCCAGCCCCGAATCCACTGCGCCCAGCCGTTGTCGCGGTCGCGGTTCAGGTCGTCGAGCTCGTGAAACCAGGCCTCGTAGTTGGGCAGCGCCTCCTCGGTGATGGTATCGCCGATGAGCACGGCCAACAGGTCGTAGCTCAGGCCGCTGGCCTTTTCGCGCAGCTCCTTTATCTCGTCGAAGAAGGTATCGCGGCGCGAATCGGGCAGATAATCGGCGGGCTGCCAGCTATCCTCCACCTTTTTGAGGAAGGTATAAATATTATCTTTCAGATAACCTTCGAGTTGCATGAGCACTTCGCCGCGCGAAATGAGAAGGTCGTTAGAGAGCATCATAACAGGGGGTGGCGCCAGTGAGCGGCCGATGAATGAACGCGCGAAGGTCGGGTTTTAGTTGAGTTTAGGGGGTACATGATTTGGGCATTCGCCGGATTACTCGCGTAAAGTCTTCCTCGCGCACCGCTTTTGGGTGCTACCTTGCTTGTTTTCAAGCCCTCACCTTGGGCGGGCAGCTAGCCCCGCTGCGCACAAATAAGCGCGCCGTGGCGCCGCCCACGCCCGGCCGCTAGCCGGCCCGGGGCTAGTGGGCCGCGTAAAAGGCCTGCCGCACCCGGCGCAGCACGGCTTCGGCCGCGGCGGCATCCGGCGCTTCGGGCAGCGCAGAGGCTGCAAAGGCCGCTTCCACCCGCGTCACCAGCTCCTCGGCCTGGGCCACCAGCTCGGCGTAGGCAAACTCGCCGCGGCGGATTTGCAGCAGAAACTCGCGGTTGGGGCGGCGCACCGCAAGCTGGCCGGTGCGGGCAATTTCCTCGGCCATTTGCAGCAGCCGAAACACGTGCAGCATATTTTTGGCATCGTAGTTTTTGCCGTGCTGCACAGTGTTTTCGAAGCGCTCCTTGTTGCGCCTGGCCACCCACTCCCAATACTCGCGGTAGGCGCGGCAGTACACGCTGTAGCCATTGCGATTGAACGACAAATAAGCTACGGGCTCCTCCCCTTTCGGCACGGCCGACAGCTGCACCTCCTGGCTAGCTTCGGGGTCGCGCACGAGGCCCCGGTACCCGAGCACCTGCTCGGGGCTAGGGTCTACGAACAGGGCATATAAGTCGGCGAGATGGGGCACCTTGGCCAGACCGCACTGCGTGGCTGCTAGCCCCTGCCGGGCTAGCCAGGTGGCCACTGATTGCGCACCCGCGCCCACCGTAACGTAGCAAAAATCCAGCACCGACTTGCGGGCCGGCGGCTCGGGGTGGTTGATTTTCTTATTGAGGCCCTGCGCCTTCCGAATTTGCGCTACGGCGTATTCGGCAAAGCTCTGGCGGCAGAGCTTGGAGAGAAAATCGGGAGCCTGAAACTGGTCGAATAACGGGTGCTGGTATACAATGCAATCGGCTGGCGTGCCCAGCAGCTCCAGCACGGTCGGGTTGTTTTTGAGCAGTAATTCTACGAAGCGGCGCAACTCGTAAAATACCTCGTCGTTGGTGTCGTTGGCGATTTGCGGAACGTAATTAAGGCCATAAAACTGCGCTTCGGGCAAAATAAATACACCCTTCAAATCGGTGTCAGAATGTGGCAGGTTAGTGCCGTAGGCGCGGCTGCCGCTCACGGCTTCAAATAAAATGAGGTGCTGCTGGCGCAGGTCGGCAATGGTCATGGGCAGGTGAGGAATAGTGGCACGAAGGTGCTACAGAATTTCTCCAAAGCCCAGCACTTGGTTTGCAGACGTATTTGCCAGCGGGCCGCTTCTGGGCTGTACCAGTCGGCTTATTAAGCTGCTTATTTCTATGTCTCGTTTTTCTCTTTTATGCGCTGTGGTGGCGCTTGGCTTGCCAGCTGCGGCGCATGCCCAAAGTCTCCAACTCATGCTGCGCGACTCTACTACCCGCCAGCCGCTGATTGGGGCAAGCGTAGGGGTGCCGGGCACCGGCATTGGGGGCACTACCGATGCTCGCGGCCTGGTGCAGCTAGCCCCCGCGCCGGCCGCAGGCACTCGCCTGCGGGCCGAGGCCCTGGGCTACAAAGCGCGCTTGCTCGCGGCCCCCTCACCTGGGAGCGCGCCGCTCATAGTACTGCTAGCCCCGAGTGCCGCGGCCATCGACGAAGTAGTGGTGACAGCTACCCGCACCAACTCGCGCATCGAAGACCAGCCCGAGCGCGTGGAGGTACTGGGCGAGGAAGAAATGCAGGAAGAAAACGGCATCAAGCCCGGCAACATCGCTAGCCTGCTTGGCGACATTGCCGGCACCCAAATTCAGCCCACTTCGCCCACTACCGGCAACGCCGACTTGCGCATTCAGGGCTTGCAGGGGCAGTATTCGCAGATATTGCGCGACGGGCTGCCGCTGTACGGCGGCTTCGCGGGCAGCTTCGGCATCTTGTCGGTACCGCCGCTCGACTTGCGCCAGATAGAATTGCTAAAGGGCTCGAACTCGACGCTGTACGGCGGCGGCGCGATAGCGGGGCTAGTGAACCTGGTGAGCAAAACGCCCACGCTCGGCACGCCGCAGTTTACAGCCACGCTCAACCAGACAACCCTCAACGAAACCAACCTCAATGGTTTCGCAGCCCAGCGCAATCAGCGGGTTGGCTACTCGCTGTTTGTGGGCCTTACGCGGCAGCAGGCAATAGATGTGGATGGCGACGGCTTCGTGGATGTGCCTCAGGTACGCAGTCTCAATGTGCACCCGCGCCTGTTCTACTACCCTAGCCAGCACAGCCAGCTGGCCGTGGGCTACACGGGCACCTTCGAGAGCCGGCGCGGCGGCCAGCAGCAGGCCGTGCGCGACGGAGCCGAAGCGCTGGGGGGTAATACCTACTTCGTGACGAATACCAGCCAGCGCCACACTGTAGACGCGGTATACACCAACGACAGCCTGGGCACCGGCCGCCTCACCCTTAAAGGCGCAATCACCAATTTTGGCCGTGATGTTCTCACCAACACCGTAGCATTCAAGGCTTACCAGACCACGTACTACACCGAGGCTAGCTACCTGCACGCAGCCGGCCGCGGCAATACGCTGGTGGGGGGCCTCAACCTGAACGGCGAGCAGCTGCGCAATGCCGATGCCCGCGCCACCCCCTTACTTAGCCCCTACACCTACCATACAATAGGCGTGTTTGTGCAAGACAGCTGGCAGCCCACGCCGCGCTTCAACGCCCAGGCCGGCCTGCGCTACGACCACCACAACCAGTACGGCGGCTTTGTGCTGCCGCGCCTGTCGGCGCTGTGGCACCTCAGCGAGCAATTCACGGCTCGCCTCAATGGCGGCCTGGGCTACCGCGTGCCGGTGCCCTACGTCAATAGCCTCGACGAGCGCGACTACCCGCAAGTGCAGCCGCTACGCGGCCTCACGGCCGAAACTTCGCAGGGCCTCAACGGTGACTTGAATTACCAGCACACGTTTGCCAACGTGGGCACTGAAGGCGAACCTCTGACCCTCAACCTTAACCAGTCTTTCTTTTACACCCGCCTCGCTAACCCGCTTATTTTGCCCGATGGAGGCATAGTGGGCGGCCCCGGGTCGGCTAGCTACCAGCCCGGTAGCGGCCCCCTCACCTGGCAAAATGCGTCTGCGCCCGTGACGACGCGAGGCCTCGAAACCTACGTGCGCCTGCGCGCCGCCGAAACGGAGCTATACCTGGGCTACGTCTTCACCGACGCTCGGCGCGACTACGACCCCGTGAATCCGCACGTGGAGCTAGCCGCCCGCCACAAGTTTGCCGCCGTGGCCCTAACCGAGTTCAACGACCACTTTGGCGGGGGCATCGAGGCCAGCTACACCGGCCAGCAGTACCTCAGCGACGGCACTACCACGCCCGGCTACCCCATTGTGGCAGCGCTGCTGCGCTACCGCACCGGCCCCTGGACGGTAGTGCTCAATGGCGAAAACCTGTTTGACTACCGCCAGACGCGCCGCGAGCGCGTGGTGCTGCCCGCCAATGGCAGCTACGCTAGCCCCATTTTCCGCGAGCTGTGGGCCCCGGTTGAAGGGCGGGTAGTGAATCTGTCGCTCAACTGGCGCTTTGAAAAAAAGTAGCACCGCATTCGTGCACATGGGCTGTTAGGCCGACGGAGGTAGTAAGTCGAGTGCGTACACTTAAAACGCAGTCCCTAGCACCTGCTGAAACAATACCCCTAAAGGCTCGCTCAGCTTCTCGCCGCGCACTACTGGCAGGGTTTCGCGCGCTGCTTGGCCGGCTGCGTACTCCTCAGCCAAAAAGGATGCTAGCGCGGCGGGTCGGGCTGTTGTTGTCTTCTCAGTAGCCTGCGCTTTTTGCGCTAGCAACTCCTCAACAACAACTTGCAAATCGGCCGGCAGCAGCACTCGTAGCGGCGCAAATTCCATGGGCGGCAGGGTGTGGCGCTCCCGTATCCAGCGGGCCGCCAGGGCCGAGCGCAGCGCGTAGAACAGGCGCTTGAGGCGCACTTCCTCACCGAGCAGGTCTTCCTCTACCCCGCGCCGCAGCTGCCCCAGGTAGTGATGCAGGCCCGCTTTGAGGTTGAAGGCTAGCGGCAGTAGCGAGGCTAGCCGGGCCCGAAAATCCAGCGCTTCGTGGTACACAACCGGCGATTGCAGCCACTCAAACAGTGCGGCATTAGAGTCGCGCAGCAGGCGCAGGGTTTTGCGTAGTTCCCAGCCGGCTAGGTCTAGCTCGTCGTCAACGGGGAAGTTGAGTGTGTCGGGACCTTCGTCGAGCCCCAAGTACCAGGCTGGCGGGTGCACATAAATGAAGCGCACATCGTAATCGGAGTCGGGTGAAGGGAAGCCCCAGGCCCGGCTGCCCGACTCGCAGGCGTATAAAATCCGGATATTATGCTGGGCTTCGAGGCTAGCCAGGGCGGCAGAGATGCGAGTAGTCATTAAACAAAAAAAGAGGCCGCAGATAGCCTGGAAAGTCTTTTCTCGGAAATGTTAGTACTTTTGTTAAACAAAAAGCAGCCTACGGCCTTAACCCTAGCACCTGCCCAGCTAGCTAGCGGTGAACAAAAAGCTGGACCGGCCGCCTTTACGTAAGAATGCCAAAATTTTATATCGGCCTTTCGCAAACCTACGTGCGAGTTGCCGGTACTTTGCCCAACTTTCCTCCCCAACACTAACCCTCTATACCATGGATAACCCCCAGAACGGCGCCGGCAACGGCACGGGCACGGCTGTCAACGGCGCGGGCTCGGCCAGCGACCAGCGCACGGCGCAGGGCGAAAACGCCCAGACCCTGACCACCCGCCAGGGCCACCCTGTTTCGAACAACCAGAACCTGCGCACCGTAGGCAACCGTGGCCCCGCCACGCTGGAGAACTACCAGTTCATCGAAAAAATCAGCCACTTCGACCGCGAGCGCATCCCCGAGCGCGTGGTGCACGCCCGAGGCGCTGGTGCCCACGGCACGTTTGAGGCCTACGGCACTGTTGGTGGCGAGCCCATCGAGAAGTATACCCGCGCAAAGCTGTTCAACACCAAGGGCAAAGAGACGCCGGTGTTCGTGCGCTTCTCGACGGTAGGCCACGGCGGCCACTCGCCCGAAACCCTGCGCGACCCGCGCGGCTTCGCGGTGAAGTTTTACACCGAAGA
>Ga0308157_10001391_pt1 | contig 50664 bp, 43 predicted proteins | sample PhyBR1_FD_201035 | JGI IMG/M metagenome (GOLD analysis project Ga0308157, IMG submission 201035) | Phyllosphere microbial communities from UC Gill Tract Community Farm, Albany, California, United States - DLSLB.R1 | ecosystem: Host-associated > Plants > Phyllosphere > Unclassified | place: USA...
CCGCAGCACGTTGTTCTCGCCGACTTCCATGTCTTCGGTCCAGCGAAGCGTGCGCGCGAGCTCGTCGAGGGCCGGGACGAACAGCCCGAATCGCTCCTTATCGGGTGAGACGGCCGTGAGCGTGATCAGGTGCGATCCGGTGTCCCACGTGTACGACGCGGTCGGGGTGCGCCCGCTCGTCGGATCGTCCATCACGAGCTTCTCGCCGACGCCGAGGTAGGGGTTCGAGAAGTTCTCGGTGTCGTCGAACTCCATCGGCATCGACGCGCGCGCAGCGCGGAGGTGAGGCGTGAGGTCCTGAACCTGCGCCATCGCCGCGAGCGCAGACGGATCCTCTTTCCACGACCACGCGAGGAATCTGCCGTTCGCGCCGCGCAGACCCGCTTTGATCACGCGCGTCGCGACGAAGTTCATCAAGCCCGATCCGGGCTGGCCCTGGGAGATCCCGACCGTCGACATCAGCATGCGGATCGCTGCTCGGCGGTGCCGGCCGCCCGCGATGCCGCGCCCGCGGAGGGGGACCCAGCGGGCGGGATCGGCGTCAGCCTGGAGTTGCGACGGCATCGCTCAGTCGTCGCGCTTGCTTCGTGCGCGCATCGCGAAGAACAGCACGGCGCCCGCGATGATCAGCACTGCGGCGACCACGATGACGATGCCGGTGATGTCTCCGCCGGTCTGGGCGAGCTCTGCGGACCGGGCGTTGAACGAAATGGTGTTCATGCCCTCATCATCTCGCATTCGTGCGGCACTGGGCCCGCGACAGGCGGATCCTTCCAGGTGGCCCCAGTAGGCTCGATCCACGTGACAGACCTCGCGTACGCCGAATCGCTCATCGCCGAGACTCCCGACTATCCGGAGCCGGGCGTGCTCTTCCGCGACATCTCGCCGATGCTCGCGGATCCGGTCGCGCTGCGCGACGTGTGCGCCGCGATGATCGAACCCTTCCGCGGAATGTTCGACATCGTCGGCGGCATCGAGGCGCGCGGGTTCCTGCTCGCGGGCTACATCGCCGCGACCGAGGGCGTGGGCATGCTGCCGATCCGCAAAGCGGGCAAGCTGCCGACCCCGGCGGCAGCCGTGACCTACGAGCTCGAGTACGGCACCGCCACCATCGAGGCGCCCGGCGTCCTGAAGCCCGACGCGCGGGTGCTGCTCGTCGACGACGTGCTCGCCACGGGCGGCACGATCGCCGCGGCACGCGAGATCATCGCCCAGCTCGGCGCGACGACGGTCGGATCCGCCGTCATCCTCGAGCTCGAAGGCCTCGGCGGCCGCGCGCACGCGGGAGACGTGCACACGATCTTCACCGCCTGATCCGTCCTCGCGCTACTGCTTCGTCGTGCGCTCGATGCTCATGACGAGGATCACTCGATCAGCGGCGTCCGCGGGCCTGCCGCCGAGCGGCTTGCCGTAGCGATCGCCGAGGTGCACGTAGAACACTCCCTCCGGATCCGGCAGCACGTCGACGAGCCGGCCGCGCACCTCGAGATAGTGCGTCGGCTCATCGGGGTCGACGATCGACAGCGACATCGACGCATTGTGCTGCAGGTTGCGGAACTTCTGGCGCGTCTTCGTGTGCGTGAAGCGCACGTGCTCGCCGTCGAACTCGAACCACATCGGGTTGACCTGCACGGTGTCGTCCGGCCGGATCGTACCGAGGTGTCCGTAGAGCGGAAGGTCGAGCAGGCGGCGGAATTCGGGCGAAAGCTTGTCGATGGTACTCATGCGCCCAGGGTATCGCCGGTTCGAGAGCGGAGGGCGATGCACGCCGCCTTCACGAACAGCCGTTGTCTGGCGGCCGCGGTGGCCGGGCTGTCACCGCCGCGGCGCGTGGGCCACCGGGTCCGCCAGAAGCGGCGCGAATGCGAGCTCCGCCGGGGCGATCTGCATGAGGCGCGAGCGCATGCGGGCCCGCTCGAGGCGCACTGAGCGCCCCTCGGATCCCACCGGATCGACGTGCACGGCGTTCGACAGGCGCTCGCGGCTCGTCGCGAGCAGCACGCCGAGGTAGCCGGAGAGCACGACGACCTCGGGCGCGAACGCGTTCACGAAGTTCGTGAGCGCAACCGAGAGCACGTCGACCTGGCGCGTGATCTCGGCGATCACGGCCGGGTCTCGCACGACGCCCAGCTCGATGTCGAGCTCGTCCTCGTCGAGCCGTCGACGCTTCAGCAGTTCGAGTACGCGCTGCGGGTGCAGCTCGGCCTCGAGGCACCCGCGTCGTCCGCACGCGCACTTCGCGCCGCCCGGGTTGACGACCGTGTGCCCCAGCTCGCCGGCGAAACCCGAGGTGCCGCGCAGCAGCGTGCCATCGAAGATCAGACCGCCGCCGATGCCGTTCAAGGATCCATCCATGTAGAGCATGTTGGCGATGCCGCGCCCCACGCCGAAGCGCGCCTCGGCCATCGCGCCGATGCTCGAGTCGTTGCCCGCTGTGACGGGCATGCCGAGCAACGAGGCGAGGCGGTTCGCGATGTTCTCCCGCTTCCAGCCGAGCGGCGGCGCGACGAGCACGGTGCCGTTGTGATCGACGAGGCCGGGCACTCCTACGCCCGCGCCGACGAGGCGGTAGTGTCGCTCGATGTCGGCACGCATCCCGTCTACGAGTGATGCGGCGCTCTGCGCGAAGCGGCGCGGACTCGGTGCACCGGCGAGGTCGTGACGCACGCGGGAGTGCACGGCGCCGCCGAGGCCGACGAGCGATACGGACACGGCGTCGGGCTCCGCGCGTACGCTCAGCGCGACGACTGCATCGTCTGCGGCGACGCCGAGGGACGGGCGTCCCGCGCGTCCGGTCGGCGCGGTCGAGGTCTCGCGTACGAGGCCGAGCTCGATCAGTTCCGTGACAAGACCCGTGACGGTCGAGCGATTGAGGCCCGTCGAGGCGCCGATCGCCGAGCGGGACTGCGGCCCGTTCACGTGCACGAGCTGCAGGACGCTCGCGAGGTTCTGCTGTCGCACCTCTTCGTTCGTCGTGCGCGCGGGCACCACCGACGTCATGCGCGCCAGGTCATCGTCGTGCGGTGAAGCCAATGGTCCCGATCACCGACCAGCCGTCATGGAGAGCATGAGCCCCTCCTGCGTCGCGTCGGCGCGTGCGACCTCACTCGTGAGGCGCCCCGCTGCGATCGTGTAGATCCGATCGGACAGCCCGAGGATCTCGGGAAGCTCGGACGAGATCAGCACGATTGCCTTCCCCTGCGCCGCGAGCTCATTGATAAACCCATATATCTCATACCTCGCGCCCACGTCGATCCCGCGGGTCGGCTCGTCGAGGATCAGCACGTCGGGGTTCGCGAACATCCACTTCGACAGCACGACCTTCTGTTGGTTGCCGCCCGACAGGTTTCCCGTGATCGCCGCCACGCTCGGTGCCTTCACATTCATTTTGTATCGATAGGCGTCGGCGATCTTGTGCTCGCGATAGCGGTCGAGAAGGCCGCCGCGCGCGAGCCGGTCGAGCGCGACGGACGACACGTTCTCCTGAATATCGCCGAGAAGATTCAGTCCGTGCTGCTTGCGGTCCTCGGTCACGTACGCGATGCCGTGATCGATCGCGCGTCGTACCGTGTCGACGTCGATCCGCTCGCCGTTCTTGAACACGGCCCCCGTGATCCGAGATCCGTAGGAGCGCCCGAAGATGCTCATCGCGAGTTCGGTTCGGCCGGCTCCCATCAGGCCCGCGAAGCCGACGATCTCGCCCGACCGCACCGTGAAGCTGACGTCGTCGATGACGACGCGTTCGCGATCTGACGGATGGTGCACGCTCCAGTGCTCGACGCGCAGCAACTCGTCGCCGATGTCGGGCTCGCGCGGCGGGAACATGCTGTCGAGGTCGCGTCCGACCATTGCGCGGATGATGCGGCGCTCGGACGTTTCGGGATCGTCGCGGCGCATCGTCTCGACCTGCTCGCCGTCGCGGATCACCGTGATGCGATCGGCGACCTGCAGCACTTCGCGCAGCTTGTGCGAGATGACGATGCACGTGATGCCCTGCGAGCGCAGCTGGTCGACGAGATCCAGCAGCCGCCGGGAGTCGGCGGCGCCGAGTGCGGCAGTCGGCTCGTCGAGGATGAGGATCTTGACGTCCTTCGAGAGCGCTTTCGCGATCTCGACGAGCTGCTGCTTGCCGACGCCGAGCTCTCTGACGAGGACGGTGGGGCTCTCCTCGAGTCCGACGCGCGCCATCAGCTGGGCGGCACGCGTGTTCGTCTCGCGCCAGTCGATGAGCCCGCGATCGGTGATCTCGTTGCCGAGGAACAGGTTCTCGGCGACCGAGAGCGCAGGGACCAGAGCCAGCTCCTGATGGATGATCACGATCCCGTGCGATTCGCTGTCGCTCAGCGACCGGAAGGCGGCGTGCGCGCCCTCGAGCTCGATGGATCCCTCGAACGTGCCCGCCGGGTAGACGCCCGACAGGACTTTCATGAGCGTCGACTTTCCGGCGCCGTTCTCGCCGCAGATCGCGTGCACCTCTCCGCGGGCGATGTCGAGCGAGACGTTCGACAGCGCTGTGACGCCGTGGAATCGCTTCGTGATCTCCGACGTGCGAAGGATGGGATCTGACATCTGGGCCGCTTCCCGCAGGGTACTGGTCGGTCCCCGTATGCTATGCGAAAGTAATTTGTACGCAGACCCGTCAATATGTATTGTTGCGTGTTGTCAGTCGCCCGTAACGGCGACTGCGACGGATAGGCGCCCCGCATGGCTGCGGGTGCGCATCACTTTCGATGAGGAGAGACAGAGCGATGAAGCGAACCGGTTTGCGGATGGTGAGCGCTACGGGAATCCTGGCGCTGGCCCTGGGTGCGGCGGCCTGCTCGAACGGCGGCGGCGAAGGCGAAGGCGGCGGCGGAGACGCGGCAGAGGACATCTCGGTCGGCGTCGCGATGCCGAACGAGACGTACGAGCGCTGGGTGCAGGACGGCAATGCCGTCAAAGACCAGCTCGAAGAGGCCGGCTACTCGGTCGACCTGCAGTACGCGGCGGATGACATCCCCACGCAGCAGGAGCAGATCGAGCAGATGATCACGAACGGCGCCGATATCCTCATCGTCGCCTCGATCGACGGCACGGCGCTCGCCAACCAGCTTCAGGGCGCGGCGGATGAGGGGATCCCGGTCATTGCATACGACCGCCTCCTGAACGACACCGAGGCCGTCGACTTCTACGTGACCTTCGACAACTACCAGGTCGGCGTGCAGCAGGCGACGTCGCTGCTCACGGGCCTCGGGTATCTCGATGAGAACGGTGAGGAGACCGACCTCGACGAGACGAAGTACATCGAGATCTTCGGCGGCGCGCCGACCGACAACAACTCGATGTTCTTCTACGACGGCGCGATCGACACGCTGCAGCCCTACATCGACGAGGGCGTGCTCGAGGTGCGTTCGGGCCAGACGTCCTTCGACCAGGTCAAGACGGACAACTGGGAGGGCGCCATCGCGCAGCAGCGCATGGACGACATCCTCACGCAGCACTACGGCGGCGGCACCGAGCAGCTCGACGGCGTGCTCGCCCCGGCCGATCCGCTGTCGCGAGGCATCATCAACTCTCTCACGCAGAACGGTTACCCCGAGACGATGGAAGAGGGCCTGCCGGTCGTGACCGGTCAGGACGGCGAGGCCGCGAGCGCGAAGCTTATCGCGAACGACGTGCAGTACTCGACGATCTTCAAGGACACGCGCAAGCTTGCCTCCCAAGCCGTCGAGGCAGCGAAGGCCTACGCCGAGGGCGAGGAACCGGAGGCGAACGACACCGAGTCGTACGACAACGGCGTCAAGGTCGTACCGTCGTTCCTGCTCGAGTCGGACGTCATCACGGCTGGCAACGTGCAGGAGGCGCTCGTCGACAGCGGCTACCTCTCCGAGGACGACCTCAAGTAATCCCACGGCGCCGCGCAGCGCCGCGCATCGGGTCCCGACCGCGGGCCCGATGCGCGGCGGGCGCGAGCGCGTCGTGCGATGACCTACCGAACTAGGAGAGGCAGCGGCAATGGCTGACGCGATTCTCGAGATGCGCGAGATCACAAAGAACTTCCCGGGCGTCAAGGTGCTCAAGGGAGTGAACCTCCGAGTCGAGCGCGGCGAGATCCATGCGATCTGCGGCGAGAACGGCGCGGGGAAATCCACCCTCATGAAGGTGCTGTCCGGCGTCTATCCGCATGGATCGTACGGCGGCGACATCGTCTTCGAGGGCGAGACGCAGACCTTCAACAGGATCACCGACTCGGAAGAAGCCGGGATCGTCATCATCCACCAGGAACTCGCGCTCATCCCGTACCTCTCGGTCGCGGAGAACATCTTCCTCGGCAACGAGCGCACCGAACGCGGGCTCGTCGACTGGCACCGCACGAACGCCGAGGCCGCGAAGTACCTCCAGCGAGTCGGGCTCGACGAGAATCCCACGACTCCGGTCGGCCAGCTGGGCGTCGGCAAGCAACAGCTCATCGAGATAGCGAAGGCGCTCACGAAGGACGTGAAGCTGCTGATCCTCGACGAGCCGACCGCGGCACTCAATGACAATGACTCCGAGCACCTGCTCGGCCTGCTCCGCCAACTGCGCGAAGAGGGCATCACGTCGATCATCATCAGCCACAAGCTCGGCGAGATCGAGGCCGTCTCGAACAGCACGACGATCATCCGCGACGGCGAGACGATCGAGACGATCGACATGTCGGCCTCAGACGCGACGCAGGATCGAATCATCCGCGGCATGGTGGGCAGGTCGCTCGACAACCGCTTCCCGCCGCATACCTCCGACATCGGCGACGAGATCTTCCGTATCGACAACTGGACGGTGTCGCACCCGACGCAGCCCGGAAGGATCGTCGTCGACGACGCATCCATCTCGGTGCGAGCCGGCGAGATCGTTGGGATCGCCGGGCTCATGGGCGCCGGCCGCACGGAGTTCATGATGAGCGTCTTCGGCCGCAGCTACGGCCGCGACGCACGCGGGACCGTGACGCTGCGCGGCCGCGAGATCGACACGCGCTCGGTTGACTCAGCCATCGCGGCCGGGGTCGCTTACGTTTCCGAGGACCGCAAGCACTACGGCCTCAACCTCATCAGCGACATCCGCACGAACATTTCGTCGGCGGCGCTCGACAAGCTCTCGAACTGGGCGTCGTTCGTCAACGAGAACGAGGAGATCAAGATCTCCGAGGACTACCGCCAGCGGATGAACATCAAGACGCCGAGCGTGCTGCAGACGGTCGGCAACCTATCTGGCGGCAACCAGCAGAAGGTCGTGCTGTCGAAGTGGCTGTACTCGGATCCCGACGTACTGATCCTCGACGAGCCGACGCGAGGCATCGACGTCGGCGCCAAGTACGAGATCTACGAGATCATCGGTCAGCTCGCCGCCGCGGGCAAGGCGATCATCATGATCTCGAGCGAACTGCCCGAACTGCTCGGCACCTGCGATCGCATCTACACGCTCGCCTACGGTCGGATCACCGGTGAGGTGCCGATCGAGGCGGCGGACCAGGAGACACTCATGAACCTCATGACCATCGAGAACACGAAGGAGGCCGTGGCATGAGCGGCTTGGTGGCAGACGCGAAAGACCTCTTCACCCGTAATCTGCGCACGTCCGGCATCTACGTCGCCTTCGTCGCGCTCATCGTCCTCTTCACGATCCTGACCGGCGGTACGCTGCTCGCGCCCCGCAACGTCACGAATCTCGTGCTCCAGAACGCGCACATCCTCATCATGGTGCTCGGCATGCTAATGGTGATCGTTGCGGGCCACATCGACCTCTCCGTCGGATCCGTGCTGGCATTCGCGTCGGCGGTCTCGGCGTTCCTCGTGATCAAACAGGGAATGCCATGGTGGGTCGGCATCATCGCCGCGATCGTCGTCGGCGTACTGGTGGGCGCCTGGCATGGATTCTGGGTGGCGTTCGTCGGCATACCCGCGTTCATCGTGACGCTCGCGGGCATGCTGCTGTTCCGCGGTCTCACCGCGGTGGTACTCAGCAACACGTCGTTGTCGCCGTTCCCCGCGGAGTACAAGGTCGTCGCCAACGACTACGCCAATGGGCTGTTCGGCACGATCACGATCGGCCAGGGCGAGGGACTGAAGGCCGTGCCTGAGACCCTCGACATCTTCACGATGCTCATCGGCGTCGTCGCGATCGTCGGGTTCGTCGTGATGCAGATGCGCAGCCGCCGCACACGCGTCAGCTACAACCAGCATGTCGAGGCCATGCCGCTGTTCGTGCTGAAGATCGTCGCGGTCGCCGCCGTTGTGCTCGCGTTCAGCTTCGCGCTCGCATACGACCGCGGATTCCCGTACGTCCTGATCGTGCTCGCCGTGCTGATCCTCGCTTACCAGCTCATCACCAACCGCACGGTCTTCGGTCGCCGTGTGTACGCCGTCGGTGGCAATCTCGCGGCGGCGCAGCTGAGCGGTGTCAACGTCAAGAAGACGAACTTCTGGCTGTTCGTGCACATGGGCATGCTCACCGGCATCGCTGCCGCGGTGTTCTCGGCTCGCTCCAACAACTCGTCGCCCGGCATGGGCGAGATGTTCGAGCTCGACGTCATCGCGGCGTGCTTCATCGGCGGCGCGTCGACGACAGGCGGCGTCGGCCGCGTGACCGGCGCGATCGTGGGTGGCCTCGTCATGGCGGTGATGTCGAATGGCATGTCGCTCATGGGCGTCGGCCAGTCGTGGCAGAACATCATCAAGGGTCTGGTGCTGCTCGTGGCTGTCGCCTTCGACATCTACAACAAGCGCCGCGCGGGCGCTACGCGCTGAACCGACTGGTTCCGTACCGCCCCGTGTGCTTCGGCGCGCGGGGCGGTACTGTGCTGGCATGGCAACCACTGGAACGATCACCGTCTCGTCTCCCGACTTCGCAGATCGCACGCGCATGCCCAATGCGCTCACGGCGGATCACGGCAGCCAGGAACCCGTCATCGAGGTATCAGGCATTCCCGCCGACGCCGTCGAGCTCGCCCTGATCTGCCACGATCCCGACGCTCCGATGCCGCTCGGCTTCACGCACTGGACCGTCTATGGGATCCCAACGGACGCCGCTCGCATCGCCGGCGAGTCCGGCCGCGAGGGCGTGACGAGCGCGGGGGAGGCCGGCTATTTCGGGCCTCAGCCGCCCGTCGGCCACGGCGACCACAGTTACTACTTCTGGGTCTACGCGCTCTCACGCAGGGTCGAGGGCGAGCCCAGCTCCGACGAATTCCTGCACGAGTACGCCGACGACATCCTCGAGCAGAACCGTCTCGTCGGCTACTACTCGCGCTGAGAACGACGACGCGCACGCCGCTCGGGCGTGCGCGTCGCTGCGGGGCGTCGTCAGACGGTGGTGTACCCGCCATCGATCAGGTAGTAGGCGCCGGTCACGAATGAAGCATCATCCGAGAGCAGGAAGCGCACGACCTTCGCGACCTCCTCGGGCTTGCCGAGCCGGCCGAGCGGGTGCTTGCCGGCGAGGGCGCCGTACGCCTCATCCGAGAGCGACGACTTCACGAGGGGCGTATCGATGTACCCCGGGCCGACGGCGTTGATGCGCAGGCCCTGGTCGCCGTACTCCGCCGCAGCATTCTTCGTGAGGCCCACGACGCCGTGCTTGGACGCCGTGTACGCACCGTTGCCGAGGGCTGCCACCGTGCCATGGATCGACGCCATGTTGACGATCGACGACTCGGCGGCACCGGCGTCGAGCATTGCGGTGATCTGATAGCGCATGCCGTACAGCACGCCATTGAGGTTGATGTCGATGACGCGGTTCCAGTCGTCGATGTCGACCTCGCCGGCCGGTGCCTGCGTGCCGCCGATTCCCGCGTTGTTCACCGCGTAGTTGAGCGCGCCGTAGGTCTCGATCGCGAATTCGACGGCCTTCCGGCTGTCGTCCGGAACCGCCGTGTTCCCTTCGAACGCGGCGGCGTCGCCGCCGTCGGCGATGATCTCATCGACGACGCGCTGTGCTGCGTCGAGTTTGATGTCTGTGACGACGACCTTGGCGCCGAGCGATGCCAGCTCCTTCGAGATCGCCTCGCCGATACCCGAACCGCCGCCCGTGATGAGTGCAACTCTTCCGTCGAATCCCATGATGATCCTCCTCAGTGTCTGCTCTATTCATTCACATGAATGAAGGTTGTCCCTCCATCGTACGTCGGTTATCAGGCGTCAGGGCCCGTCTTCCGGCTGACATCCCAGCTGGGCTGTGGAAGCATCATTCCTATGAGCTCGGTGAATGCCCCCGCCCGCGGCCCTCTTGACCGCTTCTTCAAGATCACGGAGCGAGGCTCCACGATCGGCCGTGAGATTCGCGGAGGGCTCGTCACCTTCCTCGCGATGAGCTACATCCTCGTGCTCAACCCGCTGATCCTCGGCACCGTGCCCGACGGCACCGGCCAGATGCTGGGCGGCGGCACGGAAGGGCCGAACCTCGCGATGATCGCCTCGGCGACGGCGCTGATCGCCGGCATCATGTCGATCCTCATGGGCGCGATCGCGAACTTCCCGCTCGCGCTCGCCGCGGGTCTCGGGCTGAACGCCGTCGTCGCTTTCTCGATCGCCGGGCTCCCCAACGTCACATGGGCCGACGCGATGGGCCTCATCGTCATCGAGGGCATCATCATCCTGATCCTCGTGCTCACGGGCTTCCGCGAGGCGGTTTTCCGCGCGGTGCCGAAGGAGCTCAAGACCGCCATCGGCGTGGGCATCGGCCTGTTCATCACCCTCATCGGCCTCAGCAACGCCGGCATCGTCACGCCCGGTTCCGGCACGATCGTCGCGATGGGCAACCTCGGCACGTTCCCCGTGCTCGTATTCGTGATCGGGCTCGTGCTCACGATCATCCTGCACGTGCGCAGGGTGCCCGGTGCCCTGCTCATCTCGATCCTCGTCGCGACGGTTCTCGCGGTGATCCTCGAGAACACCCTGCACATCGGCGCGCGACCGGACAACCCGGCGGGCTTCAACAGCGCGCCCAAGTTCGACGGCGTCTTCGCGCTGCCCGACTTCTCGCTGCTCGGCCAGTTCGATCTGCTCGGCTCGTTCGAGAACATCGGTGTCATCACGATCGTGCTGCTGGTCTTCTCGCTCATGCTCGCCGACTTCTTCGACACGATGGGCACGATGGTCGCGATCGGCGGCGAGGCGAAGCTGCTCGACGCAGAGGGCAACCCGCCGCGCTCGAAGTGGATCCTCCTGGTCGACTCGCTCGGCGCGATCGCGGGCGGCGCCGGATCCGTGTCGTCGAACACCGCGTTCGTCGAGTCGAGCGCCGGCGTCGGCGAGGGAGCCCGCACGGGCCTCGCGTCGGTCGTCACCGGCATCGCGTTCCTGCTGTCGACGCTGTTCGCGCCGCTCGTCGCGCTCGTTCCCTACGAGGCGGCCGCCCCCGCGCTCGTGCTCGTCGGGTTCCTGATGATGACGCAGATCGCCGGCGTCGACTGGAAGAACGTCGACATCGGTATTCCCGCCTTCCTCACGATCGCGATCATGCCGTTCACGTACTCGATCTCCGACGGGATCGGCGCGGGGTTCATCGCCTTCGTCATCGTCAAGCTGGCGCGCGGAAAGGTGCGCGAGATCCACTGGCTGATGTGGCTCGTGTCGCTGCTGTTCGTGGTCTACTTCCTCGTCGACCCGATCCAGGGGTGGCTGGGGCTCTGACGCCCCTCAGCCCTGCGTGAGTCGGGCGAGGTGCTCATTCACCTCGCGCGCCGTGCCGACCAGCGCGGCGTCGGCGCCGAGCGCGGCCGGGGCGATCGTCAGATCGCGCGTCATCAGCGGGTGGGACCCCTCGTACACCTCGCTGCGCAGCGCTGACATGAACGGCTCGAGCGCGGTGAGTGCGCCGCTGACGTAGATCGCGCTCGGATTGAAGAAGTTCACGAGGGCGCACAGCACCTCGCCGAGGTGGTTTCCCGCGGCGCGCGCGAGGCGGGTGGCGAGCGGATCCGCGTCGCGCACGAGCGAGACGACCTCGGCCGTGGTCGAGACGTCGACGCCCTCCTCGCGCAGCAGACGCACGAGGGCCGCACCGGAGGCGACGGTCTCGAGGCAGCCGCGGTTGCCGCAGGAGCACTGCCGATCGCGCGCGGCGGCGACGCGGGTGTGCGTGATGTCCCCCGCGACTCCCGCCGCCCCGCGGTAGACCTGACCGTCGATGACGATGCCCGCGCCGATCGCGGTGCCGGCTTTGATGGTGACGGATCCCGCTGCGCGCGGGTCGTGCGCGAAGTGTTCGCCGAGCGCCATGGCGTTGGCGTCGTTCTCGACGACCGCCGGCGCGCCGACGATGCCGCTCAGCAGGGCTCGAATGTCGGATCCGGCCCACCCCGGCATGCGCGAGGGGCTCACGACGCCGCGCGCTGCGACGTCGACGGGCCCCGGTAGGGCGATGCCGACGCCCGCGAGCGGGGCGCCGTTCGCAAGTCGGGCGAGCTCGCCCGCGCAGTGCTCGAGCACCGCGGTCGGGCCGTCGGCCATCGTGATCGGGATCTCGGTCGTGCTCGAGACTGCACCGCCGCGAGGTACGACGGCGAGTCGGGCGTGTGCGCCGCCGAGGTCGATGGCTCCGATCAGATCGGCGTCGCCGGAGATCCGCAGCTCGCGCGCGCGGCGTCCGCCGGTCGACCCGCGCGGGTCTCCCTCCTCAATGAGCCCCTGCGCGAGCAGCGACTGCACGTGCTGCGACACGGTCGAGGCGGCGAGGCCGAGGATGTCCGAGATTTCGCGCCGCGACCGGGCTCGGCCGGAACCGACGACGGCGAGCACCTGGTTCTCGGCTGCGCTGCTGCTGGTGCGTGACATGCGGGTCTCTCCGTCGGGACATCCGAAGTTTTCACGGCCTAGGGACTTCTTACGATACCGATTTAACATAATCGTGACAGTTCATTCTATGTACGGAAGAACTTTATTCGGTTACCGTATGTGAAGTTCCCATCCCCCATCAGTACGACCCCTCGCGAAGCAGCGCGGGACAACAGGAGGACACTCATGCGGACTCACTTCGCATCTCGCGGCCGAGCGCTCGGTCTCACAGCGGTCGGCCTGGCGGCGACGCTTGCCTTCGCCAGCGGTTGTGCCGCCGACAGCGGTAACGGCGGCGGGGGGTCGTCAGACACCGTCAACTACGCGCTCCCGGCGAACGCCACGCCGAACTGGCTCGTGCCGCTCGCTACGGCCGGCAAGATGACCTCGCACAACTCGGCCATGATCCGTTCGCTCTACGAGCCGCTCATCGCGTACGACGGATCCACGGGCACGGTCGATCGCGTGGCGAACGCCGACCTGGCCGACACCGTCGAGTTCAGCGATGACGACACGCAGGTCACCATCACGCTCGACGACCGCACCTGGTCCGACGGCGAGCCGGTCACGTCGGCCGACGTCGCCTTCTGGCTCGATCTCGTGAAGGCCAACAAGGACGTCTGGGGCAGCTACCGCGAGGGCGCGATGCCCGATCTGATCAGCTCGGTCGAAACGCCCGACGACAAGACCGTCGTGCTCACCTTCGACAAGGCCTATAACGAGGAGTGGCTGCTCGCGTCGCAGCTGACGCTCATCGTGCCGATCCCCGCGCACGCGTGGAGCATCACGGAAGACGGCGGCACGCCGGACCCCGAGATCGCGAAGACGCCCGAGGGCGCGAAGCAGGTCTGGGAGTACCTCATCTCGGAGGGCGAGGACCTCTCGGGGTACGCGGACAACGCTCTGTTCGATACGATCAGCGGCCCGCTCGCGCTCGAGAGCTTCAGCGATTCGGGCAAGGTCACGCTCGTGAAGAACGACGCCTACGACGGTGACGACGCGGCGAACGCCGAGACGATCAACTTCCTGCCGTACACGAGCACCGACGCGGAGGTCGCGGCCGTTCGCGCGGGCGAGGTGGACTACGGCTACATTCCGACGGGCGAGCTCGACAACGCAGGCCAGTACGAGGATCTCGGATACGACGTCGTGAACTGGGACGGCTGGGCGATCACCTACCTGCCGTACAACTTCAACAACCCGACGATGGGCGCCGTCTACTCGCAGCTGTACGTGCGCCAGGCGCTGCAGCACCTCGTCGATCAGGACACGATCTCGGACGTCGTGTGGCACGGCGCGGCCAACCCCGGCTACGGCCCCGTTCCGCAGAACCCCGACAACAAGTTCCTCTCCGACGAGCAGCGTGAGAACCCGTACCCCTTCGATCCGGATGCTGCGAAGAAGCTCCTCGAGGACAACGGCTGGACCCTCGGATCTGACGGCGTCTACGTCTGCGAGACGGGCGCCGACTGCGGCGAGGGGATCGAGGACGGGCAGACGCTGTCCATCACGGTCCTCACGCAGAGCGGCAACACCGAGACGAACAACATGTTCGCCGCCATGAAGTCGACGTTCGAAGACGCGGGCGTCGGTATGACGATCAAGGAAGCCCCGCTCAACACGGTGCTCGGATCGATCCCCTCCTGCGAGTCGGATTCGCCCGAATGCACGTGGGAGCTGCCGTTCTTCGGCACCGCCGGCTCCTGGTACTTCCCGGCATACCCGACCGGCGAGCAGCTATTCTCGACCGGCGGCGGCTCGAACTTCGGTTCGTACAGCGACGCCGAGATGGACGAGCTCATCCAGAACACCCTCGCCGCGGGCGATGAGACCGCGATGCAGGAGTACTCGGCGTACGGCGCGACCCAGCTGCCCGTCATGTGGGTCCCGAACCCCGTCTACCAGGTGTCGGTCATCGACAGCGGCCTGACCGGCGTGGAGCAGGACTCTCTCGGCAACTTCCACCCGCAGCGCTGGGGCTGGAAGAAGTAATCCCTCGTGAGCAGCATCCCTGACTCGCTCCCCGCGACCGTCGCCCAACAGGCGGCGGTCGCGGGGAAGCGACCCCGTCGTAACCCCTACCTGTTCTTCCTGCTGAGGCGCATCGGCCAGGCGCTCATCGTGATCTTCGTCGTCACCGTCGTCGTCTTCGCGCTGCTGCAGATGCTGCCCGGCGGCCCCGCACGCGGGGTGCTCGGCGTGCAGGCCACGGCCGAACAGATTGCCCAGTTCAACCACGAGCAGGGCTACGACCGCCCGGTCTGGGAGCAGTACATTCTGTTCCTCGGTCGCCTTCTCGCCGGCGACCTCGGGCAGTCCTACCTGCTCAACATGTCGGTGACCGACGCGATCACCCAGCGTCTTCCGAAGACCCTCCTGCTGACCGGACTGTCGCTCGTTATCGCGCTCGTCATCGCCATCCCCGTGGGCATCTTCCAGGCGGTGCGGCGCAACAAGGGCGCGGACTACACGCTGTCGACGATCGCGATCGTCGCGTACTCCACGCCGAGCTTCTTCCTCGGCATGCTGCTCATCATGATCTTCAGCCAGAACCTCGGGATCCTGCCGGCGAATGCGCCGCAGGGCGAGACGATCGCGGCCGTGCTCGCCGAACCGCAGCGGCTGATCCTCCCCGTGCTCACGGGCGCGATCCCTCTCGTGGCGAACTTCAGCCGCTACATGCGGTCGTCGGCGCTCGACAACCTCAGCGAGGATTACATCCGCACCGCACGGTCGAAGGGAACACCGTTCCGCCGCGTGCTGTCGCGCCACCTGCTGCGCAACTCGCTGACGCCCGTCGTGGCGATGCTCGGATACCAGCTTCCCGTGATGTTCGGCGGCGCTCTCGTCATCGAGCAGCTGTTCAACTACCCCGGCATGGGGCTGCTGTTCTGGAGCGCGGCGCAGTCGAGCGACTTCCCGGTGCTGCTCGGATGCGTGCTGGTGATCTCGATCGCCACCGTCGTCGGATCCCTGCTCGCCGACATCATCCAGTCCGTGCTCGATCCGCGCACGCGAGGAGGCATCGCATGAGCTTCATGAAGCGCTTCTCGCAGAACCGCCTCGCTGTGATCGGTCTCGCGATCCTCGTCATCGCGATCCTGTTCGTCACGATCGGCCCGCTCGTCTACCCCACGGATCAGATCCGCACGGTGCTCGAGAGCGCCGACCTGAAACCGGGCGTCGAGGGGCATCCGCTCGGAACCGATTCGCTCGGCTACGACGTGCTCGGCCGGCTCATGGTGGGCGGGCGCACATCGCTGCTCGTCGGGATCCTCGCGGGTCTGCTCGCGACCGTCATCGGAACGCTCTGGGGTGCGATCGCGGGCTATGTCGGCGGCATCGTCGACGCCGTCATGATGCGCATCGTCGACGCGGGCATCGCTATCCCCGCGATCTTCCTGCTGCTCGTGCTGTCGAGCATCGTGCAGCCGAGCGAATGGATCATGATCCTCGTCATCGGCTTCGTCTCCTGGCTGGTGCCCGCTCGCCTCGTGCGCGCGGAGTCGCTGTCGGTGAAGACGCGCGATTACGTCGTGGCCGCTCGCGCCATGGGCGGATCTCACACGCGCATCGTCGTGCAGCACATCGTGCCGAATACGATCGGCACGGTCGTCGTCAACGCCACGTTCCAAGTGGCCGACGCGATCCTGCTGGTCGCATACGTCAGCTTCCTCGGCATGGGCCTGCAGCCGCCCGCGACCGACTGGGGTGCGATGCTCAGCGATGGCCTCGGCCTCGTGTATCAGAACGCGTGGTGGCTCATCCTCCCGCCGGGCATCGCGATCGTGCTCGTGGTGTGCGCGTTGAACTTCGTCGGTGACGGACTGCGCGACGTATTCGACGTGAAGGGGAAGACCGCATGACCTCGCAGACGGTGCTGCAGATCGACGACCTGCGCGTGCGCTTCGCGGGCCGCGATGACTTCGCGGTGCGCGGCGTGAACCTCGACGTGTCGAAGGGCGAGGTCGTCGCCCTCGTCGGCGAATCCGGATCCGGCAAGTCGGTCACGTCATTCGCGGCGATGGGGCTGCTGCCTCGCACGGCGACCGCGTCGGGATCGATCCGCGTGGGCAGCGAGCACGAGGTCATCGGGCAGCCCGACGGCCTGCTCGACGGCTTGCGCGGCCGCGTCGTGTCGATGATCTTCCAGGAGCCGATGACCGCGCTCAATCCGACCATGACGCTCGGTGCGCAGATCGCCGAAGCGGTGCGCAACCACACCGATTCGTCGAAGCACGAGGCGCTCGAGCGCGCGGTCGAACTGATGTTGCTCGTGGGCATCCCGGATGCCGAGCGGCGTGCGCGCCAGTTCCCGCACGAGCTCTCGGGCGGCCAGCGCCAGCGCATCGTCATCGCGATCGCGCTCGCCTGCGAACCGGACGTCATCATCGCTGATGAGCCGACGACCGCGCTGGATGTGACGGTGCAGGCCGAGATTCTCGACCTGCTGCGACGGCTCGTGCGCGAGCGCGGCACGGGTCTGATGATCATCACCCACAACATGGGCGTGGTATCGGACCTTGCCGACCGCGTGTTCGTGATGCGGCACGGGCAGGTCGTCGAATCGGGTCCCGCCGAGCGCGTGCTCACGAATCCGACGCACGAGTACACGCGCACCCTGCTCGCGGCGATCCCGGCTCTGCCACCGGCAGCGTTCGGGGGCGCCGAGGCGGCGGGCGGACCGCATGGGTTCGACGCGCCGGAGGACCCCGTGATCCTTCTGCGCGGCGTGAACGCGGGCTATCGCGTGAACGGTCGCCTTGTGCCGGCCGTGCACGACATCGACCTTGCGATCGGTGCAGGCGAATTCGTCGGCCTCGTTGGCGAGTCGGGATCCGGCAAGTCGACGGTCAGCCGAATCGCCCTCGGGCTCCTGCCGGCGTCGTCGGGCGAGCTGATGCTGCTCGGACAGCCGATGAACCGCCTCAAGGGTCGGAGCGCGCGCCGCCTGCTGCGCGAGGTCGGGGTCGTGTTCCAAGACCCGGGCGGATCGCTGGATCCGCGCAAGACGGCCGGTGAGTCGATCGCCGAGCCGCTCGCGATCCACGCCCGCGGTATGTCGCGCGCGGCGAAGCGGGCGCGAGTGGCCGAGTTGCTCGATGCCGTACGCCTGCCGCGTGATGCGGCGTCCCGGTATCCGCACGAGTTCTCCGGCGGTCAGCGCCAGCGCATCGGACTGGCCCGCGCGCTTGCGCTCACGCCCCGCCTGCTGGTCGCCGATGAGCCGACGAGCGCGCTCGACGTGTCGGTGCAGGCGGAGGTGCTGGAGGTGCTGCGGAGCCTGCATGCCGACCTCGGCTTCGGCTGCCTCTTCGTGAGTCATGATCTCGGTGTTGTGAACGAGCTCACCGAGCGCGTGGTCGTCATGCGCCGCGGGGCGATCGTCGAGCAGGGGCGCACGTCGGACGTGCTGCGCGCTCCGCGTGAGCTCTACACCCAGGAGCTGCTGGCGTCCGTGCCGTCCCCCGACCCCATCGCGCAGCGCGAGCGCCGTGCCGCGCGCGCTGGACTTCTGGAGAAGTGAGAACTGTGACGAAGCCCCGCATCGCGATCGTGGGAATGGCGATCGAGTCGAGCGCGTACGCGGCGCACCGCGCCGGCTACCGCGACTTCCCGGTGCTCACCGGCGAGGCGCTCATCGGGCGCTACGCCTTCCTCTCGGACGGTGCCCCGCTCGCCGAGGTGGCCGAGTGGATCCCCGTGTTCATGGCGCGCGCCATCCCGGGCGGCGCCGTGCTGCGCGAGGTCTACGACGACTTCAAGCAGCGCATCGTCTCCGGCCTGCGCGAGGCCGGTCCGGTCGATGGCGTCTACTTCGACATCCATGGCGCCATGAGCGTCGTAGGTCTCGACGACGCGGAGGGCGACCTCGTGACCGCGGTGCGATCGGTCGTCGGGCCCGACGCGCTCATCACGGCGCCGATGGATCTGCACGGAAACATGTCGGAGACGCTCGCTCTCGCCCTGGATCTGCCGACGTGCTACCGCCTCGCGCCGCACGAGGACGCCTGGGAGACGAAGGAGCGCGCCGCGCAGCGCCTCGTCGAGTGGATCGAGCGGGGCGACAAGCCGCTGACCGCCTGGGTGCGCGTGCCGATCCTGCTGCCGGGGGAGAAGACGTCGACGCGCGTCGAACCGGCCCGCTCGCTCTACGCTCAGCTCGACGAGGTCGAGAAGCGCGAGGGCGTCAGCGACCTCGGGCTGTGGATCGGGTACGCCTGGGCCGACGAACCGCGCTGTCACGCCACCGTCATGGTGACGGGCGACGACGAGGCGGTGATCGTCGACGAGGCCGAGCGCATCGCGGGCGAGCTGTGGGACGCGCGCGACGACTTCGCGTTCGTCGGCCCGCCAGGATCCCTTGACGACGCCGTGGCGAACGCGCTGGCGCACGACGGTGCCCGTCCCTACCTGATCAGCGACTCCGGCGATAACCCGGGCGCGGGCGGATCCGGTGACGTCACGTGGACGCTGGAGCGTCTGCTCGCCGACTCGCGGCTCACGGGCGACGACGCACCGGTCACCTATGCGGCATCGATCTTCGATGCCGGCGCGGTCGACCAGCTGTTCGCGCACGCTGTCGGCGGCGCGGTCGACGTCACGGCCGGCGCGCGCGTCGACCACCGGGTGTCAGGTCCGGTCAGGATTCGCGGCGAGCTGCTATCGCTGCACTCCGGCGATCCGGCCGCCGGTCGGATCGCGGTCATCCGCGCGGGCGGGATCCGCGCGATCGTCACGGAGTTCCGCAAGGCGTTCCACGACGTCGCAGACTTCCACGCGATCGGGCTCGACCCGGCCGAGGCCGACATCATCGTCACGAAGATCGGATACCTGGAGCCGACGCTCTATGACGTCGCCCAGGGATGGACGCTTGCGCTGACGCCGGGGCCCGTCGACCAGGACCTCGAGCGGCTCGGCCACTCGCGGATCGTGCGTCCGATGTATCCGTACGACGCGTTCGAGACGCGCCCCGATCTCTCGGCTGCGGTGCTCCGCGGTCGCGAGTACGTGCGCGGTTCTGCGGGATCGCAGAAAGGAAGTGCCACGCGATGACGGCGTTCGAACTGGCCGTGCAGGATCCGACGGGGCTGCTCGTCGCTGAGCGCGTGCGGCCGGCGCGGATGGAGCTCTGCTCAGCGCTGTCCACGGGGGGAATCACGCCGTCTGCCGGGCTCGTCGAGGCCGCCGTGGCGACGGGTGTTCCGGTGCACGTTCTCGTGCGGCCCCGCGAGGGCGGTTTCGTCTACGACGACGCGGAGAAGCGCACGATCCTCGCCGACGTCCGACAGGCGACCCTCCTCGGCGCGGCGGGGGTCGTGATCGGCGGGCTCCTCGGCGACACCGTTGACCTCGACCTCGTGCGCCGCGCGCGCGAGGCGTCGGACGGAGAGGTGACGTTCCACCGTGCTTTCGACCAGGTCGCTGATCAGCGTGCGTCCGTCGATCAGCTTGCGGAGGCGGGCGTCACCCGCGTGCTGACCTCGGGCGGCCGATCCTCAGCGGCCGACGCGCTCATCGAGCTGCGCGCGCTCGCAGCGCACGCCTCGGGCCGCATTCAGATCATGGCGGGTGCGGGCGTCACCTCGCGCAACGCGGCAGCGATCGCCGCGACGGGGGTCGACGCCGTGCACGCGTCGGCGAAGCGCACCGTGACCGATCGGCTGGCGGTCTCTCTCGGATCCGCTGCCGGCGCGGGCGAATCGCGCTATGCCACGACCGATGAGGATGAGGCCCTCGCGATCCGCGACGCCCTCGCGTCGGGTGCGGTGCTGTGACCGCGCTCGGCATCGACTACGGCGGCACCCACACGAAGTTCCTCCTCGTATCGCCAGACGGCGAAGAGCTCGCCCGCGAGACGGCGCCGACCGGCAGCGTCGAGGAACTGGGGGAGCGCGTCGAGAGGTTCCTCGGGTCCGCGTCGGCTGACGCCTTCGGGCTCACCGTCGCCGGCACGCTCGACTCCGCGACGGGCGTCGTCGGGCGCAGCGCGAACCTGCCCTGGCTCGACGGCACCGCTCCGGCGGAGGCGCTGTCGGCACGCCTCGGGATCCCCGGAACGGCGGTCCAGGACGGCGAAGCGGCGGCACTCGCGGAGGCCCGTCTCGGGGCAGGCCGCGGCAGCGACGACGTATTCGTCGTCGCGCTCGGCACGGGAATCGCGGGCGCGCACGTGTCGCGCGGATCCGTTCGTCGCGGCGCTCACGGGGCTGCCGGCGAGGTCGGGCACATGCGGGTCGCCGCGAACGGCGTGCTCTGCTCGTGCGGACAGCTCGAGTGCCTCGAGACCGCGATCGGCGGACATCAGCTCGCGGCGCGCTGGATCGATCGCGGCGGTGCCGGCGCCGCCGGCGCGACGGCTGTCGACGTCGTGCGCGCGGCCGAGTCGGGGGACGAGTTCGCCCGCGCGGCGCTCGACGACGCCGCCCAGGCGCTCGGACGGGCGGTCCTCGAGGTGAGCGCCCTGATCGACCCGGAGCTGATCGTCATCGGCGGAGGCCTCGCGCGCTCGCCCGAATGGACGGTGCATCCCGCGATCGAGATGGCCCGCGCAAATGCGACCTTCCACACGGTGCCCGAGATCCGCCTCGCGACGCTCGGAGTCTGGGCGGGAGCCCGCGGTGCCGCCGAGGCTGTGCGTCGGGTCTGATGCCCCTTAGGGCGTGTCTTCCTATTAATCGCCTACTGTGCTGGCCGCGAGCACGCGCCTCGGCGTCGTTGTCGTCGGTCGACGATGCGATGGCATCGCCTCTCTCCTCCGCCTAGCGAGGCACGCACTCGCGCCCATGCTCGTTGCGGCTCACTTACGGAGACGCACCCTAGGCGCCCAGTACCACGTTGACGGGGTCCTCGCCGCGGGCGAGGCGCGCCGCCTGCTGTGCGACGAGCTTCGCAATGCGGGGAGCCATCGCGTGTGTGCGACCGCCGACGTGCGGCGTGATCAGCGTGTTGGGCAGACCCCACAGCGGGTGGTCCTCGGGGAGCGGCTCGGGGTCGAACACGTCGCTCGCCATGCGGATCCGCCCGCGGGAGAGGTGATCGACGAGCGCGTCCGTATCGAACGTCGGGCCGCGGCCTACGTTGACGACGAGGGCGCCGTCGGGAAGCGCCGACAGGGCCGCATCGTCGATGAGGTGATGCGTCGTGTCGCCGCCCGGCAACACGTTGACGAGGATCTCGGCGGTCGGCAGCAGCGCGGAGAGCTCATCGATCCCGTGCACATGCACCCCGTCCTCCTCGCGAGCGCGAGATGCGACGACGAGGAGTTCGGTCTCGAAGTCGTCGAGGCGCTTCGCGATCGCCTTCGCGACGCCCCCGTACCCGAGCATCACGATGCGGCGGTCGGCGAGGCCTGCGGTCCAGAAGTTGTCCCACGTGCGTCGATCCTGATTGCGCACGACCGTCGGCAGATCGCGCTGTGCCGCGATCATCAGCCCGACCGCGAGCTCGGCGGTCGCGGCCTCATGCACGCTCGTCGCGTTGGCGTAGAGCACGCCTTCGGGCAGCGCCTTCGCTACTCCGTCGAAACCGATGGCCTGGCCCTGAATGAGACGCGGAGCAACGTCGGCGCTCGCGCGCAGCATCGCGCCCTGCTTCATGTACGGCGGCACGACGATATCGATGCGTTCGCAGGGCGGCGCGCCGTCCGCCCACAGCACGACCTCGATGTCGAGCGACGGATCGAGCCGCTCCCGCACGTCGGCGGCGAGCTGCTCGGTGGGCACGGAGACGATCAGCGATTCGGTCACACGTCCACCGTAGCGGGAGGCATCGACGCGGCTCGTCCCGGGCCCGATGCAGGACTACGGCAGAACGGAGCCGGGCAGCCGATTTCGGCCCGATTTATGCGGGAGAAGGCCGGAGCTGCCGTGGTTGTGCGCGAGCGAGCACGTAGAAGGCGCACCCCGGAACGGATCCGGAGTGCGCCTTCGGGTAGGTGCTACGCGACCTGCAGGGCGCTCAGCGCGCTTTCGAAGAGGCGCAGGCCATCGATGCCGGAGCGCATCGCGTCGGGGGTCGACGGGCCGAAGCCGGGCTCGACGGCGTGCTCCGGGTGCGGCATGAGGCCGACCACGTTGCCGCGCTCGTTGGTGAGTCCCGCGATGTCGTCGATGGATCCGTTCGGGTTGACGCCCGCGTATCGGAACGCGACGAGGTTCTCGCCGTTGATGCGCTTGAGGGTCTCGGCGTCGGCCGTGAAGCCGCCGTCGGCGTTCTTCAGCGGAATCACGATCTCTTCGCCGGTCTTGAACCGGTTCGTCCATGCCGTGTCGGAGTTCGTCACCGTGAGCTTCTGGTCGCGGCGGATGAACTGCTGGTGTGCGTTGCGGATGAGGCCGCCCGGCAGCAGGTGTGCCTCGACGAGCATCTGGAACCCGTTGCAGATGCCGAGCACGGGCATGCCCTTGGCGGCAGCCTGCTTGATCTCCGACATGATCGGCGCCAGTGCGGCGATCGCGCCCGCGCGCAGGTAGTCGCCGTACGAGAAGCCGCCTGGCAGGATCACGGCATCGACGCCGTCGAGGTCGTGCGAGCCGTGCCACAGGGCGACGGCTTCGGCGCCCGCGGCGCGCACGGCGCGCTGCGCATCACGATCATCGAGCGAACCCGGGAAGGTGACGACGCCGATACGGGTCGCCATCAGATGACCTCGATGCTGACGACGTCCTCGATGACCTGGTTCGAGAGGATCTCGTCGGCGATGGTCTTGACCTCGGCGAGAACCTCGTCGGTGACCTCGCCCTCAACGGTGAGCTCGACGCGCTTGCCGATGCGCACGTTCTGGAACTTGTCGTGGCCGAGGCGGCCGAGCGAGCCGGTCACGGCCTTGCCCTGCGGGTCCAACAGCTCGGCCTTGGGCATGACGTCGACGACGATGGTGGGCATGTATGAGCTCCGGAAATCGCGGGCGGGACGGATGAATAGATTCTAGCCGGTCGGCGTGCGCAGTTAATAAGATGACGCCATGCCCTTCCTCATCGGCGCGCTGAACCTCGCGTTCTTCATCGCGTCGCTCGTCGATATCATCCGTATCCCCGATGACCGGGTGCGGTACCTGCCGAAGATGGTGTGGATCCTCGTCGTGATCCTGCTGCCCTTCATCGGCAGCATTCTGTGGTGGATCCTCGGTCGGGAGTATGTGCAGCGCAGTCGGCGCCCCGCCGTCAGACCGCGGCAGACGGCGCCGGCTCCGCCGCCGCGCCCCGCGTACCGCACGACCGAGCAGCAGCTCGAGGACCTCGAGCGTGAGGAGTACGAGGCGAAGCTGCGTGCGGAGATCACGCGCCGCCGTGCCGAGCGCGGCGACAGCTGACGCGTAACATGAAGGGGCCCGGCCAATGGCGGCGGGGACGGTTCGCGTGTGGCGGACCGCGCGGCGGGATCGTCGCGCGAGGAACGGACGATGTGGAGCCAGCGATGACGTTGAAGAGCGACGCCGAGACCGCGACGCTCGAGCAGGTGGCGGTGCGCGCCGGTGTCTCCCGGTCGACCGTGTCGCGCGTCGTCAACGGCGGCCGGCGCGTGAGCCCGGAGGCGCTCGTCGCCGTCGAGAAGGCGATCGCCGAGCTCAACTACGTGCCCAACCGCGCCGCGCGTTCCCTGGCCTCGCGGCAGACGCATGCGATCGCGCTCGTCGTGCCGGAGGACACCATGCGCTTCTTCGGCGATCCCTATTTCGCGGCGATCGTCGCGGGGATCAACGACCGCATCTCGGCTTCGCCCTACATGCTCGGGCTGTTCATCGCTTCGCAGGACCCCGACGACAAGGCGGCGAGCTACGTCTCGTCCGGCAGCGTCGACGGCACCCTCGTCGTCTCGCATCACACGAGCGATGAGTTCGTCGGCCGGATCGCGCGCACGACGCCGGTGGTCTACGGCGGCCGCCCGATGCACCCGCGCGACGGCGATCGCTGGGTCGATGTCGACAACGTCGCGGGCGGGCGCCTTGCGGCCCGTCACCTTCTGGGCCGGGGCCTGCGGCGGATTGCGATGATCACCGGTCCGCAGAGCATGGCGGCGAGCGTCGACCGCCTCGCCGGATGCCGCGCCGAGCTCGCGGATTCGGGTCTCGAACTGGTCGCGGTGGAAGACGGCGATTTCTCGGCTGCCGGCGCGGCTCGCGCGATGGAGCGGGTGCTCGCCTCCGGTGCGGCCCCCGATGGGGTGTTCATCGCGAGCGACCTGATGGCGCGCGGCGCGCTCGCCGCGCTGCAGCGGGCGAGGGTCCGGGTGCCCGACGAGATCGCGGTCGTCGGTTTCGACGACTCGCCCGTCGCCTCGTCGGTGTCGCCGCCGCTCACCACGATCCGTCAGCCGTCGCGAGATCAGGGCGCCGCGATGGCGGACGTGCTGCTGGCGGTGCTGTCGGGGAAGAACCCGCCCCGCGAAACGCTGCTCGATCTCGAACTGGTGGTGCGCGAGAGCGCCTGAGCGCCGCGCGGGTCTACGCGCTCAGCCCGAGCCGGCGCGCCGTCGACACGGCTTCGGCCCACGACGAGACGCCGAGCTTGCGATAGATGGAGCGCAGCTGCGTCTTGACGGTGTTCGGCGACACGTGCAGGCGCGCGGCGAGGTCTTTGGTCGACACGGCGAACGGCAGCTCTGCGACGACCGTGCGCTCGCGATCGCTGAGTGCGTCGGTCGACCGGGTGGCCCGCTGCAGGGCGTCGCGCATGGTCTCGAGGTCGGCGACGAGGCGCCGGCCCGCGGCGTCGAGGGCGAGGTCGCCGGCGTGCGAGATGATCGTGCTGAGGGCGCTCATGCCCTGCATGGCGAACGGCACCATCGGGCGGGCGCGCGACGCAGCCGCGATGGCGGCCTGCAGATGCTGTCGACCGAGTCCGATCGATGATTCGGATCCGATGGCGTGGTAGGCGAGGAACAGCACGATGTGTGACCACACCGCCAGAACGCCGGATCCGAGCGATTCGTCCGCACCGGCCAGGCAGGCGAGCGCGAGGGCCGGCTCGTCATCGCGCAGATACGCACGCGCGCGCAGCAGCTCGACGGGGATCGTCTTCGCGCTCGCCGCCGGCAGCGCGTCGAGCAACGCGATCGCATGCTCGCCCGACTCGGAGTCGAGCAGTGTCTCCGCGCGTGCCCACGCGAGAAGCGTCTGCTGGTTGCGGGTCAGCTCGCGGCTGTGGAGCTCCTGTTCGAACAGCTCGAGACGGCTGAGCGCCAGACTCGACGTGCCGAGCAGTTCGTGGGCCATGGATCGCAGCACCACCGTAACGAACCGCAGGGTCTGCGGGTCGTCGATCGCGGTGCTCTCGGTGCCGTCGAGGGCATCCTGCAGCGCGTGCGGATCGACGACGTACAGTGCGCTCGAGATCGCCACGATCCCGCGCATCGATGGCGAGGTGGGCTGGGCGCCCACGAGGCCGTCGATGCGCGCCTGGAAGCTGGTCGCCAACGGCATGCCAGCAGGTGTAGCGATCAGCAGCAGGTCGTGGGCGAACTGCGCGAGGCGCTCGTCGTGGGCGGTGTGCGCGAGGGCGGCAGCGGCCGAGAGGCGTGCGGCGGCGATGTCGGATCGCGACGCATCGAGGGCGCTGAGTCCCGCCTGCATCAGCACGCCGGCGCGCACGAGGCTGTGCGCCGGATCCGCGGCGTCGTCGCCGTCGGCGTCGGCGAGCATCTCGTGCGCGCGGAGCGCCTCATCGAACTGCCCGTCCATGCGCAGGAGCACGCCGCGCAGCGTCGCCGCCACGACGCCGAGGTCGCCCGCCGGTTCGCCGACCTCGGCGAGGAGCGCCGCGGTTTCGCGTCGGTCGGCCTCGGAGACCGTGCCGGTGTGATTCAGGCTCGTCACGTCGACAATGGTTCGTGCGAGGGCGACCCTCAGAGCCGGGTCCGGATCCCTGAGTACAGCTTCGGCGAGCCACGGCCTCGCTCGTTCGACGTCGATCTCGCCGAGCATCCACCAGTGCTGTGCGAGCATGCGCGTGCGCGCCGAGGGCAGGTCGGCGACGATCGCCCATCCGTCGTCGGTGCGGCCGCTCGCGAGCAACTGCGCGGCGAGGTCGACGATGACACCGTCGATCTGCTCGATCTGCGCTTCGCGCTCCATGCGCGCAATGAACGCGACGCGGAGGTCGGGGCGCAGCTCGATCGTGTCGCGCTCGAGATCTTCGACGAAGAAGCCCGATTGCAGCACGTTGTCGAGGGCCGCGCGCACGACCTCGTCGCGTCCCCACACGCTGAGCAGCGTGCGACGCGGCATGGGGCCGATGCGGGCCGATACGAGCGCGGCGAGCCAGCCGTTCGGACGGAAGACACCCGCGGCAGCGGATCCGGCGAAGTACGCCGACTGTTCGTCGCACCCCGCGCGCACGGCGGCATCGTCGAGTGCGCCGCGCGAGGCGGCGGCCCGCAGAACGGCGTCGACGAACCCGGCGTGCGATCCGACCCGGCCGAGCAGTGCCGTGGCCTCGTCCCAGCTGAGGGCGAGGCCCAGCTGCTCGGCGCGGTCGATCGCCTCGTCGGCGGTGAAGCCGAAGACGGAACCGGCGAAGACCCGCTCGGGACGCACGTCGTTATCGAGCAGCGCCGTCGGCCACTGCGTGCTCGATACGGCGATGAGCGTGGCGTTCGGCCAGCGCTCACGCACGGCGAGCGCGGCGGTGACGTGGTCTTCGCGCATGCCCTCGAGCTCGAGGATGACGACGTCGGCCTCCGGTGCGGTGGCTGGGACTTCAATGCGGTTCGACGACCACACGACGAGCCGCTGATCGGAGTCTGCGAGCCACTCGCGAACGCTCGATGCGACGCCCGACCGGTGCTGCGCGGTCACGAGCACGGTCGCGCCCGGCGTCACGCGGCGCCAGAGCGATACGAGGCGCGGCCTCGAAAGCCGGTCGCGGTCGGTCATACGTCCATCTTGGCACGAGGGTGATGCGGGGCGAATTGAGGGTGATCGCCGGGTGAAAAAGCACGCGAACGTGCGGAACTCCGGCAGATACGGACGTACTGTCGATGAGTCGGACGTCGCGTTCGCGCGGCATCGTCGACCGGGAGAGCTTGGGCCCGGGCAGCGGTCGGGGGAGCGCAGCCCGGGCCCTCTCCTGTCTGCGCGTCAGCCGCGCTGCAGCAAGCCGTGCCGTTCGAACGCCGCCCAGATGCCGTCGCGGTCGACGTGCGCGGTGGTCTCGTCGGCGGCGGCGAGCGCCTCGGGCGTCGCGTTGCCCATCGCGATGCCGACGCCCGCCGTGCGCAGCATCTCGAGGTCGTTGTTGTTGTCGCCGATCGCGATGGAATCGGCGGCATCGAGACCAAGCTCTGCAACGACCAGCAGAAGCGCGGCGCCCTTCGTCACCCCCGCGACCGAGACCTCGCCGCCCGCCGTGCCGAGGCCGGGCATGGTGCCCGTGATGACCATGAATGCGTCGCCGAGTCGGGCCTTGACCGCGCCGTACGTGCCGTGCTGTTCGCTCGAGAACGTCGCCTTCGCGATGCGGTCGAGCGGCGGATCGGCGTCGATCGTCACCCGGTCCATCAGCACCTCCCGCAGGCTGTCGGTCAGGCGCCCCTCCGACGCGAGGCGCGCGCACAAGCGGTCGAGCCCGGCCTGCGTCGTCCACACGCCCTCGCGGCCCTGCAGCATGTAGTCGGCGCCGACCTCGCGGAATACGTCGATCATCTCCGCGACGCGGTCGGGATGCATCAGCCGCTCGTCGTACCACCCGCCGTCGGTGTAGGGCGTGCCGATCCAGGTGTAGGCGCCGGCGCCGAGTACGGCGCCGTCGAAGCCGATGTCGAGGATCCGGGATCCGACCTCGGTCGGTCCGCGCCCGGTCGCGAGGAAGACGAGGTGGCCGTTCGCGCGCGCCTCACGGATCGCGCGGACGGTCGACGCGGGAATCGCCCCGGAGGTGTCGAGAATCGTACCGTCGATGTCGAGGAAGGCGATCCGGCGGGTCATGACTCCAGTCTCTCAGCCCCGCGGGGCGGCCTTCACAGGAAGTACGAGCAGCAGGCCGACCAGCAGCACGAGCACGATGCCGAGCACGCCGAAGATGGTGGCGCTCGTGAGGGAGATGAGCAGCGACCAGAGGGCCGCGGACATCCAGCTCGCGGCCCTGCCCGTCGTCGCGTACAGACCGAAGATCTCGCCCTCGCGGCCGGCGGGCGTCACGCGTGCGAGGAAGGACCGGCCCGCCGATTGCGCCGGCCCGACGAACGCGCAGAGCACGAGGCCGAAGATCCAGAACACGATCTGGCCGGCACCCGCGAAGAAGAACACGACGAGGCCCGAGACGACCATGCCCGTGAGTGCGAAGACGATGATCGCCTTGGGGCCGAAGCGGTCATCCCAGCGGCCCGCAATCATGGTCGATATGCCCGCGATCAGGTTCGCGGCGATGCCGAAGATGACGATGTCGATGAACCCGAATCCGAAGACCTGGCTCGCGATAACCGCGCCGAAGGCGAAGACCCCCGCGAGGCCGTCGCGGAAGACCGCACTCGCGAGCAGGAACCAGAAGGTGTTGCGCGTCGTGCTGCCCCGGTAGAGCGCCTTCACGTCGCGCACGAGCATGATGTAGCTCCGCACGAGGCCCGCCTTGCGCTCGGGCTTGCCGAGCGGCGCGGGCTCGGGAACCTTGAGGAACACCGGCAGGCAGAACGCGATCGCCCACACGGCGCAGCCGACCGCGATGAGGCGGAACGGCACGCCGTCGTCGTCGGGAATGCCGAACCAATCGTTCATATAGAACACGACGACGAGGATCAGCGCGACGACACCGCCGACGTAGCCGAAGCCCCAGCCGAGCCCGGAGATGCGTCCGATGTTCTGCGGGTTCGCGATGCTCACGAGCAGCGCGTTGCTGTTCACCGCCGCGATCTCGCCGAGCACGGTGCCGGCCGAGATCATGGCGACGGCGAACCAGAAGAACGCCGGCGCGGGCTCGGCGAACCACAGTGCCAGCATGCTGAGCACGGTGCCGGCGGTGCCGATGCCGAGCCACAGTTTCTGGCGGCCCTGCGCATCGGCCTGCTGGCCGAGCACGGGCGCGAGCGCGAGGATCAGCAGGCCCGCGACCGTGGATCCCCAGCCGAGGCCGCTCGCGAGGTCGGCGAGCGCGCCCGCCTTCGCGGGATGACCGTCGGGCATCGCGGCGACGGCGTCCGGGAGGAAGGCATCGGTCGTGAGGTACAGCGCGGTGAAGATGAACGTGACGATGATCGTGTTGAACGGCTGCAGGCCCCAGTCCCACAGCGCCCACGACAGAATGGTCGACTTCTTCATCGGCACGTCGCCCAGCTGCTTCTGCAGTCCGAGCACGGGCACCGCCTCGCTGTTCGCAGGTGCCGGGGGGCGCGGAGTCTCGCTCATGGCCGCACACTATCGCGTGCATGTGACATCCTTGCGGCGTTCCGGCAGGATCGTTGAGTGCAGACATCCGAGCGCGTGCTGAAGCGCGCCCATATCGCGGCCGCGCTGTTCTTCTTCACGAACGGCGCGGTGTTCGCGAACCTCGTTCCCCGGTACCCGGAGATCAAGGAATCACTGGGGCTGAGCGCCACCGTGTACGGAACGGTGCTGGCGATGAATCCCATCGGGGCGATCGCCGCCGGCGTCGCCGCCGGGGCGCTGATCCGGCGTTTCGGATCGGCGTGGATCGCGGCGTTCGGCACGCTCACGCTCGGTCTGGGCGTCGCGGCAGCGGCGTGGGCGCCGAACGTCTGGCTGCTCGGCCTCGGCCTGCTCGTCGCGGGCGCGTTCGACGCCATCACCGACGTCGCTCAGAACGCCCAGGCGCTGCGTGTGCAGTCGGCGCGAGGCCGATCCATCATCAACTCGATGCACGCGCTGTGGTCGCTCGGCGCCGTCGGCGGCGGGGGGATGGCGGCGGGTGCGATCGCGCTCGGGATCCCATTGAAGTGGCACCTGCTGATCTCCTCGACGCTGCTCGTCGGGGTCTCGTTCTTCGCGCGCAGCTGGGCGCTGCCCGGCCCCGAGGACGAGGCCGGCGAGCAGCATGAGAAGGCGGCGTCCGGTGCTCGCGGGCGCATCGGAACGGCGATCGCGCTGTCGCTCGTCGCCCTCGTGCTCATCGCGATCGGCGGCGGCCTCGTCGAGGAGGTCGCCTTCTCCTGGGCTTCGCTCTACCTGCGCAACGAGGCCGGCGCGCCGGCGGCGCTCGCCGCATCCGGATTCATCGGGCTCGTCGGCGCGCAGTTCATCGGTCGCATGGTCAGCGACAAACTCGTCGATCGCTTCGGCGCGCGGGCCGTCGTGTCGGTCGCGGGGATCCTTATCGCCGCGGGCATCGGCCTCGCGGTCGGCGTGCCGACCGTATGGGGCGTGTGCATCGGGTTCGCGCTCGCCGGGTTCGGGTGCGCACCGACGATCCCGCTCGCGATGCAGCAGGCCGACCGGCTGCCGGGCCTGCGCCCCGGAACCGGACTGACCATCGTCACGTGGCTGATGCGGCTCGCGTTCCTTGTCGCACCGCCGCTCGTCGGCATGATCGCCGACGCGAGCTCCATCCGCGTGGGCCTGTTGGTCACGCTCTCGGGAGGCGTGCTCGTGCTCGTGCTGGCGTTCGTCATGCCGCGCGGACTGCCCCGCAAGCCGTAGGCTGGAATCCGTAGAAAGGACGAGCCGATGAAGATCCTTGTTCCCGAGATCGTCGAGTTCCTCGATGGCGTAGATCCGCGAGCTGAAGTCGTGCTGTACGACCCGGCCCAGCCCATCCCCGACGAGCATCGCGACGCCGAGGTCTTCGTCGCCTGGGGCAACAGCGCCGAGAACCTCGCGAGCGCCACGCTCCTGCCGAAGCTGCGTTTCGTGCAGGCGCTGAGCGCAGGGGCCGAGAAGATCACGGGAGCGGGCTTCGCCGACGACGTGGTGATCGCGAACGGATCCGGCGTGCACGATCGCACCGTCACCGAGCACGCCGTCACGCTCGCGCTCGCCCTCGCGCGGCGCCTGCCGGCGTCGGCGCGAGCGCAGCGGGATCACGTCTGGTCGCGCGAGCTGGGCGGCGTGCACCCGATGCGTCCCGAGGGCGCGGTCACGAGCCTCGTTCGCGCGCGCGTTCTCATCTGGGGGTTCGGCAACATCGGCCAGAACCTCGCGCGGGTTCTCGACGCCCTCGGCGCCCAGGTGCAGGGAGTAGCGCGCAGTGACGGCGAGCGCTCGGGCTTCCCCGTGATCGCGGAGCAGCGCATCGCTGAGGCCCTTCCCGAGACCGACGTGCTCATCATGATCCTGCCGGGCGTCGAATCGACGCGGAACGCGCTCGGCGCGGAGCGGCTCGCGCTGCTGCCGGATCACGCCTATGTCGTCAACGTCGGCCGAGGCACGACGATCGACGAGTCCGCGCTCGTCGACGCGCTCGAATTCGGATCGATTGCCGGCGCCGCGCTCGACGTCACGGCCGTCGAGCCGCTCCCGGCAGAATCTCCGCTGTGGGACGCGAAGAACCTGATCCTCACCCCTCACGCCGCGGGCGGGCGGGCAGACCTCGGCGCGAAGCTGATCCACGAGAACCTCGCGGCCTACCTCGACGGCACGCCGTTGAAGAACGTGGTCGAGCGGTAGCTCCGAATACCCGCATCACGCGTCAGACCGGGGTGACCCGACTCCGCGAGAACGCCCTCCACTGCACCGGACGCGCCCGAAGCACGCGTCTGCTCTCCGCGCCCGCGGCCGGATACACGTCGCATCGCGCAGACGCAAGGCTCTCGGCACATCTGTTCGCAATCGCCTAGCGTCGCCAGCGATGACCAGACGGAGGTTCCGCACGCAGACGCGTCGGGAGGACGGAGGACAGGGATGCCGGAGAAGAACATTTTCGTGCTCGGCCTCACCGAGATGCAGCGCGAGGAGCTGCAGACGGTGCACGGTGCGAAACAGTACAGGTTCCATGATCTGCTCGGCTACGAGGCCCTGGTGGAGACCGAGGACATCGATTTCCACGGTCTGCTCGATCGGGCGCGGCAGCAGCTCGAAGCGTTCGACGGCACGGTGGACGCGATCGTCAGCCACTGGGACTTCCCGACGAGCGTGATCGGGCCGATCCTCGCGCAGGAGCGTGGTCTGCCCGCGCCGTCGCTGGAGAGCCTGCTGAAGTGCGAGCACAAATACTGGAGCCGCCTCGAACAGCGTGCCTCGATTCCGGAGTGCGTGCCGAGGTTCGCATCCTTCGATCCCTTCGACGACGACGCGCTCGAGCAGATCGACATCCCCTATCCGTTCTGGGTGAAGCCCGTGAAATCGCATTCCTCGAACCTCGGCTTCGAGATCAACGACGCCGAGTCGTTCGCCGAGGCGGTCGCGCAGATCCGCGACGAGATCGAGCAGATCGGAGACGCGTTCGACAGCGTGCTCGAACACGTCGACCTGCCGTCGGAGCTGCAGGGAGCCGGCGGCAACACGTGCCTCGCCGAGCAGCTCATCACGGGCACGCAGGTGGCGCCGGAAGGCACGATGTTCCGCGGGGAGTTCTCCGTCCACGGCGTCTTCGACATGCATCGCGACGCCGATGGAACGAGCATCGAGCGCCTCGACTATCCCGCCAGCTCGGTGCCCGACGCGGTGCAGCGTCGCATGATCGACATCACCGAGCGCTACCTCCGCCAGGTGGGCTTCGACAACGGCTGCTTCAACAGCGAGTTCATGTGGGACGCCGAGAACGACGATCTCTGGCTGGTCGAGGTCAACACACGCATCTCGCAGTCGCACAGCGAGCTCTTCGTGTTCGTCGACGGGGTCTCCAACCACGAGGTCGCGATCGATATCGCGCTGGGAGAGACCCCGAGCATGCCCTCGGGGGGCGGCGAGTTCAGCGTGGCCTCTCAGTGCATGGTCTTCCGCGACGACGACGCGCTGGTCACGCGCGTACCGACGGCCGAGGAGATCGCCGACCTCGAGCGCAAACATCCGTGGACCAGAATCACCATCGCGGTCGAGGAGGGCGAGCGGCTCTCGGATCTCGGCCACCAGAACAGCTACCGCTACATCGTGGCGCGCATGTACGTGGGTGCAGACGATCGGAAGCAGTTGGCCGAGAGGTTCGACGCGGTCGTGCGCGACCTGCCGTTCGAGTTCGCGGCCGTGTCGAGTGAGGAGGATGCCCTATGAAGACAGTGACACGATTCCCGCATGACGTCCGTGTGATCGAGAACGTCTTCATTCCGATGCGCGACGGGGCGCGGCTCGCGGCGCGGATTTGGCTGCCGCAGGACGCCGAGGACGAACCGGTGCCGGCCGTGCTCGAGTACCTTCCGTACCGCAAGCGCGACAGCACGCGCGGCCGCGATGCGGTGAACCATCCGTACCTCGCGGGCTACGGATACGCCGCCGTGCGAGTCGACCTGCGCGGGAGCGGCGACTCCGACGGCGTGATCGTCGACGAATACCGCCCGCAGGAGCTCGAGGACGCCGAGGACGTGATCGCGTGGCTCGCCGAGCAGTCGTGGTGCGACGGCGGCGTCGGGATGATGGGGATCTCGTGGGGCGGGTTCAACAGCCTGCAGGTGGCGGCGCGTCGCCCGCCCGCGCTGAAGGCGATCATCTCGGCCTCGGCGACCGACGACCTCTATGTCGACAACATGCACTACATGGGCGGTTGCCTGCTCACCGACAACCTCTCCGAGGCGACGGTCATGTTCGCGTTCAACAGCCAGCCGCCCGACCCCGCGATCGTGGGGGATCGCTGGCGGGACATGTGGCGTGAGCGGCTCGAGGGGAGCGGACTGTGGCTCGAGACCTGGCTCGAGCACCAGCGCCGCGACGACTACTGGAAGCCCGCCTCTGTCTGCGAGGACTACAGCGATGTCGAGTGTCCGGTGCTCGCGGTCGGGGGATGGGCCGACGGCTACACGAACGCCGTCTTCCGCCTGATGGAGCACCTCGACGTTCCCCGCAAGGGGCTGATCGGCCCGTGGGGGCACAAGTACCCCCACCTCGGGATCCCGGGACCGGCGATCGGATTTCTGCAGGAGGTCGTGCGCTGGTGGGACCACTGGCTGAAGGGCATCGACACCGGCCTGATGGAAGAGCCGATGCTGCGCGCCTGGATGCAGGACAGCGTGCCGCCGGCCACATCGTACGAGGACCGGCCCGGCCGCTGGGTGGCCGAGCGCAGCTGGCCCTCGCCCGCCGTCGACCACCGGCGCTATCGCCTTCGTCGGCACGGCATCGAGCAGGATGAGGCCGCCGTGGAGCCGGGGCGCGACGTCGTCCTCCAGTCGCCGCTGAGCGTCGGGATGTTCGCGGGCAAATGGGCTTCGTATGCGGCCGTTCCCGACCTGCCGTTCGACCAGCGCGAGGAGGACGGCGGAGCCCTCGTGTACGAGACCGAACCGCTTCAGGAACCGATGGAGATCTTCGGGCGCCCGTTCGCCGAGTTCGAGGTGTCCTCCGACAAGCCGGTCGCGATGCTCGCGGTGCGCCTGTCGGACGTCGCGCCGCGCGGCGAGGCGACGCGCTTCACCTACGGGCTTCTGAACCTCACGCACCGCGACGGCAGCGAGCATCCACAGGAGCTCGAACCGGGCCGGAGCTACCGCATGCGGGTCCCGCTCAACGGGATCGCGCAGAACCTGCCCGCCGGTCACCGGTTGCGCCTGTCCGTCTCGACCTCGTACTGGCCGCTCGCGTGGCCATCACCCGAGCCGGCGGCCGTCACCTTCACCGCCGGTCAGAGCAGCCTGACGCTGCCCGTCCGCGCGCCGCGGGCGGAGGATGACGAGCTGCGGCCCTTCGGCGAGCCGGAGGGAGCGCCCGACCTCGAAATCACGCCCTTAGAGGACGGCGAACACGCGTGGCGCGTGACCCGCGACCTGGCGACCGACGTCTCGCGGCTCGAGGTGCTCAATGACCAGGGCAGCTTCCGAATCGATGAGACCGACACGATCGTGCGGCGCGACACGAGCGAGTGGTACAGCTCTGCGCGCAACGACGTCAACTCTGTGCGCGGCGAGACGCGCACCGTGCGCCGATTCGAACGCGACGACTGGCGCGTCGAAATCGTGACGCGCACGGTGCTCACCTCGACGCCCGAGGACTTCGTGATCACAGCTCAGCTCGATGCGTACGAGCTGGACGCCGACCAGGGCGACCCGCGCGTCTATGCGCAGAGCTGGCAGCGCTCGATCCCGCGCGACCTGGTGTGACGCGTGCGGCGAGTTACCGCACGAGGCAGGGGCGTTTCGGGTCGAAGCCCCACCCCTCGACGAGGTACTGCATCGCCGCGGCGTCGTCGCGCTGGCCGAGGCCGTGCTCGACGTACAGCTCGTGAGCCTTGACCACGCGGTCGCGGTCGAGGCTGACACCGAGCCCCGGTGCGGTCGGCACCCGGATCGCGCCGCGCTCGATCTCCGGGGCGTTCGACGTGAGCTGCTGGCCGTCCTGCCAGATCCAGTGCGTGTCGAGCGCCGTGATCTCGCCCGGAGCGGCCGCACCGACGTGGGTGAACATCGCGAGCGAGATGTCGAAGTGGCTGTTCGAGTGCGACCCCCACGTGAGGTCGAAGTCGTTGCAGAGCTGCGCGACGCGCACGGATCCGGCCATGGTCCAGAAGTGCGGATCGGCGAGCGGGATGTCGACGGCGTTCGTGCGCACGGCGTGCGCCATCTCTCGCCAGTCGGTCGCGATCATGTTGGTCGCGGTCGGCAGACCCGTGCGGCGCCGGAACTCGCTCATCACTTCGCGGCCGGAGAACTTCCCCTCGGCGCCGCACGGATCCTCGGCGTACGCGAGCACGCCGTTCAGGCGCTTGCCGATGCGCACCGCGTCTTCGAGCAGCCACCCGCCGTTCGGATCGAGCGTGACGCGCGCGTCGGGGAACCGCTCGGCGAGCGCCGTGACGACGCCGGCCTCCTCGTCGCCCGAGAGCACGCCCCCCTTGAGCTTGAAGTCGGTGAACCCGTACCGCTCCTGGGCGGCCTCGGCGAGGCGCACGACGCCGGCCGCATCCATGGCCTCTTCGCGCCTGACGCGCTCCCACGCGTCTGCGCCGTTCGGCTCGCGCAGATACGGCAGGTCGGTGCGACCCGGGTCGCCGACGAAGAACAGGTACCCGAGCATGGGGACCGTCTCGCGCTGCTGGCCGTTTCCGAGCAGCTCTGCGACGGGAACGCCGAGGTGCTGTCCGTGCAGGTCGAGCAGCGCCGATTCGAGCGCCGTGACGGCGTGGATCGTCGTGCGCAGGTCGAACGTCTGCAGCCCGCGACCGCCCGCGTCGCGATCGGCGAACGCCTGCTGAACGTCTCGCAGCAGCGACCGGAATCGCGCGACGGGCCGCCCCACGAGCAGTTCGGCGGCGTCGGCGATCGTGCGCCGGATCGGCTCACCGCCCGGCACCTCTCCGACGCCCTCGCGGCCGTCGGAGTCGGTGACGATCGCGATGTTGCGCGTGAAGTAGGGGCCGTGCGCGCCCGAGAGGTTGAGCAGCATCGAGTCGTGCCCGGCGACCGGAACAGCCTCGATGCGGGCGATCGTGGGCGACGACATGGTCAGGCCTCGAGTGCTCCGTCGACGAGGCGCGGAACGCCCCACGGGTTGGCTTCCTTGAGCGGTTCGGGAAGAAGCGACTCGGGGAGGTTCTGGTAGGCGACGGGGCGCAGGAAGCGCTCGATCGCCAGCGAGCCGACGCTCGTCGTGCGCGGGTCGCTCGTGGCGGGGAACGGGCCCCCGTGCACCATCGCGTGACCGACCTCGACGCCCGTGGGCCAGCCGTTCGCGAGGATCCGGCCGGCCTTGCGCTCGAGCACCGGGATGAGGGCCGCGGCTTCGGCCGCATCGGCGTCGGTCAGCTGCAGCGTCGCGGTGAGCTGGCCCTCGAGGCGCTCTGCGGCGCTGGTCAGCTCGGCGGCGTCGTCGTAGCGCACGATGAGGCTGGCGGCCCCGAAGATCTCTTCATGCAGCACCTCGTTCGACACGAACTGCTCGAGGCTGGTGGAGTGGATCACCGGGGCGGGTGCGTTGGGGCCCGACCCGTCGGACCCGCGCGCCGAGACCTCTGCGTGGTCGTCGCGGGTCGCAGCGCCCTCGCGCCACGCGCTCGCGATCGACGGCGAGAGCATCGTCTGGCCGCTCGACGCAGCGATCGCGGCAGACACGGCGGCGACGAACGCGTCGCCCTTCTCGCCCGCGGGCACGAAGACGGTGCCGGGCTGGGTGCAGAGCTGACCGCTGGAACCGACGGCGCTTGCCACATACGCCGTCGCGAGATCCTCGAGGCCCTCTTCGAGCGCGCCGGGCAGGATGAAGACCGGGTTCACCGAGCTCATCTCGGCGTAGACGGGGATCGGCACGGGGCGCGACTGCGCGGCCTGCACGAGTGAGAGGCCGCCCGAGCGCGAGCCCGTGAAGCCGACGGCCTGGATGACGGGGTCGGTCACGAGCGCCTGGCCGACCGTGCGGCCGGGGCCGAAGATGGCCGAGAAGACGCCCGGGTGCAGGTCGTGCGATGCGACGGCTCGCGTGATGGCACTCGCGACGAGCTCGCTCGTGCCGGGGTGCGAGCTGTGCGCCTTGAAGATGACCGGGCAGCCCGCGGCGAGCGCGGAGGCGGTGTCGCCGCCCGCAGTCGAGAACGCGAGCGGGAAGTTCGATGCGCCGAAGACCGCGACCGGTCCGACAGGCACCTTGCGCTGACGGATGTCGACGCGCGGAGCGGGCGAACGATCCGGGATGGCCGGGTCGATGCGCACGCCTCGGAACAGCCCCGAGCGCACGACGCCCGCGAACATGCGCAGCTGCCCGGTCGTGCGGCCGACCTCGCCGTTGAGGCGAGCCGGCGGAAGACCGGTCTCCTGCACAGCGCGCTCGACGATCGCATCGCGGATCTGCTCGATCTCGTCGGCGACGGAATCGAGGAACGCCGCGTGCGCGTCGGGGGCGAGTGCGGAGAAGGTCGCGAAGGCCTCGTCGGCCGCCGCGGTCGCCTCGTGCAGCTGATCGACGTCGATCTGCGAGTAGCTCGGTTCGAGCTCGTCTCCGGTGGCGGGAGCAATGGCGTGGAAGCTGGTGCCGGTGCCCGCGACGGTGCGGCCCGCGATGAGGGAATGTCCAGTCAGTTCAAGCGCAGTCATAGTGTCATCCTCTCGCATTCTCAGGCCTGCGGGCGCACGCCGGCGGCATCGATCAGAGCTGTCAGATCGGAGAGATCCTGGTCGCTGAGGTTCTTCAGCGGCGGGCGCACGGGGCCGGCGGAGCGGCCGATGACCCGAAGACCGGCCTTGACGATCGAGACGCCGAAACCCTGACCGCGGTCGCGGATGTCGAGGTAGGGCAGCACGAAGCGCGTGAGCTTCTCGGTGACGGCCGCGCGATCCTGGCGGCGCACGTCGCCGTAGAACTCGAGCGCGAACTCGGGAACGAAGTTGAACATCGCCGATGAGTAGGTGCTCATCCCCATCTGCAGCAGCGGCAGCGCGTACGTCTCGGCGGTCGGCAGGCCGCCGAGGTAGAACAGTCGGTCGCCGTTGCGCGCCGTCACCTTCGCGAGATGCTCGATGTCGCCGTTCGCGTCCTTGAACCCGATGAAGTTCTCATGGCGGTCGGCGAGCGTGCCGACCGTTTCGGCCGAGTAGACGGCGTTGGCGCGGTTGTACACGATCAGCGGCAGCTTCGTGGCCTCGGCGATCGCAGACACGTGGGCGACGAGGCCCTCCTGCGTGCATTCCGTCAGGTACGGCGGCAGCACGAGCAGACCCTCGGCACCCGCTTCCTCTGCCGCCTGGGCGTTGGCGATGGCGTTCTTGGTCCAACCGCCCGCGGACCCGAGAACCGGGACCTCGTCGCGGGATGCCTCGACGGCGGCGCGCACGACACGCGCGTTCTCATCGACGGTGAGGCTGAAGCCCTCGCCCGTGCCTCCCGCGGCGAAGAGCCCGCCGACGTCGTAGCTCGCCTGCCACGAGACGTGCTCGCGGTACGCGTTCTCGTCGAACTCGAGGCCGTCGTCGAAGGCGGTCGCGGGGAACGAGAGCAGGCCGTCCTTCAAGTGCGCGGCGAGCTCGGCGGGGGTGAAGTTGGTCACGGTTTCTCCTGTCGTGGGGAGGGGATGCTGTTCACGCTAAGACGTAATCGATGCGCGAGCAAGCCGATTTTCGTATGGATCAATGCCCTACAGGCATTAGTGGCCGTCGGTACCCGTCGCAATGGATATTTCGAGCTCGGTCGCGTTTCGAGCAGCCGGCGCGGCCCGAGCCGCACCGTCGCCATGGCGGGAGGTTATGCCTGGCGACCGATGCGCGTCTATGAGAAAAGACGCATGGATCAATGCGTCTGGCGTATCCATCCCGACTTTGAGGCGTAATCTCGCGGATCCGCGCCGCGACACGACAGCGCAAGAGGCGGGATCCGCGTGATTGCGGGCGAGGAAGCCGCAACGGCGCCTTGACCGCGTTCGCGGCCGGTGCGAGATTCATTAGCAATCGACGCCCAATGACGGACGCCGACGATCCCCACCAGGAGGAACCAATGAAGATTTCTTCCCCACAGCACAGGGCGAAGCGCATCGCCATGAGCGTCGCCGCGATCGCATCCTTCGCGATGCTCGCGTCGTGCTCCGTCGCGAACTCCGAACCCGATGCGGGCGGCGACGGCGGCGGCACGGACGACACGCTGAACGTCGTGCTGACGCAGGAGCCGCCGACTCTCGAGGCCTGCGACGCGAACCTCACCTCGACCGGTGTGGTGGTGCGCAGCACCGTGACCGAGCCTCTGGTCGAGCGCAACCCGTCGACTGGTGACCTCGAGCCGCTTCTCGCCACCGAGTGGGAGCAGACGGGCGATACCGAATGGACCTTCACGATGCGCGAGGGCGTGACGTTCCAGGACGGCACGCCGTTCGATGCGGCTGCGGCGGCGCACTCGATCGACCGCGCCGTCAACGGCGACCTCGGCTGCGACGTCGAGGGCTACATATTCGGCGACGACGACCTCGAGGTCGAGGCCGTCGACGCGACGACGCTCACGGTCACGACACCGGAGCCCGACCCGATCCTGCCGCTCAAGCTCTCGTTCATCGAGATCGTCTCCGCCGACACTTCGGCTGACGAGATGGTCCGCGAGCCCGTCGGGACCGGTCCGTATGCGATCGCCGAGTGGCAGGCCGGCACGAGCATCACGCTCGACCGCAACGACGACTACTGGGAGGCAGCGCCGGAGTTCGCGCACGTCGAGTACCAGTGGCGTTCGGAGGGCACGGTGCGCGCCGCGATGGTCACGAGCGGCGAAGCCGACATCGCGCTCGGGCTGAGTCCTGAGGACGGTGCGGGCGATCTCGGCGTCAGCTACCCGAACAACGAGACGATCGCGCTGCGGTTCTCGGGGCAGACGGCGCCGCTCGACGACATCCGCATCCGTCAGGCGATCAATTACGCGATCGACAAGGAGACGATCGTCTCGTCGCTCTACCCCGACGGCGACAAGGTCGCGGCCGAGCTGATCCCCGAGGGCATCGTCGGCTACAACGACTCGCTCGAGCCCTGGCCGTACGACCTCGACAAGGCGAAGGCGCTCGTCGAGGAGGCGAAGGCCGACGGCACGCCGGTCGACGAGACGATCCTCATGCCGGTGCGCACGGCCCAGTTCCCGAAGGTGAGCGAGCTCGGCGAGGTGCTGCGTGAGCAGATCTCGCAGGCCGGCCTCGATATCGAGCTGCGCATGGTCGACACGACGCAGCACCTGCAGTACCAGACGAAGCCGTTCGTGACGGACGAGGGCCCCATCGCGATGCTCATCCAGCACGGCAACCAGGCGGGTGACGCTCAGTTCTCCGTCGAGCAGTACATGCTCACAGGCGCAGCCCAGGCCGAGTTCGGCGACCCCGAGCTCGACAAGCTCATCGAGGAGGCCGCGAAGCTCACCGGCGATGAGCGACAGGCCGCATACGAAGAGGTGTTCCAGTACGAGCACGACAACGTCGTGGCATTGGCACCGATCGCCCACCAGACGGTGATGCTGGCCCTGTCGGATCGCGTCACGTACGAGCCGAACTCGTCGACGGGCGACGAACTGCGCATCAAGGAGGTCTCGCTCGCGGGCTGACCGCGAGCGAGAGTGAGGGAGGCGAGCGAGTATGTGGACGTATTTGAGGAAACGGATCCTCCAGAGCGCATTGCCGCTGGTGGCCGTGGTCTTGGGCGTGTTCGTGCTCGCTCGCCTCACCGGTGATCCGTCGAAGCTGTACCTGCCGCTGAACGCGACGGATCAGATGCGGGCCGACTTCGCGGCGCGCAATGGATTCGACAAGCCGATCTGGGAGCAGATGGGCGACTATTTCCTCGGAGTGCTGCAGTTCGACTTCGGGGAGTCGCTGCGCACGGGTGAGAGCGCGGCGACGATGGTGCTGAGGGCGTTCCCCGCAACGCTGCAGCTCGCAGGCACCACGATGATCATCGCGATCGTGGTCGCGATCGTGGTCGGCAGCTGGGCGGCGATCAAGCCCAACGGCATCGCCGACCGCATCGTGAGCTTCTTCGCGATGGTCGCCGCCGCCGTGCCCGACTTCTGGCTCGCGATCCTCGGCATCTGGATCTTCGCGATCACCCTCGGCTGGCTGCCCACGTCGGGCACTGACGGCGGCGTGAGCGTGTGGGTGCTGCCGATCGCCACGCTGCTGCTGCGGCCCGTGGGCGTGCTCGCGCAGATCGTGCGCGGATCCATGGTGACGGTGCTCGGTCAGCCCTACGTGAACGTGGCTCGCAGCCGCGGCGCGGGCCAGACGCGCATCGTGACGCATCACGCGCTGCGCAACGCGGCGGCGCCCGCTCTGACCGTCGCGGGCGACCTGACCGTGAGCATGGTCAACGGCGCGGTCATCGTCGAATCGATCTTCGGCTGGCCCGGAATCGGAAAGCTCATGATCGACTCGATCCTGCAGCGAGACTTCGCGGTGCTGCAGGCGGCCGTGCTGCTGACGGCACTCGCGATCTTCGCGCTGAACATCTTGATCGACCTCGGCTACGCGGCCCTCGACCCGAGGGTGCGCCCCGCATCGAAGGCGCGGCGCGACTCGAAGACCACGAGCGAGAAGCAGGAGGCGGCATCCCATGTCTGACGTCACCCCCACCGTCACCGTTCTCACGCGCAAGGAGCGCGGGAAGAGCGAGCGTCCGAGCCTGTTCCGGCTGCTTCTGCGCGACGGTGTTGCGACCGTCGCGGCCGCGGTGCTCATCATCGTGCTGCTGGGCGCGGTGTTCGGGCCGGTTCTGCTCGGTGACATCGCGCAGCGCCAGGATCTCGGCGCCCGTAACCTGCCGCCCTTGAGCTTCGGAGCCGGTTGGGAGTACGTGCTCGGCAGCGATTCGCTCGGTCGCAGCATGTTCGCCCGCATCGTCGCGGCGACCGGCACGACGCTCGGCGTCGCGGTGTCGGCGGTCGTCGTCTCGGGAATCGTGGGGTCCGTCTGGGGCATGTGGGCGGGCTTCCATCGCGGATGGCGCGAGAACGTCTCGATGCGCATCGCCGACGTGATCATGAGCTTCCCCTCGCTGCTGCTCGCCGTCGTCATCCTGTACGTGTTCAACCCGAGCGCCGCGAACATCGTGCTCGTGCTCGCCATCACGCGGATCCCGATCTATCTGCGCACCGCGCGCGCCGATGCGGCCGAGCTGCGTTCGCGGATGTTCGTCGACGCGGCGCGCAACTTCGGTACGAAGCAGACGACGATCGTGTTCCGGCACATCGTGCCGAACGTGCTGCCGACCCTCGTCACGCTCGCGACGCTCGAACTCTGCTACGTGATGCTCGCCGAGTCATCGCTGAGCTTCCTCGGCATCGGCATTCAGCCGCCCGACGTGAGTTGGGGCCTCATGGTCGCGCAGGGACGCCAGTACCTCGCGGACGCGTGGTGGCAGTCGGTCTTGCCGGGCGTCGCGATCGTGATCACGACCGTGAGCGCGAATGTGCTCGCCGCCTGGCTGCGCCTCGCGACGGATCCGGGTCAGCGCTGGCGGCTGCAGCAGAAGAAGCGCCGCCGCCCGATGATCGCCACCGTGTCCTGACGAATGGAGACCGCGGTCCTCGTCCTGCTCGCCATCCCGATCTTCGTCGCCGCGACGCTGCAGGGGTCGATCGGGTTCGGAATGGGTATGGCGTCGGCGCCGTTCATTGCGATTGCCGACCCGGGGCTGCTGCCGTCGACGATCATCATGCTCGCGATCGTCGTGAGCGGCACCGTGCTGATCCTCGATCGCGGCGGGCTCGACTTCCGCGGCGCCAGCTGGGCGCTCGTCGGCCGCGTGCCGGGCAACATCATCGGTGCGGGGCTCGTCGTGATCATGTCGCCCGCCGCGCTGTCATGGCTCGTCGCGCTCACCGTGCTCGGCGGCATCCTCGTGTCGATGCGGGGCTGGGAGCCGAGGGTCACGCGCACGACTCAGGCGATCGCGGGCGGGATGTCGGGGATCATGGGCACGACGACCTCGGTGGGAGGCGCGGCGATGTCGATCATCTGGCAGTCGTCGGAGGGGCCCAAACTGCGCGGCACGATGGCCGCGTTCTTCCTCGCGGGATCCACGCTCTCTCTCGCGACCCTGATCGCGTTCGGCGCGATCCCTCCGCGCGCGCTCGAGTTCGCCGCGTGGATGCTGATTCCGGCCCTCGCAGGGATCGTCTTCTCGCGCTTCATCAACAGGTATCTCAACCGCAAGCGCACGCGCGCGATCGCGCTCACGGCCTCGGCGCTCGGCGCGGGTGCGCTCATCGTGACGCAGGTCGTCGAGCTGGTCGCGTCGTAGTCGGCGTCAGCGCACCTGTCGCTCGAGGGGGAGACCCCGATCGAGCAGGTCGATGTTGCGCACGATGTCTGCCGCGCGCTGTTCGAACACCTCGCGGGCGTGGCCCGAGAAGTGCGGCGTGAGCACCGTGTTCTCGAGCGATGCGAAGCGCGAAACCGACGGCGGTGCGGTCGTGCCGTCCGGCGCACCCCACCACACGTCGATCCCGGCACCGGAGATGCGGCCGGCCGACAAGGCGTCGAAGAGCGCATCCTCGTCGACCACCGGCCCGCGCGCGACGTTGATGAGGATCGCGCTCGGCTTCATCGCATCGAACGTCTCGGGCCCGACGAGCCCACGCGTCTCGTCCGTCAGCGGGACCGTGACGACCACGACGTCGCTCTCGGCGAGGAGTGAGTCGAGCTCGGTCTCGGCGTAGATGCGATCGGCCGCCACGCCGCCCGGAAGCGGCGCGTCCGGGCGGCGCCTGGTCGCGACAACGCGCATGCCGAGACCGGTCGCGAGCCGCGCGACCGCCTGCCCGATCTCGCCGAAGCCGAGGATCCCGATCGTCGAGCCGCCCAGCGAACGATGAAACGGCGTCCCCGGGGCGGTAGCGACCGTGCGCCACGTTCCCTCGCGCATCTGCCGGTCCGCTTCGAGCGCCCGGCGGCTGAGCATCATCGCGACCATGACGACATGCTCGGCGATGGCGGATCCGTGGTGGCCGGTGTTGCAGACGGCGGCGCCCGCGGGAATCGCGCCGCTTTCGATCCGGTCGATGCCGGCGCCGGTCGCGTGCACGAGCCGCGCCGTCGGCGCATTCGGCATATCCTGCGCGGCGAGCCGTGAGCACACGATGACGTCCGCGCCGTCGAGCACCTCTCTCGGCGAGGAATCGGCGGCGAATCGCCACTCGTGCTCGCGATCCGTACGTCGGAGGTGATCGGCGAACCCCGTGATGATGGGATCGGTGACGGCGATGCGCAGCGGCCTCACCACCGCGGCGCCGTGTTCACGAACGCGGGGTCGAACCGCTGCATGTACCCGGTGTCGTCGCGCTCGCGGATTCCGCAATCGAGGTACTGGCGATGAAGCTTCTGCAGCAGCTCCTCGTCGAGCTCGACGCCGAGGCCCGGGGCGGTCGGCACCGCGAGCGAACCGTTCGAAAACTCGAGGGTCCCAGGCACGATAACGTCCTCGTCCGGGCGCTTCCACGGCCAGTGCGTGTCGCACGCGTAGTCGAGCACAGGCGTTGCGCCGGCGAGATGCGTCATCGCCGCGAGGCTGATGCCGAGATGCGAGTTGGAATGCATCGACAGTCCCCAGCCCAGCGTCTCGGAGATGCCGCCGAGCAGCTTCGAGCGCTCGAAACCGCCCCAGAAATGGTGGTCGCTCAGCACGATGTCGATCGCGCCGAGGCGAACGGCCTCCTTGATGTGGTCGAATGCGACGACCCACATGTTCGTCGCGAGCGGCAGGTCGGTGTGCCGGCGAACCTCGGCCATCGCCTCGAGGCTGTTCGTCGGATCTTCGAGATACTCGAGCACGTCCTTCAGCGCGTCGGCGACGCGGATCGACGTCGAGGTCGACCACGCGCCGTTCGGGTCGATGCGCAGCGGCAGATCGGGGAACTCCTCGCGGAGCGCGAGCACGGCGGCGATCTCCTGGTCGGGGTCGAACACGCCGCCCTTGAGCTTCAGCGCGCCGAAACCGTACTCGTCGATGATGCCGCGGGCCTGCGCGACGATGCCCGCGGGCGTGAGCGCCTCGCCCCAGCCGTCCGGCTCCTCGCCGGGATGCCCGGCCCACTTGTAGAAGAGGTACCCGCTGTACGGCACGGCGTCGCGCACTCGTCCGCCGAGCAGCTCGCTGACCGGCACGCCGAGGATCTTGCCGCGCGCGTCGAATGAGGCCACGTCGAAGGGACTGAGCACTCGATCCGAGGTGCTCGTGCCGGTCACCATGCCCGACATCCCGTGCCCGCCGGCGGTCGCGTCGGCCGCGACGCTCACGGTGACTCTGGCGCGCAGCTCATTGGCGGCGAACACATCGCAGCCGAGCACGCGCTCCGCCGCCTTCGCGAGACGGGCGAGGTGGGCGGCATCGCCGTACGTCTCGCCGAGGCCGGTCACGCCGGAGGCGGTGCGGATCCGCACCACGGCGCGCAGCGCGAACGGCTCGTGCACTCCGACGGTGTTGAGGAGGGGAGCGTCATGGAACGCGACCGGAGTGATCCGCACTTCGCGGATCGCGTGCTCCGCGAGCGCCGTCGCGCCGGGCACCGACACTAGGATTTCGTCAGACATCGAGCCTCCACCTCGTCGTGTGCTTGATCCCGAACGTATGGTTGTCGTTGATGCGGTGTCAAACCAAATTGCGCACAGATCAATGTCGGGAGTGAATCGATGATTTCCCTGGTACAGCTCGAGTGCTTCATCGCGGTCGCCGAGGAGCTCCATTTCGGCGCGGCCGCCGCTCGGCTCAAGATGACGCAGCCCCCGCTGAGCCGTCAGATCCAGCAGCTCGAGCGCGAGCTCGAGACGCAGCTGTTCTCGCGCACGAGCCGCCGCGTCGAGCTGACGCAGGCGGGCCGAGCCCTGCTGCCGAGCGCTCGGCGGCTCATCGACCTGGCCGCGAAGGCCGTGGCCGACGTGAAGTCGGTGGGCAAGGGGGCCGCGGGCACCCTGACGATCGCGTACACGGCGATGGCGGGTCAGGCCGTGATCCCGCAGCTCATGCGGCGTGCGGCGGCGGCTCTTCCCGATGTGTCGCTCCTGCTGAGGGAGAGCGTGACGCTCGATCAGGTCGACGCGCTCGAGAAGGGCACGGTCGATGTGGGCCTCATCCGTCCGCTGCTGTCCAGGCCGCAGCTCGACAGTCGGCCCGTCTACCGCGAGAAGCTGGTCGTCGCGGTGCCCGCCGATTCGCCGCTCGCCGAGAAGGGCGAGCCGGTGAGACTCATCGACCTCGTCGACGAGCTCCTGCTCATGTACTCGCCCGGCGTGGCGCGCTACTTCCACGACCTGCTGCTGTCGATGTTCGTCGCGAGCGGCGTGCATCCGCGCATCTCGCAGTACGCAGGGCAGATTCCGACGCTCCTCGCGCTCGTGAGCGCCGGCCTCGGCGTCGCCCTCGTGCCGGAGTCGGCCTCGCGCATCTGCCCCGACGCCGTGGTGCTGCTGCCCGTGAGCGAGAAGGATCCGTCGGATCGCGTCAACCGCGTCGAGCTCGACATTGCGTGGAGCAAGGAGACGCAGAATCCGCTCGTTCCCGCGATCCTCGCGCTCATCGACGAGGCGAGCGACAACGACGCGATCGATGCAATCGGCGCATAGTGCCATGCGCAACTAGCTGTTGATCGGAAGGATCACCGGGCCTAGCGTGAGAGATCATCGCCCGCGCACTCAATGAGGAGGACTGCTCGATGGTCGAGGAACAGTCGGATGCGATTCTGCGCGTCGAAGGGCTGAAGGTCAGCTATCGGATCGGCGACCGTGAGGTCGACGCCGTTCGAGGCGTCGACCTCACGGTGAAGCGCGGCGAAGTCGTCGCGATCGTCGGCGAATCGGGCTCGGGCAAGAGCACCGTCGCTCAGGCGATCATGAACCTCCTCGCCCCGAACGCCGAGGTGACGGGCGGCGAGATCGTGTTCGACGGTCAGAGCCTGCGCGGGCTCAGCGACACGCGGTGGCGCGCGATCCGCGGCCGCGTGATGGGCCTTGTGCCGCAGGATCCGTCGCTCAGCCTCAACCCCGTGCGCCGCGTCGGCGCGCAGGTCGCCGAGCCGCTCGTCGTGCACGGTCTCGCGCACAAGCGCGAGGCGGAGAGCCGCGCCGTCGAACTGCTCGAGATGGCGGGCATCACTTATCCGGCCGAGCGGGCGAAGCAGTATCCGCACCAGTTCTCCGGCGGCATGAAGCAGCGCGCCCTGATTGCGGGGGGCCTCGCCGCCGACCCGGACCTGCTGATCGCCGACGAGCCGACGAGCGCGCTCGACGTGACGGTGCAGAAGCAGATCCTCGACCACCTCGAGAAGCTGTCGGCCGAGCTCGGCACCGCGGTGCTGCTCATCACCCACGACCTCGGCATGGCGGCAGAGCGTGCCGACACGGTCGTCGTGATGCGCAAGGGCGAGGTTGTCGACGTCGGACCCGCCGGCGACATCATGACGAATCCGAGCCATGAGTACACGCGCGCACTCATCGACGCGGCCCCGCGCCTGTCGGCTCACGAGCGACGCGCGGCGGCAACATCGCAGCGCATCGCGTTCAGCGGCGAGCCGATCGTCGAGATCCAGAACCTCACGAAGATCTTCCCTCTTCCGAAGGGCGAGGGCGGCAAGAAGTCTCTCACCGCGGTCGACGATGTCACGCTCGACATCCGTCGTGGTGAAACGCTGGCGGTGGTCGGCGAATCGGGATCCGGCAAGAGCACGCTCGCGCGCCTCGTGCTGCGCCTCGACGACCCGACCTCGGGATCCGTTCGGTTCGAGGGTGAGGACATCACGTCGCTGAAGGGCGAGCGGCTGCGGCAGCTGCGCCGACGCTTCCAGATGGTCTACCAGAGCCCGTTCGACTCGCTGAACCCGCGCATGACGATCGAGCAGCTGATCACCGAGCCGCTGCTGTCGTTCGGCGAGGGCGACCGCGCGTCGCGCTCGGCGCGTGCACGCGATCTCGCCGACCAGACCGCGCTGCCCGGCGGCATGCTCGACCGCTACCCCGATGAGCTGTCGGGCGGTCAGCGGCAGCGCGTCGCGATCGCGCGGGCACTCGCGCTCGATCCCGTGTTCATCGTGCTCGACGAGGCCGTCTCGGCGCTCGACGTGTCGGTGCAGGCGCAGGTGCTGCAGCTGCTCGACGACCTGCAGCGCGAGCGCGAGCTGACGTATATGTTCATCACGCACGACCTCGGTGTCGTGGCCGAGAGCGCCGACCGCGTGGCGGTGCTCAAGAACGGCGTGCTCGTCGAGTGCGACGAGACCGGAAAGCTGTTCACGAACCCGCAGCAGGATTACACGCGCATGCTGATCGACGCCGTGCCTGCCTTCACGGCGTGACGGGGTATCGGCCGCTGCGAGGGCTGGCGTAGGGTCGACCTCGACCCTCAGGAGAAGCGACATGACACGGACCGTACTCATCACGGGCGGCGCGGGTGGGATCGGGAGCATGCTCACCGACCGCGCACCTCGCGACGGCTGGCGCTACGTGATTCTGGATCAGGTCGCCGACGCGCAGATCGAGCGCGACGATCTGCGCGTGGTGGTCGCGAGCATCACCGACCGCGATGCCGTGCGCGACGCGATGCGCGGCGTGACCGACGTGGTCCACCTCGCCGCGCTGGGCCACGAGAGCTTTTTCGAGCGCATCGTCGAGGCGAACATCGTGGGAATGCGCATCGTCTTGGAGGAGGCGCGCGACGCCGGCGTCGCGCGCTTCGTGTTCGCCTCTAGCCACCACGCTGCCGGCTTCGCGACGCCGGCCGATGCCCCCGCGCACGGGCTGCCCGACGACACGGAGCCGCGCCCCGACACCTACTACGGCTGGAGCAAGGCCTCGGGCGAGGCGATGCTGCGCCTGTTCTGCGAGCGATTCGGGATGAAGGGCATCGCGTGGCGCATCGGCCACTGCTTCGATCTGCCGCGCTCGCGCGAGCGCCTGCCCGTGTGGCTGTCGCCCGCCGACGCACGCCGGTTCATCGATGCCGCGCTCGAGAACGACATCGGCCCGTTCACCTACGTCTGGGGCGTATCGAAGAACACCCGCGCCTGGTTCTCCCGAGAGGGCGCCCGACGCATCGGCTACGCACCGCAGGACGATTCCGAGGACCATGCGCACCTGTTCCCGGCGGAGGAGACGGATCCCCGCTCCCCGCTCGGCGGGGGCGTCACGACAACGCCTCTCGGCAGGCCTCGGTGAGCGCGCGCCGAGGCGCGCGGCGTCGCTGATCTCCGAACTTGAGTCGATACCACTCAACTTATTTGACGGATGCGATTCGCCGTCGTACACTTGAGCCATCGCGACTCAAGTCTCGCGAGTGAACTTGTCTCAACGAAACGGAGCTGAACATGGCACGTGCTGTGGGTATCGACCTCGGAACGACGAACTCGGTCGTCTCTGTCCTCGAAGGCGGCGAGCCGAAGGTCATCGCCAACGCTGAAGGCATGCGCACGACCCCGTCGGTC
>Ga0308157_10001392_pt1 | contig 50664 bp, 42 predicted proteins | sample PhyBR1_FD_201035 | JGI IMG/M metagenome (GOLD analysis project Ga0308157, IMG submission 201035) | Phyllosphere microbial communities from UC Gill Tract Community Farm, Albany, California, United States - DLSLB.R1 | ecosystem: Host-associated > Plants > Phyllosphere > Unclassified | place: USA...
GGCGGGCGCGGCGGCTTGTAGCGCGGATCGATGGCCGGTTCCGGCGTGTGGTAGCTGAACGGGGTGATGATGATGGGCGGTATTGCCGGCGGCGCCGACGGTGGTCCCTTGGGGCCGCCGCCCGTGGAGCGCTGGGCGCTACGCTGGCGCCGGGTGGGTTGCGGACACGCTGAGGGGATCGATTGCCCCTCGCTCCATACGAGCCTAGCCATGCTGTGGTCCTCCTTCAACTGGGTAGACATTCAGTATAGAACGGCATAACTTTAAATCAAGGAACAATCAGGCCGGCGCGACCGCCATCACCGCCCGTCGCCGCCGGGTGACGTTCCATCCCGCCAATTTAACGGTCCGTCGCAAGCGGCTCGCCGAGGCGGCTCCCGATCGGTACAGTTCAACCATGCCAAACGGCACATGAACAACAAACCACACGGGGTACCACCATGAACAGCACCGCAAAAAAACTGTTAGCCGCCGCCATCGTCTTCCTGCTTGCCATGTCCGTCTGGCAGTCGGTATTGGGTGACAGCATGCATTTCAATATCGACGGCGAAGAATTCGACGGCCCGTTCGGCGCCCTGTTCGGCCTGGTGCTGGCCGGTGGCGGCCTGGTGATCGCGGCAGTGGCCGTCACCTGCGCGGCAGTGTTCGTGGGCCTGCTGTGCGCCGGCATCGGCATCGTGATCGTCAGCGCGCTGGTGCTCGCTGCCGTGGTGGTGGTGGCCGCGATGTCGCCGTTGATGCTGCCGCTGCTCATCCCGATCGGCCTGTACTGGTTCTTCACGGCCCGCGCCCGCAAGCAGCGCCTGCGCGCCGGCTACCAGCACGCCGCCTGATTACTCGACCATCCCGCTTTCATCGGAGGCGGCCGGGACCTGAACTCCTGGCCGCTCCGCCCGACTCTCTCCCTGCAGTTCCACCCGGTTGCGGCCGCCATGCTTGGCGCGGTACAGCGCCTGGTCGGCCCGGATCAACGCCGCATCGCCACCGCACTGCTGGCCTCCCATCACCGCGATACCGATGCTAACCGTGACGTGCAGCGCCATGCCGGCATCGAGCTGCATCGGGCGCTGCGCCACGCGCTGGCGCAGCCGTTCCGCGAACACCGCCGCTGCCGCCAGGGTGGTGCCCGGCAGCAGCATGGCGAATTCCTCGCCGCCCATGCGGCCCAGCGAGTCGATCTTGCGCTGTTCGTCCTGCATCAGCGCGGCCAGCTGGCGCAGCACGGCATCGCCGGCCGCGTGGCCGTGTTCATCGTTGATGCGCTTGAAGTGGTCGATATCGAGCTGCAGCACCGCGGTGCAGGCGCCGATGTCGCGTTGCAGGCGCGCTTCCTCGTCGGCCAGGCGGTGCATGAATTCGCGCCGGTTGGCCAGCCCGGTCAGAAAATCGGTGGTGGCCAGCACGCGCAGCTCGTCGTGCATGCGCCGCTTTTCCGTGATGTCGACGGTGGACACGATGACGAAATCGAGACTGTCGGTGTGGCCCGGCATCACCATCAGCGTCAGTTCGTTGTGGCGCAGCACGCCGTCGAGGCGGCGGAAGCTGCCTTCGCAGACAAAGAAATGCTCGCCGCGCGCCAGCGCCGCCAGCGTCTGCGCAAACGCCGGCATGGCAGCCGCATCGAAGTTTTGGGCCAGCGTGATGCGCTCGAGGTCCTGGTGGCCGCCCGCCCCCACCTGGCGCAGCGCCGCCGCGTTCAGGTCGACGATGCGCACCAGCGCCGCCAGCCGTCTCACCTGGCTCGGATTGGCGTCGAGGTAGTGCGCCATGTCGTCGATGCCGGAGCGCGCCAGCTCAAGCAAGGCCGCGTACAGCGCCGACCAGTCCTGCTCCCACAGCGCGACGGGTGCGTGGTCGTACAGGCGGCGGAAGCGTTCCTCGCCGGCGCGCACGGCCTGCGCCGCCTGCGCCTGTTCGACGGCGATGCCTGCCAGCCGCGCGGCCTGCTCGATCAGGGCGATATTGGCCAGGCTCGGTTGCCGTGCATCGCGGTGGTACACGGCAAAGGTGCCGATCACGGCGCCGCCGGCGCCAAAGATCGGATCGGACCAGCAGGAGCCGATGTGGGCGCGCAGCGCCAGGTCGCGGTGTGCCAGCCATGACGGCGCACGATGCAAGTCTTCGATGACCACGCGGCGCCCCGTCAGCACCGTCTCGCCGCAAGCCCCCTGGCCGCCATGCACGGACATGCCGTCGATGGCGGCGTTGAAAAACGGCGGCAGGCTGGGTGCAGCCGCCAGCAGCAGGTGCTCGCCCTGTTCGTCCAGCAGCAGCACGCTGCAGCGCAAATCCTGGTTATCCATCTCCACGCCGGCCACCACGCTTTCGAGGATTGCTTGCAGCGGTGCGCCGGTGGCCAGCAGTTCGAGCACGCGGCGCCGGGTGAGCTCGCGCTGTTCTTCGTGCACCCGCTCGGTGATATCGCGGAACGACCGGATGCGCGCCGGCTCGCTGCCCAGTTGCAGGCCGCGCGTGTGCTGCTCGATCACGCGGCCGTCCTTCAGCCGCAGCAGCGTGTGCGGATCGGCATCGAACTGGCTGTCGAACTGGCCGTCGTCGGGGCGCGACAGCTGGTTGCGCAGGTGCGCCATCAGCACCGCGCCGTCGCTGTCCCAGTCGAAGTATTCGGGCACGTTCCACAGCTCGCGGAAGCGGCGGTTGACATTCAGGACGTTGCCCTGCACATCGTCGGCCAGGATGCCGTCCACGGTGGCATCGAGAATGCTGCGCAACATGACCTGGCTGCGCTGGGCGCTGTCGGCCATCGCCAGCAGCGCGCCCTGTCCTTCTTTCAGTTCGGCCGCCAGCGCGGTGCTGCGCTCCAGCGCCTCGTGCGCCTGGCGCCGGCCGCGCGCCAGCACCCATGTCAGGCATGCGGCCAGCACGCCGATCAGCGTGCCAAGCAGCGCAATCAAACGCATGCGGTCGGTGGTGACCAGGGTGGCGTCGTGCGGCATGGCGATGCGCAGAGTCCAGCGGTGGCCACCTGTGCTCAGTTTCTGAATGCTGGTGCGCATGCCGTGTGCACCGGCGCCGCCGGCCGGCACGCCGTGGTACACGCGCGCTTCGGGCGCCACGCGCTCGCCGTCATAAATATCCACGGCCAGCGTGGCCGTGCGCGGCGTGCCCAGCCCCGCCATCAGGTCGGCCACCCGGAACGGCGCGAACACCCAGCCGGCGATGGCTGCGCGCCGTTCGGGCACCGTCGTCACGGGCTGGCCGGCGCGGAACAACGGCACCAGCATCAGGAACGCCGAACGCGGCGCCTCGTCACGGTCTTCGAGCAGGCGCACGGCGCCCGTCATGGCCGGCAGGCCGGTATCGCGCGCGCGTTCGAGCGCCACGCGCCGCACCGGTTCGCTGGCGGCGTCGAAGCCGAGCGCACGGACGCTGAGCGGGTTCGGTGGTTCGATGTAGACGGTGGGCGCGTACCAGGGCCGGTCGCCGGCAGGATGGATGCGCACCGCGAGGCTGGCACGCTGGTCGCCACGCACCATGCGCATGTACCCGATGGCCTGCACGCCGGGGAAATACCGGGGCAACCACTGGCTCTCGAGATAGGTACGGAATTCGCCGCGATCGACATTTTGCGAACTGTAGAACAGACCCTGCACGCCATACAGCACCTGCACATAGGTTTGCATGCGCTGGTCGAGCAGGTTGACCATCTCGCGCACGCGCACTTCGAAGTCGGCCTGCGCTTCCTGGTCGGCGTCGCGCGCGGCGTCGCGCCACAACAGCGCGGTCACCCCCAGGCTGACGGCCAGCACCAGCGCCGGCAGCACCCGGGGAGACAGTAGTGCCGGCAGCAGCTGGCGCACGCGGCGCAACGCTGGCGCGGCCGGTGCCATCTAGGCCTCGGCGCCCGTGAACTGCCGGTAGCCGCGCGCGCGCAGCGCGCAGGCGGGACAGGTGCCGCAACCATAGCCCCAGTCGTGCAGCGCGCCGCGCTCGCCCAGGTAGCAGGTGTGGGTGCCGGCGCGGATCAGGTCCACCAGCGCGGCGCCGCCCAGTTCCTGCGCCAGTTCCCAGGTTTGCTTCTTGTCGCGCCACATGAGCGGGGTTTCCAGCTTGGTGCGCGTGTCCATGCCGAGATTGAGCGCCACTTGCAGCGCCTTCATGGTGTCGTCGCGGCAGTCGGGATAGCCGGAAAAATCGGTCTCGCACATGCCGCCCACCAGCACCGTCAGGCCGCGCCGGTAGGCGACGGTGGCAGCCACCGTCATGAACAGCAGGTTGCGGCCCGGGACAAAGGTGTTGGGCAAGCCGTTGGCCTGGGTTTCGATGGCGATATCGTGGGTCATCGCCGTTTGCGAAATCTCGGAGATCAGCGACAGGTCGATCATGTGGTCTTCGCCCAGCTTGGCGTCCCACGCGGGATCGAATGCGCGCAGGCTGGCGATCAGTTGCGGACGCACGGTGAGTTCGACGGCATGGCGCTGGCCGTAATCGAAACCAATGGTTTCGACGCGCGCGTAATTCTTCAGCGCCCAGGCCAGGCAGGTGGTGGAGTCTTGTCCACCGCTAAACAGGACCAGGGCGGAATCGGTTGGCAGCATTGCTTTTCTTTCCAGATGTATAAAGAGACTATTTCGGCAGGGAATGCGTCGCTGCTTGCGCGTCTCGGCAGCGCGGCCGGCGTTGCTCGTCATCGCATGGTTTGCCATGCTTCTTCCTCGCGCCTTGGCCGCACTACCGAACCATCGCAATCCGCTGCCGCCTCCCTACCGAAATAATCTCTTGCTATTATTAGTACGCCATGATTCAGGGCATTCCGGTACCATGCTGTGAACGCACTACCCCTGATGGAGTCTCATGTTACCGGCATCGCCCGCAAATAAATCGGCAAGACCACGAATTTTGGCACAACTTGTGACAAAAGTATCCGTGCGGCTTGCTTCCGCCGCCGTTGCCGCCACTGTCGTGGCCGCTTATGCGCCCGCCGCCCGCGCCCAGGACGACACGCCCGCCAACGTCACCCCCGCCACGGCTGCGCCCGACGACACGGCGCCGTCGCCCGTGATCAAGTACACGGTGCGCATCGACGCGCCCGGCGATATCAAAGACTTACTGGAAAGCAATCTCGACCTCGAGCGCTTCCGCGACAGCCCGCGCATGACGCGCGAACAGCTGTTCCGGCTGGTGCGCGCAGCGCCCGAGCAGATCCGCACGCTGGTCTCCACCAGCGGCTACTACACGCCCGAGGTGTCGGTGCAGTTCGACCGCGCGGCCACGCCGGCCGTGGTGCAGGTCAAGGTGGTGCCGGGCGAACCGGTCAAGGTGGGCGAGACCGACCTGGTCCTGGAAGGCTTTGCGCCCGTGCCCGACCTGCCGGCCGACCAGCAGTTCGACGCCGAGGGCCTCAAGGCCAGCTGGCCGCTGAAAAAAGGGACGGTGTTCCGCCAGGACGAATGGGAAGGCGCCAAGCGCGCCATCCTGCGCCAGGTGGTGCAAACCCGCTACCCGCGCGCCCAGCTCACCGACAGCCGCGCCACGGTCGATCCGGAACAGCACGTGGCCAACCTGCGCGTGGTGCTCGACAGCGGTCCCGAAATGCGCTTTGGCGAATTGCGCATCGAAGGCCTCAAGCGCTACCCCGACACCGTGGTGCGCAACCTCAATTCCATCAAGCCCGGCGACTACTACAGCGAGGCGGCGCTGCAGGCGTACCAGTCCAAGCTGCAGGACACCGGCTACTTCGCCAGCGTGGAAGTGAGCGCGGACCTCAGTGCGGTGCTCGACCAGCAGCTGGCAGTAGCCGAAACCAAGGCCGACGCCAGAGCCGATCCCGAAGCTGCCGCCACGGCCGATCCGGTCGTCAAGCAGCAGCAAGCCACGTCGATGGCGCCGCTGCCCCTGCTGGTGCGCGTGACGGAAAACAAGCGCAAGAACGTCAGCGCCGGTGTGGGTTTCAGTACCAATACCGGGAACCGCGTATCCGCCACCTACGACGATTTGCAGGTATTCGGCGTGCGCCTGAAAAGCGCGCTCACGCTGGAAACCAAGAAGCAGACCGCCAAGGTCGATGCGTACTTCCCGATCACGCCCGAAGGCTATAACCACAGCATCGGCGTGACCTACGAGCGCAGCGATATCGCCGGCGAAACCACGGCCGTTTCCAGCGTGGCCGGCAAGCGCGCGTGGGGCACGCCGCTGCTCGAGCGCAGTTTTACGCTGGAGCTGCTCAGCGAAACCAAGTCGGTGGACAACATCCCCAAGTCCACCAGCAAGAGCTTGCCGCTCACGTACGCGGTTACCTGGCGCCGGCTCGACAACCTGCTGCTGCCCACCAAGGGCTATGCCATCAACGCGCAGATCGGCGGCGCCTTGCTGCCGGTCCTCACCGATGAAAAGTTCGTGCGCGGCTACCTGCGCGGCGTGTACTACAAGCCGTTCGGCGCCAGCTCCAACATCATCCTGCGCGCCGAAGCGGGCGCGCTCGGCTCGGGCAGCAAGAACGGCGTGCCGTCCGTGTTCCTGTTCCGCGCCGGCGGCGACCAGTCGGTGCGCGGCTATGCCTACCAGGAACTGGGCGTGAAGGAAGGCGACGCCACCATCGGCGGCCGCTACCTGGCCACGGCCAGCGCCGAATACCAGTACTGGTTCAAGCCCACCTGGGGTGCGGCCGTGTTCTACGACGCCGGTAACGCCGGCGACCGGGTCAAGGAACTGCATCCCAAGTCCGGTTACGGCGTGGGCGCGCGCTGGAAAAGCCCGGTCGGTCCGCTCAATGTGGACGTGGCGTATGGCCACGCGGTTCAAAAATATCGTTTGCACTTCTCGCTGGGATTCACGTTCTGATGGCTGACCATAACAACAACGACAACGACGCTGGCGCTGCCCACGCTGCGCCGGTGAAAAAACCGCGCCGCTGGCCGCGCCGCGTGCTGATCACGCTCGCGGTGCTGGTGGCGCTGCTGGCCGGCGCCTTCTGGCTGCTGGGCCGCGAATCGACCTTGCAGCAGCTGGTGCAGCGCGTGGCCAATGCCAGCGGCGGACAGATTTCCGTTACCGGCGTCACCGGGTCGCTGTACCACCGCATGCATATCGACCGCCTGGTATACAAGGCCAAGGACAGCACCATCACGGCGCAGAGCATCGACATCAACTGGTCGCCGCTGCAGTATTTTTCCGAAGGCCTGGCCATCAGCGAACTGCATGTGGCCGCGCTGACGGTGCAGAGCATCGGCCCGTCGGAGCCGGCCAAGATGCCCGAGTCGCTGGCCGCGCCCTTCCGTCTCAGCCTGTCCGACGCGCGGCTCGACAAGCTGACGCTGACCAGCGCCACCGGCAGCAACGTGATCGAACGCCTGCGCTTCCAGCTGTACGGCGACCGCACCAGCTGGCACCTGCGGGAGGCCAGCGCCCACACCGCGTTCGGCGACGCCACGGCCGACCTGACCATCGGCGCCAGCAAGCCGTTCGCGCTGCAAGGCAAGGCCGCGCTGGCGCAAACCGGCGGCGCCGCGCAATCATCGCAGACCGGCGCTGCCACGCGGCCGGCACCGACAGGCGCCCCCGCGCGGTTGGCGCAGAACGGAGGCAGCGCGCAACCGGTGCAGTCCGACGCCGCTGCGCAGCAGGCGAAGACCGGCGGCGGCGCGCGTCTGTCGCTGGAGGCCGGAGGCAATCTGGCGCTGTTGACGCTCAAGGCGCAGGGCAGCGCCAATGGCGCGAGCGGCAAGGCCAATGTGGCGCTGGCGCCGTTCGATCCCGTCATCCTGCGCGCGCTGGACCTGAACGCCCGCGACCTCGATCCGGCCGGCTTCGACGCAAGCTGGCCGCAGGCGAAATTCAGCCTGCAGGTCAGCGCCGCCATCGCGGCCGATCAAAAGCTGTCCGGCCAGTTCGCCCTGCTCAACCAGGGCAAGGCCGCGCCGCTCGACCAGCAAGGCTTGCCGCTGCAAGCGTTCAGCGGCAAGCTGGCCGGCACGCTGACCGCTTCCCAGCTGGAGAACGTGCTGCTCGACCTGGGCGCGGCGGGACGCTTCACCGGCGGCGGCCACGTCAAGCGCAGCGCGCCCGACGCCGGCGTCGATGCCGCGCAATTCGCGCTGCACACCGACCGCCTCGACCTGAAGAACATCCACAGCAGCATCAACAAGACCAGCGTGGCCGGCGACATCACGCTGGGCAGCACGCCGAGCAAACAAACGCTGAGCGCCAAGCTGGCGCAGGACGGCCTGCGCCTGGACCTGCAAGCCTCGCTGGCCGACGCGCTGCTGCAGCTGCACGAGGCGCGCCTGCTGGCGAAGAAAGGCAGCATCAGCGCCACCGGCCAGGCCAGCCTCAAAGACAAGCAGGAGTTCAGCGCCAAGCTGCGCGCCGACCATTTCGATCCGTCCGCGTTGGGCGCCGGCTATCCGGTGGCCGACCTCAATGCCGACATCAGCGCCAGCGGCCACGTCGCGCCGGCCTGGCAGGTGGCGGCCAACTTCGACCTGAAGGCCAGCAAGCTCGCGGGCCAGACGCTGTCCGGCAACGGCAAGCTGAATGCGGACGCGCAGCACATCAGCGGCGTGGACGCCCACCTGGCGATGGCGCAGAACACCGCCGACATCAGCGGCGGCTTCGGCGCGCCGGGCGAACAGCTGCGCTGGAAAGTCGAAGCGCGCCAGCTGTCGGCATTGGCCTCGGACTTGATCGGCGCGGTCAGCGCCAGCGGCATCGTCACCGGCAGCATGGCCGCGCCGCGCACCAGCTTCGAAGCCGATGCCAGGGGACTGGGCCTGGCCTCCGCCAAGCGCCCCGTGCCCGATAGCCTGATCCACGCCGCCGGCGACATCGCGTTGGCCGGGCCGAAGAAAACGCCCGAGCTGAAAATGAACGGCGCCATACAGCGCCTGAACCCCGCCGCTTTCGGCGCGGCGCAGGCGGGCTCCGTCAACGCCACCTTCACGGCCGATGCGCGGCTGGCCGCCGACTGGCGCGCCGGCGTGAACCTGACCTTGCAGCCGTCGACCTTCGCCAACGCGCCGCTGAGCGGCTACGCGCGATTCAGCGCCGACAAGGACAGCATCGACAACGCCGACATCGACGTGCGGCTGGCGTCCAACAGCCTGCAGGCCAAGGGCAGCTTTGGCAGCCCGCGCGACAAGCTGGATTGGAGGCTCAGCGCGCCGCAGCTGGCCGCATTGGGTCCGCAGTTCGCGGGCACGCTGCAGGCCAGCGGCAGCCTGTCCGGCACCCGCGCCAAGCCGGCTCTGACGCTCGCGCTGGACGGCGCCAACCTGCGCGCCCCCGGCCAGCAGCAAATCGGCACGATACGCGGCAGCGCCACGCTGGGCAACACCGCCGCGCTGGCGGCCGCGCCCAACCGCCGCGCCGCCGACGCCGACACCTACGCCGACGTGCCGCTGGTGAGCGACATCGAAATCACCCGCTACGTCTCCCCTTCCCTGACGCTGGACAAGGCGCGCCTGCAAACCAGCGGCACGCGCAGCAGCCACACGCTGCAGCTCAGCGCCAGCAACGCCAACTTCGACGCCGCGGTGCGCGTCAAGGGCGGCTGGGCCAACGACACCTGGACCGGCGCCATCGACACCCTGCAAAACCGTGGCCGCTACGCCTTCACGCTGGCCGCCCCGGCGCCGCTCAAACTGGCCGCGCCGGCCGGCAGCGGCGTCGCCGGCCTGCTGCACCCCGAGCAGATCGCCCTGGGCAGCACCGCCATCAAGCTCCCCGACGGCAGCATCCGCATCGACAGCCTGGAAAAAACCGGCCCCGCGTGGCGCAGCAAGGGCATGGCCGCCGGCGTGCCGGTCAACTACCTGGCCCAGTTCTCCGACGCCTGGCGAGACAACGTCCGCAGCACCATGACCGTCGGCGCCGAATGGGGCCTGCACCTGCAGGCGGCCGGCAAGGACAGCCCGCCGGTGCTGGGCGGCCTGCTGCACGTCTACCGCGAACAGGGCGACCTGACCATCACCGGCGCCGACCTGCCGCAGCCGCTCGGCCTGCGCACGCTGGACGGCCGGGTCGACGTCAACGACGGCACGCTGCGCCTGCAACTGAAGGTGGACGGCACCCGCGCAGGCCAGGCCCGCATCGACGCCACCGCGCAGCTGCACGACGGCCGCCTGGCCGACAGCAGCGCCATCACGCTGAACGGCAGCGCCAATATGGGCTCGCTGGCCTGGCTGGCGCCGCTGGCCGGCCAGCCAGGACTGGAAATCGACGGCGCGCTGAAGCTGGCCGTCACCGGCGGCGGCACCATCGCCGCGCCGCTGCTGGACGGCGATATCAGCGGCGACAAGCTGGTGCTGAACTGGGTGGACCAGGGCATCAAGCTGCGCAACGGCCAGTTGCAGGCGCGCCTGAGCGGCGATCAGCTGCAGCTGCAAAAGCTGGCCTTCGACGGCAACGAGGGCCACGCCCAGGCCGACGGCTGGATACGCTACGCGGCCAACGAGGCCACCATGAGCCTCAAGCTCAGCGCCGACAAGCTGGAAGTGCTGTCGCGCCCCGACCGCATCCTGGTGGTCAGCGGCCAGAGCACGCTGGTGCGCGACGCCAAGCGCTTCCAGCTGGACGGCAAATTCCGCGCCGACCGCGCCAACATCGAACTGGCCGGCGAGAACACGCCCACTCTCAGCGACGACGTGGTCATCATCGGCAAGGGCGCGCCGCCGGCCAAGGCGCAGGCGCAACAAGGCCAGCCGCTCAACATCGACCTGGAGGCCGACCTGGGCGACGCCTTCAACCTCAAGGGCAAGGGCCTGGACGCCCAGTTGGCCGGCGCGGTGCGCATCCACGTGGCCGACCGTCGGCCGCCGCGCGTCAACGGCAGCATCCGCGTGGTCAGCGGCACGTATGCGGCATATGGACAGAAGCTGGCGATCGACCGCGGTGTGATCAACTTCACCGGCGCCTACGACAACCCCGGCCTGAGCATCCTGGCCGTGCGCCGCCGGCCCGAGGGCGAGGCGCTCAGCGAGACCAATGTGGAAGCGGGCGTGGAGGTGCGCGGCACGGCGTTGGCGCCGGTGGCCAAGCTGGTGTCCACGCCGGCCGTGTCGGACAGCGACAAGCTGGCCTGGCTGGTGCTGGGCCACGGCATCGACAACACCGCCGGCAACGACATGGCGCTGCTCAGCGCGGCGGCGGGCGCGCTGTTCGGCGGCGGCCAGGGCAAGCTGGCCAACGCGCTGGGCGTGGATGAACTGGGCGTGAGCCAGGCGGCCGGCACCTCGGCCGGCGCGGCCACCGGCTTGCAGACCACGGTGGTCACGGTGGGCAAGCGGCTGTCGTCGCGCGCCTACCTGAGCTTCGAGCAGGGCGCGGGCACGGCGACCAGCCTGGTCAAGCTGAAGTACAAGCTGAACCCGCGCATCGCGCTGCAATTCCAGACCGGCACCAACAACGCGCTGGACGTGCTCTACACCTGGGCCTTCGACTAAGCCTTAGCTCGGATTATGGTCCGGCACAGGATCGTCCTGCGGCACGGGATGGGGGATGGCCGGCGGCGCCGGGTCATCCACCGGGATAGGGTCGGGGGCGCGGTGAGTGAGGTGCATGGTCGGTACTCCTTGAGCTGAGTCGTACCGCCATTTTACGCCGCTCTACACCGGTTTCGCGTGCCGGACGTATTTATCCAGCCACGCGTTGGTCTCGTACAGCATGTGCAGGATGGACTCGCGCGCGCGGTAGGCGTGCGACTCGTTCGGCAGCATCACCAGCCGCGCCGTGCCGCCCAGCCCCTTGATGGCCTGGAACATGCGCTCGCTCTGCAAGGGGAAGGTGCCGGAGTTGCTGTCCTCGGCGCCGTGGATCAGCAGCATCGCGTCCTTGATCTTGTCGGCGTTATTAAACGGCGACATCGCCTGGTACACCTCCTGCGCCTGCCAGAACGCCCGCTCCTCGGACTGGAAGCCGAACGGCGTCAGCGTGCGGTTGTAGGCGCCGCTGCGCGCGATCCCCGCACGGAACAGCCGCGTGTGCGCCAGCAGGTTGCCGGTCATGAAGGCGCCGTAGGAATGGCCGCCGATGGCGATGCGGTGGCGGTCGGCCACGCCGCGCCGCACCACCTCGTCCACCGCCGCCTGCGCGTCCGCCACCAGCTGCGGCAGATAGCTGTCGTTCGGCTCCGCGTCGCCGGCGCCGATGATGGGAAAGGACGGATTGTCCAGCACCGCGTAGCCCATCGCCAGGAAGGCCGCCGGCCCCCAGTAGCTGACCGCGTTGAAGCGGTACGGCGAGCCGGTGGTCTGGCTGGCCGCGCCGGCCGATTTGAATTCCTGCGGATAGGCCCACATCAGCAGCGGCAGCGGGCCGTCGCGCACCGCGTCGTACCCGGACGGCAGCATCAGCGTGGCGGTCAGCTCGACGCCGTCGTTGCGCGGGTAGCGGATCTGCTCCTTGTGCACGTCCTTCAGTTGCGGGGTCGGATGCGGATAGTTGGTCAGCGCCTTGAGCTGCAAGCCCTCGGGCCGCGTCAGGTCGCGCAGGTAGTAGTTGGGCCGCTCGGTCGGCGATTCGCGCGTCGTCAGCAGCAGCGTGCCCTCGTCGTTCAGCACCGCCGCCACGTTCTCGAAATACGGCGCCTCGCTCTGGAACAGGCGCACCTTCTGCTTGGTGGTCAGGCTCAGACGGTCGATGAAGGGACGGTCGCCCTCCGGCGTGGCGCCGGCGCCGTCCAGCAGGATCGTCGTGCCGGGGCCGATCAGCAGGCGCGGGAAGCCGCTGGCGTCGGCCCGCATCACCGGCGAGCCGGGGCTGTTGTAGCGGTCCTCGTACGAGCCGGCGTAGATCAGCTCCGGCGGCGTCGACAAATGTTCCGGCTCGATCATCCACTGCTTGTAGTCGCGCGTCTTGTGCCAGCGCTCGTTGATCAGGGCGACGTCGCCGCGCCCCCAGGCCACGCCGGCGTAGCGCATCGTCAGCCGCGCCAGCACCAGCGGCGGTTCGCGGAACGGCGCCGCGTGCACGTAGACCACGTCGCGGACATTGTCGATCACCGGGCGCGCCGGATCGCCGCCGTCCTGCGCCTCGGTCCACACCAGCGTGGCCGGCACGTCGGCCCGCCACGACACATGGCGCACGCCCTCGGACACCGCGTCGTTCCCCGGCGGCAGGCCCTCCTCCAGCGGCAGCGTCGCCACCGTGTGCAGCACCTCGCCCTCCAGGTCGCGCACCTCGATCCGCTCGCCGAAGCTGGACGCCGGCACGATGTAGGAATACGGCCGCGTCACGCTTTGCGTCAGCAGGTACTGGCCGCCCGGCGCGATCGAGGTGCGCGAGAACTGCCCCGGCGCGCCGATCGGGCGCGGCTTGCCGTGCAGGTCCAGCAGCACCATCTGCACCGTGACGTAGTACTCGAACAGGCGCGCGTCGTCCTCGTTCTTCAGCAAATCCTGATAGGTGCGCAGCTGGCGCGGCGCGCCTCCCGGTTCGCTATCCTGCAGCATCGGGCCGGCCGGCACGCCGTCCGACTGCGGCGCCTTGCCGATGCCGGCGGGACGCCAGTGCACCAGCAGGCCGCTGCTGTCGGGCAGCCAGTTGAAGCCGCGCGTGAGCACCGCCGACAGTGGCTGCGCCGACAAGCGCCTGGCCTTGCGCGCCTCGATATCGACCAGCCACAACTCCACCGCGCCGCGCTCGCCCTTGTAGGCCACGTGCGAGAACGCCAGGTGGCGCTGGTCGGGCGACCAGGCCAGGTCCGCCAGCCGCAGCGCGCGCGGCAGGCCCTTGATGCGGCTTTCCTTTTGCGTGGCGATGTCCAGCAGACCGAGGTCGGTGCCGAACGAGAAGCGCGACGAGGAACAGGTGCGCGGGTTGATGCGCAGGCCGGCCAGCTTGAGCTCCGGCTGCGCCACCTCGGCGATGCCCGGCAGCGGCGGCGTCTGCACCACGGCGGCCAGGTTGCGTTGCGGGCTCAGACTGAGGCCCGGCGCGCGCGGCGCGTCGACGATGTCCATCAGCGCGGCGGGCGGCAGGCGGTAGCCGCCCTCCTGCGCGCCGGCCTGCGGCGAGGCGGCCATCAATCCCAGATTCAGCGGCAGCATGGTTAACGGTTTGTTCATGGAAGTCCTTTCGGTCCAGAAGCGAGGCTGCTGCGGACCAGTTTGCTTATGCTATCCGTGAATGTCAATCAATGCCGGATATTCCGTGACAATCTGTAACGCTGGGGCGCAAAGGCGGAGTGGCGTACAATCGCGGTTCTTCGAATCACGCCGTTGGAATCGTCTATGGATATGCCTACTATCGTCCTGCTGCTGCTGGTGCCCCTGGCCATCTGGCGCATCTACTCGCGCCTGAAACGCCTGATGGGCCGCACCAGGTCCGAACTGTGGCGCCATTACACCGCCGCCGTGGTGATGGCCGGCGTGCTGGGCGTGCTGGCCGCGACGCTGCTGGGCAAGTGGGACGCCTTCGCCGCGCTGGCGGTGGGCGCGGCGTTCGGCGCCGCGCTGGGCTACCGCAACATGCAACTGACCCGGTTGGAGAACACGCAGGAGGGCTTCTTCTACACGCCCAACCGCCGACTGGGCCTGCTGGTGGCGATGCTGTTCATCAGCCGCCTGATCTACCGCCTGTTCGAGGCCTACCTGCACATGCACGACCGCCTGCCGCTCGATCCGGACTTCATCGGCAATCCGCTGACGGCCGTGCTGTTTGGACTGCTGGCCGGCTTCTACTGCTGCTACAGCGTGCTGCTGATCCGCTGGCGCCGCACCCAGGTGCCGGTGCCGCGCCCGATCGACATCTTCGATATCAAATAAGCTAGCGGGCCGCCAGCCGCCGCACGAATTCGCAGTAGGCCGGCCGCACCGCGGCGCTGGACAGCACGCCATTGTGCCCGGCGCCCGGCACCATCACCATGCGCTTCTCGGTTGACGGCAAGGCGTCGTAAACCCGCCGCGCCAGGCGTGGCGGCGTGACGTCGTCCTCGCTCCCCTCCAGCACCAGCGCCGGCCCGGCGAAGCCCGACGCCGCCGCCACATTGTCTATCCCCCGCAGCGGTTCGCTCAACTCCACCCGCACGAACGGCCACGCATACCAGGGCAGCATGTTGTTGGCCCAGTCGCGCGCGTTGGTGGTGGTCGATTCCAGCACCAGCCCGCGCGCGGCCGGCCGCTGCTGCGCCACGTAGGCGGCGATGAAGCTGCCCAGCGACTGGCCATGCACGATCACCCTGCCCGGCGCTTGCGCGTTGACCAGGTCGAACTCGCGCAGCGCGTCCTCCTTCAGCGCGGCGATGGTCGGCACGCCGGTGCTGCGGCCGTAGCCGCGATAATCGACCATCACCACATCCGCGCGGCACGGGCCTATGGCGGCCAGCACATCGTCGCCATGTTCATCCAGGTGGAAGCCGTTGCCGCCGAAGTAAAGCACCGTCAGCGCGTTGCCTGCGCCGGCGTGCACGCCGTTCAGTTGCACATCGTCCGCCGCCAGCGACACCGGCGCCAGCTTGTAGTCCGCCGCGCCGCCATCGCCGATGCGCCCCGCAGGCCGCGCCTCGCCCGCGCGGTCGGGATGCACCACACTGTTCTCGCCGATCTGCACCGCGCAACCGGACAACACCGCCACCACCAGTACCAATATCGGTTTCATCACCACCTCCAATAAAGGTACAATATATAACAACAAAAACTTAATGTAAAACGATAATTTTTTACTGTATTACGATAAATATGAAAATCACCCTGATCCGCGCGCTGCTGTGGCTGTGCGTGGCCGCGCAAGCGGCCTTCTTCGTGCTGGCGTGGACCACCTACGCGCCCACCGTCGGCTCCATGACCATCGACATGACCGCCATCGGCATGCCCTTCGGCGCCCGCCTTGCGCTGACGCCGTCCGCGCGGCTGCTGGGCGCCGCGCTGGCCCTGCCCACCACACTGGTGCTGGTGTATGGCCTGTGGCGGCTGGACCGGCTGCTGCTCAACTTCCACCGCCGGGAGTTATTCACCGCGCAGTCGATCGGCCACCTGCGCGCCTTCGCCGGCGCCACGCTGCTCTCCACCGCGCTGTCGATCGCCGAACCGCCGATGCGCACGCTGGCGCTGCGCCTGACCGGCGACGGCGGCTGGCACTTCTCGGTCGGCGTCAATTCCGAGCAGCTGATGCTGATCCTGGTGTGCGGGACGTTCTACCTGATCACGCGGCTGATGCACGAAGGCCGCCGCCTGCGCGAAGAGAACGAGGGCTTTGTCTGATGGCGATCCTGATCAACCTCGATCTGATGCTGGCCAAGCGCAAGCTCAAGTCGCGCGAGCTGGCGGCCTATGTCGGCATCACCGAACAGAATCTCTCGCTGCTCAAATCCGGCAAGGTGAAAGGCATCCGCTTCTCCACGCTGGAGAAAATCTGCGAACGCCTGGCCTGCCAGCCGGGCGACATCCTGATCTGGGTGCCGGACGAAGGCGAAACGGATGGCGACGCCGGCGAGTTGCTATAAGCGGCCGCTTACGAAATGGGAAAATTGCAAGTCAAGCTTTCGTCTTCAACCGGATATCTTTCCCAGCCGTTTGATTGCCGGAACGCCGACCAGTGAGCGCATTTGTGTGATTGCAATCGAGTTCAGTTGTGATAAGCGTTCTTGCGCCACCACCCCCTGGTGGATCAGCACAGCATTGATACTTTCCAAATTGGACAGCACAACCAGTTGCTCAAGCGTGGCGGTGTCACGCATATTGCCAGACTGGCTGGGATTCGTCTGACGCCATTGGGCCGCTGTCATGCCAAACAGTGCGACGTTGAGTAGATCCGCCTCGCTGGAGTAGACCGCGACCATCTGCGCTCTGGTAAGTTGCGGCGGAATCAGTCGTTCCTGAATAGCATCGGTGTGGATGCGGTAATTAACCTTGGCCAAGGTCCGCTGGAAATTCCACTCCAACGAGGTCGCCCGCGCTTCTTCATCCTTGAGGCGCTGAAATTCCTTGATCAAATACAGTTTGAATTCCGGGCTGAGCCAGGAGCCGAACTCGAAGGCGATATCGCGATGTGCATAGGTACCGCCATAGCGCCCCGCCTTGGCATACAAGCCGACGGCATTGGTAATCTCAATCCACTTCTTGGCCGATAGATAGAAGCTGTTGCGACCTGCCTCATTTCTAATTCCCTCGAATTCGAGGGAATTAAAACTCGAATTATTGAGCTGTTCCCATACTCCCAGGAACAGCACGGTGTCCTTGTTCTTTAGCCACTGCTCGATCAGCGCGCTGCCGCCCTCGAAGTGCTTGACCATGTCGGTCAGCGAGATGTAATCCTGCTCATTTCGACCGGCGTGCCCTGTACGGTGATGCTACGATTCTTCATGGGATCGATTTCTGGGCTGTCGGGAACATCGGTTCAACATGGGCGGTCACAGCACAGACGTCATGTGCACCAACCGACAAAAAACTCTGTTGTCATGATATAGCATGTGGAGAAGTCGGATACACATCATCGTGTCCCCTCATAAGCAGGGCGACGTCGTTTTCGCGACAGTGCTATCGTATTTCATGTGGAAAGGAGCGCATTTGGTGGTATGCTGAATGTATCCACAGTGCAATTTTCTTGTGCTGAAATCACAGTTATGAATACGTCCATCTACGACAAAACCGCCAAGGGCCGGGAAGAGATCGCGACACGCAAGCATCAGCTGGCGCCGCGCCTGCGCACCTTGCTGGTACTGATCGACGGCCGCAAGACCGAAGAGGAACTGCTGCGCAATGTGGCGGGACTGGGCTTGACCTTCGACGCGCTGAACGCGCTGCTGGAGGGGGAATTCATCGTGCTGTCGACCAGCTACGTGTCGCTGGCGGAAGCGCCGGCGGAGGCACCGCCCGAGCCGGAACCCGAACAGGTGCAAATGCCGGTGGCCGCACAGGTCCAGCAATTCCAGTCGCTTTACAATTTCTACAACAAGACCATCAGGAGCACGATAGGCCTGCGCGGCTTCACCTTGCAGCTGAAGGTGGAAAAAGCCAGCTCGGTCGACGACTTCCGCGAGCTGCGCATGCCCTACCTGGAGGCGGTGCAGAAAGCCAAGGGCAACGACACCGCCGCCGCCCTCGCCCAACAGCTGGACCATCTGCTCAGCGCCAATCAAGCCCCCGCGGCCTGACCGGCGCCTGCCCTTCGACTGAACTTCAGGCCACCTTGGCCGCTTCGGCCGGACGGCGCTGCAGCACGAAGATCGGCTGCGCCCACTCCGTATCCTTCTTCTTCTTGCTCGTGATGAGCGTCAGTTCCGAAGGATCGTAGACGTCGGTGTTGTGCGTCAGCGGCGTCGTCATCAGGTACTGCGCCTCGGTGTTCTTCAGGAACTCGCCGACCAGCTGGATGTTACGGATATCCAGGTGGGCAAACGGTTCGTCGATGAACACGAAGCCGCCGGAACCATCCTCCGACTTCAACAAGCCAATCAGCAGCACCAGCGATTTCATCACCTGCTGGCCGCCGGACGCTTCGCCGTCGTTCATGCCGATGATGCCCTTGCCGTCGAACTTGAAGCGCACGTGCAGGCCAGCCTGCGACAGCAGCGTATCATCGTTCTCCAACCGCACCGGATCGGAGTGCACCTCGATGCCCGCCAGCTCGCCCAGCTCCTTGATGTTCTTGGAGTAGGTCTTGATGGTGTAGCGCAGCCGCTCCATGTAGGCGCCGCGCGCGTTGCCGGTGGCCTCGATGGCGCGGTTGTTCTGGTAGCGGCGCTCCTCGGTTTCCGACTGGCGGCCATGCAGCTGCTCGTTCAGGCGCTGGTACTGGTCGATCACGGTGGCGTCCAGTTCCCAATCGCTGCGGGCCAGGCTGGCCTCCAGCGAATGCACACGCAAGACCACCTGGTGCGAGTTCTGGTGCTCGCTGACCAGCGCCGCGCGGCGCGCCGGACGGCGCCAGCTCTTCGGCAGGTGGCGCCAGCTCTTGCGCAGCGCCAGCAAGGCACGCGCGTGATCGGCGCGCTGCTCGATCTGGCGCTTGTTGTTCAAGCGCAGACCGGCTTCCGATTCGGACAGCGCGAAGCGCGCGTTCTGCCACGTCGTGTCGGCGCGGGTGCGCGTGACCACGGCGTTCTTGATCAGCGTTTGCAGCTCGCCCAAACGGGTGCCGACTTCGGTGCGTTCTTCCTTCAACGGCACGGCGTTGCGCGCCGCCTCGTCGAACTCCTCCTGGCGCGCGGCCAGTTCCTTGGCGGCGTCCACACCGGCCAGACGCGATTTCAGCGAACTGATTTCCGTCGCCAGCTTCGAGACGATCAAGGTCAGCGCATCCTCCTGCGCCTCCAGCGCCGGCAGCGATTTCTGGATCGCTTCCATGCGCTGCGTGCGGCCGGCGGAACCGAAGCGGTAGCGCGAAGCCTCGACGAACAGCGAGCGGCCGCCGCGGCGTTCGCGGTGGTAGGCGTCCGGCGTGATCCACTCGTCGTGGCTACCCAGCTTGGCGCCCGCGTCCACCGTGTCCACGCGGGTGATGCGCGACAGCTGCTCCACCAGCCACGCGGGCACCTTGGCCGAGAACTTCACCACCGACATCAACGAATCGTCCTTGACCGTCGGCGCATGCACCAGGTCCGGCACGATGAAGTGGCGATAGCGCTCCTTCTCCGCCAGGCGGTACGCGGCCGAAGCGTCGGACGATTTATCCAGCAGCACCACGGAGGCATAGCCACCCAGCACGCCCTCGATCGCGCCCTGCCAGCGCGCATCCGTCACCTCGACGATGTCGGACAGCATGGCGTGGCCGATGCCGGCATCGTTCAGCGCGCGGCGCATGGACCGCTGCGCTTCCGGTTCCGGCATCGCGGTCTTGCCCTGCAGGGCCGCGATGGTCGACAGCTCGCCGGCGATCTTGGTGGCGATGGCGTCGCGCGCCATGCGCTGGCGCGCCAGTTCGATTTCCTTTTCCTGCAGCTGCTGCGCCACCTCGGCCAGGTCCGCGCCGGCGTCGGCGGCCAGCTTCTGCAAGCGCGCCTTCTGTTCCAGCAGGCTGTCGAGCGGCTTCAGTTTGCCGTTGATCTGATTCAGGCGGCTTTGCAGCGCGGTCGATTCCTGCTCCAGCACCGTCTCGTGCTGTTGCGCGTCGGAGAGCGCCTTGGCCTGCGCGGCCAGCGCGTTGCGCTTATCGGTCAGCTGCTGGTCGGCCTGCATCAGCGGCTTGCGGGCGTCGCGCAACTGGCGGCTGATGTTGGCGTGCTTCTCGCGCGCCTCGTGATACTCCAGCGTCGGCAGCACTTCTTCCTGCAGGTTGCGGCGTTCCTTGTTCAGGTCTTCCCACTGGTGGTAGTTGGCCACGCGCAGGCGCAGGCCCTCCAGGTTGGTCTTGGAGGCTTCCAGTTCGCTCTCGAAGCGTTTCAGCTCGATCTCGGTGTCGCGCTGGTGGCGCTTGGCTTCGTCGTAGGCGTCCAGCACCTCCTTGTCGCCGAAGACCTGGAACACCAGGTCCAGCAACTGGCGCGGCGCGTATTCGCACAGCTTGTCGGTTTCGCCCTGCTCCAGGGCCAGCACTTTCGCCATCGCCGGCGACAGGCCGGCGTTGGCCAGGCGCTTGCGGTAGTTCTCGACGCCGAGCCAGTCGTTGCCGGCTTCGCCGATGTCCTCGATCTGCACGTTACCGGGACGCATAAGGTACTGGCGCTTCCAGTCGCCGCCGTTCTTCTGGATCTGGCAGAACAGCGTGACCTCGTCGTCGCTGAAGAAGCCTGAGCTGCGGAACGGACGGTTGGACAGCTGCTTGCCGACGTTCTTGTTGTCCACCACGGCGCGCAGCCAGGCGGTCTGCTGGCCGCTGTGGCGGGCGTAGTGCTTGTAGGTGCGGCCCATCGAGCAATCGAGGCCGAACAGCGTGCGCAGGGCGTCCAGCAAGGTGGTCTTGCCGGAGCCGTTCTGGCCCGCGATGGTGATGATCTTGGCGTCCAGCGGGATGTTCTTGATGCGCTGCCAGTAATCCCAGTGGACCAGTTCTAACGATTTAATGTGAAACATGGCTTAGTCCTCGGCTGGAAGTTCGGAGTCGGGGGCGGCATCCTCGGCCACCTCGTCGTCGTTGGCGGCTGCCGGCGGCGCGCTGCGCGGCACCGGAATGATCTGCGCCGGCGAACGCTTGAACACGTCGGCCAGCGCGCCGTTGATGATGCGCTCTTTCAGCAGGTCGGTATCCATCATCAGGTCCAGCAGCGGGCCTTCGACGATGATGTCGCCACGGCGCTCGATGAATCCCAGCTTGGCCAGGATGCCAAGGTTCATGTCCAGGCGGGTCTTCTTGCCCAACTTGTCGCCGAAGTCGGCCAGCAGCGCCTTGTAGGCGATGCCGATCGAGGTGTCTTCCGCGCGCGGCAGCGGCTTCTCCACGCCGAACATGTCGTTCTGGTCGTCGTCCGCGTGCTGGTGGGTCTCCTGGCGTTCGCGCTTGGGCAGGATGATCTGCGCCCACAGCACCACCAGCAGCGCCACGCCATCGCGCGACAGGCCGAAGTTATTGTTTTGCCAGACGTCGCGCGCGCCGAAGATCTTCGGCTCGATGGCGCGGTGCAGCGCGATCGTCACGTGGTCGGCGTAGACGTTGTCCAGCAGTTTGAGGCCGGTGGCCAGCAGGCGCGCGTCCACTTCGGCGCGGAACAACTCGTCCGACAGCACGCGCTTGACCAGCTTGTCGTCGCGGCGCAGGGTTTGATGCGTCAGCAGGCGCGCGATCAGGATTTGGGAATCGTCATTCATCTGACTTGTCGCCTTCCGTATTCAAAGACAGTGAGAGGGAGGCCAGGGACATCGCCGCCACGTGTAGATCGGGCAGCTGTATCATTTCGTCGGTTGGGGTGAACTTGACCGGCAGGCGCGCCAGTTCGGCGGTGGCGCCTTGCAGGCGGGCCTCGTCGGCGTCGCCCAGCAACGGCAGCATCGAGGCGCGGTACGACGCCACGGCGAACGACGCCGGCAGCAGCGAATCCTGCACCGGGATCGATTTCGGTCCCTCGTCGGCGATGCTGGGGAAATTGCCCAGCGCCGCGAAGTCGGACAGGCGCGCCAGCCAGTCATCGAGCTCGCGCTGCATCTGCGGGCCGTCGCTGATGGTGGTCGGGGCGTCGGTGCCGGTCGGCAGGCCGTTGGAGACGGCGCTCACGGCGCGGTCCTGCAGCAGCTCCGTCTCGGCCACGTCGATCATCTCGGCCGGCGTGATAAACAGCGGCACCACCGGCTGGTCGATGGCGTCGGTCGCCAGCGAGGCCAGGTCCTCGTGCAGCAGCAGCCAGCGCTTGATGTCGGTGGTGGACAGGCCGGACTGGCCCAGGTGCACGCGCTGGCGCTCGATCTGGTTCAGCGCGCGCGAGAACATGCCCTGCATGTTGAGCAGCGCCGATTGCGCGCGGCCGATGGCCTGCGCCGCCTTGTGCGTGGCGCCGTCGGCGTTTTCGTCGGACAGGATGGCGCGCAGGATCTCGGAGCCCTTCTCCACCCAGTCGCAGGCGGTGTGCCACTTGGCCTGCGAGGCGCGCAGACGGAACTCGGAACCGGAGGCGATGGCGTCCGAGAATTCCTCGGTCAGGTCGACCAGGCGGCCCAGCAGATGGTTCAGCTGTTCGACGGTGACGCCGCCCATCACCTGGGCGCCGGCCACCTGCGACAGCAGGAAGCCCATGTCGGCGTTGTCCTCTTCCTTGCCCAGCGCGAGCAGGCCGTCGATGGCCGACAGCACGTTGCGCGCCATCGGCGTGACGCGGTACACGGCTTGCTGCGCGTCCCAGGCCAGCAGCTGGTTGGTGCGCAGGCGCATCAGCACCGTCTCCAGCGACTCGGGCAGCAGGTAGGCCAGGCGGGTGTTGATGTCGGCGCGCGAGAAGGTCGACGAAGCGGCGTCGGACGCCAGCTCGCGCAGCACCAGCAGGCGCACCAGGACGCCGTCGAAGCCGCCGTGGAACAGCGCCGTGAACACCTGCAGCAGCGGCTGCGCGCGTTTCAGGTGGTAGACCTGCTCGATCTCGTCGGCCGAAAAATTCGGCTGGAAGTGGGCTTGCAGGCTGTCCTGCTGCTGTTGCTGATCCAGCTCACTTGTTGTAATTTCTATCATTCTTTGCCATTCTGTACGCAACGCAACGACTAGATTGCGGGGGCGTCAGTATAGCAGGAGCTCACTTTTTCACGGCCTTTTCCAGCGTCTGGTCGACGTAATCGCCGTCGGCGTCGTTGAAGCGCACACGCACCGGGTACCAGTCCATCGACGGCGCCAGCCACAGGTCGACCTGTTGCCCCTGGTCGTCCGGCGGCGGCGCCTTGACCAGGTGGACCGCATTGACCTCGTTCGCGCCGATCTGCACCGCCTCGTTCTTCAGCACCTTGAAGCTCCACACCTCGGCGTCGCGGCGGCCGGCCACGAAGTACTTCCACTCGCTGCCCGGCTTGAACTTGTCCGGCGCGGCGTGCGCCTGCGCCGCCAGCTGCCACTGGATGCTGGTGCGATCCTGCTCGCCGCCCTTGATCGGATAGGTCTCGTCGCCTTCGCTGAAGGTGATGGTCCTGGCGTCGCGCTGGAAGGTGGTGGTGGTCGGATCCTTGCGGAAGCGCTTCTCGACGAAGGCGGCCGGCGCCAGGCCGTAGTCGTCGACCGCGCCCTCGCTGCGGTTGTCGAGGATTTTGCCGAGCAGCGAGACGCGGCTTTCGGTGGCCACCGAGTACTTGCCGTCGCCTGCTCGCCACTGCACGGTGGCGGTGCCGCCCAGGCTCAAGCCGTGCTGCTTGGCCTTGATGACGTAGGTCAGGTCGGCCGACGGCGGCAGGCTGTATGGGCGCTTGACGCTCGGGTGCTCGCCGGCCGGGGCGTCGGCGGCGCGGGCCGCGCAGCTCAACAGGATGGCGGCGCTCATGCCCAGCAGGCGCGTGGTGTAAGAAGTCTGCATATTATTTCCCTGATTCTGTCATCGTGATTTTGGAGACGGTTTGCGTGGTCAGCGCGCCGCTTGCTTCGGTATTGCGCAGCTGGACCGGGTACCAGTTCAGGCCCGGCGCCAGCCAGATGTCCAGCCGCGACGAGTAGCTGCCCGGGCGCGGCGGCCGGCTCAGATGCCAGGTCACCACCTTGCCCATCTTGGTATCCAGCTCTTCCTCGCCCACCAGCTGGAAGCGGAACATATTGGCTTCCTTGTCCTCGCCGACCTGCATGTCGATATCGCTGCCGAACTGGTTGACGTCGGCGCGGCCGATGCCGCCCAGCTGGAACGGCACCGTCGTCATGTCCTGCGCGCCGACCATCAGCGGGTAGCTGCGCTCGGACGCCGAGAAGGTGATGGTGCCGGCGTCGCGGTTGAAATGGGTCGCCGTCTCGGCCCGGCGGGCGCGCTTCTGCGTGCTGGTGTTCGGGGCGATGCCGTAGTCGTCGATGGTGCCGGCGCTGCGCATCACCAGCAGGTTCAAACGCGTCACCAGCAGGCTGATGCCCGCTTCGGCCGAGGCCTGGTAGGTGCTGCCGTCGGTCTGCCAGCTCATGTTCGCGGAACCGGTCCATTTGGTGCCGTCGGCGTCGACCCGGGCCACATCCATGTCAAGTTTGGCCGACGGCGGCAGGTTGACCTTGTAGCGGCGCGCGCCCTGCGCCGGCGCCTCCACCGGCACGGCGGCGGCCGGGGTGGGGCCGGTGGTGTCCGGCGGCGACGGCGTGCCGGTCTGCGCCTGCGCGGCGCCGGCCTGCGCACCGTTCGCGCTGGCGCCGGCACTGGCGTCGGCGGCCGGCGCCGGCGCGGTCTCCGCTGGGGTCGATGGCGCGGTCGATGGCGCCTCGGCCGGCGCGCTATCGGCCACGGGCGGCGGCGCGGCCGGCTCGGGCGCGGGCTCCGGTGCGGGCGCGGGCTTGCGCTTGCGGGGCGGCTTGGCGGCCGGCGGCAAGGGCTGGACCTCTTCAGCGGGCGGCGTCTCCACATGCTTGGGCAGCGCCAGGCGCAGCTGGGCGGTCATCAGCGACGACGGCAGCGGCGATGGCCGGTGCGACTGCGCGGCGAGCCGCTCCCCCACCCAATCGATCGCCAGATAATGCAGCGCCAGCGTGGCTGCGCATAAAACCAGCAGGCGTCGGCGTGGGAATAGATGGGTGGGTAAGCGCATGCCGCTAGTTTAACGTGTTCGGCCCGAGCCTGCGCCCACACAGCAATGTTGTCAAAATCTTTTGAAGCACGCGCTTTTATCTGCTACGCTGGACGTTATTCTTATAGGAGACCGCCATGGCCCACCCACAAATGCCGAACATACCAGGTGCAGCAGTGATGACCGATACGCTGGACTTCGTCAAGAGCCTGTGGGGCAGCATGAGCGTGCCCGGCCTGACGGCGCCCACCTTATCGGTGGAGGAGCTGGACAAGAAGATCAACGACCTGAAAGCCGTCGAGACCTGGCTCAATCTGAACATGAGCATGCTGCGCGGTAGCATCCAGGCGCTGGAAGTGCAGCGCGGGACCATCGCCACGCTCAAATCGGTCGGCGCCAGCCTGGCGGCGGCCGTCAACCAGCCGCAGAGCAGCGACCACAAATCCATCTTCGACACCAATCCTTACGCGTCGGCCTTCTTCCACCATGCCCGCGAGGCGGACAAGGACAAAGCCCCCGCGCCGGCACCGGCCGCCGCACCCGCGGCACCAGCCGCCCCCGCGGCAGCCGCCGAGAAACCGGCAGCCGAGGAAGCCGCCAAGTCCGCGGCCGCCCCGATGACCAATCCGGCCATCTGGTGGAACATGCTGCAGGATCAGTTCAAGCAGGCCGTGTCGACGGCGATGGCGTCGGAATCGATGATGGCCACGGCGGCCGCGCGCGCCACCGACACGGCGGCCAAGTTCGCGGCGGCGGCCACGCAGCCGGCCGCCAAGGCCAAGCCGGCGGCTGCCGCCACCCCGGCCACGGCCAGCGCCGCGCCGAAGAAGGCCCCGGCCAAAAAACGCGTACCGGCCAAGAAGCCGGCCGCCGACAAGGCCTAGCGGTTCACCGCGCCGGTCACGCCAGCCGCTGGATGCGGATGGCGTCGATCAGGCCATCGGCCTGGCGCTGCACCTTCTCGATATCGATCAGGCCTTCCTCTTCCAGCACCTTGGCGCTGTCGTGGGCAGACTGAAAACTGTCCAGCGTATCTCCCTTGGCGGCGACCGGACGTATCCAGGCCACGCTGCCGACTTTCATTTTCGTATAAACTTCTTTTGCGATATCGCGCATAGATTGGTGCCCTTTATTTGCCCTCAATATTGACGGCGATTCAAGGCGCAGACAGGGCTGCGCCGCGATTCAGTGTAATCATTTGCCGGGCCGGAAACAAGGCTGCCACGACGCGCGTTGTTGCGCCCAGCCGTCACCCGCGCATGTCCTGGGGCTTGTCCGGTATGGCGCCGTTGGCCGCTTCGTACTCGCTGGCGGCGGCCGCCGCCACCACACCCGACATCGGCGCCAGCAGCGCCAGTTGCTCCATCAGCTGGGCGAAGCGCTGCTGTCCGGGCGCGATGGCGTCGACATGCATCAGCACCGCGATCGCCTCGTCGGCCAGTTCGCGCACGTAGCCGGTCTGCTGCAGCTGCGAGATCAGGATCTGCGCGGAATTGAACAGGATGCGCATATTGTGCGGCAGCGCCTTGCGCGCCACCCGCATCCATTCCACCGCCTCGATCAGCTTACCGGTCTTCCACAGCAGCACGCCCTTGTTCATCATGTCCGCCGCTTCCTTGCGCGAAGCCTTGATCAGCTCCACGCCCTCGTCGGTCATGCGCGCCTTGTCGAAGATCTTCTGCACGTCCTCCAGCAGCGGCGCGTTGTCATGGTTGTTGCGGGTGACGTAGCACAGCAGTCCCACCGGCGCCTCCTTCACGCCGACCGCGAACAGCAGCGTCGCCATATCGAGGCAGGTGTCGGTGTCGGGGCGCTGCTTGGTCTCGTCGGCCAGCAACGCCTCCAGCTCGTCGCCGGACTTGCGCGCGCGCCGGTAGTCGCCCGTCTCGTGGTACACCAGGCCCTCGGTGATCTTGGCGCGCAGCTCGACCTGGTCGCCGCCGAACTGGTGGACCGCCGCGTTCAGCAGGCGTATGGCTTCCTTGGTGTCGTTCTTCTGCGCGCACACGCGCGCCAGGCCGAAGAAGGCGTCCACCGTCTTCATCACCGAATACTCGCCGATCTCGATGCACTTGCGGAAGGCCTTCTCCGCCACCGGGATGTTGCCCAGCTTGAGCGCCGTCTGCCCCAGCGCGCGCTGGCGCGGCACCGAATTGGGCGACAGCTTGGCGGCCTTTTCCAGCACGCCGAAGGCTTCCTCGGTCTTGCCCTGCAACTGGAAGGTCCTGGCCAGCTGGTCGAAGGCGTCGATGTAGAAGCGGTTATCGGTGATCACCGCCTGGAACATGGTCAGCGCCGCATCGAGCTCGCCGTTGTTCATCAGGATCTTGGCCAGGCCGCAGCGCGCCCAGTTGTAGTCGCGCTCCTCCAGCACCTGCTCGTACACCTTGCGCGCCTGTTCCGGATCGCCGCTCTTGAGCAGCAGCGTGGCCTTCATGCGCAGCAGGTCGATCTCGTGCAGCGGGTTGTGGGCGATCTGCTCGTCGCACAGCCGCGCCGCGCGCAGGTAGTCCTTGTCGGCGAAGGCCTGGTCGATTTCGCGGAAGATCTGCTTCTTGTTCCACACGCGGTTCAGGCGCGTCAACAGCACGCCCTCGGTGATCGGCTTGATGATGTAGGCGTCCGGCTGGTGCTCGGCCGCGCCCATCACCGACTCCACGCTCTTCTCGGCCGAGACCATCAGCCACACGCTGCTGGGCAGCATCAGGTTGCGGATGCGCGCCTCCTCCAGCACCTGCTGGCCGTTCTTGCCGTCGCCCAGGTTGTAATCGCACAGCACCACGTCGTAGCGGGTCTTCGACAGCAGCACCATCGCCTCGCCGCCGCTGGCCGCCTGGTCGATATGCTTGGCGCCGAGGTTGCGCAGCGATTCGCGCAGCAGCTGGCGGATGCCGACGAAATCGTCCACCAGCAGGTAGCGCTTCTCGGCCCAATCGACGTCGCCCTCGGCGGTGGCGGCGATCGCCTCGGCGGCGCTCATGGCAATCGCAGCACGAAACAGCCGCCGCCCAGTGTGCCGCCGTTCTCCAGCGCGATGCCGCCGCTGCGCTGGCGGTACTTGTGCATCTTCGCCACTTCGCTGGAGAAGTAGAGACCGAGGCCGCTGCTGTTGTTGAGGAAGTTGATCGCGCTGCGCTGGCTGTTCATGGCGCTGGCGCCGGCCTCCAGCAGCGATGGCGGGAAGCCGTCGCCGTTGTCCTCCACGCGCAGTTCGAGATAATCGCCGTCGATGCGTATCGCCAGGCGCAGGCGGTCGCGCGTGTAGCGGATGGCGTTGTTGATGGCGTGGACCAGGACTCCGATGATCAGGTCCTCGTCCAGGGTCCAGATGGCGTCCGGCGGGAAGTCCACATCCAGCGTGATACCGCGCGATTGCAGCAGGATGCGCGCCTGCGCCGCCACCTGCGCCACCAATTCGCTAACGCGGCAGGCGGCGGGGTCGAACGGGTAGCCCGGCTTGCCGACGTCCTTGTAGAGCGCCAGCAGCTGGATCAGGTTGTCGTTGAGGCGCTTGGTCTGGTACAGCATCTGCGCCAGTTGGCCGTAGCCCGGCTGCTCGGGCGTGGTGGGTGCGGCGGCCAACAGGTTCTCCAGCGTGCCATTAAGGACGCCGATCGAATTCTTCATGTCGTGCACAGTCGACGCCAGGAACATGAACAGCTCCGGCGAACCTTCGTGGTGCTGCGCATCTTCTTCATCCATCGTTCGGCTCTCCATGGACGGCGCGGGTTGGGATTGTTATTTGTGCCGCAATTATAGCCTGTTGATATAGCAGCGCCAACGCTGCGTTGGCGTGCACGCAACGCCGGCCTGGCGCCGGCTACTGGCTGCGGCGGCGCTGTTTGAGCAGGAAGCGGCCGGGATCGAGCGCGTCGACCAGCATGGCTTCCAGCGGCGGCGGGGCGTTTTCCAGCTGCGACACCAGCAGTTCGGCCATCAGCGGCGCCCAGATCAAGCCGCGCGAGGCGTAGCCCAGCAGGCCATACAGGCCGGGATGGCGCGGCACATCGCGCAGGCGTTCGAGGCGGCCGGCGGACGGATAGTCGGGCAGTGCGCCGGCCAGCGGCAGGCGGTCCGGCGCGGCGCAGCGGAAGCCGACCCGGCCCGCCAGCGGCGCGGTGGCGGCCAGCGCGGCGACGGCTTCGCCAGGCACGATCTCGGCGAGGCGGGTCAGGTTTTCCAGCTGGCTGTCGGCGCGCAGTTCGGGATCGTCGTCGTTGTCGTAGGTGGCGCCGGCGCAGACGATGCCGCCGGATGGCGGCGTGACGTAGGCCTCGCGGCAGACCACCAGCGGCAGCACCGGCGGCGCTGGCGTGGTCGCGGCATGGGCGGCATCCGGCACCGGCAGGTGGGTGACCTGGCCGCGCAGCCGGGACAGCGGCAGTTCGGCCGCCTGCGCGATGTTGACGGCGCCGGTGCCGTTGGCCAGCACCACGGTGGGCGCTTGCGCGATCAACGCGTCGTCGCCGCCGCGCACCTGCCATTCGCCGTCCACGCGCCGCAGGTCCAGCACCTCGGTGGTGAACACGCGCCGCAGACGCGCCCCGCAAGCATCGAGCATCGCCGCGCACAGCGACGCGGGACGCGCCCAGCCGCCCTGCTCGAACAGCCAGCCGCCATGCGGCGTTGGGCCGCCCAGCAGTTCGCCGGCGGCGTCGGCGTCCAGCCAGCGCACGTATTCCTCGGGGTAGTTCCAGGCCGCCACCACGTCCTGCTGCACGACCGCATGGTCGGCATCACGCGCCAGTTGCAGCACGCCGCAGCTGGCGCCGTCGAACACGCGGCCGACGCCGCCCAGCCGCCGCCACTCGCGCAGCGCGAAGCTGTAGGCGGCGCGGCTCAGGCGCGTGGGGATGTTGTCGTCCTTCGACAGCAGCGGCATGAAGATGCCGGCCACATTGCCGGACGCCTCCTGCGCCGGCGCCGCGTGGCGCTCGATCAGCGTGACATCCCAGCCGCTGGCGCACAGGCGATGGCTGGCCGCCGATCCGGCCACACCGGCGCCGATCACGATCGCGCGCCGCACCGGTTCCGGCGGTGGCGCGGGTTGCGGCTTGCGGCTTTGGTAGACCGCATTGATGTCGCGCGTACCTTCGATGGCTTTGCAGGCGAAACCGGCCGCCGTCAGCGCCCACGCCAGCGCTTCGTCCGGCGCACGCGCGTGCAGCGTGGCGCCCAGCACGGCCAACTTGGCCAATCCGCGCGCCTGCGATGCGGGGAACGAGGCGTCTACATGAAAGGCGTCCACCCGCGCGGCGATCTGCGGCAGCACCGCGTCCAGCGCACCGGCCAGCAGGTCCAGCGTGACGCGGCCGTCGTCGAGCAGGATGCGATGGAAGCCCGGCACGTCCAGCGGCCACAGGGCGCGCAGTTGGGCGTCAACGATCCTGTCCGCACCGGGGACGTGCTGCGTCACCGCCAGGTAGTGCAGCATGCCCTGCGGCGGCAAGCCGCGCCACTCGGCCATGAATCGCTCACCGAGGCCGAAGTCGGTGTCCAGCACCACGCGCCGCGTCATCGCTTGCGCGCCCGGCAGAAGCAGTCCGGCGCATGGTCGTTCACCATGCCGATGCCCTGCATGTAGGCGTAGATGATGGTCGAGCCGACGAACTTGAAACCCAGCTTGGCCAGGTCCTTGGAGATGCGGTCCGACAGCTCGGTCTTGGCCGGACGCGGCCCGTCGGCGGCGTCGAGCGGCTTGCCGCCGACATAAGCCCACAGCCACTTGTCCAGCGTGGTGCCGCTGGCGCGCAGGCGCAGGTAGGCCTGCGCGTTGGTGATGGCCGCCGCCACCTTCAGGCGGTTGCGCACGATGCCGGCATCGGCCAGCAGCGACGCCACCTTGTCGGCGTCGTAGGCGGCGATCTTCTCGGCGTCCCACTGGTCGAAAGCGGCGCGGTAGTTCTCGCGCTTGTTGAGTATCGTCTCCCAGCTCAGGCCAGCCTGCGCGCCCTCCAGGTTCAGCATCTCGAACAAGCGGCGCTCGTCGTGGCAAGGCACGCCCCATTCCTTGTCGTGGTATTCGAGGTAGAGAGGATTGGCGGGATTGGCCCAGCTGCAGCGCGTCTTGGTCATGGCGAAGAAGGATCGGGGAGAAGCCGACAGTATAGCAAGTGGGCTATCATATAGGCCCCTCACCTCGATGGAGCATGGCATGCAATTCGAAGCGAAGATTGAATGGACGCGCAACGGGCAGGATTTCCTGGGACAGCGCTACAGCCGCGCCCACGCATGGCAGTTCGACGGCGGCGCCACCGTGCCCGCCTCGTCGTCGCCGCTGTCGGTGCCGTTGCCGATGTCGGACGCCTCCGCCGTCGATCCCGAGGAGGCGCTGGTGGCCGCCGCATCCAGCTGCCATATGCTGTTCTTCCTGTCGATCGCCGCCAAGCGCGGACATACCGTCGACAGCTATCGCGACCACGCCGTCGGCCAGCTGGGCAAGAACGCCGCCGGCAAAATGGCGATGACGCGCATCGCGCTGCGGCCGGTGATCGCCTTCGCCGGCACCGCGCCGCCGGGCGCCGAAGAGCTGGAGGCGATCCACCACGAGGCGCACGACAAGTGCTACATCGCCAATACGCTCAACTGCGAAGTGGTGGTCGAAGCCTAAGTTTCCAGGTCGCTGGACAGGCCCACGCGGCGACGCTCGCCGCCCAGCACCAGCGGCCCGGTCAGGTTGCTGACCAGCCGCACCTCGCCGTCGGCCACCGCCTGGTCCAGCTGCTGCATCAGGCGCGGGAACACGCCGTCCGGGCGCGTGGCCGCGGTGCTGTACAGCGCCGCCCAGGCGTTGCGGCCGGAGCGCTTGGCGATGTACAGGCCCTGGTCGGCCAGCTCCACCACCTGCGACCATGACAGCAAACGCGGTTGCGTGGGAAGGAAGGGGAAGCACGCAAACCCGATCGAACAAGTCTTGGACAAACGCGCGCCATCCGGCAGCAGGAAATCGCGGTCGGCCACGGCGCGGCGCATGCGCTCCGCCACCACATGGGCCTCGTCGCGGTGCGTGGCGCGCGCCAGCACCAGGAATTCCTCGCCGCCCCAGCGGATCACATAATCCGATTCGCGGAACACTTCGCGCAAACGCTCCTGCATCTGCACCAGAATGGAATCGCCGGCCGCATGGCCGTAACGGTCGTTGACTTCCTTGAAGTGGTCCAGGTCCACCATGAAGAACACCAGGTCGTTCGGCGCCAGCAGGTCGCACTCTGTCAGCTCACGATGTTGAGAAGTGTCGTAGCCGCGCAGGCTCATGGCCACATCGGCGTCGACGTTCTGCAGGAAGAAGCGGCGGTTGCGCAGGCCGGTCAGCTGGTCGGTCAGGCTCACCTCCTCCAGCGCCTTGTAGGCCTGTTCCAGCTCCACGTTCTTCTCCAGCAGCTGCTCCTGCGTCGCGCTCAGGGTCTTGAGCGTGGCCGCCACCTGGCGGTAGGCGCTGGCGTTGTCGAGCGCGATCGCGCCGTACGCGCACAGCGTGCGGAAGATCAGCCGTTCGCGCTCGCCGTACGCGCGTTCATGCAGCGACTGCACCGTCATCACGCCCAGCACGCGGTCGCCCACGCGCAGCGGCGCGAAGATCAAACTCAATGTCGGCAGCGTGCCGGGGATCAGGTTGGGCGTGACATCGGCCTCGCCCAGTTCGATCAGGATCTCGCGCCGCTCGCGCACGCAGCGCGCCGAGTTGGCGTTGGGGTCCGACAGCGGCACCCGCACCGGCGGCACCGGCTTGCCGGCCTCCACGCCGAAAGCGCAGGCCAGCCATTCGCCGCCCGGCTCCAGCAGGAACACCGAGAAGTGCGTGGCGTCGAGCAGGCCGTGCACGTGGCGGTCCAGCGCGCGGAACACCGCCGCCGCGTCCAGGTGGGCGGTGATCTCCTGGCCGATGGCGCTCAGGTGCTCCAGCGTGGCGCTGGTCTGTTGCAGCACCTCGGCGCGCTGCGCCTCGGCGGCGGCCAGCTGGCGGTGATGCTCGCCCTCGGTCTGCGCGCGCTCGGTCTGGTACTGCACCTGCATCGCGATGGCGCGGTTGGTGGCTTGCTGGCTGTGCGTCTGGTCGCGCGCGGCGCTGGCCTGCAGCGCGATCGCGTAGGCGCGCGCGTGGTCGCCGATGGCCGCGTACTCGCGCGCGGTGGCGTCGAGCAGCGCGCCGGGCACGGTGTAGCCCTCGATGGTGGCGGCGATTTCCAGCGCCAGCTGAAGATAATGCAGCACCGGATTGGCCGCCTTCATGTCGGCCGGCGGCGGCAGCTGGTGGCGCGCGTGGATGTCGGCCAGTACGTTGAGCGCGGCGATCTGGCTGGAGGCGTCGGCGTGTTCGTGCGCCAGCGCCAGCGCGGCCTGCGCGGCGGCCAGCGCTTCCTCGGGCCGCGCCAGGTGCGACAGCGCGTGCGCCTGGCCGCGCCGCGCGCTGCTGCGGAAGTCGGTCTGGCCCAGCGCGTCGCCGCGCGAGGCCAGGCGGGTGAAGCTGTCCAGCGCGGCAGCGTGGTTGCCCAGGTCCAGCGCCAGGTCGCCCTGGTATTCCAGCGCCACCGCGTAGGCGCGCGAGCCGGACAAGGGCGCCAGCGTGTTGAGCGCCTCGCGCAGCAGCGTCTGGGCCGCTTCGCGCTGGCCCAGCTGGCGCAGGGTTTCCGCCGTCTGCATCAAACACATGCCGATGCTCAGCGGCCAGCCGGTCGGGCGCGCCAGGTCCAGGCCGCGCTGCATCCAGTCCAGTGCCGCCTCGTGCGCGTTCAGGCTGGTGAAGCCATTGCCGATGTTGGTGGCGACGATGATGGCGCGCCGTATCTGCCCGGTCGCCAGCGCGGTTTCGTAGCTGAGCATGAGGTGGCCGATGGCGCGGCCGTAGTCGCTGCGCTGGAAGGCGCAGGTGCCGAAGAAGTCGCTGATCCAGCCGGCCGCGACCGGCTCCACGCCGCCCAGGTCGGTGCCGAAGCGGCCGCTCCAGCGCTCCTGCGCGGCCTTCCAGTCGCGGAAGGTGTCGCAGATGCCGGTGGCGGCGTCGATGACGTCGATGCGCACCGGATCGCCGCCGGCGCGGGCGGCCAGCGCGGCCTGCTCCAGCCAGCGGTCGCCGGCGCTGCTGTTGCCGCGGTCGTTGGCGACCCAGGCCAGCACCCAGCAGGCGTCCGCGCGCACGTGGTTGGCCTTGGCCGGCAGCGCGGCGGCCTGCTCCAGCTGCCGCAGCGCTTGCTCGGCCTGGTGCTGGGCGGAGTCCAGCCGCCCGTTCAACCATTCGGCTTCGGCGCCGACCAGCAGCAGGCGGGCGCGCCGCACGGCGGCCTCGGCCTCGGGCAGCGCGGCCAGCAGCGGCGCGAGCTCGGCGGCCAGGATTTGCGCACGCGACGGGTCGCGCTGGCGCAGGTGCCAGGCCAGCGCCGACAACAGGGGCAGACGCGACGAACCTTGCGCTTCAGACAACTCCGCCTGCCAGCGCGCCAGCTCCACATCGTGCGCAAACATATTCACCAAATAACTTCCCTTTACTGTGTGCTACCCGCTCCCGGTCGGAGCGGCAGGCGCCATTGCCTTAGCGCATGTATGCGCTGTTACAGCATTATTCCACAGTTTACGGACTGCCCCGCCAGCCCTTTTTAAGTCCCTGAAATCAAAGCGATTTTAGTTCCCAAGAGAAATTATTTTAACACGGAGAAATGTTTCGCCGCCGATTAGCTACTGCTTGTTGGTCGCGTGCTTGCCGCCGGCCATGGCTTGCACTGTTTGCAAGTGCTGGTCCACGGTCGGTTGCAGCTTGGCGGCCAGCGCCTTGACGTCGGCGTCGGTGGCGTGCTTCTGCGCGCTGGCGACCAGCTTGTGGGCCTCGCTGTGCGCCTGCACGCCGGCGTTTTTCAGGTAGGCCTGGTCGAAGGCTTCGCCGCTCAGGCTGTTGAGGTGTTCGCTCATGCGCTTTTGCTTGGCGTCCGGTTCGGTCGGCAGCGTGACGTTCTTGCTGCGCGCCACATCCTGCACGGCTTGCAAGCCCTTGGTGTGGTCATCCACCATCTGCTGGGCGAAAGTCTTGACCTCCTGCTTGCTGGCCTTTTGCAGGGCGATCTTGCCGGCCTCCACCTCGGCCATGTTGGCCTGCGCCAGCTGGGTGAGGATGTGCTGGTCGCCCTTGTTCAGCGTTTGGGCGTAGGATGACGACATGGCCGCCACGGCCAGGCCGGCGACAATGATGAGTTGCTTTTTCATTGGTATCTCCCGTTTTATTGATCGGAAAATTTATTTTACGGTCGAGGGAATAATCCGGTCGTACCTTACGTATACGCAATAACAGCGCCGTTTCGCGTCGCCGTTCAACCCAACCGTAAAGGACCCACGCCATGAAGATCGCCCCCCGCCTGTCCCTCCTGCTCGCCGCCGCGCTGCTGGCCGGCGCCGCCCACGCCGACTCCGTCATGAAAAAAGACGGCATCCTGGTCAACGCGGCCGGCATGACCGTGTACACCTTCGACAAGGACGCGGCCGGCAGCGGCACCAGCGCCTGCAACGGCCCGTGCAGCGAGAACTGGCCGGCCGTGGTGCCGGCGGCCAGCGTGGCCGCGCCGTATTCCGCGATCACCCGCGAGGACGGCGCCAAGCAGCTGGCCTACAAGGGCAAGCCGCTGTACCTGTTCAAGAAGGACCTCAAGCCGGGCGACCGCAACGGCGATAACTTCAAGGACATCTGGCACGTGGTCAAGGACTAAGCGCCGTCCATGCAAGACGAACGCGACCGCCTGATCGCCTGCATCCCGCGCCTGCGCCGCTACGCGCGGGCGCTGCTGGGCGGCCGCGCCGAGGCCGACGACCTGGTACAGGACACCGTCGAACGCGGCTGGGACCGGCTGGCCAGCTGGCGGCGCGGCAGCGACATGCGCGCCTGGCTGTTCGGCATCATGCACAATCTGCACGCGGACCAGCAGCGCCGGCCGTCGCTGGCCACCGAGCCGCTCGACGACGCGCTGATGCCAGGCGCGGCCATGGCCGACACCACCGCCCACGGCCTGGCCCTGCGCGACATGGACCAGGCGCTGCGGCAGCTGCCGCCGGAACAGCGCGAGGTGCTGCTGATGGTGGCGCTGGAAGAGATGCGCTACGACGAGGTGGCGGCCGCCCTCGATATTCCGCTCGGCACGGTGATGTCGCGCCTGTCCCGCGGCAGGGAGAGGCTGCGCCTGATCCTGCAGGGCCAGCCCCTGCCCTCCACGCTGAAAGTCGTCAAATGAACTCGCCTGTTACCGAAGCCGAACTGCAAGCCTGGGTCGACGGCCGCCTGCCGCCCGAACGGCGCGGCGCCGTCGACGCCCACTTGTTGCTGCATCCGGCCGACGCGGCGCGGCTGCAAGCCTACCGCGACCACGATGCCGCCTTGCGCGCGCTTTACCAGCCGGTGCTGGAGCAGCCGCTGCCGCCGGCCCTGACCGCCCGCGTGACGCCGCCCGCGCCCCGCCACGGCTGGCGCGACTGGCTGGCCCCGCGCGCCGGCGTCGGCGTCAGCTCGAACTCCGGCCCCGGCCCGGCCTGGCCGCCGGCCCTGCGCCTGGCCGCCATGCTGGCGCTGACCGTGGCCGCCGGTGCCGCCGGCTGGCTGCTGCGCGGCGCCGCCGGCGACGATGGCGCCCTGGGCGGCGACGCCAGCCTGGCCGCGCTGCCGCGCCGCGCCGCGCTGGCGCACGTGGTCTACACGCCGGAAATCCGGCACCCGGTCGAAGTGGGCGCCGACCAGCAGGCGCACCTGGTGGCCTGGCTGTCGAAACGGCTGGGAGCGCAACTGAAGCCGCCGCAACTGGCGTCGCTGGGCTATGCATTGGAGGGAGGCAGGCTGCTGCCCGGCCAGAGCGGGCCGGTGGCGCAGTTCATGTACCGCGACGGCGCCGGCGCGCGCCTGACGCTGTACGTGTCGACCGAACAAACCCACAACCAGGAAACCGGCTTCCGCTTCGCGCAGGAGGGACAGGTGGGGGTGTTTTACTGGATCGACGGGCGGTTCGGCTACGCCCTGTCCGGCAACCTGGACAAGGCGGCGCTGGCCACCTTGGCCAGCGCCGTCTACGCCCAGCTGGAACCGGCGATGTGAACGCCTACGAAGCGTGCTTGCTGATCTCGATCAGGCGCGTGCGCATGACGTCGGTGGCGGCGGGGCCGGGCGCGAACATATAGTCCTCGTCGTTGATGGCCAGGCCGCTGTTGGCGTCGACCAGCACCTGGTCGGCCGGCTTGCCGGTCTCGCGGCTGACCACCAGCAGGCTGGCACCCTCTGGCGCCAGGTGGTCGTTGCCCCAGGCGATGAAGGCCAGCAGGACCGGTTTGAAGGCGCGGCCGGACTTGGTCAGCACGTACTCATAGCGCGGCGGACGGGCGCTGTACTGGCGGCGCTCCATCAACCCGCCCTCGACCAGGCCGGCCAGGCGGCGGGTCAACATATTGGGGGCGATCTTCAGGCTCTTTTCAAATTCGTCAAAGCGCGACAGGCCGTAGAACGCGTCGCGCAGGATCAGGATACTCCACCACTCCCCCACTTTTCCCAGGCTGCGGGCGATGGGGCAAGGCATACGGCCAAAATCGGTATGTTTCATTTTTTTTGACTCCTCGGTTCCAGGGTTAGCACTTCAGGGCGGATAAAACCGCCTTCGCGTCACGGCTGAATTCATTATTATCTATCCAAGAAACATGCGCTTTTGCTACAAGAGACTACAGTTTTGATTGCGTAGAAATCTATTAAAAAAAATCGGTGGATAGGAGAAATATGCAACAGCCATGCAAGCCGGGCGCACCAATCCAGTACCAATGGGGGTGTTCCGCCAGCGGCCAAATCTATCAAAAATTTTCAAAAGATAGGCATAATAGTCACAGGCGTGATAAAACGTTATCAACCCGGTATCGAAGGTGGGAGCCCATGACTGCCAGCGACACACAACAGAGCATCTTGATCGTGGACGACTCCGCGTTCGAACAGCGCATGCTGGTCGATCTGCTGAGCGAGCTGCCATACAAGGTGTCGGTGGCGGTCAACGGCCTGCAAGGCTATCAGCTGGCGCTGGCCCAGCATCCCGACCTGATCCTGCTCGACGTGCGCATGCCCAATATGGACGGCTACACCGCCTGCCGCCTGCTCAAGGCCAATCCCGTCACCGAGGATATCCCCATCATCTTCCTCAGCGGCGCCGACGCCGACGAGGAACGCATCATGGGCTTGTCGATCGGCGGCGTGGATTTCGTCACCAAGCCGTTTTCGCCGGGCGAGCTGGCCGCGCGCATCCAGGTCCACCTGAAACTGGCCCGCCGCGCCAACCGGCAGCGCGCGGCGCCGGCCGCGGCACCGGCGCCCGAGCAGGGCCGCCCGGCCGAGGCCGATCCCGACGCGGTGCTGGTCAACGCCGCCAAGCGCCTGATCGCCGACAACCTGGCCTCGCTGCCCGGCCTGGCCGACATCGCCCGCAGCGTCGGCACCTACCGCGAGAAGCTGTCGCAGGTGTTCCGCGAGCACACCGGCATGACCGTGTTTGCCTACATCCGCGAGGCGCGCATCCGGCGCGGCGAGGAGTTGCTGCGCGACACCGACATCGACGTGCAGGACATCGCCCTGATGATCGGCTTTAACAACGCCGGCAATTTCGCCACCGCCTTCCGCGAGCGCCTGGGCACGACGCCGAGCGCCTTCCGCCAGGCCATCCAGCATAAAAAAACGCCGCACGGCTGATGCCGGCGGCGTTCCCTGGCGCAGCGGCGCGCGTCAGCGCAGGCGGAACACCGCCACCACGCTGGCCAGCTTGGCGGCCTGGTCCTGCAGCGAACCTGCCGCGGCCGCCGCCTCCTCGACCAGCGCGGCATTCTGCTGGGTCACCTCGTCCATCTGCGTGATGGCCTTGTTGACCTCCTCGATGCCGGTGCTCTGCTCGCTGCTGGCGGCCGAGATCTCGGCCACCACATCGCTCACCCGGCGCACGCTGGCCACCACCTGCTCCATCGTGCTGCCGGCCTGCTGCACCAGCGCCGTGCCGTTGTCCACCTGCTGCACCGAATCGTCGATCAGGCCCTTGATCTCCTTGGCCGCCGCCGCCGAGCGCTGGGCCAGGTTGCGTACCTCGGAAGCCACCACCGCGAAGCCCCGGCCCTGCTCGCCCGCGCGCGCCGCCTCGACCGCCGCGTTCAGCGCCAGGATGTTGGTCTGGAAGGCGATGCCGTCGATGACCGAAATGATGTCGACGATCTTGCGCGACGAGGCGCTGATCGATTCCATGGTGGCGATCACCTCGCCCACCACCTTGCCGCCGTCGGCCGCCGTGCCGGACGCCGACTGCGCCAGCTGGTTGGCCTGGCGCGCGTTGTCGGCGTTCTGCTTGACGGTCGAGGTCAATTCCTCCATCGCCGACGCGGTCTCCTCCAGCGAGCTGGCCTGGCCCTCGGTGCGGGCCGACAGGTCCAGGTTGCCGCTGGCGATTTCCGCCGACGCCGTGGCGATGGTGTCGGTGCCGCCGCGCACCTCGCCCACCACCCGCAGCAGGCTGTCGTTCATGGCCTTGAGCGAATGCATCAGCTGGCCCGTCTCGTCCTTGCCGTGGCTGACGATGTGGCCGGTCAGGTCGCCGTCGGCCACGCGCTGGGCGATGCCCACCGCCTCCTCCAGCGGCGCGGCGACGATGCGCGCCACCATGGTCGCCAGCACCGCGCTGACCACGATCAGCAGCGCCAGCGTGCCGAGCACCATCCTGCGCGACATCGAGTAGGTATCGGAGGCCGACTTGTCGGCGGCGGCGCTGCCGTCGTCGTTGATCTTGACCAGCGCGTCGAGCTGCTCGTTGACCTGCCGGTACCCCTTGTTGGAGCCGCCGCGGAACAGCACGCGCGCCTCGTCCTTCTTGCCCTCGCGCGACAGCGCGGTCAGCTTGCCGCTGGTGGCCAGGTAATCGTCCAGCGATTTCCGCAGCTCGGCGTAGAGGCGCTTTTCCTCGGGCTCGGATACCAGCGCCGCGTACGACGCTTGTTGTTTGCGCAAGGTTTCCAGTCGGGTCGCCATCGACTTGTCGGTGGCGGTCATTTCGGTGTCCTCGGCCAGCAGGATGTGGGTGGCTTCGGAGATGCGGTAGCGCGACAGCGAAGTTTGTATCTGCCCCAGGTAGCGCACCGCCGGCATCCAGTTGGTGGCGATGTCGGTCGAGGCCTGGTTCACCCTGGCGAGTTGGCTGAGCGTGAACAGGCCCAGCGCGCAGGTCAGCGCGATCACCACGCCAAACGAAACGATCAGCTTCTTGCCGATTCTTAAATCATAAAACCATTGCATGGTATCTCCTCAGGCCATTCCGTATGGAAATATCATCATAAGTCGGCAAACGGTGAATGTCACCCCTTCATTGCGTGCAATGTGGCTTGGGCGTCGTCCTGGCGCATCTGGCGCCGCCAGAAGAACCACGACACCAGAGCGTTGATCCAGTAGGCCGCGTACAGCAGGGCGGTCAGGTGCAGGCCGCGGCTGGCGTACAGCGGCACCGAGATGGTGTTGACCAGCAGCCAGAACGGCCAGGTCTCGACGCGCCGCCCCATCAGCAGCAGCTGGGCCACGATGCTGAACATCAGCACCGCCGAATCGATGAACGGCGCGTAGGCGTTGGTGTAGGCCTGCAGCATCAGGCCGTAGCCCAGCGTGGCCGCGATGCCGACGCCGACCATCCAGCCCAGCGCGCCCAGCCTGGCGCGGCTGATCGGCAGCGCGCCGCCGGCGTCGCCGCGCAGCCAGCGCAGCCAGCCGATGAAGCAGGTGACGATGAAGAACAGCTGCAGCGCCACGTCGGCGTACAGCTTGACGCTGTAGAACAGCGCGGCGAACATCGCGCAGCCCACCACGCCCAGCCACCACGAATGCACGTTGTTGCGCCCGGCCAGGACGATGGAGGCCGTCATGACGACGTTGGCGGCGATTTCGAGGGGGGAGATCAACGGAAGGTTCCAGTCCGGCGCGTGGTTGTTAGTTGCTAGGCAAGGCGCCCATTTTCATCCAGCCACGCGGTGAACGCAATAGCCATTCCGCCTCGCAGATCGAGGCAGGACGATCGGCGGCCTTGACATTCCCGCCGCATCTGGCAAATTGTAGCCATGGAACTAGGGAGGGTTACGCCATGCAAGCGCGTTGCGTTGGTCCCGTCATGGCGTTCATGGTCGCGTCCGCACTGCCGGCGCAGGCCGCACCATGTCAGATGAAAATGGCGCTGGAACAATGGCCGCCCTACGTCTACACCCGCCCCGACGGCCCGCCGGCCGGACTGGACCTGGAGCTGGCGCAGGCGATCTTCAAGGAAGCCGGCTGCGCGCTGCAGCTGCTGCCGGCGCTGCCGACCGCGCGCCGCCAGCGCCAGTTCGAACAGGGCGGACTGGACCTGCTGCTGGCCGCGTCCGACACCGCCGAGCGGCGCAAGTATGCGCGCTTCAGCCTGGCCTATCGCTTTGAATCGGTCAGCGTCTTCACCCGCAGCGCCAACCTGGCGCGCTACCGCGAGGTGCGTAGCGTCGAGGCGCTGGCGGGAAAAAACCTGTCGCTGCTGGCGCCCAAGCTGGGCTGGTACGGCGCGGCGTATGCGCACGTGCGGCCGCGGTTGCTGGAATCGGGCCACCTGAGCACCTTCCTCAGCTTCGAGCAAGGCTTGCGCATGCTGGACGCCGGACGGGCCGAGCTGATCCTCGGCGACACCGCGGCCCTGCGCCACGAGGCGCGGGAACAAGGCATCGCCATCGCGCCGCTGCCGTTCATCGTGCTGCGGGCGCCGGTGCATCTGATGCTCAACAAGCACAGCACGACCCAGGCCGAACTCGACCTGCTCAACGCCGCCATCCTGCGGCTGGAGAAGCAAGGCGTGCTGGCGGAAATCCGCGGCCGTTACGGCGTCTCGTAGGCGCCAACCGTTATTCGCGCTTCGGTTCCTGCTTGGGATCGTGGTGCGCGGCCTCGCGATGCGGCGGCGCCTCGGCTGGCGGATGCTGCGCCGGTTGCGGGTGGGCCTGTGCTTGCGGATGTGGCGCCGGTTGCGGACGTGCCTGTGCTTGCGGATGCGGCGCCGGTTGCGGACGTGCCTGTGCTTGCGGATGCGGCGCCGGTTGCGGACGTGCCTCCGCCTGCGGATGCGGCGCCGGTTGCGGCCGGGCTTCCGCCCGCGGATGCGGCGCCGGTTGCGGGCGGCCTTCCGCCTGCTGGTGCGGCGCGGGCTGCGGACGAGCGTCGGCTTGTGGATGCGGCGCCGGTTGCGGATGGACTTCCGCTTGCATATGCGGCGCCGGTTGCGGGCGGGCATCCGTCTGCGGGTGCGGCGCCGGTTGCGGATGCGCTTGCGCCAAAGGCTGCGGCGGCGGCGAAGCATGCGGTTCCGCTACAGGATGCTGTCCCGGCGGCAGCCGCGATTCGGTCTGCGCATGTTGCACGACGGGCGGATGCGACTCGGGGCGCGGGGCAGGCTGCGCCGGTGTCGCCGGCTGCGGCAAGGGCGTCGACCCAGGCGCGGATGCCGCCGGACCATGCCCTCCACCCTTTTGCGCCAGTTGCTGCGCAGCGGCCGGCGCCGGCACCGGCACCGTCGGCCGCGCCGCCCGCACCATGTGGACATTGGCGGCCGCCCGCGCAACGCCCTGCGCCGGCCTCGGCGCCATCGGCCGCGCCGCCACAGCGGCCGGCGTGGTCTTCGCCACCACCGGCCGCGCCAGGATGGCCGGCGCCGGACGTGGACCACCCTGCCCGCCGGCCAACGCCGCCGGACGCTGCGGCTTCACCTGCGGCGCGGCGGCCAGCGGCGCTGACGCCAAAGCCTGCGGCGCCACGCGCACCACGTTCTGCCGCACCGGCTGCGCCTGCGCGAACGCCCTGGCCGGCACCGCCGTCACGGCCTGCCGGTTCACATAGCGCACGTTGGTGATGTTGACGTTGTTATAGACGTTGGTGATCTGCGTCTTGTTGATGACCGTGTTGCTGGTGTTGATGTTGGTGACATACACCGGACTGGCCCGGTACGACGGCCGGTACACCTCGCGCGGCCCCAGCGGGAACCAGGCCACGCCGGGATCGCGCTGCCCCACCATCAGCGTCGCCGCGCCCAGGAACACCACCAGCGCCGGCGCATACACCGGCCGCTGCACCACCGGCCCCGGCACCCAGCCCCAGCCGGCCGGCGTCTGCGCCCAGCGGCCGTAGTGCGACACCGCGAAGCCCCACGGCGCATCGTCGACCCAGGTCCAGCCCCACGGATCGACCCAGGCCCAGTGGCCGTCGCGATACGGCGCCCAGTCGCGCGCCACGTGCGCCGGCATCCACACATTGCCGTAGCCCGGCACGTCGCGCCAGTCGCCGTTGTCGTCCAGGTCCTCGTAGCCGACCACGTCGCTCGACACATAACGCGCCGCCACCGGATGCTCCAGCCGGCGGTCGCGCTGCGCCGCCCAGCGGTCGAAATCGTCGGCCGGCGGCAGCTGGTTCACGCTGAAATCCTGCAGGCCGGTGCCGGTGAAGCGATACGCCTGGCCGGGATCGACCAGGTAGGACGTGTTGTCGCCATACGCCTCGCCCTGGCCGTCGACCACCGCGACCTCGGTGGCGTTGCCGGAGGCGTCCACCTGCAGCCGGTAATGGCCAGGCTTGCGGATGCTGAACGCCAGGTTCGGCGTGTCGACCTCCAGCACCTCGTCGGGACGCAGCTGGCGCACGCGCAGGTTCAGCCGGCCTTGCGACAGCTGCAGCTGGGTCTTGGTGTCGTCGGCGTTGAGCAGCGTGACCAGCGTCTCGCCGCCCATGCGCACGGCGGCGGGGCCGGCCTGCACCTCGTCGCGCGCGCCGGCCGCGGTCCACAGGCGGTCGCCCGCGACCAGCGGCCGGTTGATGCCGGCCGTCTGCCAGTCATCGGCGCCGGCGGCGGAATAACTCACGGGACCGGCGACATATGCCAGGCGCGCCACGCGCGCCGGCGGATCGGCCAGCGCGGCGCCGCTGCAGCACATGGCGGCGCCGGACAGCGCCAGCAGGAATCGGATATGCATGATGGAGCTCGGAAAAAATCTGCGATGAGCCCAACATAGCCGAACGGTGCGCCGGCTACTGTTCGCTGCCGCACGTCCGCGCGCAAGAAGCCGCCCCGGTCGCGGCGGCGCGGGGCGGTGCGATCTCAACGGCGTGCGTTCAGGAACGGCGCTGCTTGCGGCGCGCGGTCCAGCCCAGCAAGCCCAGGCCGGCGCCCAGCATGGCGTAGGTTACCGGCTCCGGCACAGGGATGACGGTGCCGATGGCCTGGAATTCCGAGACCGCGAAGTGGTTGTCGCCGCGGCCGGCGGCACCGCTGATCATGAAGGCGGTGGCCGCGACCGGCGTGTCCAGCGTCGTGCTGCCGTTGTCCATGCCCCATGAGAGGTGCGGCGCCATCACCGCCAGGTCGTGCCAGGCGTTGGCCTGGTCGCGGTACTGGATGCGGTAGAGGTTGTCGTTGTCGCCCTGGATGTTCAGCTGGTTCACCATCGCCGCCTGGCTGAGGGTGATGGTCACCGAGTCGGCGCCGGCGTCGCCAGTCCAGAACACCGTCCCCAGGTTCCACTGCGTCTGGATCGGCAGGTAGACGCCGTCCGTGACCGACGACGGCAAGGCCGGCAAGCCAAAGCCCCATTCACCACTATTCCAGAATCCACCGCCGGTCAGCGTGACGCCGCCGCCCATGGCGACGTTGGTATCGGCCAGGGCGGAACCAGCGCAGGCCAGGCACGCCAGCGCAATCGCGAGCTTCTTCATATCGTCTCCTTACGCAATATAAAATTGATAAGACAGAAAACCAGAATAGCATGGGATGGCCAACATTCAAGCCACCCTGTCTCGCGTGCGCGACGCCGCGCTCAGGACGACATGGCCGCGCGCTGCGTGAACAGGCGCACGCCGAACACCGGCCCGGCGGTGTGGCCCGGCTCGGGATCGAAGCGCACCACCACGCTGGCCTTGCCGCTGGTGATGCGCTCCGGCACTGGATATTCCTGATCGACAAACACGCCCGGCTGGCCGCCATCGAGCTTGACGCGCGCGATCCGCTCACCGTCGATGCTGATGTGGAAATCGCGGTTGCGCTCCTCGCCCCAGTAGCTCGCCTGCAGCAGCAGCGGGCCGTCGGCGCACTTCATGCGGAAGCTGAAGTAGCCGCCGGTGCGCGCATCGCGTCCGTTGCGGCCACGGTAGGCGACCGGATAGGAGATCGCCGATTGCAGGTCGTGATCGCGCTCCGGCTGCATCTCGCCCAAGTGCATCACATCCACCGAGCGCTCGGCCAGGTCCTTGAGGCGCGCCTCCTCCTTGCGGAAGGCGACCTCCGACGCCGCCCACTCGGCCTCGGTGTAGACGTTGAAGTACACCGCCGCGCGCCGCTCGTACTGCGAAAAGAACGGCGTGAACTTCATGTCGCCGGGACGGCCCGTGCCCACGCTGCGGTACACGGCCCGGCCCTTGTCAGCCTCCGCGAACGCGGCCAGCACGTTGGCGCCCACCAGCGCCGGCGCCAGTCCGGTGAACGGCTTGTCGGCCGCGCCCAGGTCCGCCGCCAGCACCATCGGGCCGCGCAGCAGCGCCACCACATGATCGTTGCCGGCGGCCGCTTCCATCCGCAGGTCCAATGGCAGCGACAAGCGCACGCTGTCGCCCGCGCGCCAGCGCCGGCGTATCAGCAAGTAGCCCTTATGCTTGCTGGCGGTCTGCGGTTTGCCGTTGACCAGCACCGTGTGCCCGCCGGCCCACGACGGCACGCGCAGCGCCAGCGTGAACTGGCGCGGCCCCGCCAGCCGGCGCACCTTGAGGTCGATGTCGCCCTCGAACGGATAGCGCGTGTTGAGCTCCAGCCGCGCGGCTTTCCACTCCACCGTCGATGGAATGTAGAGATTGACGAACAGCGTGTCGCCGTTCTCCCAGTAGATCGAATCGCCATGCTTGGCATGGCTCTCCATCCCGGACAGCACGCAGCACCAGAAGTCGTTGTCCTCGCTGGAGTACTCGCGCGCCATGCCGGACATCAGCGGCGTCATATACGTGAACATGCCGGTGCGCGGATTCTGGTGCGCGAGGATGTGGTTCAGGTGCGTGCGCTCGTAGTAGTCGAAGTAGGCGGCGTCCGGCGCCCAGCTGTAGAGATGGCGCGTCAACTTCAGCATGTTGTAGCTGGCGCAGGCCTCGCAGGTCTGGTCGGTGATGTGGGCGGCGATGCCGTCGGGCGCGAAGAAGTATTCGCGGTCGCCGTTGCCGCCGATGACGTAGCTGTGGTGCTGCGTGACGCGCTTCCAGAAGAAGTCCACGGCGTCGGCGTCGCTGCGGCGGCTGGTCAGCTCGTGGAGGCGCGCGAGGCCGATCAGCTTGGGGATCTGCGTGTTGGAATGCAGGTTGGCCAGTTCGTCGCGGCCCTGCGTCAGCGGCGCCAGCACCTTGGTGTGGTACAGCCGCCGCGCCAGCGCCAGCCAGCGCTGGTCGTTGGTGCGCGCATAGAGCTCCGCGAAGCTCTCGTTGATGCCGCCATGTTCGCAGGCCAGCACCTGCTGCACCTGGTCGTCGCTGAGCGCGGCGAACACCTGGTCGATATAGCCCGCCAGGCCAAGCGCCACTTGCAGCGCCTGGGCGTTGCCGGCGTGGGTCTGCGCGTCGAACAGGCCGGCGAAGACCTTGTGCCAGTTATACAGCGGCACCCAGCAGCCATTCAGGTCGAAGCCAGCGGACCTGATCTCGCCGCGCACGATCTCGGGGAAGATCTCCTTGCCGTCGACCACCGTGCCGTCCGCGCGCTTGCGCATGAAGCCCGCCACGTAGCCGTCGCCGTGCGCCTGCTGCACGCGCGCCAGTTCGGCCACGATGTAGTCGATGCGCGGCTTCAGCGCCGCGTTGCCGGTCTGCGCAAGCATCAGCGACAGCGCGGACAGATAGTGGCCCAGTCCCTCGCCCGCGATGGTGTCGGACTCCCAGCCGCCGTAGATGGCGCCCTTGGTCGGCAGGCCGGCGAAGCGGTGGTAGTTGTGCAGGAAGCGGTCGGCGCTCAGGCGCAGCAGGTAGGCCTGGTTGGCTTGCAGCGCGTCGGCGTAGATCGAGGGAAGCAGCCGGACCGACGACAGCGGCAGCGCACGGGCGGTGGATGGAACGCCGGTGGCCACCGCACTCCCGGCGGCGGCCAGCGCGTTGGCCGTGGCGGTCCAGCCCGGGATCAATCCCAGACCGGCGGCGCCCCGCAATAGCTGTCGACGATGCATGCATACCTCCGAGGTAAACGATTTACCCCATTAATGTACGTGCCTGGCCGGCGGCGGTCTTGTGCAGGCTCCGCTAAAAGGATGACGAAATCTGCACAATGCGGCGCTACCAGCCCATTTTCTGGCGGATGAAGGCGGTCAGCTGCGCGGCGTTGGCCTGGTGCTGCTTGGCGCGCGGATGGCCGCCGAAGCCGGTCCACGGGAACACGATGGTGTCGATCCGCTGATCGCCGCTTTGCCGCATCTGGTCCACCGCCGCGCGCACGTAGCCCGGCCACTTGGAGCCCTCCTGCACCGCGTCCATGCTGCCCAGCGCGCACACGATGTACGCCTGCGGATACAGCGCGCGGATCTTCTGCACGAAAGTGCGGTAGGCCTGCACGCGCTGCGCATCGTCCGGCGCCGGCGACAAGCGCTTCTCGCGGTCGATCAGCCAGCGGTCGTTCTGGAACAGGTTGATGACCACCACGTCCGGCGTCCAGGAATGGAAATCCCAGCGGGTGTCGTTGTTGCCGACGGCGCTCAGCTGGTCATAGAAATCCGGCATGGTGAACGGGAACCAGCTGATCATCACGCCGATGCCGCTCTGCGAGATGATGTGCGCCTCCGCGTCCAGCGCCCGCGCCGTGACCGACGAATAGGAGAGGAAGTTGTTCTTGTCCTTCAGCAGATGATCCGGCCCGTCGTCCGGCGACTCGTCGCCCATGCCGGTGGTGATCGAATCGCCAAAGAACTCGATGCGGCGCTGCTTGGCCGGCGGTGGCGGCAGCAGCTTGCCGCCGTCCGCCAACTCCAGGCCCTGGAAGAACGTACCGCCCTCCTCGCCCTCGGTGCGCTTGGTGATCAGGAAGCGGTGCGGGCCCGGCCCCAGGCCGCTGGCCACAGCATAGGTCTTGCCGCCCTGCGCGGCCTCGATCACCGCCGCCGGCTTGGCCAGGTCGCCGTCGATGAACACGTTGAAGAAGTTCTTGCCCAACTGGTCGTCCAGCTTGACCGAGAGGCTGGCGCCGGTGAAATTCCCTTCGATGCTGGTGCCGGGCCACGACAACATGGGCCGCGCGCGGTCGGCGAAATCGATGCGCCCCGTGTAGCGCAATTGCGCATCATCCGGCGGCACCGCCACGCCCGCGAACACCTGCCCGGCCAACAACAACGCCGCCAATCCTGCTGTGAACCTCATCAAATCGTCTCCTGTCCGATGCTCGTCAAATCGAGCTGTACCGGCATGGTAAACGATTAACCGTTCATGCGCTGACTAGCCGCTGGCGCAGCAATTATTCGCTTCGCCTCGTCGACAGCGCCACGATCGCGACTCCCGCAGCGAGCACCAGCGCGTCTTCGATCAGTCCGCTGCGGGTTTGGCCGATGCGCGCCATGGCCCGCTTGCGGCCCGTCAGCGTCAGGTAGGCAAGCGGCACGGCGGTGGCGATGGCGACCGCCGCCCCGGCAGGCTCCCGGCCCCGTGGCGCCAACGCCGCACCGGCAATGCCGGCGCTCATCACGCGCGCCGCCAATCCCAGGAAAACCGTGCGGTCCGGGGCGGTCTTCATCTTGTCGCCGAACAGTTCACCGGCCCCCATCGCCAGCGCGCCGGCCTTGAACAGCGGGCGGTCCAATAAAACCAGTTGCCCGGGCGTGCGGCGGTCAGCGAGGCGGGCGGCCGCGATGGTGGCCATTGGCGTCATTGAGCGCGCGCTTGCGACGGCGCCTATCAGGGCAGAGGAAAGCAGGTTGCGAATATTCATCTTCAGGAACTCCCATGAAATATGGCAGGGTTGCATACCTAGCTTACCTGTTCATGGAGCCCAGCCCGTCAGAAGAACACTCATCTGCTTGTAGGAACAGAGGTGCCAGTTCACGCGACCCTGGTGCAATCCGGGCATGTACAGGGCGGGGTCTATTTTTTCGGCTTTTACTAAAACCCGCTAACCACTACTACCCAATGCTAACCATCGATATTTCGTGCGACTCCGCGCTATTTTCGGAACTAAAAACTACTAAACACTACCACTTGCATGTGACTTCAAGATCACCGCCACGCGCCTTGGGATATGTGACAGTACATTCTGTAACGCTGGCATCCAGCTGCTTCGACAAGATCGCATCATTTTGTCCATGGTCACCGTAATAGCACGCAAACCATTTCTCGCCCGATTCCTTACCGCCAAGCTCAGTCCATTTAACGGTATCCTTGCCGGCGACCTTGCCCGACCAGTTCGGCTTCGCCATGGCAATGGACGAAGGCGGCCCCCACATCAAGCCCGCGCCATTCAGTGGTAAGCCTGGTTCGTATTCGTATAAATAGAAAGGTGTCCAACCTGTGGGGGCGCGAGTGATCTGGATTGTGTCCCGTTTTATCTCTTTGGGACATTCAATCTTATGCTCGGCGGCCAGCCCACCTGAGCACCAGACTGCGATCACGGCGACAAGGGCGCGCATGCGTTTCCTACTCGATCACCGAAAACGCATCCGCATTGTCGCTGGCTTCGGGCCACGAGCCATCGGCATTTTGTTTCTTGTGCTTGGCATAAATCAACCGTGAGGAAATGTAGGGTTTGTCGCCGCGCCCAGGCTTTGGTATCCACTGGTCGATGACATAGAAACCTTGACCAGGAGCGGCGTGTCGCAAAAAGAACGCCGCGTGATTTCCACTGTTGTTGCTTGGGTAGCGGCCTTTTACAAATGTGGCGATTGCCGTTCCTGGTGCGATGTCCTTCGCATCCAGAACGGCAATACCTTGTTTCCACAGCTGGGTGTTCGGCGCATGCGCATAATGCTGGAGGAGCGCCACGCAATCGCCATTACCAACCTTGGGTTTCCTTTGTAGGGCGCCCGCCATCGCATAAACGTATCTCATTTTCAGCACCTCTCAGCGTCAACTTGATCGTGCTAGTGTCGCGCTGTGGCTGCTTTACGTTTTTGAGATGGCACAAGACGTAGACTCTATACGTTAGCCCAGTCATTCCCCGCGGCGCTCAACTGCTCGCCAATACATTCGTCTTCTTGAGTATCCGGCATACCTCTGATAGGACCGTCTCAAGCTCCTGTTGGAACGCTACCTCCTTCATTTCGGGCGCGACCTCGCGATCACGAATAATTTGATGAAGCATCCGATCAGCTACTTTCCGCGCCTGCTTCTCCAAACGATCGGCAGAAGCTTTGAATATGCAGTCAAACTCTGCATGCTCAATTTTCCGCAATACGTCTAAGCGCTCCGCTGCTACGAAGTCACCATCACGATGATCCGAAGCCGCGCCAGATGCACCCATCCCTTTCCACAAAAATTCCATAGGCTGCCCAGAAAACACTGAGGACCATGCATCATGCGGTGCAATCGGCGGCGAAGTAACTCTAAGCTTTTCAAAGAAAAATTCCCTGCTATTCGACGCATTAAAGAGGTCAACCACGTCCTCGGTAATGGTAAGGAACCATTTGCTCGGATCTTCCGACTGACCTGAGAAATAGCAGGGCA
>Ga0308157_10001393_pt1 | contig 50600 bp, 30 predicted proteins | sample PhyBR1_FD_201035 | JGI IMG/M metagenome (GOLD analysis project Ga0308157, IMG submission 201035) | Phyllosphere microbial communities from UC Gill Tract Community Farm, Albany, California, United States - DLSLB.R1 | ecosystem: Host-associated > Plants > Phyllosphere > Unclassified | place: USA...
AGCGCCTGCCGTATGCAGCGTCGGTGACCGACTACGAAGCCCTGCTGCCGTGGAACTGCTCGCCAGAGATGCCACGGTAACCTGATGCCCCATCGTGTGATAGGTGGGGTTCATGGATCGCACTCGATTGTTCGATGTGCAGGCGATCAGCCGCGCGGGTGAAGTGGCGTTCTTCGGCGACCGCGAGGAAGCACTGCAGTTGACGCAGGTTCATCGTGGGCCTCCAGAAAGGGGTTGCCACTTATGAGGACGAGCATAGCTCGCACGGGCTTTGTGGGAACGGTTGCTGAGAGAGGCCTTGTTGGACGGCTTGACTACGAACATGTTGCTCCGGCTGCGATCAGAACAGGCGGACGACTGCCTGCGGCACAGAGCATGGCATTGTGGGACGGATTCGCTCAACGCCCTGAAGATGCCTGATGGGGAGAGGTTGGTGCCCCCTGAGATATGCAGCGAACGCTCTTACGCCGACGTGTTTGACAGGTAGGATGTTGTAGGTGTAGCTGAAATTGACCGTTGTTTTTCTATGTTTCCTTTCTGAATGTAGGGTTGTTTCTTTCTGTTTGTAGTCTGTATCTGCCTTGGCCTCATTTGGATTACATGTATTGATGTAATCGGTCGCAGGCCGATTCGTGTGTTTCTTGCAGCAGCTGTGGCTTTTTTAGGCGGCGCACGCGCGAATCCTGTGACGTGCGCGTCTTGCTGGAGTGTAGTTTTAAGTGATTGAAGCTTGGCTCCCGCTAATTGAAAGTCTGGCGACGGGTAGCTCCGATGAATTGACAGTCCATATCCATAGGTCGTTGACTTTGGATTTCCATATTTTGCACGGCTCACTTTTTTCTATGAATTCCCGGAGGGTGATTGAGTTGTTTATTTTTTGATCGAGCTGAGTGTCGTTGGATATGTTGATCTCGTATACGTCTCGAATTTTTTCTACTCTTTCGGTCGGGGGGGAGTCATACCAATCTTGTATTCTGTTCTGCTCATCTTCAGTTAGGTGCTCTGAGCTGAGTGCGAGGATGTGGAGTTCGGGGCAATTTTTTTTATCTTCAGTAAGGGCAAATCCAAAATCCCAGTGATGCAGGGAAAGCAATCTGTCTAGTAGAGTCATGTACGCATCTGAATTGGCCGGCAGAATGTCGGAGTCTATGGCGAAGCTAAGTATGGTTTCGCTGGATTCGGGGGTGTGGCTCAGGGATATGGACATTTGATAGTCAAATCCAGGGTTTTCGCTATTGGGCGGGCTGGATATTAAAGTGATTGCATCAATCTCGAAATCGCTAGCCAATAGTTTTTTGTGTTCCTTGCCGTCGATTTTTCGAACATCCCCGCTGTAAGAGTTGCCTTCAATGGCTATGTTGGTTGGTGTTATATTGTTTGATTTGAATGTGTCGATGGCTAAATCGTAGAATCGCATGAACGATTTTGGCGTTGGTTTTGGATGGTTGTAAGAGAATAGCCCTAATGCGCATGTATCTGTCATGTCAATATTCCTATTTTGGTTTCTTTGTTGGGTGGACAATTCTGGGGGAAAGTGGGCGGTATCCCTTGGCTCTCAGCTGGCTATCCAGTGCTGCGTTTCGTCGTTGTAATTTTAATGGGCGGTCTGTCTTAGATACAACCTCGACGCGTGCAACATTTTTGTTACTGTAGATTGCGGTTACGTCTGGCCTTCGGTTTGGTGAAATTGTCTTTGGATCGAGACCTAGCGCTCTGTTGTATCCATGATCAAGGTGAACTTTTTCAACCTTCGGGTCCTTCGCGTAGCCTATGGCCTCTCTGTAGGTTCTAAACTGGTGACCTGGCGTCCCGGTTTTTTGCGCCTTACCTTCGATCTTATTTTTCCAATCCTTGCTGGGCTTTTTTGATTGAAGGGTAACGTTCTTTATTTTAGCTCCATTTGCTGCTTGGTGGGTGCCTTTGCTCGCGGCGTTCCCGCTTTTTAAGGTGATTTCAGTCGCTTTTTCAGCATTTTTTGTGGCCTTTATTATGCTGGCGCCACGGCGGATTCCTTTGGCACCTGTGGCAAGCCAGCCGGCAAATGGAATTGCCGCTACGAGAGACAATGTCGCTCCAATATAATCACCTCGCGCGAGGCTTACACCAGCATTGACTAAGTCAGCTACTTCGCCGAGTACAGGAATGAGGCCGATGACGTCTAGTCCGATTTGTATGCCATCTAGAATTTGCCCTCCTGTAATGCCTTCCTCTTCTGTCTCTGCTTCGATCGGAGGATTGGCGTGGACCGCGGGCAAGGTGCTCGGCGCCGTCTCACCGATCAGTCGGCCTAATGTGTTCCCCGATTTGATCGACGAGAAGGAAGGTAGCGTCGCTTGCTCATTTCTGAGGAGATCCGCTCGCACCCTTTCGTAGGTTTCCTCGTCCAGTTCTTCGACACTGTGATGTGGGTTTCCTTGAGGATCAGTGCCATACACATCAACCCGGACCTTGCCGTTTCCAGCGTCCGCGATGTACATGTCATCCCAGCTGCCCACGCTGTTGGGATTCTTGGGCAATGGGACATGGACTCCCCTGAGATTGCGTAGCCTTTGTTCAGTGCTTGAATCGTCCATTTGCCGTCAGCTCCCATTCATCCAGAACAGGTCGCCGTGCCTGATGACCAGCTTGCCCTCGGCACGAACGGTGCTGCTTTTCTGCTTGGGGTAGCACTTCGCACCAACGGTGCCGCTTTTGATGCCGTTAGCGACACCGGCTTGGTCGCCCTTGGTGGTCGGCACGAGGCTCATGTCGAAGACCACCACGGGCTTTCCGTTGGCCCTCACTGATTTGGCAGTTCCTTCCGCCGTTTGCAGTTCGGCAGTCACGGGGTAGGGCACCGGTGGTGTGGCTCCCCCCATTGGTGTCTTGCAAACATCCGGCGCGATGCTTACTACCGTCCACTTGCTTTGCTTACGAGCAATTACGTTCTCAGCCATGGCGGGTGCCTCCCGTCTTCTGACCGGGATTGCGCGATTTGCGCTTTAGCAATGGCGCGTTGGGATCTACTTCGAATCGTGCTTCGAGCACGCGTAGATCCAATGCCTTCGGAAGACTGACGCGATGAGTCAGCGAGAGGGTCATCGCGTCGGTATCAATCAGCAGCGTGTCGGTCAAGAACGGAAGCGGAAGCATTACCCCATTGCGCAGGCGTAGCAGGATGAACGGGCGATGGCCGGGAAGCTCGACGCAGATGCGCCCATTGCTGCTCAACCGTGGGTCTACCAGGTTGAACAGTTCGATTCTCAGGTCTGGTGGTGGGAAGTCGATTTGCTGATCGACTGGGGCTCCGTTCCAGTACGCAAAATCGAAGTCCTCAGGTAAGCCAGGTGAGCGCTCCTGGAGCCAAGTGTTGTCATAGGTTCCGGCTAGCGCCAGGCGCGGTGCCCACGGACGCCCCACCACCCCAAAGCCAGCAGGTTGAACGGGGTAGCTATCAGCGGCATTGCGCATTTCACCGGCTGTTACATCACCGTCGCGCCGTTCGCAGAAGTACGGTTCGGTGATTTGACTATCGATAGCTTCGATCTGTGGTGCAGGGAGCTGCTTTACGACCTCACCGACATTACGTGCCGTCCTGATATGGTGGTCGTGAAGCCAGCCCCGTCCAAGCGGATTGCTGTAGCAGACTTCATTGAGTGCGGGGTGATTCTCAGTGCTGTGCTCTTGCTCACTGGGCGGATAGATGAGGCTGCTCCCGCCGAACGCATATTCCCACCGTAACGGTACGGTCAGGGCTGGCTCTGGATCGGTGATGGACCAGCCGAAGAATCCTCTTTCAAACCGACGTGGACCACTGAAACGAAGGTGCTTGTCCAGGAACACTTGACGGGTGGGAGCCGTCGCCATGCGATGCTCAGCGTCCTGCTTCGCGTCACGCCATGCGTACAGCTGCTCTTGCGTCAGTGGCGCGCCCGGGCGCCAAGGCTTTGGAGGCTCTACGTTCAGTACCAGCCGCGGTGCGGGAGCGCTCAGGCGGACTCCTGCCTCCCAGAATTCGGTCGGGTTGCCTCCCGGGGCATGCGCATGACCATTGATGATCACATCGCAGCGAGGCTTGAACGGGGCGAGATCACTTTCTTCACGAACGCTGCTTAGACCTTCTTCCCCCCAGTAGAGATCGGCCCGGCAAAGGGGCAGCGGACTCCGATCCATGACAACAGCTGAAAATCGACCTGGACTATCGGCAATCGGCTGAAGGCGATAGCCAACTTTCATCGCGACTACAGGGTGTTCCTCGTGCTGCAGATCCAGTGCGCTGAGGCACATGACGTCAAACGGCGTCAGATTGCGAAATTCCATGTAGGGATATCCCCTCTATCAAGAAGAGTTGACATCCATGTCGTGAATTTGAGTGCGGTGCATGCCGTGCCGAGCGCACAGGCGACCGCCATCAGGTGATTCAGATCACCTGAGTACCGGTTGTTGCTACGGAGCTGGTGGTTCGAGCGGCAAAATGGTGTCGATACTTCAAGCGTGCGTAACCTCTTCCTTTGAACTGCGGGATGTCGCACGTAAGGCAGGTGGCTTAGCTGCAGGATTCGATCCTACTATTCTGGTTGTTCGAACACTGCGCCCACTGGTATGGGTTGGATGCATCGGAACCATGCCCCCGGAAGAGCGTTCCGTCGAGCGTGCAAATGTAAGCAGATGTTTTGGCGTGGAAGGGCCCGCTGCATGGCATCCCACTCACTTCATACCCTCAGGTGGTAACGCCAGCGACATATCCCATGCTCAGCGATTGCTAGACGGTGTCCACATCCCTCGAGTCGAGGTCGGCCGCGCAAGCTGTCGCTGGCTCTTCGCCGATAAAGGCAATGACGCGGAATCCCTGCGGCAATACAGCGATCGCTATCGGGTGCGACCGGTGATTTCGCTGCGTGGTATGAAGCGCAAACCAAAGCCTGGTTTACCGCGCTTGCTTGCCAAGCCCAAGTATCGGCGGTGGATCCCTATCGAACGGCTATTTGGTTAGCTGAAGGAGCACCGCTGCCTGGGTACACGCTATTGCAAGTTGGCGGAAAGCTTCGCTGCGATGGCTACACTCGTCCATGACCACTGCGCAAGGATTTAATATGAGCCATGATGATTCACTGCTTGATCCAGCTCTGCCGGTAGACTGCAGGAGCCCATCCGCTTTTTCAGGACAGGCGTTGTTCGTCCAGGGCAGTGATTGGCATAACAACGCCATGCTGGGTTGGGCTCCATTCCCGATGGATCTCTATGCCGCCGGCTACAAAGACGCCGCTGACGGTCTGTTGTTCGCCTTGGCGAATCGCCGGGTCAGCCTGGATAGCGTCATCTATCCGCTGGTCTTTCTTTACCGGCAAGGCTTGGAGTTGCAGCTCAAGCTGATGCTGCCGCTAGCTCGGCGTCTGGCGGATGTGCCTGAGCGGAACGACCACAGTCATGGCTTGATGCCTATGTGGAAGGAGCTGCGTGCTTTGGTGGAACAACTGGTGCCGGTCGATGGTGACAAGGAGCTTCCGGCGATGGAGGACTTCATTCAGCAACTGGACAAAGTTGACCCTCAGTCGTTTGCCTTTCGCTACCCGACCACGAAGAAGGGCGAGGTCAGCGTGCCGGACCTGCGCCACATCAATGTGCGTCACCTGAGTGAGGTGATGGACAGTGTGTTCATGATGCTGGGGGGCACGCACTCAGTGCTGAGCGAGCTGGATCAGGGCGATGGGCACGCGGAGTGGTGATCCGCCGCTCCGGCAGTCCGCGGACTCCGCTGGAGCTCAGTGGCAAATTTATGCTTGCCAGACTCAAGCAATGAGTACATAATTGCGTCCATCGAAACGACGGGGTTGTAAAAAACTTCAGTCATTTCAAGGAGATAGAGCGGGGATGATAGTCTCGTTTCCCGCTCCAATTTAAAAAACCACTTCTCTGGAGTGGTTTTTTTTGGCTTGCGCCAAGCATGCCGAGATGCGATGGCCGAACTGGCTTAACCCGCCACCTGCTCGATTCAATTCACGAGCTGTGCATTTACATATGGAAAGCTCATCCAGCTTCTCTGCTGGTCCACGCTGAGAAATGCTTCGATTTCCAGCCATGTACCGACTTCGAACACGCCCAAATCTTTCGGGGTAAGTTGACCCACCGTCATTTCCCCGGTTGCCGAAGGTACCGGGGTGGCGGCAGCGATCACTACCGGGTCATTTTTGCCGTCTTTGCGCACGCCGATAATCTGCAGCTTGACGCATTGGCTGGTGTCCCTTAGCGTCCACTCAGTCAGAGTGAAAGGGGTACTGTCGCCCATTGAGCCCAGGCTGATCTTGTCACCCTGAATCGCTGCGCATTGCGGATGTGGCAGATTGCGCGGAGCTTGCACTACCAGTGTGTGCGGCGTGGAGGTGAGTGCTGCGCCGCGCCGGGTCACTTGGTAATACAGCACGAGCTCACTGCCCATGCGTGCGGCTATGTTGCTTTTGGGGATGGGGCACTCGGTATCGCCAGCTCCCACGTCGACCACAGCTGTATAAGCGCCGTAATCACCCGGCTGGGCCCAAAATATCTCTACGCGGTCAGTCGGCTCGAAGTTGTTTTGCGCTTTTATGACGAAGCTCGCGCCATTGCTGGCCCGCGCTGGGTCGAGCGTGCTGCTGTTGCCGGTACTGCCGGTTTCTTTCAGATAAGGGGCGGAGAAATCTGTCGGGAAAGGGGTGGCATTGCACTGCAATGGTATGGGTAGCGAGCGCTGCGCGGGCGTTCTGGCGCGGTCCTGGATGGTGTAGTGCGCATAACGTATGCCATCTCCCCGCTCACGGATCAACCCGCCAGGGAAGCCGATCCGCAATGGTTTGGTGATGTCTGTCTGGGTCAGGGTGTGGTTATCGACCAAATCGACCGGGTCTTGCCCGTTGTGGGTTTTGCTCCAGTACCAGGTTACGCAATCGCCGGGGTGCGCGGTGTCATAAGCCGGAATCGTGGCGAGCAAGCGATCGCCATTGGCTTGAAGATAGGCATCGGTTACCCCGTGTTCGATGACCTGGGTGTCGAACAGCAGGCTGCTGTCCTCAGCCAATTGCGGGGGCGACCTGTCAATGTGGATGGGTAAGGGTAGCGAGTCGGATGTATTGCCGTTGTAGAGCGCCACCCCATACTCCACTTGGTGCGCGCCTTCTTGATGCAGGAAGCGTTCGGGCACCATGATGAAAAGCTCTTGGTCAGCAATCGGGCCGACCAGTGTCTTGGCTTCGACCAGTACCCCGTCCCAGTAAAGCGTTACGGTGTCTTCATCGTCCGGGGTCGGTGCCGGGTTGTCCCAGCGTTTGAATTTCACTTTCAATGGCGCCTGGGTTGCGCTGAACGGCAGCAGGTTTTTTTCGCCACCGTCTATGTCATCCAGCAACTCCTCGATCAGCGCAGGCTCAAGCGGGCCGTCAGCGCTGTTTCGACGCAGCACGCGGCCGATGAATGCGTGTAGCAGGGCGGTCAGGGACATGGAAGAAGCTCCTGATAAAAACCGATTCACCAGTTGCCGCGCTGCCCCGAACCGAGGCAGCGCAGCGCCCGTGGCTACCAGTTGTAGCGCACGCCTATGCTGGCCCCCCACGGCTGTTCGAGACGTTCACCGTTGGCGTAGTCGAACTCCGCGTGTACTTGCCAGTTGTCGGTCCAAGCCGCGACCACGCCGGCCCCCACCTCCGCTCGTGAGCCGGCAAGGTCGTTATGGAAGCGGTTGCCATTGATCTTGACACGGTTGCCGTTGACGAACTCATGTGCGCCGGCAGCTCGCACATACGGCTGGACCATGCGGCCTTGGCCGTAGTCGAATGTGCGTCCGATGGTGGCCCCCAGCTTGCCCTGCAGCGAGCGGGTGTCCTCGCCGCTGGCTTGCATGCCATTGGCCAGGTGGTAGGACTGCCCCTCGATGGTCATGGCTGCCAGCTGGGCATAGGGTTCGATGAAATAACCATGGTCCAGTTTAATATGGCGGCCGGCCTCCAGCGATACACCGATGCCATAGTTGCTGTAGTCGCCTTTGGTCTTGCTGCCGTCGCTCAGCAGCACATCTGCCCGGTTCTGATAGCGGTTGAGTTTGGCCACGCCGTCGAAGTAATAGCCGCTTTGGGGGTCGAGCCACGTGGCGTACGCGCCGATGTGGAAGCTGTCAACGCTGCCCGAGTTGCCGCCCTGCAGGTTGAGATCGGAATTGCTATAACCTGCGCTTACCCCTGCCAGCCAGTTGCCGTCGCCGAAGGGCAGGCGGCCGTCGGCACCGAATGACAACCCTTGTTGCCGCTGTTTGTAGCCGAAACCGGAGGTAGACGCGTTGTACTGGTTGCCGTAGCTGCGCATCCAGGCGCCGGCCGCGCCATCGTTACGGCGCACTTCCCCCATGCGGCTGCGCAAAGTGTTGAGCTCGCCATACCAGACCGTAGGTGCGGTATTGGCCAGGGCCAGCACGGTCTTGGTGCCATTGCTCAGGCTGCGCATGGTGGCATCGAGGTACCAGTCGTTGCCGCGTTGCACCAAGCCATAGGCGTAGGTGCCGAGGTCGACCGGCCCGCCCGCCAGCGAGAAGTTCGCATCGCTGCCGGCACCGGTTTCCACCAGGTGCAGTTGGGTATCGCTCAGCGGGTCCTTGCCGGTGCTGGTCACGCGGATCTGGTGGTCACCGGTGGCGTTACCGGTCACTTGCAGCAGGTCACTTTGGCCATCAGCAAAATCGACATTCATGATGAAGGTGCCGTTACCTTCCAGGCTGGCTACTTGCAGCGTGTAGAATTCGTCACTTTCGCCGAATTTCACGGCACCGCCGTCCATGGCCAGCTCGTTGAGCCGGGCATCACCGACCATGGTCCATTGGCCGCCACTGTTGAGGGCCAGGTGGTCAAGGTTCTCCAGGCGGCCTTTGAGGGTGGCCTGGTTGGCCAAGGTCAACCTGCCGCTACCACCCTCGGCGACGTTGAAATCACCTTCCAAAGCGCTGGCGCTGACCAGGATGTCTGCGGTGCCGCGGGCGCCGATATCAACCAGGGTGCCGTTACCAGCTTTGAGGGTGGAACCGTTCAATACTTCTATGCGGGCAGTCGCCGGTGCGTTGCCGGCGGTGCCCACGGCGATGGCCGAGCCGTTCTGGCCTTCCACATGGCTGGCATCCAGCACCAGGCTGCCGGCACTGGCGGGCTGGCCGGTGTCGCCGCGAAAACGGACGCCATCCCGGCCCCCGACGATGCGGCTATTGGCGCTGGCCTGCAGGTCGCCATCGAACAGGTTTACCCCTGTACCCGTGGCGTTGGTGCCGAGTACCTGGCTGCCTGCCAATTTCAGCAGGCTGTTGTTGACGACCGCCCCGACGGAGCCGCCGCTGATGCGGCTGTCATGTGCGTCGACCTGTGCGCCGCTGCCCAGGGCCAGGCCCTGGAAGGCGGATGTCACGCTGCTGTTGCTGCGGAGTGTGGCCGCGCCAGCGCTGATGCGCACGCCAGCCGCGTTGCCGGTAGCGTTGACCTGGCTGCCCTCGAGTATCAGTGCCGAGCCAGCCTCTACTGTGATGTCGCGGGTAACAGCACCGTTGGCCGTCAACGTTGCTTTATCCATTACCGTGAAGTTGTCGAGTTCGGTAGCGCTATCGATCGTGGTGTCGGTCTTGATGAACGTTTGCGCCAGGCTGCCAGGGCTAAACAGTAGCAATGGTGCTAACGAGGCCACGTTCAACACCCTGCGTACGGGCGACAGACGGAATGCTGGCATATGGATACCTATGTCTTATCCTGATCGGAAACCAGCCTGCGGCAAGCGGCAGGCTGGAATAGCGGTGCCAAGTCTATGAATCTCGTAAACTTTTCCTGTAGGAAATTTCTGATGGCAGCTAGGACTTTTCATATGCATGGCCGTAGGCCAGTCTGTCAGCCATTGTCGTCTCCTTCGGGGATTGGACAAGTTCCTGAGCCAGTGCCAAGGCTGACCACGGCTTCGGCCGGTTTCGAGTGTACGGTCTCTCCATTGAACTGGAAGTTGTAATTGATGAAACCGCGCCCATCCTGGCCAAAGCCCTCAGGATCGTAGATGGGCAGAATGTGCGTTTCGTATGGCTTGACCTCCCAATAAAAGCCGGCTTCTGCCTGCTCTGCACTGATGGTCTCTATCGTGGACAGTCTGGCTTCCTCGATCTCGTTATCGCCGCTGCGGCCACCGAAGGCGGTCCACACTATGTTTACTTCCCCACCCGTAGGCAGGTACTTGTCCAGCGGCGGCACGAAAACTTTGAAGGCGGCTTCGCCACTCGGATTCCCCGAGTCTTCCCATAGCGAATCGCAGTTGAGAAACCTGCCATACATGCGTTGAAACTCTGCAGCTTCCGCCTCGATGACAACCGCGTTTGCGTTTACATTTGCGGTCAGGGAGCGTTGTTCATTGCCTGCCCCAGAAGCCTTGCGAATAGCGTAGTACACCGGTAACTGAGGGTTGTTGCTCGCTTCAAGGATGTAGCTCCAGGGAAGGGAGCGTTCAACCGGATCCTTGTCCTCCAGTACAACTGTGTATGTGGCCTCGGCTACGAGCGTGCCGGCATAATAGAAGTCCACAATGTCGCCCGCCTTGGCGCTTTCATAGCGTTTGAACAAGAACTTTGCGTTTCTGCCGGTATCAGTCCGGTCCAGCACGTTATCGGCATCGGATACTTCGCCTCTTACTACAGGCGCTTCCAGATTGCTGTTGACGGGGTCTGGCCAGTCGGGGTCGGGGCTGGGGCGGGTGGGACCTGCGGTCGAGAAGTCGACTTCCACCTCGGTTTCCTCGGGGCCATAGGGTACGTCATGGCGCAACACGCGATAGCTTACAGAGGTCGTCACCGCATCGTCGGCAGAGCCGTAGGCCGTTTGCAGGCGATCGTGAGGGACGGCGACAGAGAACGGGGGCTCACGCCCCCCTATCGGCTCCATGAAGGGCTCGGTTGGGCCCCAGGTGATCTCGATAACGTCGCTTACCTGGTAATTTGTGAAGCTGACATCAACCGTTACGCCTGTTTGGGCATCGGCCAGGTCAAGCAAACCGTCACCTGCAAGCGGTACGACCGGCTCTTGCAGTGCGGTGGGTAAAACCCCAAGGTTCACAAACACTTCGGCGATTTCGGAAATGCGGCTGCGATTGGTCGCTTTGTCGATCAGTACATACACAATATAGAAGTGGCCATCACCCTGGGTTTCTATGTAATCCTTGGTTATCAGGAGTTTTCTGTCCGGGGGTACGGGGCTGTAAATGACGGGGGGCGGTATCGAGCCGTCGCCAGGAACAGTGTCGGAATAATAAACTGCGCATTTGTCCGTGGGCGCCTGACCCGTATATTCCGGTAATGTCAGTTCCAGGCCCTCTGGGTTTTCACGCAGGAAGGTGTCTGTAATCACTTCCCCAGTGAGCACTGCTACTGGAGGTTCTACAGGATCCCATGGGGGCGTTTTATCGAAAATGAGATCGATGGGTACCGAGTACTCCGGGGTGCCAGTGTTGTATCTGTTGATTTTGTAGCGCAGCTTGCGAATGCCATCGCGAGGATAATCATTCTGGGGGATGTACAGGGTCGTGGGGAATGGACTGGTATTGTCGTATGAGCAACTCTCACCCACAGACCCGAATTCGCCGATATCGTCACCGTTAACGACAGCCATTTCTAACTGCAACGTATCGTGATCGCCATCGATCGGATCAGGCAAGTTATCCCACTGCTGGATTGTCACTGCAATAGGCGCATCAAGGACGTCCTTGTTCAAGGTGCCGTCTTGGTCGTCGATCATGCCCTCTACTATAGGGTCCGCCAGCGCGAAGGGCTGCCGCGCTGCCCGCCTGTCGGCTCGTTGTTTTTTATAGTCGAGGCGAACTTTTGCTGCACGTTTACGTGCCGAATCATTGCTCATGAGGTTTCCCCTGGCGGTGAATTCAGACAGCAGTTTGCATACCAACGGGTTGAGTTGGCGGTTGCGGTGTGCGACTGAATTCAGGCTAACGGTGCGCAGCGTTTTCGGAAACTGGTAAAAATGCTAGGTGGTCGGTGGTGTGCCGAAGACGCGAACCTGCAAAGCCCCCCCCGCCAAGTCGCAGTGCGTTGGACACTGCGGCTTGGCGGGGGGCGGGTTGCGGGCCTAGGTGTGTGAGAGCTGGATGATCAAGGCCTGAGTCCTTGGCGCTGCGAAGTTCCAAAGAAGCGGAGAACGAGTGCGCCGTATCTATTACGCGCGTGAGCAGCCGCCAGGTTGCTCGGCGGTGCCGGAGGGCCAGAACGGGGCACAGATCCCGTGACACTTGGCCGCGGGGTACCCGAGGTAGCCGAGGTAGCCGAGGAAGGCGGCGGAGGCGAGTCAGTCATAGGTATTGGTCGACCTGCCCTGGCAGCCCTTTCAAAGACTTTACTCACCCACTTCGCCCCAAATACTCCCGCCTTGCCCACGGCCCACGCAACGTTCAACCCGGCAGCCCCAAGTCCAACATAAAACGCCGCAGTTTCGTATTTCGGATCCTTAGTAATTAGGCTCATTGTCTGCAGCACGGTACCGGCAGTAATGACTGCGAGATTGACTACGTTGTAAATCGTGGAGCCAATGGTGGTTCCGGCAAAGGAGCCCAGGAAGGTGTCTATCGCGCCGGCTGTGCCTGCTGTCACCGCAGCGCCGGCAGCGGATATCGCGTTTGCCGCGGCTGCACCGAACACGCCCACCGCAGCCAGGGACGCACCTGCCGTGACCACGGCGGCAATGGTGAATAGGATCCCGACGGCCAGCCCTATCCAACTCATTGCGGAGCCCCCGCCGCCACCGCGCCCCAGCCAGTTGGGGTCGTCTTCATCTGGGCGTCGTGGCCTGCCGCCGCCATTCGAGGTCGTCATGCCCGTGGGGTCGCGCAGGACAATCGGGTTGTTCAGGCAGTAGCTATAGGGGTTCAACTCGCCGGTCTCGAACACGCTGCGGGGGTCGGGGCTGTTGAAACGCCGCAATTCTGGATTGTAGGCGCGCACTCCCCGCCCCAGCATGTACCAATCACTGGCCTCATCGAGTGCTTCGCCATTGAAGCCCAGCTGGCTGTGCACGGGAATGGTGACATGCCGCTGACCGTAGGCGGTGTACTGGATGTCGCGTACCGTGCCCGCTTCGCACTCGGCCGTTACAGTGTGGCTGGCATCGGTTTGCAGCAACAAGGTCTTGGTGGATGATCCCCCTTGCTGCGCCAGCGGCATGTCGGTATGGAAACTGAAGTGCGTGCAGACGTCGTCCTGGATGGCCAGGCTCAGCCGGTTCTCGTCGAACCACAACTGGCGCGGCGGGGCATCGCCTGCCTGGCTGCTCAGTATTTGCCCCTCCCCATCGTAGAGGTAACGGCTATGCTCCCCGAGCTGTCGCAATTGGCTGTATTCGTCGTAAATCAGTGGCCGGCCACGCTGGTCGAGCGTGAGATTGCCATTCTGGTCGTGACAGAACGTGTAAGTCTCGGGGGTCTCGCCTGAGCTGGTGAGCGTCAGCGACTCCAGAAGGAAGCGGTCATCCTCGGTGTAGGCATACGTCGCCCTCTGGGTGGTATCGTCGGAAAATGTGGTCTGGCACTGCCGGATGTTATCGATGCTGTCGTAACGGAACACCTGTTTACGCACCTTGCGGCCGGCCTCGTCAGCAGGCAGTTCACCGCCGCTGTACTCGACGATACTGAGCCTGCCACGGACGTCGTAGGTGAATTTTTCCCGCAGCCTGATGATGTGCCCGTTTTGCGACACACGTGTTTCGAGCAGGTTATCTTTGCCCCAGACTTGGCGCACCACGCGTGCCGGGGAGTTGTCCAGGCGGTGGGTGCGTTTGTTCTCTCGCCCATGGTCGTCGTACTGCAGGGCGGTGGTCAGTTTGCTGCCGCTGTGGGTGTCGGTGCTGGTGATCTCCATCAACCTGCCCAAGCTGTCGTAGTCGAACGTCGCGTGCAGGTTGCCCTGTGTGGTGGCCTTCATACGCCCACGCTCATCGTAATCATGCTCGGTGGTCATCTGCGCGGCATCCGTGCGCAGTTTCAAGCGATTGAAAAATGAGCTGACAAGGTTGACTGTGCGTTCAGCCTCTCCTTGCCGGACGAGCGTTTCACCTGTGAAACGCCCATGCGCATCGTAGTGGTAGAAACGGTCACCATTGGGGCTGCGCGATTCCTTCATCAATGCCGTGACCGGGTCATAGACATACTGCGCGTCGACCGCGTTCACGCTACGGTGAGTCGGGGAGCGCGTCAGCGGCAAGTCGTACTGAAAGTCGATAGTGTCGCGCGCCCCGGTGACCCTGGATTTCGGTGTGGTTTGGTCCGGGTCGTAAATAAACGTTTCGGTACGCTTGCCGATGCGCAGCGAAGTTACCCTCCCCAGGCCATCGTGGTGCTTCCCGCCCACCTCGAAGGGCGCTTCGGAGCCAGCGTTGGCGATCGCCATGATGCTTGTAGCCCACTCAGCGTCGGTGTGCCACGCATAGCGATGCTCGACACGGGTATCGTCCGGGAGCACGCTCGCACTCATGCGCCCGAACGGGTCATATTCGAACCTGGTGGTTTTATTGCGTTCGTCGGTGTTGCTCACGCACTGCCCGAGGCCGTCGTAAAGCAGCTGCTGGGTCGCTTCCACGGCGTCGTCACTGCCCAGGCGCTGGATGTGTACCGGCTTGTCGAACGCGTTGTTCCAGGTTATGACCTTCGTACTTTTTTGCGTTTGCTGGCCGGCCTGCAACCAGGTGGTATGGCAACGATTGTTGTCTGCGTCCGTCACGGTGGGGTCGAACTGCGTGTGTTCCTGAACGTTATCGGTGCGGATCACCACACTGCGTGCTTCCCAGCTGTCGTACAGGTATTTCTGGGCCAGAAACGGCACGTCGGCCGGGAACGGTTTGGCATCCAGCCAATCGTACTGCCGGTCTTCCACTTCCCGGCCCCAGGCGTCGTGCAACAGTTCCCTGACGATAAAGCTTACCTTTGGTTGTGCAGGGTTCAAATTGTCCACCCGCTCCTGGTGCACGCGCCCCAGGCCGTCGTACAGGGTCTGGGCGATAACCGAGGTGGGCAAGGTGACGCGCTGTTGCGCCTGCTCCGTTTCGTCAGCGCACAGGGTATATTCGGTGGCAAGTACGGCTTCGTTTTCGCTCGCTCCCGCAACCACTTCGAAGATCAAGCGTTGCAACCGGTCGAACACATTACGCCGCTCAACCTTGTCCTGGTCTATGGCCAGCAGCAGTTGGCCGGTAAATCGAGAGTGGCCTTCGCTACTCTGCAGTCGGGTCTGGTCGTAGCCGACGATGGTCTGCACGTTGCTGATGACTGTGATCGGCGGCAGTTCGTGCAACCGTGCGTCGCGCATGCCGCCCCATTCAAGCGTGTCGAACCGGTATTCATAGCCCACTGCGGTTTCCAGCATTTGCGGTTCGCCCGGTTCGCCGGCGCCAGGGTTGGGAAACCCGACGGTGCGGGTCTTCAAGCGCCCGTGCAGCAAGGGCTGCCCGGGTATCGGGCGTTCATCCGCTTGTTCGTGGTAGGCATAGGTGGTGACTTTCAGGATGCGTTCGTCATGCGTCAGCGTTTCGCTATGAAGCCCGCACCACGCCTGCCGCCCGATCGCTTCGCTGCTGCTGGCAAGTGCATCATAGGCCCGATAACGGTTCGTCGTGACCAGCGTCGGGGCGTTGCCTGGGCGCCCGGCAGCCGGGGTCACGGTGCGCGTGTGCATATCGCAGACGAACCCTTCGGCGTTGCCCGGGTAGTCTTGATCTCCGTTTCTGTACCAAGTGTGTGTCTCGACGATGCCATTGGCATGTTGTTGCTTGAGTACATTGCCGTAATCGTCGTATTGGTTAACCACTTCTTCTACGCGGTGGCGGCTGCTGTCGAGCACCCACCACCGTGTCTGGATCTTGATGGGCAACTGGCAGGCGTTGACCTGCTCCTTGAAGCGCCCATTCCTCAAATCATACGAGATGGTCTTTTCTTCGATGTTATTGCCGATCACCTCGGTGTTTTCGGCATTCAAGCGGCTCCCCCGGAACACCGCCTCACGGGTGTTCAGATGAAACTTGTTGAACTCGCGGACGATGCTGCGTACCGGTTTTTCATCGACCCACAGTGTCTCGGTAGTGGCATAGTCGTATTCGATGACTTGGCGGAACAGGTTGTCCAGGCCATCGTCGGTCCAGTCCAGCCGGATGTTGCCACCGAGGAAGTTATGGCCATCGGCGCCGTAGGTGTAGCGTGTGTCGATCGGCGGTTGCCCATGGCCAGGGTGCTGTACATGGCGGGTTACCCGCGGCAGTGGGGTCAGCCCTGAACCGATCGGGAACTGGTGGCCGCCATCGCCGTAGGTGATTTCTTCGAAACCGCCGGTCGGGGTGCGTACCTCACGCAAGCAATAGAGTCCGCGCTGCTCGCCATAGGAAAAGCGCCAACTCGCCAGGTTCTCGGTGGGCAGTTCGATGCGCTCCACCCGGCTGTCGCCGTTCAGCACCAAGGTGTAGCTGGTACTGCCGGTGTCGCTTGGCTGTGCCAGCGTGACGCGGTTGCCTTGGCCTCTGGGGGTCACCTCGAACACCACCTCGTCGCGCATGTCGGTGATTTTGCTCAGCATCGGAAAACCGGCATGGGTGGTGTATTCGAGGTCGAGCCAATGCCCTTGGCGGCTGAAGATGCGGGTCGGCACGGCCCTGGCATTTTTGTCCGTGCCTTTTGGCTCGAGCACCTCGACCACGCCGGAACGGTGCACCACGCGCCATTGGCTGTCGCTGTCCTCATACAGGTGGAAGGTGTCGATTTTCTTTTCCGACATGGTCAGCTGATTGGTCGTACCCACTCGGCCGTCGGCCTTGAAGGTTTCGCCATTGGCCAGGGAGATGATCCGCCGCCCGCGGTTGAAATCGAACTCACTGGTCGGCAGGCTCCAACCGCGGCCAAAACCACGGTCGTGGAGGTTGAGCGGGCTGTAGCGCAGGCTCAAGTCGATTTCCGGCGCCAGCAGATCACTGCCATATAAACCGGACAATTCAATGCGGAACATGTAGAGGCCCGTACGGGGATCCACGCCATTCTGCATGTGTTTGAGAAAGTTAAAGGCATTTGAACTGACTGAAGATTCGCTAGCCATGGCAGGTGCTCCAGAGGCTTGGGGTGCATGATGAACAGGCGTGAGAGCACAAGCTAACAAAGCCCGCCGGGGCGGCCACCTATCAGAACTGCTAGTTTCAGCCCGGCAGGCATGCGTGTAAAAAATCTCCAATCCAATGGCGAAAGTCGCCAGTTCCGGGCAAAGGCTGCAAAAGGGGAGCCTCAAATGATTAGTTGCACAGGGCTGGGGCCGTACCAAAAGAACTCAGCCATCACCAACGCATCGCTGCCTGCGCCAGTAATCCCGTTACTGGAGGGTGATTCACTGGATCTCGAGCGCTTGGGCAATGAACGCCTGGAAACCTTTTTGTGTTATCCGGGCATGGCGGTCGGCGATATCATCTGGCCGCGTTTTTTTGGTTGTGGTGCTAACGGCGAGATTTTCGATCGGCCGCCGACACCGGTCACTATCGAAAAACTGGAGCCCGATGGCAGCTTCCTCGTGACCCTCGATAATGATTTATTGAGAAACCTGGATAAGGGCGTCGCCTTCTATTCCTACGCGAAAAATGTTGACACTGAGGCGCCGGGGTATCATCTGGAAGACACCTCCATGCGTTTGTTCTTCTATATCAACAAACCGGTTGATTCCGGTGTTTTGCTTGCGCCGCCTCACTTCATGGAAAGTGACGGGCTGGTCATTGACCTTGAACGCGTTCCGGGTGATGGCCAGGTTATCACCGCGGCGTATCCATTCATGTTGGAAAATGACAAAGTCGTTCTGTCCTGGAAGGACACCTTTAATTCCGAGCAGTTCACCAAGCAACTGAAGGCCGAGGATCTGGGTAAGCCCCTGGTGTGGCGCATTGATTCAGCCTCTCTGCAGCTGGCTGGAGAATGGTGCGAGCTGAGCTACACGATCGAGTATGCAGGTGGCCGTAAAAGCGAGTCACCCTCCCAGCGTTTCACCATTAAGGAGCGCGGTGCTGGGCAGTCGCCGAGCTTGCCTGCCCCCCAAGTGCCTGATCACAGTGGCGACATACTGGACCCCAACCAGTATCGGGAAGGTTTACCCGTGGTGGTGGACGACTACGGCGTTCAGTACGGTGACGAGCTCTTGCTGACCGCCCAGGGCGCACAGACCAGCCGCTCGATGCTGCGCGTAGACCGCTCTATCCAGGATAGCGGCCGCTTGGCCTTTACCATCCCGGACGAGTGGTTGCAGGCGCATCTCGGTGAAAGGGTGCGTGTGACCTGGCAATGGGCCAGGCAGGGGGCTGCAGCGGATTCCGCACCGCTGGAACTGACGCTGAGCAGGCCCTTGGATCTGAAGGGGCCTTTCATCGAACAAGCCACACCGAAGTATCCAGACCCGGACGAATCGTTTGACCCCGACATGAAGGATTTTGCCTTTATCTACCCGGACGGTCTCAGGGAAGGCGCCTATGCCCAGATCCCTGTCGAGTCGGAAACCGGAGACGGCAAGATCACCTTGTACTGGGAAGGGTTTGGCGAAAAGGGGAAGTACGAAACGAGTACGCCGGTGGTTGGCAATAACCTCAGGTTTCAGATTCCCAGTACCGCCGTGCCTGCCAACTTCGACCGGCGCGTGAAAATTTTTTATACCGTCGAAGACAGTGCCGGCATTACACACACATCACCTGCGTATGGCCTGAGAATCGAACCCCTGACGAGCTCAAGTTTTGAAGCTGTTCAGTGCCCGGCTTTTCCGAATGGGGCAATCTCACTCGCTGCGGTCAAAGATGAAGTGATTTTCAACTTGAGTTCAAGAAGCTGGCACTTTTTCGACCAGGGTCAAGAAGTTCTGGTCTACGTTAGAGGTCATGCTGAGCCGCCAGTGCCTGATAAGGTGATCAGGGACAGAACCAAGATTTCCAAAGAAGAATGGCTCGCCGATCAATTGCTCATGAAACTGGACAAGACATATCTGGAGGGTCTCACTCTGCATTCGGCTTTGAATATTTATGTAGAGGTGAGTTTCGATGGAGGGTACAGCTTCATTCCTGGCAGGTCTGCAGAGTTCAGAGTGGACCCTTGATTGGCAAGTGGGTTTTCAGTATTTCCCTCGTCCGGGCATAGGCATTGATCAATGTCAGGGCAACAACTTCAATGGAGAAGCCGACGATGGCCGATTATAGTTTCGATGAATTGTATCCCTGGTTGAGAGAGCGCGCGCGCACGCTGAACTGGGGCATGGTTTGCTTCATGGATCGGGATAAGCTCAACCTGTTACTGCTCCAGGCGTATATACAACGGTTCAAGACCAGTGCTTACTTGCCGCCCGTCACCGGGAGTATTCCCCACGGGGATGACCTGCGCTTTGCGCTGAACGCGTTCACCCTGGATTGGCCAAGACTGAGCTTTGCCAGCACGCAGTCCAACGATTCCAGGGCGCGCTTGCACATGCAGGTCATGTCGGGCACGCAGCTGGGTTTGGCTCGCATCGGTAACAACTGGGAAGTCCGCGAGATCCGTGAAACCGGCCCGCTGCAGGGGCCGCTGCTGGGCCTGGACCTGTTGCTGGCTAGAGTACCGGGTGTAGTGGGTGAAGAGGGGCGGTTACGGCTTGACCTCAAGTGCAGCGCCGACTTCAGCATGGACCTGTCAAACGACCCGGTTGTGAAAGGGCTGGTGGGCGAGTATTTCAGGCAAAAGTTTGAAGCACTACCGGACGACCAGCGCGTATTCCCGTTGGGCCAGATCGAAGCAGGCGTTCATCCCTTGCTTCGCGCAGCATCCTTTGCCCTGCGCACCCAAGCACGCAAGCGCGATCCGGAGGATGAAGAGGGGGCGGTGCTTGCCATGGTGTGCTTTGAAGGAAGCACCGAAGGGAACTTGCCCGGTAACGACTTCCGCTACCTCGTCCCCCATGACAGGGACTATAACGCTGCCGTGCTCTTCGCCCCCGAGCGGGTCATGCTCGCACAGTTGACTGAATCATTGAAGAGCATCGTAGAAAACCTCGAGTTCGAGCTGGTTCTGGATGGTGAGGGCAATATCACAGGTGCAGTCGCCAAAACGGGTCGAATGGTCATCGCTGAGCACATCCGAAAGCACAAATTCGACACAGACCCCGAAAATGGGCCTGTGATACATGTGACCGTGGAGTTGAAGGTCCACGATATTGTATTGGAGGTGAAAGATGCCCTCAGCGTATCGATAAATGGAAACCATGTAGAAATCGTCTGGGAGGTCGTCGGTGAAATGTCGATTGAACCAGTGAGCATGGATAGCGACGATGGGCGTTTGGCGAAGGCGTTGGATAGCCCGTTCTTCGATACGTCGGATTTCTACGAGTCCAGCAGTGACGACTTTAGCTACACATTCACCTGCACTTATGCATTGGAGGATATCGACGGTGGGCGGCTGTCATTCATCGACTTGTCGATGGATGAGATCAAGGCACCCGCGCCACCTGTTGGCGAGATCAAGCCACTTGATCCGAAGAACACACCTCCGGAGCTAAAGTTTTTCCTCATTTTTTTAATGTTCTACATGACGCCCATTCTTGTCGGTATAGCCTGGGTGGTGCGTCATATCTTCAAGGCGCTGAGCGATGCCGAATATCCGAGTGTCGAGTCCATTTTAATCGACGCCTTTGAAAAGGATTTCCAGTTCTCCCAATCCCTTCGGGCGCTGATTGACGAAACGGTCAAACTCAACTTTGGCAATGCCCTCATTGGCCAGGACCAATTCGCGCCACGCGATATCGCGTTCTATGGCGTGGTCAACCCGGCCTTTACCGCCTTTGCCATCGAGCCCATGGAACATACCTTGATGGCAGGCGGTGCGCCCAAGCCGTTCGCCACCCTTCCGGATCAGTCCGGCCAGCTGCATTGGACATGCGAACCGGTGCTCGACAGTGTGAGCAGCGAGAAGATCGGCCACATCGATCCGCGCAGCGGCGTCTATACCCCACCCGATGCCTCGGACTTCGACGGCGCCTTCGTTCGTTTGCGGGTCAATGCGCAGCATACGCAGAACGGCTTCAGGAGCTCGGCGCTGATTACCGTGTTGAAGCGCCCGTTGCAGATCAACCCGCTGCTCTATGTGACGTATGCCGAGGGCGAGGTCCCGTTGCAGGCGGGCTATCTGGGCGACAGCAAGGACTTGCGCTGGTCAACGCCTACCCATGGCCAGCTGAGCCCAAGTGGGCTGACAGCAGTTTACAAAGGGCCCACCACGATGCCGCCCCTTGATGACAAGTCTCCTCACGAGTTGGCGGCCTTCACTGTCGATGAGGTGGTGCTCAGCAATTCCTCGGCGGAACAAACCGCATTGCTGATCACTGAAAGCGCGACCAAACCGCCGATGACGATTCGCCGCGAAGTGAACGCCGAGGCGGGCACCGTTCAATTGACCGCTGTCATCAATGACTATGTGCAGGATCCGAAAACCGTTAAGTGGGTCCTCCGCGGTCCAGGCCAGATCGATTGTGACACTGGCGTTTACACCCACGATAAAAGCAGTCAAGAGCCATTTGCCCTCATCACTGCAACCCGTAACACCGACGGTTTGGGGATCTATCACGGTTACGTCGTGCAGACCTTGCCGCCCGCCAAGTTGGAGGATGCGGTGCTGGGTATCGGCGCTTTTGAGGTACGCCAAGGTCCAGAGCAGGCCACCTCATGAGTAATTACGAACCATCCTCCCTGGCTCAGTGGCGCCCTGTCTATCCGAGCTTACTGCAGCACGCAAGCCTCAGGCTGAACGGGCGCTAGTGGGGAAATAGCGATGACTGATTATAGTTTCAATGCATTGTACGCCTGGCTCAAGGAGCGGCCCCGAAATTTGAACTGGGGCATGGTTTCCTTCATGAGTCGACAAAAACTCAACCTGTTACTGCTTCAGTTATATATACAACGCTTCAAGTCCAGCGCTTATCTACCGGCCATTACCGGAAGTATTCCTAACGGGAGCGACCAGCGCTTTGCACTGAGTGAGTTCACGCTTGATTCGCCAAGGTTGAGCTTTGCCGGAACGCAGCTCAACGATTGCAAAGCGCGCCTGCACCTGCAGGTCATGTCGGGCACGCAGCTGCTTTTGGCCCGTGCTGGTGAGGGGTGGGAAGTACGCGAGATCCGCGAAGCCAGCCCGCTGCAAGGGCCGCGACTGAGCCTGGACCTGTTACTGGCCAATGTGCCTGGTGTGGTGGATGAAGAGAGGCGGCTGCGGCTTGACCTCAAGCAAAGCTCTGACTTCAGCATCAACCTGTCAGAGGATGCGGATGAGCAAAGATTACTGGGCGAGTATTTCAAGCAGAAATTCGAAGCGCTGCCGGAAGCACAACGTGTATTCCCGCTGGGCCAGTTAGAAGCAGGCTCCCACCCGCTGTTGCGCGCCCAATCCTTTGCCCTGCGGACTCAGGCGCGCAGGCGCGATGCGGGTGATGAAGAGGGCGCGGTACTTACATTGGTGCGTTTTGAAGGGAGTGACGAAGGCGATATTCCCGGGCAGGACTACCGCTACCTGATTCCCCGAGACCGTGGTTACAACTCAGGCGTGCTGTTCCAGCCCGAGCGCATAATGTTGGTGCAGTTGCTCGAGTACTTGAAGAATACCGCGCTTGATGTGGAGTTTACACTGACTTTCGATGAGCAAGGCAGGCTTACGGGCGCTATCGCCACCTGCGGCAAAATAGTGGTGGCGGACCAATATGTTCTTATTGAATTTGATACAGAGCCAGACAGTGACGGGAATGTCCGGCACATAAAATTTTCTCTCAGGCTCTACAAAATGGACTTGAACATGGCCGATGCATTGGCGGTGTCTTTGAGAGACGACCGCGTGGAGGTTTCGTGGCGAGTGGCCGGTGTGATGACTATAGAGCCGATCCAGCTGGATGACGAAACTGGGCAATTGGCTGATATGCTCGAGCATTTTGATACCTCTGAGTTCTTTGCGCGCAGTCAGGACAGTTTTGAATATCAATTCACTGCTACTTACAAGCTTGTTGATCAAGCGGGCGGTACGCTTCAATTCGAACAATCGGATATGGCGGAAGTCAAGGCACCTCGGCCTGCCCTTGGTGAAATCAAGTTCCCTCCGCCTGATTTAGGGGACCCGCTGGAAAATTACTACCTGTATATGCTGTGGGTGGTGATCAGGATTGTAACGGGCGCAGTCCTTGAAAGGCTCATGAGGGATATCGAAGCCTCCGATTACCCGAGTCTCGAGCGGGTTATAGGTGAAGCGTTCAACCGCAGTTTTGAGTGCTCCGAGCCAGTCCACGCGCTGATGAGCGAAGTCATCAAGCTCAACTTTGGGAATGCGCTTATCGGCCTGGACCAGTTCGCGCCACGCGATATCGCGCTTTATGCCGCGGTCAACCCGATCGTTACCGCCTTTGCCATCGAGCCTATGGAACATACCTTGATGGCTGGCGGTGCGCCCAGGCCGTTTGTTGTTCGTCCGGCTCAGTCCAGCGAGCTGAATTGGACATGCGAACCGGTGTTAGACAGTGTGAATAGCGAGAAGATCGGCCACATCGATCCGCGCAGCGGCGTCTATACCCCACCAAACGCCTCGGACTTCGACGGCGCCTTCGTTCGTTTGCGGGTCAATGCGCAGCATACGCAGAACGGCTTCAGGAGCTCGGCGCTGATCACCGTGTTGAAGCGCCCGTTGCAGATCAACCCGCTGCTCTATGTGACGCATGCCGAGGGCGAGGTGCAGTTGCAGGCGGGCTATCTGGGCGACAGCAAGGACTTGCGCTGGTCAACGCCTACCCATGGCCAGCTGAACCCAAGTGGGCTGGCAGCAGTTTACAAAGCGCCCGCCACGATGCCGCCCCTTGATCCCGAGTTCCCTCTCGAATTGGCGGCCTTCACTGTCGATGAGGTGGTGCTCAGTAATCCCTCGACGGAACAGACCGCAGTGCTGATCACTGAAGGCGGGAACAAAGATTTGATGAGGATTCGCCGCGAAGTGAACGCCGAGGCGGGCACCGTTCAATTGACCGCTGTCATCAACGACTATGTGCAGGATCCGAAAACCGTTAAGTGGGTCCTCCGCGGTCCAGGCCAGATCGATTGTGCCACTGGCCTTTACACCCCCGATAAAAGCAGTCAAGAGCCCTTTGCCCTCATCACTGCAACCTGTGACACCCAAGTGATCGGGATCTATCACGGTTACGTCGTGCAGACCTTGCCGCCTGCGAAGTTGGAGGATGCGGTGCTGGGTGTCGGGGCTTTCCAGGTTTGCCGAGTTGCAGAGGAGACCGAATCATGAACGAGAAAGATCCAGCCGATTTAAGCACTATCTGGCGACACTAAAACTAAAGTAGGCCCGCGATTTTTTGGGTTTAGAGTCGATGAGGCGAACGTTTTATTTCTAGCAAGACTGCGGTATTCACGATCGCGCCTCAGTTATAACAAGGTCTGCAAGTACGGCGCACGCTGTCGTGCGCGTTATTACACCCAGATAGAACCATTTCAATGAGGATAAGGCCATGGCTGATTACAGTTTCGATGAATTATATGCATGGTTAAAACAGCAGCCCCGTCATCTGAACTGGGGCATGATTTCCAGCATGGACCGCTCCAAGCTCAACCGATTGTTGCTCCAGGCTTATATACAACGGTTCAAGACCAGCGCTTATCTACCGCCCATCACGGGGAGTATTGCCAATGGCAGCGCCGGGCGTTTTGCGCTGAATGAGTTCACGCTGGACTGGCCAAGATTGAGCTTTACCAGCACGCAGCCCAACGATTCCACAGCGCGCTTGCACATGCAGGTGATGTCGGGCACGTACATGAATTTGACTCGCATCGGTAACAGCTGGGAAGTCCACGAGATCAGTGAAACTGGCCCGCTGCAGGGGCCGGTACTGAGCCTGGACCTGTGGCTGGATCAAGTACCGGGTGTAGTGAGTGGAGACGGGCGGCTACGGCTTGACCTCAATGAAAGCTCCGACTTCAGCATACCGCTGTCAGAGGATCCGGGTCAGCGAAGGCTGGCGGGGGAGTACTTCAGACAGAAGTTCGAAGCGCTGGCGGACGAACAACGCGTATTCCCGCTGGGCCAGATTGAAGCGGGCTCCGATCCGCTATTGCGCGCCGCATCTTTTGCTTTGCGTACCCAGGCACGCGGGCGCGATTCGGAGGATGAAGAAGGCGCGGTGCTGGCCTTTGTGCGCTTTCTAGGAAGTGAAGAAGGGAACTTTCCCGGAAAAGACTACCGCTACCTGATTCCGCGAGACAAAGCGTATGACGCGGCGGTGATATTCCAATCTGAAAGAATCATGTTGGCACAGTTGCTCGAATCCCTCAAAGGGATCGCGAGCAATGTAGAGTTCGAACTGACTTTCGATGATGAAGGCAAGCTGACAGGCGCGGTCGCCAAACGCGGCGAGCTGGTGTTGCCTAAGCACAGTCATACCTATCCGTTCGATACACCGCCTGATGACTTTGGAGTCGTCTGGCACATGGTGTTCAAGTTCGACATCGAGGCCATCAAGCTGAGCATGGCGGATGAGTTGAGCGTGTCTATGAAAGACGACCTCGTAGAGCTCTCTTGGCGCGTAACCGGTGTGTTGGGTGTCCAGCCGGTTTCTCTGGATGACACGACCGGGGAAATCGCTCGCGTCCTCGAGCAATACGACTTCGATACCTCTGCGTTCTTTGAGCGTAGTGAAGATACCTTTGAATATGAATTCACCACCACGTACAAGCTTGTCGATGAGGCGGGCGGCACCCTGCAATTCGACGACACAACTATGAGCGCGGTCAAGGAGCCTGCGCCTTGCATTGGCGCCATCAAGCCCCCTGAGCTCGATCCCCAGGATCCTAGGCTCAGGATCGCCTTTTGGATAATCAGGGTGGGGGAGGGACTAGTTTTTACGTGGTTCGACAACGCCATCACCAACATATTGAAGATGGTCAACGAGCTCGGTTACCCGAGTCTCGAGCAAATAGTAAATGCCGCGTTGGCCCGCAGTTTCGAGTTCTCCGATTCGGTCCGTGGGCTGGTAAGCGAAACCATCAAGCTCAATTTCGGCAATGTTCTCATTGGCCAGGACCAATTCGCGCCACGCGATATCGCGCTGTATGGCGCGGTCAACCCGATCGTTACCGCCTTTGCCATCGAGCCCATGGAACATACCTTGATGGCAGGCGGTGCGCCCAAGCCGTTCGCCACCCTTCCGGATCAGTCCGGCCAGCTGAATTGGACATGCGAACCGGTGCTCGACAGTGTGAGCAGCGAGAAGATCGGCCGCATCGATCCGCGCAGCGGCGTCTATACCCCACCCAATGCCTCGGACTTCGACGGCGCCTTCGTTCGTTTGCGGGTCAATGCGCAGCATACCCAGAGCGGTTTCAGGAGCTCGGCTCTGATCACCGTATTGAAGCGCCCGTTGCAGATCAACCCGCTGCTCTATGTGACGCATGCCGAAGGCGAGGTCCAGTTGCAGGCAGGCTATCTGGGCGACAGCAAGGACTTGCGCTGGTCAACACCTACCTATGGCCAGCTGAACCCAAGTGGGCTGGCAGCAGTTTACAAAGGGCCCGCCACGATGCCGCCCCTTGATGACAAGTCTCCTCGCGAGCTGGCGGCCTTCACTGTCGATGAGGTGGTGCTCAGTAATTCCTCGACGCAACAGACCGCAGTGCTGATCACGGAAGGCGGGAACAAAGATTTGATGAGGATTCGCCGCGAAGTGAACGCCGAGGCGGGCACCGTTCAGTTGACCGCTGTCATCAATGACTATGTGCAGGATCCGAAAGACGTTGAGTGGTCCCTGCGCGGTCCAGGCCAGATCGATTGTGCTGGCCTTTACACCCCCGATAAAGGCAGCCAAGAGCCGTTTGCCCTCATCACTGCAACCCGTAACACCGAAGGTTTTGGGATCTATCAGGGTTACGTCGTGCAGACCTTGCCGCCCGCCAAGTTGGAGGATGCGGTGCTGGGTGTCGGGGCTTACCAGGTACGTCAAAATCCATCGGAGGGCAAGTCATGAGCGAGAACAATCCATCCCACCTGGCCGAGTGGCTGCCGGCCAACCCGGATCTGCTGCAGTGGGACAGCATTACCGGGGTGGCACTCACCGCTGGCAATGCGGCCCTCAGGCTGGCCCATGCCACCCACCTGAGCCTCGGCCAGGAAGTCGCTGGCATTGCGGGCACGCTTGAAATCGAAATGAGCAATATCGCTTACCATTTGGCGGGTTACCAGCTGTCAGGGCCGCAAGTCGAAATCTCGCGCACTGCATACGAGAGCGTGCAACTCGACATGTTCGCCGAGTTGCACGGCGGAACGCAGGTCAGGGCCGAAGCGCCCTACAAGGTGCTCAGCATTTCTGAACATGACCCGTTGCAGAGCATGGCGCTCAGGCAGCAGGTAAGCGCTGAGTTCAAGGATGGGGCGCTGGTGCTGGATGTATCCAAAGGGGAGGACATGCGCCTGGCCGTGAGCGATGCTGCCACCGAGCAGGTGTTGGCCGGTGAGTGGTTGCGCCAGCAGTTGACCGCGCAGCCAGGCAAACTCGACTACCTGCTGGTGGGTGGGGAACAAGGGCAGCCAGCGTTGGCGCTGAAGTCCGCGCGCCTTGGGGCCCAAGCCGATGGCGATGGCAAAGGCGATACGTTGGTCGTGTTCGCCTCGTCACAGTATGGCCGGGACGGTGATCTTCCGAATGTCGACGGTTTCCCACGCCTGCTGGCGGACCCTCCCGAGCCCGATGCTGCCGTGCAGTTGCTCAGCTCGCGGTTGCTGCACCGCAATGCATTCGTGGCCGGTTTCACCCAGATGCTGGAGGGAGGGCGTTTCTGCGATCGGTTCGAGGATGGGCAGCTTGTCGAGGTGGTCGCTGACGCGGGCACGTTGGCGGTTCCCCCTACGGTTTATCAGTCTAGCCAGTACACCTTCACCGGCGAAGCTTTCCGCGTGGATGCGCTGGGTGGGCTTGCAGCGACCTTCGAACTGGACATGGCCACTCAACAGTGGAATGGCCAATGCACCATTGCGTTCAGCTGCCTGCCGCACGGTGCAGAAGTGCCGCTTGAATTTACCGCGGAGTTTGAGCTTTCACTGCGCCATCGCCTGTATTTGCTGGCCAACCCAGACCCCAGCCAAGGCTGGTTGGAAGGGCAGTTTTTCTCGCCCTGGCCTGAAGCGCAGGAGGCGCGGGCCTTGCGCGGCCTTCCCGAAGGCGAGGAGAACGAGCAGCTGCGTTGGCAGGCAGAGGACTTTGCCGCCTACGCCGTCAAGCGCGCCATCCTGCTGGCGCTTGCGCAAAAACTTGACGGCGCGCCAGCGCAACGCTGGCTCAGCGCGCTGGCATTCGGGACAGCGCTGAACGTTCAGCCAGAGCCAACGAGCCTGGCGTTCCCTGGCGCACTGTCGGTTTCAGGAGCGCTGAGCAATCCGGCCGGGTTTGTCATCCGCGACGATGCGGTCAATCTGCTCGCTGGCAGCTCGCATGAATTCAGCGTCGATAACCCGCAGGACCAAGCCCTGACCTGGACGTTGCAAAGCCTGCCAGGTGGGCCCACGCACCCCGGCAGCTTCGACGAAGGGAAGTACCAGGCACCGCCCGCCCACACGCTACAGCGGCGTTCCGGGCAAGTGCTGGTGATTGCCTCCAACCCGGCAGGGCAACGCAGCGTGGCCGTGGTGACCGTGCTGCGCCAGGCGCTGACGGCCAACCCCTTCATCACGGTGATGCAAGCCGGAACGCAGCGCACGTTCAGCGCCGGGGTGCTGGATGTTGCCGCCCTGGGCACCAATCCCTTGAGCTGGACGATGCTCACCCACGACCCTGAGCACAGCGGCGAGACGCGGGAGGAGGATCAGGGACAGCGCTGCGTTTACAGCGCCAAAGCAGCCGACCCAGCCAGCCGGACAACCTATTGGCTGGAGTCGCTCGAAGTCGCCTCTGACGAGCCGCTGGCGAAACAGACCGTGCACGTGCTGGTGACCCAGCGCACGCCTGGTCTGGTGGTTGCGCTGGCCGACGAAGTGAAGGCCGATGGCAACCTGCAATTCGTCGCCTATTTGAACGGCCGCCCAGTACAGGCCGTCTGGTCGCTGGCGGTTGGCACGGGGCAGATCGAGCGTGACACCGGCCTTTATGAGCCCGCCCGCAGCGGGCCGCAGTCACCAGGGATTCTGGTGTTTGCAACATTCGACAGCGGTGACTTCGGCGTTTTCGAGGGGCACCAGATCATGCCTTTGCAGACCGACCGCTTTACCACCTTGACCCGCCAGTTGCTGGCACCCTCCGCTCGCTTGGCATGAGCCCAGGGCATCTTTTCAGGAGAATGTCATGTCTAACAATCCTATCGAGCATGTGTTGGCGCGAATGGATAGGCGCAACATCACCAACGGCTGGGGCGCCGTTGCGGCATTCAGCCGCTCGCGCTTGAATGACTTGCTGTTCGCGCAATACCGGCAGCGCTCGACCAACTATAGTTTTCTACCGCTGTTGAACATCGATGTCGACCACAACGATCACATCCGCACCCGCAGCGTCTTGCGCCAGATCGAGTTCGGCGCGCCGCTGTTGTCGTTCGCCAATGCCTCGTTGCGCGATTCGCGGGCGCAGCTGACGTTTCCCATCATTGCGGGCGTCTACAGCCGTCAGTCGCCCTTGGCCGAGAACCTGCTGACGCGTTTCATCATCGATGAGTCGATGGGCTATACGCTGGTGTTGGAGATCGAGCTGCGCCTGGTGACCGGTTCGGTCGACCGGCGCGGGAGGGTAATTTTGGACCTGGCCGATGCGTCGACCTTCAGCTGCAACCTGGCGGGGGAGGACCCGCGGGTCAATGACCTGATCGCTGCTGCTATCCAGGAGCAGTTTGCCCAGTTGCCCGCGCATCGCAGTCAGTTCGAGCTCGGCATGCTGGATTTTTCGGGCTATTCCGCTTTGACACCGACGCACTTCAGCCTCGTGACCCAGGCGGCGCCCGGCGCCCAGACGCTGGGTGCTGATAACTACGGGGACGGTGCAGTGCTTGCATTCATCCAGCTGCGGGCCAATACCGGTCCGGGGCATGACCCTGCGCAGACGTTTCCGTATCTGATTCCCGATGACCGCGATGACGATGGCCGCGAGCGCTATTCCGCGACCATGGTCGTGGACAAGAGCATGCTCGAACACGTGACAGACGACCGCCTGGAGGTGCTGGCTTCTTTGCTGTTCACAACGTCGCACCGGTTCGCAGAGCGGGAACGGCACACCCCCCATGACCTTGCAGTATTTGGCAATATTGTCGCGATACCGCCGTTGTATACCATTGATTCGCCGTCGAACAAGGTGCTTGCGGGGCAAGCCTTGAAGTTCACCTTGCGCGATCGGGCTGGGCAGGAGGTGAGCGCAACCAAATGGCATGCCCAGAGCCGTCAGAGCCATTCGGCAGTGGGCGATGGCGTGATCGACGGGAACGGTTTCTACCAGGCTGTGGGGCTCGAGGATATCGGCCACCATAGCCTGACCGTGGTGATCACGGCCGAGGTTGAACAGGGAAACCAGACCCATCGAGTGAGCACTGATCTGATCGTGCAGTTCGAGCAGGTTCAGATCGCGCCGCGAGTCAGTGTGTTCGCACCCCATGCGCCCATGGCGTTGGCCGCGGCGATGCAGGCCGATAGTGTCGAGTGGTCGCTGTCTGGCGCCGAGCTCGGTCAGCTTGCTCAGCCCCACGGCAGTCGCAATGTGTTCAGCGCCGGGCAGGCTGCCAGCCGGCGCCAGTTGAGTGTCCAGCAGGTGCAAGCCGCGGGTGGTGAACGGCGCAGGTCAGCGCTTGTCATGCTCAATGGTTTGCAATCGATGGTGATTGACCCCGTACGTGCTGTCGGCCTGCAGCCAGGTGAGGTTGTGTCGTTGACTGAACGGGATGCGGACCTGCTGCCAGGTGCGCATAGGCGCTGGCAACTCGCCGGGCCGGGGACGCTGGATGCGACGGGCAATTACACTGCGCCTGCTGGCGACGAGCAGGGCACCAGCGTGGTGACGTGCGAGCTGGTGCAGAACGGCGTGGTGCTGGCGGCCGGTTATAGCCTGTTGGAGTTCGGCGAGCCCCCCCTGGTAGACGAACCCTCCTGGCAAAAGATACTGACCTACAAAATTTTTGTGCCGGGCGGGCAAGAGAATGAGACCAAGGGCCAGTTGCTCAACAACGGTTTTCAGTCAATACGCTTGCAGGCGGTCATCGAGACCGAACCGGTGGATGGCAAGTTCTATCGTCTCAGCCCTAACGAGCGCGCCAATATCGGCTTGAACGCGCTGATCAGCAAACAGCGCCTGAAGGCGTTGTCTACCGATAGCCTGAGCGGCGGGCTGGAACCGGCCGACGAGGCCCTATGGGCGACACGCCAGGTGCCCAACCGCTTCGAACTGGCCATGGGGGGCGTGGCCGAGGTCTCTGCCAACGAAGAAGCCATTACCCGGCAAGATATCTACCTTCATTGTCTAGAGCGTGCGGGCACGGTGACCACCTTTTACAGCACGTTCGCTGCTGACAAGGGCGGCATAGAGTCTTCCGATAAAGACAGCGGACAAGAGAATGGCCTGGTGATGATTCTACCGGTGTCACCCCAAGACTTCGGTAATGAACACTATACATTCACCCGTGTGCGTGTAGAGGGTGGAGCGGGCGGTCCGAACGATCCGGGGGACCCAGACTTCGACTACCATCTGCGAACCCTGGACTATTGGGTATTCAAGCTGATGGGGAGCCGTTTCGAAACCGTCGAATTCCTGCCGCAGACGGTAAAAGAGCCAAATAAGGACGCCCCTATCAACCGCTCCATGATTCGTTGGGAGTCCGAGCACAGCAACGAAATCATGTTCAGCTTTACCGGCTCGATTTTCCGCGACAGGTTGTCCGAGAGTAAGGGCGAGGACGCTGGCAATGGTGATGGCGATGGCGATGGCGATGGCGATGGCGATGGAGACGATGGGGACGATTGGGCATCGGGGGATGTCCGTATCAAATTCGATGAGCAACTGTTTACCTTGATGAAGGACCGCGAAGAGCTCTTGACCAAGGTAAGCCTGACCAACTTCGAAGAAGGCAGTCTGGTCATCACCAATCATCGGGTGCCCGATTTCAGGTACCAGGCACCAGGCACGGAAGTACGCGACCTACTTGCGCGAGATATCGTGGTGCTGCTGCGTGACCGTAAGGGTAATGCACATTATCGGCGCTTCGCTTATCGACCTGCCTCAGTTCCTGGTCACCGGAATTACATTGAACATAGCCTGTTCACGCCAGTATGAAACTTACCGGCCGCTTTTTATTGAAGCCGGCCGGTTCAATATCCTTTGTGGGAGCGTTGCCATGAAATACCGTTCAATTATGTTGAGCCTGGGGCTGTCGTTGGCCTGTTTGTCAATCGGGGCTTGTTCGAGCCCAACGCAAGCTGATGGCTCGTTCAAGCCGCAACATACCCCCCTCATTTATTTTGCGGGTGGCAAAAATGGCGAGCCCGATGAAAATTCATGTTCAATCGAGATCAAGAAGGGCACGTACAAATTCAACGGAGGGGATAACAATTCCTGTACAAATGATGATATGTATTTTTACCGTGTCGATAACGCCCCCTCGGCAGCATTAATTACGCTGCATGCGGAAGACGATTGCAGAGAGGAGGGTGGGGATTGGCATTTCCAGCTTCGTATCTATATAAATCCGACCACAACGGGTTGGCTGAAAATATCGGACCTCAAGAACTACAACGCCGGGGATATCGTGACGGCGGGGGTCATGTACCAAACGGGTAAATATGAAAAGGGCAGTGTGGGTGGAAAACTGTCCTGTGTCACCATCGACTACTGACTTTTTGACATCGGTGTGGAGAACATCACTATGTCTAATGACCGTTTAGTTCATTCAAATGCCTTCAATTTCATGAGCCACTTGTCGGGTGGCGTGGATCCGCGCACAGGCTTGTACACGTTTTCTGCCAACCTGCGCAGTGTTTCCGGTAACGACCAATTGGGGCCCGAGTTTGACGTTGTGGTGCGCTACAGTCCACTCAGTCTTCAAGACAGTGGCTACGGTAAAGGGTGGACTCTGCGCACCAGCGAATTCGATTTCAACCGCGGGCGGCGGATCATCTCCCTGGCCAATGGCGAAACCTTCAAGGCCGACGGCCGAGTGGGTACGACCAATCAGCTGACCATGTCGGAAAAGAAAATCGACACCTTCCACCTGTATGAGGACAGCGACAGCCAATGGCGCGTGGTGCACCGTTCCGGCGTGGTCGAGGTGCTCGAGCCAAAAGGCACGGACAAAAATGCCAGGGCCGTGCCGACCCGCATCTTCAGCCGCCAAGGGCATTGGCTCGACCTCGAATACACCACCCATGCCGGTTTTCCGATGCTGAGCAAAATCACCGACATGCGCGACGAGGTGGTGTTCGAGGTGACCCCCAGAGGCCAAGGCAACCGCGTCACGCTGGCACAGCCAAGCGACACCGGCAGTACCAGCTACACCTTGGTGCTGAACGGCGACAGCCGGGTGGAGCGCATCGAACTGCCCACCGAGAACCTGGCGAGTTGGCGCTTTTCCTATGGCGAGCAGCGCGGACTCTATTGCTTGCGTGAGGTACGCACCCCGACCGGCGGTTTCGAAGAAATCACCTACGGCGATGGCGGCCACCAGTTCCCGATCGGTTCAGGCCTGACCCCACTGCCGCGGGTAACCCGCCATGTGCAGCACCCAGGCCATGGGCAACCGGCGATCGACACACGCTACACCTACGGCGCCGATGACCATAACTTCCTCGGTGGCAACATCCGGCTGGACTGGGCCGACGATGGCCTGGACAACCTGTTTCGCCAAGTCATCGAATATGACTATGCCACTACCGAGACCCTGTGGGTCGATGAAAAACCGGTACGCAGCATCGTCCGCGAGTTCAACAAGTTTCACTTGCTGACGTCGGAAACTACCTATCTGGGCGATGAGCGCAATGCTGCTGGAACCGAAGTCATCGGTAACCAGATCAAGGAGGTCAAGACAACCTATGCATTGAGGTCTGGCTTTTTCAGGGAACAGCCGAATTATTGCCAGTTAGCCCACGGCATCGATACACGCTGGTGGCTTGTGAACAACCCCGGCAACAATTTCACCCTGTCTGAGGCCAGTACCTACGACGACTACGGTAATCTCCTGACACAAAAAGCCGTCAGTGGTGTGGAGGACACCTACCAGTGGTACAGCGCCAAGGAGCCAGGTTTCCCCGGGCATGACGAAGGCTTCGTCATGTACATGAAGGAAAAGAATCAGCGCCCGGCCGCCGGCCACTCCGGCGCGGCGCCGGTGCGCACCACGCATTATACCTGGCAGCAACTGCCAACCCTGACCGCCAGCCAATCGCAGACCGGGCAAACGCATTGGCTGGCGGTAGATGTCGAAACCTTCACCAGTGGGGATAATTCAAACACCACTTCCCACTGTTTCGAGCAAGTGGCGGATGAAACCGTCGTTGCGGCTGTGCCGCTGCAGCATGGTCGCCTGAAGCGGCAAGTGATCAGCTATCCGAACCCGAAAAAAGGTGCGACGGATGAACCGGACACGTTGGATACCTTGACTGAGCACGCCTACACCTACGAAACGCTGAACTGGGGGGTTGCCAAGCACGCCGGCCCCTTGGTCCGTGGCGCCATGCGCGTGCTGCAAGACCACCAGCTGGTTACCGGCTTTGACGCTACGAGCAAGCAAATCAGGACCCAGCAATCGCTGGCAACGGGTGAAGTGGTGCTCACCCGCGACGACACCGACACAGAGATCATGACCGTGTGGGACGCGCTGCTTCGCGTGGAACGTGAAATCGTCAGCCCGGGTAAGGAGGAAGAAGCATTTCGCCGATACGAATATGCACTGTGCGCCAATGACGGCGAGCAGGCGACCCAGACCCGGTTCGATGTGAAGGATGTGATGACCGTGGCGTACTTCGATGGCGTGAACCGCACCGTCAGGGAAGAGCGGGAAACCAGGATGCTTGAACTGCCTCAGGCGCAGTACACGCCCAAGGCCGAGAGGTCGACCAAACCTGCCTACAGGGCAAACTATGACAGTTGGGGCCGATTGAAGGATGAAACCGAGATCGACTGGCTCACCAAGGGTGACCTGGACCTGACCAGTCATTATCGCTACGACGAATGGGGTGAGCAATTGTGTGTAATTGGCCCGGATGGTGTAGCCGACTTCGCCCACACCGACCCGATCGGCGACGGCACTATTGGCCCGATCAGGCGCGAATGGCGCCAGCAGATGTTCGACGAGCAAGGCGCTGAGCTGGAGAACGGTCGCAAAACGGGGGTCACGCAGACCCAGTTGAACCGTTTTGAATTGCCAGTCACACTTCGCCGCTTGGTCAAGGAAAAGCCAGATGATGAGCAAGAGACCGTCCTTAAGAGCGAGACGCGAACCGATTACGATGGGTTCGGGCGCAAGATCAAGGAGGTGTCGGGGCTGGGCACTGCAGCGCAAAAACAGGAGGAAACTTTCAGCTACGATGGGTTCGATCGTTTGTTGACGCATAGCCTGCGCGAAGGCGACGTGGTGCACAGGGCCTATGCTGCGCATTCTGATCAGGACCTGCCGATCAGTATCCGAGTGAATGACCTGTTGCTGGGTGAGCAAGGTTTCGATGGCCTGGGCCGCAAGGTCTTGTCCATCACCGGTGGGCGTCGGCAGATTCTGAAATACGGGCCCGGTGAATCGCAGCCGAACGAGGTGATTACGCCGATGGGAGCGATCCATTATAGCTATCGCCCCCATCTGACAGCAGAGCCGACAGCCAGGACACTGGCTGGAACTGAGGCAAGCTATGTATTCGACGAGCACAATGCACGTCTCAAAAGCTGTAGCGAGCAAGGAGGAGAGGCATTTACACGTAGCTACTACACCACCGGGCAAGTGCATAAAGAAGAGCGTGGTGAGTACGCAATGGAATATGTCTACAGCCTGCAAGGGCGCATGGAGCAGTACCGGGATGTTCTGGAGCAGGTTCAGGTCAATGATTACGATGCCGCTGGACGGCTCGAACTGACAACGTTAGGCGAACTGAGCAGCCTGTTCAAGTATGACGAGCTCGGCCGGACCTTGAGTTATGAAACGCTCGACAATACCCCTGGCAGCGTAAACGCACTGAAAACCGAACTGACATACGACGATCTAGAGCGAGAGGTTTCACGCACATTCACCTTCAGTCAGCACCCGGCGCAGGTGCTGAGCCAGGACTATGACGAGTTTGACCGGATCACCGAGCGTACCTTGTTGCAAGGCACCACAGAATTGCGCAAGGAAACCTACAAGTACGACACGCGCGGCCGCCTGACCGGATACGCGTGCTCTGGCGAGTTGTGCCCTGTCGATCCGTATGGCAAACAGATCACTGAACAGGTGTTCGGTTTCGATGCGCTGGATAACATCAGGCAGGTGTTGACCCGCTTCGAGGGGGGGGAGAATCGTGCGATCTATTGGTTTGATAACGACGATGATCCTGCGCAGCTTTCACGGATCACCAACACCTTCACTGATCTTTATCCGGCGGAAATCCAGTTGGCCTATGATCCGAATGGCAACATGACCGTCGATGATGCGGGGCGTGTGCTGGAATACGATGCGCTCAATCGCCTGAGGAGGGTCACCGATGCCGAAAATCGCCAGCATGACTATGGCTACGATCCGATGAACGTTCTGACTTCGACCAACGGCCCGGCGTGACGCTGGCGCCGAGCGTGATCCCGACAACCAAGGCGTGTGTCGCCTTGGTTGTCGTTTTTTTGCTGTCAGCGGTAACGGATGGTGAAGTTCAATGCGCCCTTCGCTTCACCTGCGCGCACGGCGCTGGCATCGTCGGTCTGATAGAAGCGGACGCCAAAGTTCAGCTCGGTGGTGCCATTCTGGATCGCCTTGAGGTCCTCTTCGCGCTGGAGGGGTAAGGGGCTGCCGTCGTCCTTCAGCACCTGGATACCCACCCCCTCAGCGGTGGAGTCCGTTGTCAGGGTGAATACCCCATCCAGACCGGGGACCGGGCTTGAGCCGTCGGCAGGATCGAGTTCGATGCTGGCCCGCGTCAAGCCGCCGGGGTCTGTCTGGCAGTTGCTCAAGGTGATCGAGAACGGGATGATCGCGGTCGTGGTGCCCTTGGCAACGAAGTGGGACTTGTCCCATGGCTGCAGGTCAACCGGATTGGCGTCGACCGGGTCACCAATAAGGCTGCACTGGGTTTGCAACACCGTGGCCTGCAAGCGATAGCGCGTCACCAGCCCCAGCCCCTGGGCACTCAGATGCCCGGTGAACAGTTCGCTGTCGACGTGGTGCTGGCCGGGGGCGATGTCGCCTGTCTTGACCAGCGTCACCTCATTCCACACTGCGCCGAGCGTGAACCCGCCTAGTTGATTGTTGTACTGAAACGTCGAATTGAAGGGAATGAACGGATTGCCAGGCCCACCTTCGGGCATGAAGTAACCTGGGTGTGAGCCGTTGAAAGGTTCTCTTAGGCGAATTCTGGCGCCGACGCCATCGATATTGGTGTTGAGGATGTAGCCATCGGACGGCTCACCTGCCACCGGTGGCAACGGATCCGGGAATACCGAGTTGGCATGCGTGTCGTAGCGCCAGAGCACGTCGCCGTCGTTGAAGCAAAGCATCGTCGATCTTGGGGACGAGACGGTGAAATCCCGCTGGTTGGGTGTGCCGATCACATCGCCTGGCGTGGCGTTGAGGGGGACATGCATGATTCCGGGGAGGACACGCGTCAAGTTCGTGGGTTGGGTACCCTCCGACCATAAGCATCTTTCACCAGCACGGACTTGGCCACCGGCAAATAACATGACGATGAGCCCCAGGGGTATATAGCGATTCATGAATGGTCCTGCTGTTATGGGGCGATTGTGGGCGTAGGTACTGGAGTGGGGCTTTTCATTCGCAGAGCAATGACTGCAAGCGATAGCCCTGGTCTGGCGCAATGGCTTGTGGGTCTAGCTGGAAACTACAGCCGCTGTCTGGCGCCTCACCCCAGCGGGCCTCGAGCTGCTGCATGCCATCGGGCAGCGACACCACGGCGCGACCTGCCGGGCCAACCATACCCAGCGCGCTGCCCTCGGCATCGTGCAATTGGCTACCGAAAGGCAATGGCAACTGGTTGCTGTCGAACAGCGTGAGCACAACGCGATTGGCTTTTCGAGCTTCAAAGCGGCTTTTGACCACCGCCCCGCGCCGTGGCACCACATCGGCGGTGGCATTGACGATTTCAACATCCGGGGCCAGTTGGTCTGTGTCGAGTACCAATTGGTTGAGCCGGTACGGCCGCAAGTGCGGTACCAACGCATAACCTTTAGCGTTGGTGCGGCTTGCGCCATGGTTGCGTACCCCCACTGCGGGAATGTCCGGTACCTCTACCAGGCCGATGGTCTCGCCCAGGTACGGTCCCAACTCCATGCCATCGGCATGCAGCAGGGCCGCGCCGCTCATGTTCAGCGACAAACTACGGTGGTTGTCCGACGCAGACAGGCCCGCGCCCAGGGTGGCTTGGGGCGCCTGATAGGCCAAGGACAGCGCAGCGGCCTGCTGGCGCTGCGCGTCGGAGGCTATCGACGCGTTGTAGCTCAGGCGCTCGACCTGGCTGCTCAAGCTTGCACGCTGCGATGTGCCGTGGGCCGAATGTTGCACGTCCAGACTCAGGCTGCTGCTGCGGCCAAACTCCAGCGGTATCGAAACGCTGAGGCCGAACTGGCGGTCGGTCGCCGCATGGTCGCGCGTCAACGACTGTGACCCATGTAGGTTGTAGCTGATGCCGTTGTGCGAAGTGCTGAAGCTGAGCTGGAACTGGCGTTGGCTGTCGCGGCGCTGCCAGTAGTCCTGTTGCGACAGGCTGAGGCTTAGCGTGCTGCGCTCCCCAATGCGCTGGTTGATCGAACCTTCCAGGCGGCTGCGCCGGCTGCCAAGGAACAAGCGGTCGCTGCTGCGCTGGCTGACCCACTCGTCGAAGTCGCGATAGCCGCGGGTCGAGTAGCGGTAGCCGGCGAAGCGCACATGGGTGCCGCTGTTGAATGCCTTGCTGTATCTGGCGCTGTAGCTCATGCCTTGTACGGTTTGTGGCTCGGCCGGCGCGAGATCACTGCGGGCATGGGTGATATCGAACGACAGCGCACCGATGCTCCCGAGGTCGCGCGCGATGCCCACGGCTTCAGCCGTATAGCCCTCACTGGCCATCAAGCCGCCGTACAACGTTGCATTCCACACCATGCCTTTGGCCAGGGTGCCTTGCCACAGCAGTGGCTGCTGGTTGCCATAAGCCGGGTTGTAGCGCCCCAGTGTAGTGCTGTAGCGCGTAACGCCGGGCCGCAGCAGGTTGGTGATGCTGGCGTAAGGCTGGATGAAGCGCCGCACCTGGCCATCGGCCTCGGTCAACACCACCTCCAGCTCACCTGCGGCCCCCACGTTGAGATCGTCGATGGCGTAGGGGCCTGGGCTGACGTAGGTGGAATAGATCGGGTAACCGTTTTGCCATACTTCGAGTTTGGCCCGCGTCTGCGCCACCCCACGCAAGGTGGGCGCATAGCTGCGCAGCAAATCAGGCAGCATGTCGGTATCGGATGCCAGGCGCACGCCGGTGACCGGCACGCTGCGAAAGACATCGCTGCCGCTGAACGTTTCGCCCACGGTGATATTGCCCCAGGTGCCGGGCAGATCATGCTGGGCGTAGGTTGATGAGCGATCCCACGTTTGCCGGCCATCGTGGTCGCGCCGCCAGGCCTGGTTGCTGCGCAGGCGCCAGCCGCCTAGATTGATACCGCTGTTGAGGTACAAGTCCTGGCTGTTCTGCGTGCCGTATGCGCGGCTGCCGCTTTGCTGCACGGATGCCTGATAACTGACGAATGCCGCCGGAATGCCTGCTTCCCATTGTGCCGGATCAACCTGGCCGGCCAGATCTCGGCGCATGGCGATCTGCGGAATGGAAATTGCGAGTTGCAACTTGCCTGCGTCGAAGGTGGCCAGTGCGCCTGGCACTAGCCTGGGTAAGTCCAGGCAGGCGCTGGCCAGCGCGCCGGGGTCGGCGATGGCGTCCAGCCTCAGGCCCAGCTCGGCCAGCAGTTCAGGCGCCAGGCACGCCTGCAGTTGCCCGTCGGGCCTTGCCTCGAAGGTCAGTTCATGTATGCCGCCCGGGCTGAGATTGACCAGCACTTGCACCGAATAACGCCCAGGCGGCAGCTCTTGTTGTTCTGAAAGCCCGTGCAGGGCGTGGGTGGCATGCGTTCTTGGCTGCCCGGGGGAAAGATGCAGAAAGCTGGCATCGAATTCAGCGCTTGCCAGCGCAAATGGGGGGGGCACCAGCGTGGCAGCCGTCAGGGACAGGAGCATGGGGTAAACGCGGCGCAGGCGCGTACGCCTGCACCCGATGGGTTGCAGGATCATTGAAGTTCCTTCGTTGGAGCGGTAGATCAGGGGGTGTCGTTCACACGTAACGTCAGCGGCTTGCTGGTGCCGCCATAGTCATTGATCACCGCGACGATGGCCTGCAGACCGGGGCCGTCGAGCCCGTCTGGCAGCGCGTAGCTCAGTTCGGCCATGGGCGGCAGCATGTCTACACCAGGCACGGCTTTTTGCTGTTTGCCCTTGATCAGATCCAGCCGGCTGAAGGTGTAGTGGTAGGGGGTGGGGTTGCGCAGCGTCAGGCGCGCTTTGCCGTTGCGCACGGTTCTGGAAAGCTGCAACTGGTCGAGCTGGTTGGCCGGGTTGCCCTGCACGGCGGCTGGGCGGTAAAACAACTTGATGCGCGTGCGCAAGGCGATGTTCAGGGCGTTGCGTTGACTGTCGACCGCTTGCGGAACCTCTTGCAGGTTGAAGAAGAACAGCGATTCACGGTCTTCGGGCAGGTCGTTTGGCAACCCGCTGATCTGAACCGACTGCTGCTTGCCAGCGGCTAGCCGGAAGAGGGTCGGTGACGTCACGAATGGAACCGCCGTGGTGGTGTCATCGGCCAGGGTATTGATCCAGGCCTGCGCGGCAAAGGCGCGTTGACTGGGGTTCGCAATTACCACCGAAGCACTGCGCTGGCTACTCTCGTAGACAATGCGCGTGCTGCTGATGGTGAGGGCAGCTTGGGCGGTGTTCTGCAGGCTGCTGAAAAGCAGCATGCAGCCCCCCAATAACGTTGAGATGCGAGTGAAGGAACGCATAAAAATGACCGAGTCGCGGTGATTGGAGCGTCCAGATGCACAGCGGCATCTGGACAGAGGGTCAAGGAAGGGCGACGATGAAGTTCACATCTGCGTTGGTAGCCCCGTCAGTCACGGTTCCAGTCTTTCTCAGCGAGGCATAGAACTTCAGGTCGGTGATGCCGGTGGATGCCACCGGGTAATCCTTGGAATCAGTGCGTGGAGGGATCGAGTCGTAATCATCATCCTTGATTTCCAGTGCCAGGCCGCCGGCACCCGCAGTGCGAATGGCGTAGTATTCGCTGCTGGCCCCCGCATCACCGTTCACCGAGTCGAATTGCACTTTGGCGTTGCCACCCGGTGGGACGACGCAGGTGCCATCGGCTTCGACTCGCAGAGCGAACGCGACATCGGTGGTAGAATCGTTATTGGTGAAGTACTTGACTGGGTATACCCCGAGATCTACCCAGCCCGTGCCGCCCAAACCCGGATCGACGACTTCGATGGGGCAAGTGCTGCCCCCATTGATGTGGCCCTTGAAGAGAATTTTGCCGGTTTCGGTGGCGGCAAATGCGCTGCTGCTTGCCAGGCTGAAGATGAGCGCGATAAGCGTTTTGTTCATGTCCTTATCCTTACGTTGAGAGGTGGGCGGGCTGCTTGAGGAGCACGCAGCGTTCCAAGTGCCGGAGCATGCTTGGAACCCGATCAGCGTATGGATAGGGCGTGGAGAAGTATGTAGGCCGAGGGGAAACCTGGATGGTGATACTTCCCAACCCCAGCGGGTAAATGCCAGGCGCCAGGCCTGTCAGTGGCGGGGCACTGCGCCCGCTGCGTTCAGCAACTGCTTTTCCGCATGCCAGTCGAAAGGTTCGTCGTTCTGCTCAGCCTCATAGCGGCGTTCTTCCAGTTGCTGATAGAGGGCAAGTTCGTCATCGGGCATGAAGTGGAGGCAATCGCCGCCAAAGAACCACAGTAGATCCCGCGGCACCAGATGGGCGATCTGCGGGTAGCGCTGGATCACTTGGCAGATCAGGTCTTGGCCCAGGTACTGGCTGTGCAGCGGGTCCTGCGGCAGCAGCGTGAGCAGTTCATCGAAGCGGTCGAGGAACAGGGTGTGGCTTTCCTCCGGGACCTGCTCGGCATCACCCAGGGCCGCCAGGATGGTGCGCAGGTGGTTGAGCAGTTGCAGGTGGTATTCCAAGTGGGGGGTGGCCATGGGGCGATCCTCGATTGGTTGAAACGGGCGCGGAGTATACGCCGGTTCGGCCTGGGGCTGAAAAGCGGGGAGCGTTGCGAGCCTTGTCCCCGGCAAGCCTGCTCCCCCCGCTCTGGTTCAGCGCACCTTGCCTGGTTCAGGCAACAACTGCTCCTTGTCGAAGGCATCCACATCGATGACTGCCCGGCGCGCTTGCTCCGCGGCATACAGCCGTTGCCCTTCGCCAGGCTGCAGCACACCGCTTTCGACTGCTGCCTCGATAAGCGGCTGCCTAGGTGCGGCCCTGACCTGGCCCTGCTTGATCGCATGGTTTAGCGCCTTATGCAGAGGCGCGGCTTCATCCAGCAGGTCGCTAGCCCGTTGTAGGGCCGCCACTGGGTCGCCTTCGGCCTGGGGCCTGAAGCAACCGGCTAGCAGCTCTTCCAGTGCGGGATCACCCTTGCTGCGGCCGATCAATGTCGCCACTTCGGCATCCAGCTCATCGCTCGGCCCGTTATGCCGGCGGCCGAAGGGGAATACCAGCACACGCAGTGCGCAACCCACAAATCGGCTGGGGAAGTTGTCGAGCAACCGGTCCAGGGCCTGCTCCGCCTGCCCAAGGCTTTCTTCCATGGCCCAGCGCAGCAATGGCCGCATGTGCTCCGGCGAGCCCAGGTCGTGGTAGCGCTTGAGTGCAGCGCTGGACAGGTACAGGTAGCTCAACACATCACCCAGCCGTGCGCTCAGCCGCTCGCGGCGCTTGAGTGCGCCGCCCAGCAGCATCATCGACAGGTCAGCCAATAGGGCGAAGGCTGAGGCCTGGCGGTTGAGCGCGCGGAAGTAGCCTTGGCTCAATGCATCACCGGGCACGCTTTCCAGGCGGCCCAGCCCCAGGTTGAATACCAGCGTGCTGGCCGCATTGCCAGCGGCGAACATGATGTGCTGCATCAACAGGTCGTCGAACTCGCGCAGTGCCTGGTCGTGGTCATGGCGCCCGGCCAGGGCCATTTCCTTGAGCACGAACGGGTGGCAACGGATGGCGCCCTGGCCAAAGATCATCAGGTTGCGCGAGAGGATATTGGCACCCTCGACGGTGATGAAGATCGGCGCCCCTTGCCAGTTACGGCCCAGGTAGTTGTTCGGGCCCATGATGATACCCTTGCCGCCGTGCACGTCCATGGCATGCTGGATGCATTCACGGCCGCGCTCGGTAAGGTGGTACTTGAGAATCGCCGACAGCACCGAGGGCTTTTCGCCCAGGTCCACGGCCTTGGCGGTCAGCAGGCGGGCGCTGTCCATCAGCCAGGCGTTGCCGCCGATGCGTGCCAGGGATTCCTGGATGCCTTCGAAGGCCGCCAGCGGCACATTGAACTGCTCGCGGATATTGGCGTACTGGCCGGTGACCAGGCTGGTGTACTTGGCCGCCCCCGTGCCGACGGCGGGCAGGGAAATCGAGCGGCCCACCGACAGGCAGTTCATCAACATCATCCAGCCCTTGCCGAGCATGGCCTGGCCACCGATCAGGAAGCTCAGTGGCACGAATACGTCCTTGCCGCTATTGGGGCCGTTCATGAAGGCAGCGCCCAGCGGCAGGTGGCGCTTGCCGATTTCGACGCCGGGGGTGTCGGTAGGGATCAGGGCCAGGCTGATGCCCAGTTCTTCCTGCTCGCCCAGCAAATGGTCCGGGTCGTAGGCCTTGAAGGCCAGGCCCAGCAGGGTCGCCACCGGGCCGAGGGTGATATAGCGCTTTTCCCAGTTCAGGCGCAGGCCGAGGACTTCTTCGCCTTGCCATTGGCCTTTGCAGATGACACCAGTGTCGGGCATGGCGCCAGCGTCGGAGCCGGCCAATGGGCCGGTGAGGGCGAAGCAGGGGATTTCTTCGCCACGGGCCAGGCGCGGCAGGTAGTGGTTGCGTTGCTCATCGGTGCCGTAGTGCAGCAGCAACTCAGCGGGCCCCAGGGAGTTGGGCACCATCACAGTCGAGGCCAGGTCGCCGCTGCGGGTGGCCAGCTTCATCGCCACCTGGGAGTGGGCATAGGCGGAGAAACCTTTACCGCCATATTCCTTGGGGATGATCAGGGCAAAGAAACCGTTCGACTTGATATGCGCCCACGCTTCGGGCGGCAGGTCGAGGTCCTGGCCGATCTGCCAGTCGCTGACCATTGCGCAGAGCGCTTCGGTGGGGCCGTCGATGAAGGCCTGTTCTTCCTCGGTCAGCTTTGGTGCAGGATAGGCCAGCAGGGTACGCCAGTCGGGGCGGCCGCTGAACAGTTCGCCGTCCCACCAGACGGTGCCTGCGTCGATCGCTTCGCGCTCGGTTTGCGACATGGGCGGCAGGGTGCGCTGGAACCAGTTGAACACCCGGCCGGTGAACACCTTGCGGCGCCAGTCGGGCAGCGCCACCAGGGCTACCTTGAGCGCCAGCACGATCCAGATCAGCGCTAGCAGCCAGCCGGGGGCGCTGCTGAAAATGCTCATCAGCAGGGCATAGGCCGCCACGCTGCCGAGAATCTGCAGGGGCGCCAGGCGCCGGTGCGTGAGGTATGCCGCGCCGATCACCAGCACTACCAACCATAACAGCAACATAATCGGTCCTCCTTGGAACCAAGGGCTTGAGCCGTCCCGGATAGCTTAGACGCAACGCTGTGAACGGCAGGGTCAGAACAGTGACAGGGTGTGGCGGTGGGAGTTTCAGGATATTTTCAGCCTGTGCCGGCCTCTTCGCGGGCACGCCCGCTCCCACAGGGATATCACAGGGTTCGAGACTGGTGAGACACCTGTGGGAGCGGGCGCGCCCGCGAGGAGGCCGGTACAGGCGAGAAAACTCTGGAGTAGACTGTGCAGCCCTCCACATTCATAAGGACGTTGCCATGCTGAAGATCTGGGGCCGCAAGAATTCGAGCAATGTGCGCAAGGCGCTGTGGATTGCCCACGAACTGGGCCTGGACTTCGCGTCCATCGACGCCGGCGGCGCCTTCGGCGTGGTCAACGAGCCGCACTACCGCGCGCTCAATCCCAACGGCCTGGTGCCCCTGCTGGAGGACGGCGACCTGGTCCTGTGGGAGTCCAACGCCATTGTCCGCTACCTGTGCGCCGAGTACGGCGCCGAGCGAGGCTGGTACCTGGAAAACCCACGCCAGCGCGCCCTGGCCGACAAGTGGATGGACTGGACCACGTCATCCTTGGCAACCCCCTTCCGCCCGCTGTTCTGGGGCCTGCTGCGTACCCCGGAAGACCAGCGCGACTGGGTGGCGATCAACGCTGCGCACAAACGCTGTGCCGAGCTGCTGGCGATGGCCGATGCAGCCCTGGCCAAGCAACCGTATCTTTCCGGTGACCAGATCGGCATGGGCGACATCCCACTGGGGTGCTTCGCCTATGCCTGGTTCGAGCTGCCCATCGAGCGCCCGGCCATGCAGCATCTGGAAGACTGGTACGCCCGCCTCAAGGCACGCCCGGCCTACCAGGCTGCGGTGATGACGGCGTTGACCTGAATCGAACACCACGGCTGTTTCGATAGTCACTATCAATACACATGACTGTACTTGTGCGGCCAGGCCTTGCACCATTGGCCGCACTCACTGCGCCAGTGACGTTATCTGGCGTGTCCTGCACCTTATTCTTCGGTAAGTGACCCGCTATGAGTTCTGCCCTGTCCATCCGACAGCTCACCAAAACCTACGGCAACGGCTTCCAGGCCCTCAAGGGCATCGACCTGGACGTTGCCGAAGGTGACTTCTTCGCCTTGCTCGGCCCCAACGGCGCCGGCAAGTCCACCACCATCGGCATCCTGTCCACGCTGGTGAACAAGACCAGCGGCACGGTCAACGTGTTCGGCCATGACCTGGACCGCGAGCCCGCCGCGCTCAAGCGCTGCCTGGGCGTGGTGCCGCAGGAATTCAACTTCAACCAGTTCGAGAAAACCTTCGATATCGTGGTGACCCAGGCCGGCTACTACGGTATCCCGCCCAAACTGGCCAAGGAGCGCGCCGAGCAATACCTGACCCAGCTGGGCCTGTGGGACAAGCGCGACGTGCAGTCGCGTTCGTTGTCTGGTGGCATGAAGCGCCGCCTCATGATTGCCCGCGCGCTGATTCACGAGCCGCGCCTGCTGATCCTGGACGAACCCACCGCCGGGGTGGACATCGAGCTGCGCCGGTCGATGTGGAGCTTTCTCACCGAGCTGAACCAGAAGGGCATCACCATCATCCTCACCACCCATTACCTGGAAGAGGCTGAGCAGCTGTGCCGTAACATCGGCATCATCGACCACGGCACCATCGTCGAGAACACCAGCATGCGCCAGTTGCTGGGCAAGCTGCATGTCGAAACCTTCGTCCTCGACCTCAAGCAGGACCTGGCCACGGCGCCGCTGTTGCAAGGCTACCCCTGCCGGCTGCTGACCCCACACACGCTGGAAGTGCAGGTGGACAAGGACATCGGCATTACCGCGCTGTTCGGCCAGCTGGCCCTGCAGAACATCGAAGTGCAAAGCCTGCGCAACAAGACCAACCGACTCGAGGAGCTGTTCGTGTCCCTGGTGGAAAAAAACCTGTCGAAGGTGGCCGTATGAGTGTGGAACTGCGTACCAACTGGGTCGCCCTGAACACCATCGTCTACCGTGAAGTGCGGCGTTTTCTGCGCATCTGGCCGCAGACCCTGCTGCCGCCCGCGATCACCATGGTCCTGTACTTCGTGATTTTCGGTAACCTGATCGGCCGGCAGATCGGTGACATGGGTGGTTTCACCTACATGCAATACATCGTGCCCGGGCTGATCATGATGTCGGTGATCACCAACTCTTATGGCAACGTGGTGTCGAGCTTCTTCGGCAGCAAGTTCCAGCGCTCGATCGAAGAGTTGATGGTGTCGCCGGTATCGCCGCACATCATTCTCGTCGGTTATGTGCTGGGTGGCGTGTTGCGTGGCCTGGCGGTGGGGGTGATCGTGACCATCCTGTCGATGTTCTTCACCGACCTGCAGGTGCACCACCTGGGCGTGACCGTGGCCGTGGTGCTGCTGACCGCGACCATCTTCTCGCTGTTGGGCTTCGTCAACGCGGTGTTCGCGCGCAACTTCGATGACATTTCGATCATCCCGACCTTCGTGCTGACGCCACTGACTTACCTGGGCGGGGTGTTCTATTCGATCAACCTGCTGCCGCCATTCTGGCAGACCGTGTCGCTGGCCAACCCGGTGTTGCACATGGTCAACTCATTCCGCTACGGCATCCTAGGGGTGTCGGATATCAGCATTGGTACGGCGATCACCTTCATGCTGGTGGCCACCGCGGTGCTCTACCTGCTGTGTGTGCGCCTGCTGGTCAGCGGCCGCGGCATGCGCGCCTGAGGCCTTGCACCGGCATTGGCGCCGCCGCCACTGCCGGCCCACCCACCAGCGCCAGTACAGCATGGTGCCGAAGTAGCCAAGGATGCCCAGCACCACGCCGCACACCACCGAGCCGAGCAGGAAGGGTTGCCACAGCGTCGACAGCTGGTCGGTGATCCACTCGAAGGTCAGTTCGTCGGGCAATGTGCGCGGTGGTACCTGCATCAGCCAAGCGCCGGTCATGTAGGTGACGAAGAACACCGGCGGCATGGTCAGTGGGTTGGTCAACCATACCAGGCTCACCGCGATCGGCAGGTTGCCGCGCACTGGAATGGCCAGCGCGGCGGCCAGCAGCATCTGCGCCGGCATCGGGATCAGTGCCGCGAACAGGCCAACGCCCATGGCCCGCGCCACCGAATGGCGGTTCAGGTGCCACAGGTTCGGGTCGTGCAGCAACTTGCCGAAAAAGCGTAAGGACTTGTGTTCCCGAATACTGGTCGGGTCCGGCATGTAGCGTTTGAAAAGTCGGCGCGGCATGTAGGCTCCCGGAGCGTTGACCCGGGCAGTATGCCCTTATTCCCGCTCAGCCTCGTTCAGAGTTTGTGACAATTGTTGAGCAAGCCGTGCCGGCAATTGGGCTATGCCTCAGAAGGTGATTTCGCTTCTGGAGCTCTACCTCATGCGCACAGGGATGTTGGCGCTTGCGCTCGGGCTGCTGTGCCTGGGCTTTCTTCCTGCATTGCCACCGGACGGGTGGTTGTGGGTGCTGGCGGCTTGCGCTGGCGTCTGCCTGTTCACTCGCGGGTGGCCATTGGGCTGTTTTCTGTTGGGGCTGTGCTGGGCCAGCTGGTCTGCCCAGCAGGCCGTGGATGACCGCCTGGCGGCCGCTTTGGATGGCCGCACCTTGTGGCTGGAGGGGCGGGTGGTCGGTTTGCCGGCGCGCACTGCGCACGGTGTGCGTTTCGAGCTGGAGGCCGCCCGTTCGCGCCGTGCCGAATTGCCGCAACGCTTGCAGGTCAGCTGGTTCGACGGGCCGCCGGTTCGGGCTGGCGAGCAGTGGCGGCTGGCAGTGACCTTGCAGCGCCCGGCAGGGTTGTTGAACCCGCATGGGCCGGACCGTGAAGCGCAGCTGCTGGCCCGGCGGGTCGGTGCTACCGGTACGGTGAAGGCGGGGCAACTGCTGGCGCCGGCCAGCTATGGGTGGCGGGACTCGCTGCGCCAGCGCTTGCTGGCGGTCGATGCCAACGGCCGGCAGGCCGCGCTAGTGGCCCTGGTGCTCGGCGACGGGGCCGGTCTTGCGCGGGAAGATTGGCAGACGTTGCAGGCCACCGGCACGGTGCACTTGTTGGTGATTTCCGGCCAGCACATTGGCTTGGTCGCCGGTTTGCTCTATGGCCTGGTCGCCGGGTTGGCCCGCTGGGGGCTGTGGCCCGCGCGTCTGCCATGGCTGCCCTCGGCCTGCGCGCTGGCCATGGGGGCGGCACTGGCCTACGGCTGGCTGGCCGGCGCGGGGGTGCCGGTACAGCGTGCCTGTCTGATGCTGGCCGTGGTGTTGCTGTGGCGGTTGCGTTTTCGGCACCTGGGGGCGTTCCTGCCACTGTTGCTGGCGCTGGTGGCCGTGTTGCTGGTCGAGCCGCTGGCGGCACTGCTTCCGGGCTTCTGGCTGTCGTTCGGCGCCGTGGCCACGCTGGTGTTTTGCTTCAGTGCCCGCCTGGGGGCATGGCGGCCATGGCAAGCCTGGACGCGGGCGCAGTGGGTGATTGCCATCGGTTTGTTGCCGGTGCTCCTGGCTGTGGGCTTGCCGGTGAGCCTGAGTGCGCCGCTGGCCAACCTGGTGGCGGTGCCCTGGGTGAGCCTGGCGGTACTGCCGTTGGCCTTGCTGGGTACCTTGCTGTTGCCGTTGGGTGGGGCTGGGGAGGCCTTGTTGTGGCTGGCAGGTGGCTTGCTGGATGTGCTGTTTCAGGTGCTGGCGCTGGTTGCGCAGCAACGCCCGGCATGGGTGCCGCCAGCCCTGCCGCTATGGGCCTGGCTGCTGGTCTGCCTGGGGGCTTTGCTGGTGCTGCTGCCCCGTGGCGTGCCGCTGCGAGGGTTGGGCGGGGTGATGCTGTTGGCCCTCTGGGTGCCCCGCGAGCCGGTGCCTTTCGGGCAGGTGGAGGTCTGGCAACTGGACGTCGGCCAAGGCTTGGCGGTGCTGTTGCGCACCCGGCATCACAACCTGCTGTATGACGCCGGGCCGGCGAGGGGCGACTACGACCTGGGGGAGCGGGTGGTGTTGCCGACCTTGCGCAAGTTGGGGGTGAGTCACCTGGACGTGATGCTCATCAGCCATGCCCACGCCGATCATGCCGGCGGTGCTGGGGCGATACAGCGGGGTTTGCCGGTCGAGCGGGTTATCGGTGGGGAAGCGCTGGATGATGTTCAGTTGCAACCTTGTGCCAGTGGCGAGCAATGGGAATGGGATGGCGTGCGTTTTTCGCTGTGGCGCTGGGCGGATGGGCGCAGCAGTAATGACCGCTCCTGTGTGTTGCTGGTCGAGGCGCAGGGGGAACGGTTGTTGCTGGCCGGCGACATGGAAGCGGGGGCGGAGCGTGCCTGGCTGGCGGCGACCGACGCGCCACGCATTGACTGGCTGCAGTCGCCGCACCATGGCAGCCGCAGTTCTTCCAGCGAGATGTTCATGCGTGCCACGGCGCCGCGTGGGGTGCTGATATCGCGGGGGCGCAACAATAGTTTTGGGCACCCGCATGCGCAGGTGGTGGAGCGGTACCGGCGGCATGGGGTGGTGGTGCATGACACGGCGGTGCAGGGGGCTTTGCGGTTGGTGTTGGGCGGGTGGGGGGAGGTTGAGGGGATGCGGGGGCAGCGGCGGTTCTGGCGGGGTCGGGGGGAGTG
>Ga0308157_10001394_pt1 | contig 50578 bp, 53 predicted proteins | sample PhyBR1_FD_201035 | JGI IMG/M metagenome (GOLD analysis project Ga0308157, IMG submission 201035) | Phyllosphere microbial communities from UC Gill Tract Community Farm, Albany, California, United States - DLSLB.R1 | ecosystem: Host-associated > Plants > Phyllosphere > Unclassified | place: USA...
CCTCAGGCGCCTCAACCACCGCAACCAGTGCACCAGTGATGGTAAGTGCCAATGGTCAGCAAAGTGCCACTGAGCTCAGCTCAAGCACCACCCCAAGCATCGTTAACGTGCTTCAAGACAGCTTCCAGATTCAAGTTCGAGGTAAGCGCCCTGATGGCAGTGCTGCCGTTGACAAGACAGTTACACTTAAGCTTGATCCAAAAACCGCAAAAGCGTTTTCTATTGAAAATAATACTGAGCAAACTAATAGTAAAGGGGTCGCCACTTTTACCGTTAATATTGACCAGTCCTTGACACCTGATGAGCGTAAAAACCTTAACGGCTCACTTATTAAATATATTGCTACGCTTTCAGATACCGATGGTGATATTAGCGGAACCTTTGAAACCAAAGCAAAATTGCCGATAGCCCAGTATCGAATTAATTTTAGTGGCTTGAGCCGTAATGAGCTGTCAAGCTTTGGGGGTAGCACGACAGTTACCTTCCGTCTCAACGACAGAAAGGGTGGAATCATTGCCGACCAAGAGGTCACTGCAAAACTGCCTGATTATTTGGTAAAAGATGGTTTGCTAACTTTAGATAGTGCCGCAACTCAAAAAACGGATAGCAAAGGCGAAGTCAAATATATCGTCCGCGTTCCTGCTAATCTTAGTGAAACTCAGCGCGCCAAGCTTGAAAAAGCAAAAGACATTGCTTTAACCGGAACAGTGGTTGAAGAGTCAGGGGCGACAAGTCGCGCCGCAAGCCCAGTTATTAGTGTGAGTGCTACTCAGCAAAGTGCGACTGAACTGAGCTCAAGCACTACTCCAAGCGTGGTGAACGTCCTTCAGGATAGCTTCCAAATCCGTGTTCTTGGCAAACGCCCGAACGGTAGCGCGGCAGCCGGCAAAACGGTTGAGCTTAGTCTTGACTCAATAAAGGGCGTCTCTGTCCAAGGCGATACGGCGACCACTGATAGTAAGGGTGTCGCAGTCTTTACCGTAAACATTGATCCTGCATTGGGTGCAGATGAGCGTAAAGATATCGCTGATAAAGGCATTGCTTACAGCTCTACACTCACTGATACTGACGGTCGAGTCAGTGGTAATTTCAAGGCTCAAGCTGAAGTTCCAGTAGCTCAGTACCAAATCAACTTTGCAGGATTAAGCCGCAATGAGCTGTCAAGCTTTGGTGGCAGCAGCACCGTCACCTTCCGTGTCAATGATAAAGACGGCGGCATCATCGCAAATCAAGTAGTTGCCGCTGTTCTTCCAAAAGCGCTGACTGACCAAGGCTTATTAACCTTAGACGGTTCAAACACCCAAAAAACCAACGAAAAAGGCGAAGTCAGCTTTATCGTTCGTATTCCTGAGGGTCTTGATAGTAATAAGCGTGCAGAGATTGAAAAAGCCAGCGGCTTTGAATTGACCACAGCTATCGTTGAAGCGTCAGGCGCATCATCAACCGCAACTAGTGCTCCTATTAAAGTCAGTGCAAACGGTCAGCAAAGCGCGACTGAGCTTAGTTCAAGCACGAATCCAAGCACCATTAACGTCTTGCAAGACAGCTTCCAAATCCGCGTTCTTGGCAAGCGTCCTAATGGCAGCGCAGCCGCTGGCAAAACAGTTAAGCTTGATCTTAACCCAATAAAAGGCGTCTCCGTTCAAGGCGATACGGCAACCACCGATAGTAAGGGTGTCGCTGTCTTTACCGTAAATATTGATCCGGCGCTTTCTGAAGATGATCGTGAAAATATTGCCGCGGCAAATATTAAATATATCGCCACTTTGAGTGATACCGATGGTGATATTTCAGGCAGCTTTGAAGCGCAAGCTGATATGCCAGATGCTCAATACCAAATTAACTTTGATAACTTAACCAGCAATCAGCTGTTAAGCGCCGGTGGTAGCACCACGCTCACCTTCCGTGTTAACGACAAACAAGGTGGCATCGTTAAAGATCAACGCGTCATTGCTGAGCTGCCTGACGACACGCTGTTAAGAGGGCTCATCAGCCTTGAAAGTGCATCTGAGCAAATCACAGACGATAAAGGTGAAGTTCAATATACCGTTCGTATTCCAACAGGATTGACCGAAGCGCAAAGAAAGACCTTAGAAAAACGCGCTAAAGTATTCCTAAAAGCTTACGCGATTGAGGCTTCAGGAGCGAAGACCAATACTGCAAGTGCGCCAATCTTAATCAAGGCAGGCGAAATTGAGTTAATCGCTAATAGCTCACCACAAGTTGTTGACATTGCGACAACTGATTATTTTAATATTATCGTTCTCAGCCGTTATCCAGATAGTAGCGCGGCATTTGGCAAAAATATTAAGCTTTCTATTGATAAGCCTACAATTTTTACCATCGAAAATGGTAAGCATGAATCTGACGAAAAAGGGCAAACCGTCTTTAAAGTTAGAATTGATCCTAATCTAACGGAAGCCCAAAAAGATGCTTTTGTTGCTTCAGGAATCAAGTATACCGCCAGTATTCTTGATGAAAATGGTGTCCAGTCGGAAGTCACAAATACAATTAAAGTTGTTAAGTCAGACGTTCCAACCTCAACGATCAACTTTGCCTCAATCTTATCGCCAAGCATCAGTGAATTCGGCGGTGATGGTTTAGTCAAAGTCAAACTTGCGACCAAAAAAGCCCCCATTACGCCTGCCGCCAAACAAACCGTTAAGTTAGAGCTTGACGCACAAGCTTTATCTTATGGCGTGAAAGTCAAAAACGACAGCGCCGTTACCGACTTTAATGGCGAGGCAACTTTTGAGATCAGCATTCCTGAAAGTCTGAGTTCAGAAAAGCGCGCCGCATTAAAGCGTAATGGCATTAACTATCTTGTATCTTATGAGGAAAAAGGAACCACTTACACCTCAGCGAATCAAAAGGTTAATATCACCACGCCAACCGTTGCTTTGACCGTGCTAAACGCGCCAACTCAGATTGACAGTCGCCCAGGATTTACGCTAAATGACAGCGGCGAGAGTGTTACAGTTAGTGCTCAGTTAAGCAATAAGACTGAAAATAGTCAAATTTCAGGTCAGCCTGTCAAATTTGCCTTTGACAATAAATCATTGGCACAGCTGCTCACCGTGAATAATCAAATTAGCTCAGCAGAAATTGCGGCAGTGACAAGTGCCGACGGAACGGTCAGCTTTAATGTGACACTTCCTAATAATTTAACGACTGCTCAAAAAGATCAGTTTAAAAACAAAGTGCTTACTGCAACTCTAACCGAAACTTTAACTGGAAAAATTCAGCAAGTAAAAGTTAAAGTTCAGCCGGTAACAGCAGGATTATCACTGATCAGTACCCAAGCAAAACCACTGAACTTAAGTGGTGGCGAAACGCAAATTGAAGTTACCGCTCAAAACGATGATAAAAATGTAGTTGCCAACCAAAAAGTATTTTTTGCGCTACCAGCAGCGATTGCCAGTCAAGGCGTGACATTGTTGACTGATACCCAAATCACCAATGACTCAGGAAAGGCAGTGTTTACCCTTGCGGTTCCTAACAATCTAACAGACGCTCAAAAAACTGCCATTGGTTCCAGCTTTAACTTTGCGCTGTCTGCGGTTGATGGTATTAACAATCAAATTGTCACCAAGCTAGGACAAGTTGCTACTATTAGACAATCAAGTAATGGCACTCAAGAAAGCCTAACTATTGGTGCCAATAAAGTTGTTAGCACCAAAGGCGATAGCTTTAAAGTTTTTGTTCGCGTTACTGATATTAATGGCGTGATTGCTGATCGTGAAGTGCGCTTAAATGTTGATGATCCTGTGAAAACGGGCGTTAGTATCGCGAGCAATACAGTAAAAACTAATGGCGATGGGGTGGCAACTTTTGACTTAAAATTAGAGCCAGGTGCTAACGTTAACCAAGCCTTATTAGAGCGTGGCATTAAACTAACAGCTCGTACCACGACGTCAGAAAATGTGTCATTGTCGCAAGATTATATCGTGGCAGTTGATACCACCACCATTGATAATTATCAGATCTTAGTATCTTCTGATAAGCCAACATTAAATACCGGTGGCGATCAAACCAATGCTGTCTTCCGCGTCACCGACGGCAAAGGCGGGGTGCTACAAGGCGTTCCTGTTCAGCTCTCAATCAATGATCTGGTAACCAGTGGAGCGGCATTGACCACCCCAAGTGTGGTGACAACAGACAGTGATGGTAAGATTGATGTTGGCGTACTACTGGCGGCAAATAGCATTAACGCCCGTCTAAATCATGAAATCAAGATTGATGCCAAAATCATCACACCAGTTTATGATGCTAATGGCGATGTCTCTTTACAAACCCGTGAAGAAAAACAGCTGATACTATCGGCTGTCGGTACTAAGACTGAGTTGACCGCTGCCACCACACGTTTAAAAGATGGTGAGTCAACCGCCATTACCACACAAATTAAAGATGGTTCTGGACTTGCAATTGCAAATGCTGAAATGGAGCTTGTTGATGAAGATGGCAACTTAATTGCCAGCAATGCTAAAGCCTCTACTGATGCTGACGGTAAAGCTGTCTTTAGCATCCGTGAAGATCAGCTCACCTTTGATAGTAACGGTAACTTGCGAATCTACGCTCGGGCAGTAGGTGAAAACCGTGCCACTATTCAGCGCAGTACGGCAAGCATTAATTTGATTAAAGACTCGCGAGCTGGGATTAGCTTCACTAATATTAAAGATATTTATGAAGTGAATCAGCCACAAGTTATCGATATTCAAATTCGTACTGACTCGCCAGAGCAAGCGGCAGCGTTAGTTGGCAAATCGGTAGAAGTGCAAACGTCGCTAGGTGCATTGATTGCGAATTACTTAGACAAGTTCAATAATGACGTTGTTATTACTAAACCGATCAAAGCCACTGATATCCAAGGTAATAATATTAATGTTAAGGTTTGGCTGAAATCTTCACTTGCAGGAACAGCAGTAGTACAAGCTACCGTTCTTGGTGAAAACTTGCAAAATGGCACGCCACGCTATCAAGTGTCTGCCGATACGCGCTTTAAAGCGGTCACCCCTGCTAAAATGCTACTTCAACCTGTAAAAATGGTTATCAATCCTGGTAGTAGCACAGAAGTCGTTGCAATCGTCAAAGATAGAAATGATGCTCCTGTTGAAGGTCAGACGGTAGTATTTAGTCGTAGTACAGACTCATCAGCAGGGCGATTGTCCGCAGCAACTGCTGTGACTGATAGTAAAGGCGAGGCGCGCGTCGTTTATCAAGCCAATGCCAATTCTCCTATTGGCGGCGTAACGATCAACGCCCGGCTGCTTACTGATACTTTTGGTATCGGAACAAAAACGACCAACATTACCGTATCAAAAGAAGCCGTTTATAGTACTTTAGCATTTAGTAACAACTTGACCAAATCATCAGATGGTATTTATTATACCTTACAAGGTTCCATGTCAGTAATGGACGGCTCAGGTCGAGCTGTACCTAATAAAGAGGTGTCAATTAAATCTTATGCTACTGAATACGCTCAGGGCGCTGTGTGCTTATTAGACACTAAAGTAAGTTATCAAACCAGTGATAAACTAGAAAGGTATTCTGAACAATCAGTAATTCCTATGAAATCAGGCTGGTTTACCACTGAGGATCCAAACTATAATTATACACTTGACAAAGATGAGGACTTAAATGGTAATAATCGCTTAGATGCAATTAATCCAGTATCTATTATTGGTAATGGCATAGTATCTGACGATGGATATACCATATTAACTGATGACGAGGGGCTTGCAAACTTTACTATTCGCTATCCAATACGGTATGCGAACTGGGTAAAAGTCCGATTCGATTCCATGGTACAAGTAAACGGCAGTGAGAATATGCAAAGCCTGAATTTTGTACTGCCATTCTTGGATGAGGATCTACAAATTGTGAACGGTAAAGCTAAGACACCTTGGGCTAACAACGCCAGTGCTTTTGGTGCAGGCGGGGCACAGTGTGTAGATAGCATGAATGTTGATATTAATACTACCGATAATACAACTCAAGTAACACTAACGCCGTATCAAACATTTAGTGTGAATATCGATGGCATCACACCAATGAAATCTTATCAAGGCTTTAACTCATTAATATTGGATTTTGATAAAGCATTTGTAGTAAAAGATAGAAATCAGCCATTAATAAAAGGTTCAGAAATTAGAGTTACCAATAATGGCTTTAACTTCAAAAAAGAGCTTAAAATCAATTAGTCTTATTTTATATAAAAATAAAAGTCCCTAAATTTTTAAGGGGCTTTTATTTTTATTGACTTCTTATTTTCACTTGCTCAAATCACCATCTCAAGCATAAATTTACTGCCTACAAAGCCTATTGCCAATAAGATAAACGCATAAATAGTAATGTTTGCTGCCCGTTTTCCGCGCCAGCCCAACCGCCAATGCCCTAAAAGTAGCGCCCCAAAAAGCAGCCAAGACAGCACGCTAAATACCGTTTTATGAGCAATATGCTGCGCCATCAAATCTTGAACATAAATAAAGCCAAGACCAAGCGCGAGGCTTAACAGGACAAAGCCCATCAAAATCATGTCAAACAGCAAGCTTTCCATACTTTGTAAGGAGGGCAACTTATTCACCCAAAAGCGGTGGATGCTTTGATGCTTTAACTCACGGATTTGTAATCGTAAAAACAGCGCTTGAACCGCTGCCATGAGTAATACGCAGTAAGCGGCAAACGACAGCAAAATATGAGCTTCAAGTCCTAGACTGACCTCAGCCAGCGGTCGATAAGGCGCGCGACCAACAAATCCTAAAGTGGCGCCAGCAAGTCCGGTCGGCGCTGCCAAAATTCCCAAGCTTAAAATCGGTCGATATAAACTAAATAACACATAAAAAAATACAAACAACAGGCTGATTAAACTTAGCACATTAAATAAGTTAAAATTAAGCCCATAAAGCGTAAAAATATGTGGATAAAGCGCTACCGCATGTCCGAGCAGTGCTGTGGTTAAGAGCGCCACACTGATGCTTTTATTGATAGGCGCATCCGTCATAAGCGACCATAAAATGTAGCCACTGACGGCAATATAAGCCACGACTGCTATTAAAAATGCCACAAGCACAGGCAAATCCTCAACCATAAACTGCAACCATTTGACTGATAAAAACGGCGGTCTTATCAAGCCTAAATGGTATGATTAGAATAATGTTTCAATTTAGCATAAAATAGCAGTCAATTGAGAGTCATTGTTATTATTCTTTTAAAAAACTAGGCGATCGTTTGATATTGTTATCAGTTAACTTTTTAAAAGTCTAATTATTGCGCCTGATCCGATGTCAATTTACTGATTTCAATCGTTTTTAAGGCTTTTAAGCCACCAATTATCGTATAATATCGTCATTAAAATTAAAGAGATCCCAATATGTTTGATACTTTAACCGAACGTCTATCCTCAAGTCTTCGCAACATCGTTGGCACAAGCCAGCTGACGGAAGACAACATCAAAGACACCTTGCGCGAGGTGCGAATGGCGCTGCTTGAGGCAGACGTGGCGCTTCCGGTCACCCGCGATTTTGTTAAGCGCGTCAAAGATCAGGCGCTTGGTGCGGAAGTGCTCAAAGAGCTTGCTCCAGGTCAAGCATTTGTCAAAATCGTCCACGATGAGCTGACTGAAATGATGGGAAGCGCCAACCAAGCGCTTGAAATGACCGGAAAGCCGCCCGTGGTTTATTTGCTAGCAGGGCTTCAAGGCGCAGGGAAAACCACCACTGCCGGTAAGCTTGCCAAATATCTACAAGAGCGCCAAAAGAAAAAAGTCATGCTGGTGTCCGCTGACGTTTATCGTCCTGCCGCCATCGCCCAGCTTGAGCAAGTCGCAGGTCAGGTCAACGCTAAATTTGTGCCCTCAAGCGTGAATGAAAACCCGATTGACATTGCTCGCCGCGCCATTGAAGAAGCCAAAATTCAATATCAAGACATTTTGATTATTGATACTGCCGGTCGCTTGCACATCGATGATGTCATGATGGACGAAATCAAAGCGTTAACGGCGGCGGTCAATCCCTCTGAAACGCTGTTTGTTGTTGACTCAATGACCGGTCAAGACGCCGCAAATACCGCCAAAGCATTTAACGATGCGCTGCCATTAACCGGCGTGATTTTGACCAAAACCGATGGTGATGCTCGCGGCGGCGCGGCGTTGTCCGTTCGAGCAATTACTGGCAAGCCCATTAAGTTTTTGGGTCGCGGCGAAAAGCTTGATGCGCTTGATGTGTTCCATCCTGAGCGAATTGCCCAGCGCATCCTTGGTATGGGCGACGTATTAAGCTTAGTTGAAGAAGTTGAGCAAAAAATTGACCGCGAAAAAGCGGAAAAAATGGCTCAAAAAATGCAAAAGGGCGGCGAGTTTGACCTTGAGGACTTGCTCACTCAATTTCAGCAAATGAAAAATATGGGCGGCATGGCAGGGTTTTTGGATAAAATGCCCGGAATGGGCGGCTCAGACATTCAAAAGGCAGTTGAGGAAGCCAAACCTGAAGAAAAGGTTCGCGAAATGGAAGCCTTAATCAATTCTATGACCCCATTTGAGCGCCGAAACCCGGATAAAATCAACCCAAGCCGAAAGCGCCGAATTGCTGCCGGATCCGGTCGCGAGATCCAAGACGTCAACCGTTTGCTCAAACAGCACAAGCAAATGGCAAAAATGATGAAAATGATTTCAAAGCCTGAAGGCATCAGCAAAATGATGAAAGCGATGCAAGGTTTAGCAGGCGGTGCGACAGGCGGCGGTGGACCTTTATTTGGTGGCAACAAAGCTGTAGGCGGCATGAAAGATGTCAATCAAGCTCAGCTTGCCAAACAAATGGGACTTGATCCTAACAATTTGCCAAGCAGTGATGAAATACAAAAACAAATGCAAACGCTCCAAAACCAAGCGCCCAAAAAGTTTAAAACCCGTTTTTAATTCTTATTTTTAAAAATAAAAAGCCCCGAAATCAATTTGGGGCTTTTTTTAGTGCTGAATAAAGTAGTTTAAAGCGCTTCAGCTTTAGGTAAAAACTGCTTAAATTGATAATTTTGCTCAGTAAATAAGTCAATACCGCAATCAAGTTGGCTGATCCAATCTAAAAACTGCTGATAAACCGCATCGCCTTCCAACCGGCAACCGTGCTGCGGCACCATCATCGACACGTCCAAATTGCGAACGGCATCCGCCCACATCCGAGTGGCTTTTTTACTTGGCATATAGCGGCGATGAAAGCCTTCCATTTTGCTGATATGATCCCGAAAATTGCTAACCGCAACCCCTGAATCGCCAACGAGAGAGGCGCCCATATCCCCTGAAAATAAAATCTTGCTGATGGGGTCATAAAACTGAAAATTACCCACCGAGTGCAAAAAGTGCGCCGGAATTGCCACAATGCCACTTTTGCCAAGCGGATAAAAACCGCCGCCATCTGGCATCGTAATCAAGCGCTCAGCCAAGCTTTGTTTGAGCCGACCTTTGGTAAATGCCGAATTATAATGTGGCAAAAAGCGCTCCCAAATTTTGGGAATCAACAAGTGGGCTTGCTCCACATGAATCAGCCAGCGCGGCATCGAGGCGATAATATCGGGGTCTTGGTGCGAGCCAATGACGTAGCGGATGTTGTTCAGGCGCGTGTGCTTGACAATATTCATGGTCAATGGGGTAAAGGTCAAGTCGCCACCTGGATCAATCACCGCTGCCTCATTGCCATCAATAATCAAAAACTGATTGGACGGGACGCTCTCCTCGTCGTGGGGCATAGAAAAAGCCACGCATTTATGGTGGCCATCGTCGAATAAAACGTGATGATGCATGAGGCGCTCCGGCAAGTAGGTGGGTTTGACAAAGAATCAATATGTTGTCAAACGCTCCTAAGCTTGCTTGTTAATTACAGTAAACAATAGCAAATCATTATAAAGCATGGGGAATTAAAGATAAACCTATTTAAAAATATGCTTAGCAGCTTCCAGAAATCTTTAAACTTTTGGTTATGAATAAACTGTGAAAATTGTAGAATTCTATCACCAAAAACTGGTCAAAATGCTATGATAAGCGCTCTTTTTCAGTTGGGATTTGGGCATCACGTATGAATTTTTTGGCAATGGAAACCGTATTTGACCAATGTTCGGTGGCGATTATTGATGACAAGCAAAATATATTAGCCGCGTCCACTATCACGGGAAAACGCCAGCAATCCCAACAAATCCTACCGATGATTGAAACCAGTTTACATCAAGCCGGCTTAACTTTAGCGCAAATGTCAGCGCTGATTTTTAATCAAGGTCCCGGCGCTTTTAGCGGTATTCGTATCAATACGGCGGTCGCCCAAGCGCTGGCAGTTGCTCACGATTTGCCTTGTGTTGGCGTCTCAAGCTTGCAAGCGATTGCCCAAAGCGCTTTTGAGCAGTTTGGCATCCCCCACCTTTATAGCGCCCTTGATGCGCGGATGCAGCAGGTTTATTTTGGTGAGTATCAATTAGATCGCAAAAGTCAAATTATGGCACCGATCCTTGCCAACGATTTGGCTTCCGAGGCGTCTAAGCTATTTGATAGTAGCGGTGAGCGGCTTTTAGATTATGAGGCTAAAACTGCGCTTAACTTTCCCCTTTGTGGTAATGGCGCGCCGTTTTTAGCGTTACATCCTGATCAAGCCATTTTTGCCGAAATTAGTCCTGACGCTGTCATCATTGCCAAATTGGGCGCGGCAAAATTTATGGCAACAGGCGGCGTTAACGCCGAGCTTGCCTTGCCAAACTACCTTCGCAATCACGCTTGGAAAACCTTAAAAGAGCAGGGCAAAGCTTAATGCCATAATAGTCGGTAATTGCGGCTATTTTTTATTCATTTTTACCTCGTCATTTTTTTAGCCAACCAACCATAAATACTACAGCTTGAGCGCTGTTTTAGGACACTTATCGTGGATATTTTGCTACTAATCAAAGCCGTCATCATGGGAATTGTTGAGGGTATTACGGAGTTTTTGCCCATTTCAAGCACCGGATATCTGATTTTATCCGCCGATTTGATGCGCTTTTGGACGAAAGAAAAGGTCGATTTGTTCGTGGTGGTGGTGCAATTGGGCGCAATTTTGGCGGTCATTTACGACTATTGGGGCAGGCTTTGGCATGCGCTGACAGGACTGCTCACTGGCAAAGCAGAAGGCATGAGCAATCCGCGCCAATTGGGATTGAGCTTGATTATCGCCACCATTCCGGTGATGCTGGTCGGCTTTACCTTTGCTGATGAAATCAAGCTGTATTTATTCCATCCGGTGATTGTAGCGATCATGCTGATTGTCGGTGGCTTATTGATTTTTTATGTAGAAAATCGCCCCAAAAAAATCATCGCCGAAGAAGCCGAAGATGTTAATTTTAAAACGGCGCTGCTTATCGGTTTGATTCAATGTTTAGCGCTGATTCCGGGAACATCGCGGTCAGGGGCGACGATTGTCGGCGCACTTTGGCTTGGGGTATCACGAAAAGCCTCGGCGGAATTTTCCTTTTTCTTAGGGATTCCGGTGATTATTGGCGCGGCGCTCCTTGATTTACTCAAGCATGGTGATGTCATGCAAACTTCTGAAGATTGGTCAATTTTAGGCATTGGAACGGTGGTATCATTTGTGGTGGCGCTACTTTGTATCCGACTGCTTGTGGCTTGGGTGAGCCGCCGCGACTTTAAGATTTTCGCTTGGCTACGAATCATCACCGGAATTATCGTTTTGATTGCTGCTTGGGGTTTTGGCTATCAAATGGCAGGATAAATAGATGACCGCGACCGCAGAATTTTTGCTCAACTATGCTGATGAGGGTCAAAAAGCATATATTGATGCGCTGATAATCGCAATTGCTAAGCATCAATTGCCCATTCACTTTGTGCTGAAAAAAATAGAAAAAAAGCCCTCACAAAAGCAGCAATTGGCAATCGATCTTAAGCCGCCGCAGTTATGGCTGGACAAAGCCAATAAACTGACTTGGCTGACGCCGCAAGGGGAGGTGACGCCAAGTTGGGATAAGTTGCAAAAGCGGGTAGTAACGGCAGGTCGCAAATCGGAGCTAGTATTGCAAGCTGCAAAGATTACCAGTAGCAGCCACGTTTTAGATGCCACCGCAGGATTTGGTCATGACGCGCTGATTTTAGCCAGTAGCGGCGCTTGCGTCACTTTGCTTGAAAAACTGCCGATCATGGCGCTTTTACTGATTGCTGAACAATTTCGAATGAGTCATGAGAAAAACTGGCAAAAACTGCTGGCGCGATTGCAAATTTATGGCATGGATTTGCAAAATTTTTATCAAAGTCAACATCAACAAAATGCAAACAATAAAGCCGACTTTGACGTGGTTTATTTAGACCCGATGTTTCCAGAAGACAGTTATTTGGATTCAAAATCTGGTCGCGGGGCTCAGGTCAATAAACGCATGCAAGCGCTTCATCACATCGCGCAAGCACCAACGCTTGCTGAGGAAAGTGAGCTGTTAGCAAAAGCTAAAGGCTTATTGGCAATAAATACCGCCGATAAAACGCGCCGCGTTATCGTTAAACGCCCCAAACAAGCGCCATTTTTAGCCCAAGTTACCCCTGATGACTCTTGGCAAAATGATGCCGTACGCTTTGATGCTTATTTTGTATAATAAGACAAAAGACTGGTAGAATTGAGATGGCTTTATGGAAACGATCCTCATTTGGGCAATTGTGGCAGCGCTGATAGTGATAAATGTGGCGCTGCGAATTGAAAATAAAAAGCTCAAAGCCAGCTTGCTATTAAAGCGCGACCCAACTGAGCAGCTTGCATTTTTAAAAGATCAGATGGCACAAAATAAAAGTAAAGTCGAAGCCATTAAAGCGCTTAGACAACATTATCCAGAGCTAAGTTTGGTTGAAGCGACGCAATTATGGCAATCGCTTAATACTTCAAATATTGATAAAAAATAGCAGTAACATAATGACCTTAACCTTGAAAGATAAGTTTTTTGCCTATTTGCAGCTGACCCGTTTTGATAAGCCGGTCGGCATTGAGCTGCTGCTTTGGCCAACGCTTTGGGGTGTGATGCTGGCGGCAATGAGCGCGGCACAAAATTTGGGCGAAACGGCGGCGCTGCCAAACGCTCAAGTATTTGGCATTTTTGCGCTTGGGGCAATTTTAATGCGGGCGGCAGGCTGCGCGATCAATGATTTTGCTGACAGGCGCGTTGATGGTTATGTTTCCCGAACCAAAGGTCGACCGCTTGCCGACGGCAGACTTAACAGTCGTGAAGCCGTTGCAGCGTTTTTGGTTTTGGTGATTTTGAGCGCAAGTTTGCTGCTGTTTTTGCCAATTTCGGTGTTTTATTGGTCACTTGCTGCGGTGGTTTTGGCATTTATTTACCCATTTATGAAACGCTTTACCCATTTGCCGCAAGTATTTTTAGCCGCGGCTTTTGGTTGGGCAATTCCTATGGCGTTTGTAGCTATTTTGGGGGCAACCGATATTTGGTGCTGGCTGCTATTTTTGGCATATATGTGCTGGACGGTGGCTTATGACACCCAGTACGCGATGGCGGATCGCGACGATGATTTAAAAATCGGCGTCAAATCTACAGCAATATTGTTTGGTCGCTATGACGTTAAAATAATTGCGCTGCTGCAATCACTGTTTTTGCTGATGATGGGCGTGACCCTTTGGCATTATTTTGCGCCAACCAAGCTTGGTTTGCTGCCAGTTTTGGGATTAGCGCCGGTTGCCATGATGTTTGCCAAGCAAAATAAGCGCTGTTCAACTCAGCAGCCAAAAGCGTGTTTTCAAGCGTTTTTAGCCAATATTTGGGTAGGTCGCTATTTGTTTTTACTCATTGCGGTCAGTTGCATTTTGGCAAGTGTGTTAAGCTAGCGCCAAATTATAATTAAGAATAAACTTTTTTTGGGTTAAAATAAAACCTTTTGTTAATGGTTAAAATCAAGGTGATTACCTTATGCAGCGTCTAAAAATCGTCTTTAGTGGTCCTATGGGCGCGGGAAAAACTCAAGCCATCGCCAGTTTGTCGGACATCGATGTGGTGTCAACAGAGGTGCTAAACACTGATTTGGACGCCCATACCAAAGCGCTGACCACCGTTGGCATGGATTATGGCGAGCTGATTTTGGATGAAGGCACAAGCATCGGGCTTTATGGGACGCCAGGTCAAGAGCGCTTTAGCTTTATTTGGCCAATTTTATCGCAAGGCGCGCTTGGGGTGATTATTTTGATTGATCATTCAGCGGCAGATCCCGTTCAGGACTTGGCGCGCTATTTGGCGACGTTTGATAAGATTTATCAAGGTCGCATTATCGTGGGCGTCAGTCAAGTGGATCGATTGCCAGAGCGACCGTTTGAGATTTATCGCAACTGGCTTTTGGAAAACAACCGCAATCTGCCGATTTTTCCGGTCGATTTGCGCCATAAAGATGACGTTTTGCTGCTGGTTGAGACCATCATCACCGCCCTTGAGCAAGGCTAACCTATCATCTTTATCAAAATAAATTATCAATGATGAGAAATGCCCTATGAATGCGTTGTTTGAATCCCAGTCCAATCGCGTCAAGCCTGCCGAAGCTTACTTGGTGGCGGCAAAAGAGGTGCTTCACGAGCTGATCCACGCCACAAGCGGCATCGATGGCGTGCTGCTTGCAACCACCGATGGTTTTGAGGTCAGCTCCATTTTTCAAAAAGATTATGATGGCGGTAAGCTCTCCGCCGTTGGCAGCTCAATTTTAGCGCTGGTTCAAGCGCTGACAAACGAGGCGCAATTGACCGGTTGCCGATCCGTGATTTTGGACGCTCAAGACGGCAAAATTATGATCAGCGCTGTGCCAAACAATCACCAGCCCATGATTGCGATCGTGGTCACCAAACAGCAAGTGCTCCTTGGTCAAATTATGCATGGGATGAATAAAGCGATCAATCATTTGGTCGAGTTAGATCAGCAATATCATAGCAAGTAACCGCGCCCTCAAGCTTAATAACAAAGTTGCCCCTTATGACGGTTGTTTAAACTGCTGAATGGCGTAATCGCGGGCAAGTTTATGCTCAACCATGGGTAAAGGATAGTTGGTTTTAGCAAATTTGCCGCCCGTGCCAAGCGCTTGATTTAGCTTTGCTTCGCTATTTAAAATGCTTGCTGGAACCTCGCTTAATTCAGGAAGCCAAGATTTGATAAACACCGCTTGCGAATCATGGCTTTTTGCCTGACCAAATGGGTTTAAAATCCGAAAATAAGGCGCAGAATCATTCCCCGTTGAGGCGCTCCACTGCCAGCCGCCGTTGTTGGACGCAAAATCGCCATCAATTAATTGCTGCATAAAGTAGCGCTCACCCAAGCGCCAATCGATCAGCAAGTCTTTGGTTAAAAACATCGCTGTCACCATCCGCAGACGATTGTGCATAAATCCAGTAGCGTTCAAGCTTTTCATTGCTGCATCGACGAGAGGAACGCCCGTTTTGCCTTGGCACCAAGCTTCAAAATCTTTGTCATCATACGACCAGTTAATTTTGGCATCGACGTCTTTTTTATAAGCGTGATGGTAAATCAGATCAGGTCTGGCAACTAAAACATGGCGATAAAAATCGCGCCAAGCAAGCTCGCTCAGCCAGCGGCGGATGTCGTTGTTGTCGCTGTTATTTTTATCATCACTTTTGTCGTCACTAGCACTTTTTTCTTTTTGCAATTGCGCTTGGGCAGTTAAATAACACGCTCGCGGGCTGATCACCCCTAAAGTTAAATACGCTGACAGCCGACTGGTAGCATCAAGGCTTGGGATATCGCGACCGAAATTATAGCGCTTGATGTCTTCATTGATAAAGTCGTTGAGCCGCGCTTTTGCCGCCGCTTCTCCTGCCGGATAATCTTGGCGGCTTTGGTGAAGTTGGGCGGTAGCCTCAATATGCGGCGCTTTTTTTTGCCACTCGGTTTGATAGTCATTAAGAACCTTATCGCAAAGCTCGCGGATATCATGAAGGTCACTTTTAAAATCAATAGTTAAGTTGCCATAGTGATCCGACTGACCTTGCTGAGCATGATTTTGTGAAACGCGCTCAGGCTTATGCAGAACTATCGGGCTGATATCGAGCGTAGTTTGCCATTTTTTATAAAATGGGGTAAAAATTTGGTACATCTTGCCGTCCCCATTACAAACGCTATTGGGCGGCAGGATGCACTGGTCGTGATGGCGCTCAAATTCGATATCACTATCCGCAAGCTTTTGAAAAAGCGCATTATCGCGGGCGATTTCATTGCCTTCATACTCATGATTTGCCAAAACGAGACGGACATTTTGCGACTTACAAAGCTTGGTTAAATGCTCAATACTGTCGCTAAACGTGGGGCAAGCGCTGACCAATAACGGAATGTTTAGCTGATCTTGTAACGCCTTTGCCAAGATCGGCAGTGTCCGCAAAAGATGATCAGTTTGGCAAAGCGATTGGTCATGCTGTTGCCACTGCTCATGGGTAATAACAAAAACGGCGGTCACGCGGGCGTTATCTTCCTTTGCCCGCTCACAAATTGCAGCTAGGGCAGTATTGTCCTCAAGTCGCAAATCGCGGCGAAGCCAGATGAGATAATGCAACGGTTTTGCTTCAGTGGTGTTATTATCGTGGTTATTTTTTTTATTATTATTTTTTTTATGCTTATTATTTTTAAGCTCGTTGTGCGCCGATTTTGCCATTTATAAATCCTTTTTTTCATTGAAAGCAAAACTATCAATAAAAGTATGCTAGGATAAGTTTTTGGTTGCAATGCGATTTAAATCGCGTTAACAAATCATCACTAATCACGCAGCCAAGAAGCGTTAGGATTTACAGCAACGCATCAATCGATGCTTGTCTATTTAATCAGTATTTTAACCAAATCATAAAAACGGTATCAGGTCACAAGATGCAAGTGAAGTTTTGTGGAATTACTCAAAAATGCGATGCCAAGGCGGCAGTTGCGGCAGGCGCGGATGCCATTGGTTTGGTGTTTTATCCGCCAAGCCCGCGTGCCGTTAGTATTGAAACTGCAAAATCGCTAAGCTCGATGATTCCGCCATTTACCACGATTGTGGCGCTTGTGGTCAATGCTTCAAACGAAGAGTTGCACCAAATCTGCCAAAACGTTGCCATTGATGTGATTCAATTTCATGGCGATGAAAGCGCAAGCGAGTGTCAACGGCTGGCAAAGTCGGTCAATAAGCGCTGGATTAAAGCGCTGCGGATCAACTCGCAAGCAGATTCTAAAGCTTCAGTTTCCCAAAAAATTTGTGACTTTGCCCATGCTGGCGCAAGCGGGGTGATTTTAGACGCTTATCACGAGGCGCAATATGGCGGCACAGGTCAGCGCTTCGATTGGGAATTGATTCCTAAGGACAGCGAGCTGCCAATTATTTTAGCCGGTGGATTGACGCCTGAAAATGTCGAACAAACGCTACCCCTAACGATTGCAGGCGTGGATGTCAGCGGCGGTATTGAGCACCAAAAAGGCAAAAAAGATGCGGCTAAAATGCGCGCCTTTATGAAAGCGGTCAAGCGCGACCGATGGCAACCTTAATAATAAATCAGCATTGATGGTTAATCCATTCACGTGCTGACACCTTCCTTGTTTTCACCTTCTTATTTTATTAAATCTTTTTCCCTTTTTAGCTTAGGAATTGTTATGAGTAATGTTGCCCAATCGAAGTCCAATCCAAAATCTGTAAATTCAGTGAGTAATCCGTCATCGGTCAGCGATTTTAACCAGTTTCCCGACGCTCGCGGTCATTTTGGCATTCATGGCGGCAGATTTGTGTCCGAAACCTTGATGGCAGCGCTTGAAGAGCTTGAGTCGCTGTATTTTAAAGTCAAAAATGATCCCAAATTTTGGGAAGAATACCACAATGATTTGGTCAATTATGTCGGTCGACCAACGCCGCTGTATCATGCCAAGCGCTTAAGTGATGAGATTGGCGGCGCTCAGATTTATTTGAAACGTGAAGATTTAAACCACACTGGCGCTCATAAGGTGAATAACACCATCGGTCAGGCGCTTCTTGCCAAAATGTGCGGTAAAAAACGTATCATTGCCGAAACGGGTGCCGGTCAACATGGCGTTGCCACCGCGACAATCGCTGCGCGCTTGGGGCTTGAGTGCGTCGTTTATATGGGCGCGGATGACGTTGAGCGCCAAAAAATGAACGTTTATCGTATGCGCTTGCTTGGCACTAAAGTGGTTCCGGTTACCTCAGGGTCAAGAACGCTCAAAGACGCCATGAATGAGGCGATGCGCGATTGGGTGACCAATGTGGACAGCACCTATTACATCATTGGCACAGTTGCAGGACCGCATCCGTATCCGCTATTGGTTCGTGATTTTCAAGCGATCATTGGTCGTGAAGCGCGAATTCAGCACTTAGAAAAAACTGGGAAATTGCCGGATGCGTTGGTGGCTTGTGTAGGCGGCGGCTCCAATGCCATTGGCTTGTTCTTTGACTTTTTAAATGATAAAGATGTCAAAATGTATGGCGTTGAAGCCACCGGTGACGGTATTGAAACCGGTCGCCATTCCGCGCCACTTGCTGCCGGCCGTGTGGGCGTACTTCATGGCAACCGCACGTATTTGATGGCAGATGATGATGGTCAGATTCAAGAAACTCATTCGATTTCAGCCGGTCTTGATTATCCGGGTGTGGGACCTGAGCACAGCTTTTTAAAAGATATGAACCGCGTTGAGTATGTCGGCTGTACTGACATCGATGCGCTTCAAGGCTTCCATGAAGTCACCAAAAAAGAGGGCATCATTCCGGCGCTTGAGTCCTCACATGCGCTGGCTTATGCGTTAAAGCTTGCCAAAACCATGACTCCTGAGCAGTCGATTGTGGTTTGCTTGTCCGGTCGCGGTGATAAAGACTTGCACTCGGTAATGAAAGCTGAAGGCATTGAGCTTTAATCATCCAACTTACGCAACTTTCAACTTACGCAAATGGGTAAATGAGCTTGAACAGGTTGATCATATTGATTGCCGCTTTAAGCTTACCTTGAAAACCATATCGTTAAAAATTAAAAATGAGATCAACAATGACCCGAATTGATAGTACTTTTGAAAAATTAAAATCGCAACATAAAAAAGCCTTAATCCCTTACGTCATGGCAGGCGACCCCAATCCAGAAACGACCGTCGGCTTGCTTCATGACTTAGTCAAGCATGGCGCGGATATGATTGAAGTGGGCTTACCGTTTTCTGACCCGATGGCAGATGGTCCTACCGTTGCCTTAGCTGCTGAGCGTGCGTTAGCCGCAGGGACGAGCACCCGCGATGCGTTAGAAATGGTTGCCGAATTTCGTAAAACCGACAGTGAGACACCGATTATTTTAATGGGTTATTTAAATCCGGTTGAAATCATCGGCTATGACAATTTTGTTGCCAAATGCGAAGATGCAGGCGTTGATGGGATTTTGATGGTTGATTTGCCGCCAAGTGAAGCGGGCAGCTTTACTGAGCATTTAAAAGACGGCGCGATCAATGAGATTTTTTTATTGTCACCAACGACGTTACCTGAGCGCCGCCGCCAAGTGCTCACCCATTGCGGTGGCTACATTTATTATGTCTCGCTCAAAGGCGTGACCGGTTCAGCTGCCCTTGATACGGCAGAGGTAGCAACTCAGGTTCAAGCGATTAAAGCGGAAACTAATTTGCCTGTTTGTGTGGGCTTTGGCATCCGTGATGGTGCGTCTGCAAAAGCGATTGGCGCTCATGCCGATGGCGTGATCGTGGGTAGCGCTTTGGTACAAAACTTTGCTGATATTGACGCCAATGATAAAGCGGCAGTGGCAAGTGCTCAAGACAAAATCATGGCAAAAATGGCGGAACTTCGCGCCGCCCTTGATGACTTGAGCGCTTAAATAACGCCAACTATGATGGATAAATGGTGACGACATGGCAACTTGCAAAGAGGCAATAAATCACTTTGCTAAATTTAGTTTACGTGTGTAAACTAAGGTCATTGACTTTTTTATAGTAGAAACCTTTATTTTGCTTGCACCAAACGGCGTTATCAAAGCCGTCTTGGTCACGACTCATGGCGATAGTGATTTATGGATAATGATTTATGACTGACTCTCAAACGATTGCTCCTGAAAACAACAACGCGGCAAGCTCATTTTGGTTTGACCGACCCGTTCCTGGTGTTAAGCAAAGCTTGTCGGCACCGCTAACGGCGGTGGACACTGAGCCGTCAACAGAATGCCCAAGCTGTCACACCCTCACCACCAACACCGCACTGATTTTTAATAGCTATGTTTGTCCGCATTGCGACCAGCACTTAGCAATGACGGCGCGTGAGCGTCTCAACTGGTTTTTAGATGAGGTGGAAGGCGAGCTTGGTCAAGAATTTGTGGCAAAAGACCCACTTAAATTTGTGGACAGCAAGCCGTATCCAAAGCGCATGAGCGAAGCTCAATCCAAAACCGGCGAGAGTGAAGCACTTATTGTCATGTATGGCAAATTGCGCAATTTAGACGTGGTTGCTTGTGCGTTTGATTTTCGCTTCATGGGCGGCTCGATGGGATCGGTCGTTGGTGACCGTTTTGTTCAAGCGGCAGAAAAAGCGCTCAATGAAAACAAACCGCTCGTTTGCTTTGCAGCATCTGGCGGCGCGCGAATGCAAGAAGGGTTATTATCACTCATGCAAATGGCAAGAACGGGCGCGGCGATTGAGCGGTTACGCTTGGCAGGCGTGCCTTATTTGGTCGTGTTAACCAATCCCGTTTATGGCGGCGTGACCGCATCGCTTGCCATGCTTGGTGACATCCATTTGGCTGAACCTAAAGCCATGATTGGCTTTGCAGGAAAGCGCGTGATTGAGCAAACCGTTCGCGAAACGTTAGAGGAGCCTTTTCAGCGCGCTGAGTTTTTGCTTGAGCATGGCGTGGTTGATGAGGTTGTTCATCGTCATCAATTGATTGATACCAGTTATCGTTTGCTTGCAAAATTGAGCAATAAGCCAAATATTAAGGCTTAAGCTTTAGTTTTTAAGTTTAAGTTTAACAAATAGCATTTACCCTTTTGGTAAGTGCTATTTTTTTGGGTGGTTAATTTTGGAGTTTGGTTTTAAACGACTTTGGGCTAAACTTGCTCAAGGTTTTGTTTTGCATTTTTTTTGTCAGATTTTTTAAATTAGGATCGCTCATGGTTACCACATCATCCCCGCAAGCGCTGTCAGCTCAAGCGCCCAATTTGCAATCAAGCTTAACCCAGTGGCTTGATTATATGCAGCAAATTCACGTTTCTGCCATTGATTTGGGACTGTCGCGCGTGCTTCCGGTTGCCGAAAAATTAGGCGTTTTGCAATCGGCAAAAGATGATGCGTTTGTATTTACCGTAGCAGGAACCAATGGCAAAGGCTCAACCACAGCGGTCATTGCTGAGATTTGCCAACAAGCTGGCTATAAAACCGCGCTTTATCAATCGCCGCATTTGCTTGAGTTTAACGAGCGCGTTCGTATTGATGGGAAGATGGCAAGCGATGAGACGCTAATCAACGCCTTTTATCAGGTAGAGATGGCGCGGCTTGATTGCGATTTAACCTTGTCATTTTTTGAAATGACCACGCTTGCTGCGCTGCTTATTTTTGCAGAAAATGACTGCGATGTTTGGGTGCTTGAGGTCGGTCTTGGTGGTCGCTTGGATGTGGTCAATATCATTGATCCTGATTTGGCGGTCATCACCAACATTGGTATTGATCATGTTGATTGGCTTGGTGACAATGTTGAAGCCATCGGCGCTGAAAAAGCGGGAATTTTACGCGATGAGATTACGCTGATCTTTGGGGATAGCAATATGCCCAAAAGCGTTGTTGATCAAATTAGCCGCCATCACGTAACTTGCTATCAAGCTCAAAGTGATTTTAGCTATCAAAGCTTGGACAATTCGTCTTGGCAATACAGCAATGCCGCCATTACCTTGCAGCTACCAAAACCCAAGCTGTCATTGATTAATGCGGCTAACGCGCTGTCAGCTGTACTGGCAAGTCCGCTTGAGATTAAGAATGAAGCAATTGCAACGGCTTTAACCTCGGTCAAGCTGTCAGGGCGCTTTGATGAGCGCAAACTTGCCAATCGGCATTGGTTATTTGATGTTGCTCACAACGAGCAGGGCGTGGCGTTTTTATTGACGCAGCTGATTCCGCTTTGGCAGCAGCATGAAAAAACTTATCCAAATGCTCGCATGAAGCTGCTATTTTCCATGCTGGCAGATAAAGACATGACACAAGTGGTGAATGAGTTGACAAGCTCAGGGCTGCCTATTTCTGAGTGGTTTATTGCGCCGATTGACCATCCAAGAGCGGCAAGCCTTGAGGATTTGCAAGCGGTTTTGAGCGACCATCGCGTCCACAGTTTTGGCAATTTGGAGCAGGCAACGCAAGCGGTCATTGAGCAAAGTTGTCCGGAGGATTTGATCGTCGTTTGCGGCTCATTTCACACCATTGGCGAGGCGCTATTGACGCTCAATTAAGCATTGCCAACATTGAGTAAGTAAAGCGCAACATGGCAGACAATATCAACAATATGCTTTATAATCGAAGCGATTGATGTTCCCAAATTTTATTTTCAGCGGCGAGATAATTGTTCATGATTTGGTCAAGACAAACCTTTTTAGGCATCGGCATGATTGTCGGCGGCAGCATCATGCTTTATGCGATGGCGCAGCAGATTGATACTGCGGACAAGCCTGCCGCCGCTGTGGTGACCAAACCTGCGGCAAGCAATAAGGCGCCTGAGCCACTGACCACCGATCTTGCCACTGAAAAGCGCCTGCTTGCCCAAAAGCAAAAAGAGCGTGCCGCTCGCATTGCGGAGCAAGAAAAACGCGCTAAAGAATTGCTTGCCCAGCAAGAAAGCGCGGAGGCTGAAGCTTTGGCAAAATCGCGCGCTGAAAATCAGCGTTATGCGGATAAAACCAACGCCGCCAAAAACAACTCAGAAACTTCAAAGTCTGAAACATCAAAAAATGATGTCAAAGCCGATTCAGCGACCAATGCTGCGATTGCAAAAGCCGAAGCCAACCCTCAAGAAGCAACCTCAAAGCCTGAATCCGCCAAAAAAAATGATGAGGTAAAAAAAGCAGAAGCTGACAAAGCGAAAAAAGAAGCGCAAGCTAAAAAGCAAGCGGAGCAAAAACAAGCCGCTGATAAAAAAGCGCAAGCTAAAAAAGCCCAAGATAAGAAGGAAACCGAAAAGAAGGAAGCTGAAAAAAAGGAAGCTAAAGCGGCAACAGCCGCGCCGAAATCGGTCAGCACCTATCGTATTGAAAGTGGCGACAGCTTAGGAAAGCTTGCCGAAAAATACCACGTTCCCTTATCCGCGCTCACTCAAGCTAATGGCATCTCTAAAGATGCGACGCTAAAAGTCGGTCAAAAGCTGACCATCCCATCACAAAGTCAAATTGCAAAGCTCAAACAAGACGCCAAAGCGGCAAAAAAAGCCGAGAAAGATAAGCGGCAACAAGAAGAAGCCAAAGCCAAAAAAACCAAAGCCATTGAAGACAAGCTGGAGAATGCTCGAAAACAGGTGAAAGAAACCGATGCCAAAGGCAGTTTTGGCGTTCAAGTGGCGCTGGCAACCAGTCAAGCCAATGCTGATGAAGTCGTCAAAAAACTTAAAGCGGCAGGCTACGACGTCAAAACCAGCAAGACCGATCGCGGCGTTCGCGTGATGGTAGGACCTGAGCGCGGAAAAGTTGCCGCACTTGCCTTAAAAGACAAAATCAACAATGATCCCAACGTCAAAACGGACAGCGCTTGGGTGCTGTATTGGCGCTAAGGTTTGGTTGAAAACGTCGCCGGACAAACCACCAGCGGCGTATCGTCCAAAAAATAAAGCCCCGTTGCCGGATGATTTAAAACATCAATCGCGCTTTTTTGCTCATAAAACGGGCGCTGGGTAAACCACTCAACATAATGCGCGCGCCGAATCGGCAAGTCTTTGAGTAGCATCAGTTGCGCGGTATTCAAACTATCAAACCAACGATGCAGCGGAAAATTTGGCGTCATCCATTTTGGAGAGTCAAAATCCATTGTCAATATCGGCAAAAAAAACCGACCTTTAATCACCGCAAAACGCTGATCGATTTTAACTTGACCGTGATTCGGTGTATCCACCCAAACGCTACGAAATTGCTTGCATTGCATATGACTCATTTTGCGCTGCAAATTATCATTTGAATTGATTCCCACCCAGTTTTCGGGCAAAAATGGCGCTGATCCCATAAAAAATTTGATTGCCAGCTCCCAATGCTCAATCGATTGGCGCTCGTGATTTTTGATCATTAAATCAAGCTCGCCTGTCGTTTGCTTATCGCGGTACAGCTGAACATTGTTAGCGATCACCTCAAACGGATGGCAATCATTTTCAAAACCATCTTGAAGCCAAAAATGGATCAAGCCTTCAAAGTGAAATCCTAATCGATTTGGACTTGGTCGCTTGAGCAAAAATCGCGTTAAGTCTTGATAAGCCGTGGTTGAATCAAGCTCAACGAGGCGTGTTTGATAAGCATCAAATTGCGCCTGCCAAAACGCTTCAGAATGGACAAACACAGGCGGCGTATTTTGATTGGGCGCGGTATCAATCCAGTGGATCAACATGTTGGGGCAGGCGATCGCAAACGCCAAATCGCGGACGAATGGTCGACGGAATTGCTCCCAAGGGGCAGGGTTTAAAAAGAATTGGGATGTTACTGTCATCAAAAAGCCAAAAGTTGTTAAGTGCTTACCTTAATAGCTTTTAGCATGGATGTCTAGGGGTGAGTTGTAGGAACTTGTGTTTGTCTTGTCATACTTGTTTTCTAGGGCGTATCCCTAATTAAAACAAGGCTAATGGGTTTGGGCTTTTGGCCATATTAATAGTTGCTCTGATTCGTGCTAAACAACTTGAACAGTTAACGTTTACTGACCCGTTTATTTTGCTCTATAAGTTGACTGATCAGCCATAAATTTTTAGATGGTCTAAGACCAGTAGAGCGGAAAAAGCTTTCTATATACGTGATGCTGCGGTTGTGATCAATGACTAAGCTGATGACTTCGAGCTTAAATTCGTGGGTGTATTAATTCCGTTTGTAGGTCATACGATGTTTCTTTTTGAAATGCTATAATTTCTTATGTGTTGTCCTGTTTTGTTAGCTTGCGTTTTCTACGGGATTGACGGCATACATCACAACTTTCATAAAGTTAAAATTATTGAACTTTTTTTTGTAAAATTACAAAAAATTCAACATAAGTACTTTACTAATCAGATGTTAAAGTTATAATAAGAGCTGCTTAGTTAATAAACTTTAGTAAGCTTTCTATTGGGTTCAAAAAAGAAAACGCTTCTATAGTTAAGCCTAGACTAATTCATTCAATATGCAATTTATTTAGCCGTTCGCTAGCTATCGGAGGAGACTTTCAATAATGAAAATAGCAGTAGCAGGAACAGGTTATGTTGGACTATCAAATGCTATACTATTAGCACAGCATCACGAAGTAATCGCTATAGATATCAATGAAGAGAAAGTCAAATTACTAAACAACAAGAAATCCCCCATTGAAGACGCAGAGATTAATGAGCTTTTATCTAGTCGGGCAGTTGATTTTACAGCAACTATAGATGCGGTTAGAGCCTATAGTAAGGCAAAGTTTGTTATTATTGCCACACCTACAGACTATGATCCTCAAACCAATTACTTTAATACTGACAGTGTTGAGTCAGTTGTTGAAACAGTAATATCTATCAATCCTCATGCAGTAATGATTATTAAATCTACGGTGCCAGTTGGTTACACTGAGCAACTTAAACAAAGATTTGGCACTGATAACATAATTTTCTCACCTGAATTTCTTAGAGAAGGTAAGGCGCTTTATGATAATCTGTATCCTTCTCGCATAATTGTAGGAGAGCAATCTGAGCGTGCTGAAATTTTTGCTACTCTTTTATTAGAAGGTGCAGTGAAGAAAGAGGTTCCTGTTTTATATACAGGCTCTAGAGAAGCTGAAGCAATTAAGCTATTTTCAAATACTTATTTAGCTATGCGAGTAGCTTACTTTAATGAGCTGGATACTTATGCGCAAACTTTTAATTTAAACACCAAGCAAATTATTGAGGGGGTTGGCCTAGACATCCGTATTGGAAAACATTACAACAACCCTTCTTTTGGATACGGAGGATATTGCTTGCCAAAAGATACCAAGCAGTTATTGGCTAATTATAGCAATGTTCCCAGTACCTTAATAAAAGCAATTGTAGACTCTAATTGCACGCGAAAAGACTTTATTGCTAACTGTATAGTAGCTCAAAACCCCAAATTAGTGGGCATTTATCGCTTGGTAATGAAGTCTGGATCAGATAATTTTCGAGCGTCTGCAGTTCAAGGAATTATGAAGCGAATAAAAGCTAAAGGTATTGAAGTTGTTGTATACGAACCTGTTTTAAAAGATACTCACTTCTATAACTCAGCTGTTATGACTAACTTAGACGAGTTTAAATCTATTAGTAATATAATTATTGCAAATCGACTAGTAGATGAGCTTAAAGACGTTGAATATAAGGTATTTACTCGAGATTTATTTGGTGGAGATAGCTAATAATGTCAAATAACTATAGTAGTAATTTACCTCTAATATCGATAATAATACCTTGTTTTAACTCTGAAGATTACATCTCTGAGTGTATCGAAAGCGTTTTATCACAAAATTATAATAACTTGGAAATAATTGTTGTTGATGACGGCTCTACAGATGACTCTATAAATATAGTCAGAGCTTATAAAAACGTTAACCTTTATATTCAAAAAAACTCGGGAGCCTGCGTGGCCAGAAACTTAGGATTGACCAAAAGTAAGGGAAAATATGTAAAATTTTTAGACTCAGACGATTTTCTTGAACCGGACACAATCAACAAGCAAGTTTTTCTAGCCGAACAGCTTAGTGATAATGAGATTGTTTATGGTGATTACTATCTATTCAAAAACTATCAAAAAACTTATGTTGATGTACGTTTGGAAGAGTCTAACCAAACTGCTTTACTAATTTTAAGGGATATATTAACGTCAACCCCGCTGCATAGAAAATGGATGCTTGATAAGATTGGAGGGTTTGATGAAAGATTTAAAAATGGTCAAGAATGGAACTTACACGTCCGTCTTTCTTCCGAAGGCTTCTTATTTCATCACCAAAAATTAGCTATTTATAATTATAGAATACACCAGTCTGTAAATAGAATAACTATAATTAAAGCTAACGATAGAAATCGTTGGCTCAACGCAGCCCGGCAGTTAGAAATGACTCAAGAAAGATTGGGAAGCAACTATAGCGGTGATATCGAAACTGCTTTTGCTAAAAGGTATTGGGCTGTTGCAAGGAAATTATATCGTCTTGGCGAACGGAATGAGTTTCATAAATATCTAAAAATTGCTCAAAGTCTAACAACACAAAATAGTGTCCTTTTCGGACGTAAATATAACATAGCTTGTAAATTAGTAGGTTTTCGCAATACAGAAAGGTTACTTCAAGCATATAGCTTTTTCAAAAAAGAAGTTCCTAGTAAATATATATAATTATTTAAAACGTGTTCTCAATTAATGTAATGTATGCTGACAAAACTGGATACCAAAACTTGGTAAACTAAACGTATTTATCAAAGTTTATCATGACTAAGAAAATAAGCTCTACAACGACGAATTGAACTGCCCCAGAATAGTCAGCATGCATCATAATAGAGCTAAGTTTGAAACCATGTTTAGTTGTACGCTTCTTTAGCATAGCATACTGTGTCTAGAGCTCTGTTACTTTATCTAGGTATATTTTTAAAGATTCTAATATCAACTCTTCTTTGTACAGTTTATCTGGTAAAGTTGCCTTTTCCGCTAATATTTTAAAATCGATATCTTTAATATCTTCCATGCTAACTCTAACATGTGATATTTGGGATTCATTCAAGGTAGAGAAGAAATCCTTAAACTTAAAGTCATTACCTGTTAAATTATTATCAAAAATTTCAAGCCATACCCATGGTATCTTATATGCCTGTGCAATTATGAGACCATGTAATGATGTAGAAATGCACACAGATGATGAACTGATTGAATTTACAACAGTTTCCATATCGTTTTGGACATCTATAATTTTAAAATTATCTTTATCAGTAACTGTTTTTAAAAAATATGGTTTATGTGTGTAATGAGGACATAGACCAATTCTTTCAGGCCCAGTTATTAATGGGCTATAGAATAATGGTAAGATCAGAGCGGGGTCGCCATAAGCGCTTTTGTCGGGAATATCTATTCCAGCTTCTAATAAGTGTTTAGCAGTTTCTTGACCTCTGACAGATAGAATAGTTGGATTATATTTTTTAACTGCTTTTAATTGTTCATTTGTAAGCTTGTACATCAAGCCACTACCCCATATGACCATGTTTTCTCTATCAAGCATTTGTATTATGCTGCCAACAGCCATGATACCAGGGTATTGTAAGTTTTTGACATTTAATACTGGCTTACCAGTTATCTTGGAAATCAAGTAGGGGCCAACAGCATCACCAAAATTAGGCTTGCCATCCCAATAATATACAGGCATTAATCCCTGTATATTTCCATTTTTAGGATCAACGATAGCTGGATTGTTTTCAAAATAGAGTCTTATCGACGAGTCCTTATTCAAAAAATTATAAATCCTTACTCGGGTTTCTATCGGAATGAAACTTTTTAGCGCTGACTTGACAAGATTATTACGTTGTAGAATATTTAGAAAAGAACTCATATATTTTATACCAATTTACTAAAAGTGAACCGCCACGACTATATTGGAGGCAGTTTGATTAAATTAGATTGCTACATTTAACAGATTAATATTATCATAATACTGCTTCTCGAAATCAAAAGGTGATACATGGCCAATGGCACTATGCAGCCTTGTTTTATTAAACCTGAGATGCGTTAAAAATCGATTAATTATCGATTTAGCTTCGCAAGACTAGAGTTATGCTCGAAGTGGCACCTATTCTAAGGTTGCCAGTTCAACGTCGTTCATACTATGGTTTTTTTCAACATTCAATCACCTCAGACTTATAAAGTCCGTTCATGCTCTCCGCTAGCGCTTTATCGTAGGAGTCGCTGGTACTGCCAACAGAGGCAATAACGCTGCAATTTGCCATTTTCTCAGTGTAGCGAATGGATAGGTACTGAACGCCGCGGTCGCTATGATGAATCACATCTTTAGAATCGTTTTTATCAGCAATGTCTTGAATTGCCGCTCATAGAGAAGGATAATCGTCATTGGCTTCAATGATTATGCGAACCTTACGGTCTTTGATTTAGGGAGTAGAGTGTCGTGTTTTCATTGTCGTATTCTCTCAGATTATTGATCCTCCGACAATAATGTGGCGGTTCAGCATAAAATATACCGCAATTTTGCAGGGTTTACCACGTATTAGGGCGGCTTGTTATGTAGGGGTAATTGCCTTGCAAGCCACAAAATAAAGGGCAGACCGTCATAGACGGTCTGCCCTTTATTAGTGTTTGGTCGGAACGGCAGGATTTGAACCTGCGACCACCACACCCCCAGTGTGGTGCGCTACCAGACTGCGCTACGCCCCGAATGACTGACTATTTTACCCAAAATTAATGAGATTGCAAGGGTTAATTGTGCATAAAACCATCAGCCAAAGCTTTTATCGCTTAGTCCAAAAGCGATTTTAAAATCTCATTCACCTGCTGCGGGTTGGCGCTACCGCGACTGGCTTTCATCACTTGACCAACAAGACCGTTAAAGGCTTTTTGCTTGCCACCGCGATATTCATCAACCATGGCTTGGTTGTTAGCGATGACGTCCTCAACGATGGCTTTAATTGCGCCGGTGTCGGTTTCTTGCTTTAAGCCTTGGGTTTTGATGATGATGTCGGCAGCGTCCGCGCTATCGCCGCCTTCACCTTCGTATAAGGCGCTAAACACTTTTTTGGCAAGTTTGCCCGATAACGTATTATCATTAATGCGCTCAAGCAATTTGGCAAGTTGCGCCGCGCTGATGGGGGAGGCGTCAATGGTTTTGTCGTCTTTATTCAGCGCGCCAAGCAAGTCGCCCATCACCCAGTTAGCGGCGATTTTGGTGGAGGTCGCGCCAGCTTCAGCAACGACCGCTTCAAAATAATCAGCAAGCTGACGGCTTCCGGTCAAGATGCGAGCGTCATATTCGGACAAGCCAAGCTCGGTTTCAAAGCGGCTGCGGCGCGCCACAGGAAGCTCTGGCATTGCTGCTAAAATCTCATCAACAGTATGCTGCTCAATCCGAACCGGAAGCAAATCAGGGTCGGGGAAATAGCGGTAATCGTTGGCTTCTTCTTTGGTTCGCATCGAGCGCGTTTCGTCTTTATCAGGGTCATAAAGTCGCGTGGCTTGAATGACTTTGCCGCCATCCTCAATGATGTCGATTTGACGCTCAATTTCGCGGTTGATGGCGCGCTCAATAAAGCGAAATGAGTTGAGGTTTTTAAGCTCCGTTCGCGTTCCAAGCTCCGCACCCGGTTTGCGAACAGAAACGTTACAGTCGCATCGGAATGAGCCTTCCGCCATAATCGCGTCAGAAATCCCAAGCCAAGTGACAAGCTGATGAATGGCTTTGATATAAGCAAGCGCTTCGTGAACCGAGCGCATATCCGGTTCTGAGACGATTTCAATCAGCGGCGTGCCAGCGCGGTTTAAGTCAATTCCGGTCATGCCGTCAACGGCATTATGAACCGATTTTCCGGCGTCTTCTTCTAAATGGGCGCGGGTGATGCCAATGCGTTTTGGGTATTCGTTTTTCTCGCCTTCATTGACCATCATATCGATATAGCCGCGACCAACAATTGGGTTTGCCATTTGCGTGATTTGATAGCCTTTAGGCAAATCAGGGTAAAAGTAGTTTTTACGGTCAAAAGTATTGTATAACCCAAGCTCTGCATTTACGCCGATGCCAAATTTTAGCGCACGCTCAACAACGCCGTGATTCAATACTGGTAAAACGCCGGGCAAGCCTAAATCAACGATATTAGCTTGAGTGTTTGGCTCATGACCAAAGGCGGTCGGCGCACTAGAAAAGATTTTGCTGTCGGTGTTGAGCTGACAGTGAATTTCAATACCAATCACCACTTCATAGCCATCGACCAACAGTTTTGGGTCAAAGTTTGCCTTGGTCATTATACGGTCTCCTTAGCGGTGGCAGATTTCTGCAAATGATAGTCGGTACTTTGTTGGAACAGGTGTGCGGTGCTAAGCAATTGACTTTCCTGCCAATGCTGACCGATCAGCTGAATGCCAATGGGCATGCCGTCATTTGAGAGTCCAACCGGATGACTGAGCGCCGGAAGCCCTGCCAAGTTCACCCCAATAGTATAAACGTCGCCCAAATACATGGTCGCAGGGTCTAAATTGTCGCTTAGTTTATAAGCGGTCATCGGAACGGTTGGGCTAGCAATGATGTCGCAGTGATGAAAGGCAGTTTTAAAATCTTCGACAATCAAGCGGCGAATTCGTTGAGCTTTGGTGTAATAGGCGTCAAAATAGCCTGCCGATAGCGCATAAGTCCCCATCAAAATCCGGCGCTGAACTTCCGCCCCAAAACCTTCTGATCGTGATCGGGTATATAAATCAATCAAGTCTTTTGGATCATCACAGCGGTAGCCAAAGCGAACGCCATCAAAGCGTGAAAGGTTTGATGATGCCTCAGCCGGAGCGAGCATATAATAGGTGGCAAGGGTGATTTCAGGGTCAGTGATGTTCACTTCAACAATGGTTGCGCCCAAGTCTTCATAGGTTTTTAACGCCTGTTTTACAGCGGTCTCAACCTCGCTATTTAAGCCTTCACCAAAGTATTCTTTTGCCACACCGATTTTTAAATGAGCCAGTGGTTTGTCGCCGCCGGTTTTTTCAGCGTCATTCATATCTTGAACATAATCAGGAATATCATGCTTAATTGAGGTGGCGTCCCTTGCATCATGACCGACCATCGGCTGTAATAAATAAGCGCAATCTTTAGCGCTTTTGCCAATCGTTCCGGCTTGGTCAAGGCTTGAGGCGTAAGCAATCATGCCAAAGCGCGATACGCTACCATAAGTGGGTTTGATTCCGGTTAAGCCGCAAAATGATGCCGGTTGTCGGATTGAGCCACCGGTATCACTTGCCGTTGCAAGCGGCGTCAGTCCTGCGGCTACCGCTGCTGCGCTACCGCCTGACGAGCCGCCCGGAACGCGGTCTAAATTCCAAGGGTTATGAACCGCGCCAAAATACGAGCTGGCATTATCCGACCCCATCGCAAACTCATCCATATTGAGCTTACCTAAGCTAATCATTCCCGCGTCATCAATGCGGTGGACGATGGTTGCGTCATAAGGCGACACAAAGTTATACAGCATTTTTGAGCCGCAAGTGGTCAATACGCCTTGGGTACAAAAAATATCTTTATGCGCCATCGGAACGCCAAGCAAGGCGCGCCTGTCACCTTGGGCGCGCATTTCATCGCAGGCTTTTGCCTTGGCAAGGGCAGTTTCACCCGTTAAAGTAATGAAGCTGTTAATTTTGCCATCAAGCTTATCAATGCGATTTAAAAAATGCGCGGTCAAATCAACACTGCTAAACTGCTTATCTTGCAGCCCTTGAATGAGCTGATCGGTACTTAACTCATGAATTTCAGACATAAAAAGTCGTCCGTTTAAAAGTGGTTAACATCAATAAAAAAAGATAAAAGTTATTCAATCACTTGCGGCACAAGATATAAGCCATCACCAACTTTTGGCGCCATCGATTGGTTCAGCTCGCGGTCGATATCGTGACGCGCCACATCCGCGCGCAAGTCTTGGCACGCCTCATGAATGTTGGCAAGCGGCGCGACGTTATCCGTATCAACGCCGGCAAGCGTTTCCATTAAGCTTAAAATTTTGCTGATATCACCGGCATAATTTTCGGCGGTCGCCTCATCAATTCCTAATCGTGCTAAGCTCGCCACTTCCAAAATTTCTTGGCGGCTGACCGCGCTGTCGGTTAACGCGGCTTGTTGATTGTCCTGTGACATAATTGCTCCCATGCCAAATCAATTATAAAATGCTTAAAATTTATCTTAACATCCCAATTTGCCGACCATTATAAAGCATAACCAGTAAATTGACAGAAATTGCCGTCACGGCTTGCCAAAATGTGACCTCAATCCTGACCCAAATGGTCGCTTTGATTTTCCTAACTGATTTTTTAATAATGATTGTTCAAAAGAGTACCTTATGACTTTAATTTTAGCCTCAAGCTCGCCGCGCCGCCGCGAGTTATTAGCTCAAGCCGAACTTGATTTTAGCACCTTAAGCGTTGATATTGACGAAGCTATTTTGCCCAATGAAGCGCCGACCGATTATATTCAGCGAATGGTAGCAAGCAAAGCTCAAGCGGCAGTTCGCGCATTAAATTCGCTTTCTAATTTGAATAACTTTTCTAATTTGAATGACAAAGACGATATTATTATCATTACCGCCGATACCATTGGCGTGCTTCCTGATGGTAAAACTGTTTTGGTAAAACCTATCGACGTTGATGATGCCCGCGCCATGTGGCAAAAAATGTCCGATGCCACCCATCAAGTTTGGACGGCAGTGACCGTTACCAAGGCGGCTTATTTACCTGATAATGAAAAAGGCAATAAAAACGCTTGGCAAATGAGCGATCAAAAAAGTTTGATTGAGCGCACTGACGTCACTTTTGTGCCATTAACAGATGCCATGATGCAGCGCTATTGGGACAGTGGCGAGCCGCAAGATAAAGCAGGCGGCTATGGCATTCAAGGCTTGGCAGCCGCTTGGGTCGCTAAAATCAATGGCAGCTATACCAATGTTGTAGGATTGCCTTTGGCACAAACATTAGCGCTGCTTAAGCCTTTTTATAATGAAAAATTTTAAATTAAAAATAGGTTAAGAATGGCGTAGTTAAAGAAATTTGGCTAAAAACGGCGCTTAAGGATTGTCAGCATTGAGAGCGCTTTTTTGCTACACTATCTGCTTACCAAAAGACCGCGCTGTCGCCAAAAAAAGCCATGACGTTGGCTCAAGTTTTGAGATCAATGACTTATCATAGCTATAAGTTTTCAACCCTTCACCATTTATCAATATCAGCAAAAGAGGCGTTATGTCTGAAGAGCTTTTGATTAACGTCAGTCCGATGGAATCGCGAGTTGCCGTCATGGACAACGGCGTATTAAGCGAGATTTATATTGAGCGCCACCATAAATTAGGACTCGTTGGCAATATCTATTTGGGAACGGTCGTTCGCGTGCTGCCGGGGATGCAAGCGGCGTTTGTCGATATCGGGCAATCAAGAACGGCGTTTTTACACGTTAATGACATGCAGCGCCCTATAAAAACTGCCCCAAAAGAAGCTCAAGAACTACAAGTAAAAACGGGCGACCCAGATCAGCCTTTAGCTGCCATTGAAGCGGTGAGAAATGAAGAAGGGGAGAGCTTACCGGCGACTCCTGTACCCATTAACCCTGCGCCGCTGACCTCAATTGACCAAGCTCAAAACCTTATTCAAAATCGGCTTCATGAAAGCCAGCGCGTGTTGGTTCAAGTGACCAAAGATCAGCTAGGCAGTAAAGGCGCTCGCTTGACCACCAATATTTCTTTGCCATCGCGCTATTTGGTGTATTTGCCATCGAGCGAGCATATTGGCATCTCTCAGCGCATCGACAATGAAGACGAGCGCTTGCGGCTCAAAACTGAGCTTAGCAATCTGATGCAAACGGTCAATTTAAAAGGCGGCTTGATTGCCAGAACCGCTGCTGAGCGCGTTTTGGTGAGTAAGCTTGAGGAGGATATTTATTATCTGCTTCAGCTTTGGCGAACCATTTGCGCCCGCAGGATTGAAGTTAAGCCGCATCAAAGCTCAGCGCTCATTTACCAAGAGCTGTCTTTGCCGATGCGATCAATCCGCGATTTGGTTCATAGCGATACTGAAAAAGTAGTGGTGGACAATGCTCAGTTGTTTGAGCAGTTGCGTCATTTTGCTAAAGAGTTTGTGCCCTTTGTTTTTGATCGAATCGTTCATTATACCGCTGAGCCGCCGCTATTTGACGTTCACCGCGTTGAAGAGGACTTACGCGATGCCTTAAAGCGCCGCGTTGATTTAAAATCCGGCGGTTATCTCATCATCGACCAAACCGAAGCCATGACCACCATTGACGTCAATACTGGCTCCTTTGTTGGTGGCAGATCGCTTGAGGATACCGTTTATAAAACCAATTTGGAAGCCACCCACGCCATTGCCCGTCAGCTTAGGCTTCGCAATTTAGGCGGTATTATCATCCTTGATTTTATTGACATGCTTGAGCAAGAGCATAAAGATGACGTTCTGGCAAGCTTGCAAGAGCAGCTTGCCAAAGACTACGCCAAAACCAACATCACTCAAGTCAGCGAGCTTGGCTTGGTTGAGATGACCCGAAAGCGGACTCGCGAATCACTTGGTCAACAGCTTTGTGAACCATGTTCCACCTGTCAAGGTCGCGGCTTTGTCAAAACGGCTGAAACCGTTTGTTTTGAGATTTTCCGCGAAATTATGCGCTGCGCCCGAACCTATAACGCTCCTAAAAAATTTACCGTTGTTGCTCACGCCGCCGTTATTGATTTACTGCTCACCACGGAAGCAGATACCGTTGCTGACTTAGAATATCTGCTAGGTCGAGTCATTACTTTTGAAGTTGAAAATTTATATACCCAAGAACAATACGATATTGTCCTTGATTAATGAGTTGCAGTAATTTTATTGAAATTGACTGAAAATTTGGCAAAAAAAGCGCGATATTGTCTTTAAAAACATCAGTTAGCGCTAATATCGCCTTGCAATGATTTAAATTGTCTGTATAATACATCCCACTGAATTATCAGCGGGCAGCTATTATCTGCCGACGCTATGACAGCTAGAGCATCGTTTCTAGCACTATTTCACTTTGGCTTTGCTACCGTCCAATCTTAGGAGGGTCAGCGGGGCTTGACTATTTTGCTTTTAGCTTGCTACTGGTTCTATAAAGAACTTAAGCCGCCTGAAGTGAATTTTTAATCAATCGGCTTTTACTGCTTAAAGTAAAAGCACATATTAGGAGCTTGCTGGCATGGCTAACCAGAGAATCCGTATCCGACTTAAGTCTTTTGACCATCGTCTTATTGATCAGTCAGCTCAAGAGATCGTCGATACTGCTAAGCGCACCGGCGCACAAATTTGCGGTCCTGTACCGTTGCCGACCCGCATTGAGCGTTTTAACGTTCTAACCTCGCCACACGTCAACAAAGACGCTCGTGACCAATACGAAATCCGCACTCATAAACGCATGGTTGATATCGTTCAGCCAACCGACAAAACTGTTGATGCGTTAATGAAGCTTGATTTAGCAGCGGGCGTTGACGTTCAAATTGCTTTGGGTTAATCCACCTACCCAACCCATTAACAAAGATATAAAGAGGTTTAAAATGGCGATCGGTTTAGTCGGTAAAAAATGCGGCATGACCCGTATCTTCACTGAAGCAGGCGCTGCAATTCCTGTGACCGTGATCGAGGTCGATGCAAACCGCATTACTCAAGTAAAAACTCAAGATACAGATGGCTACCAAGCGATTCAAATCACCACCGGAACTCGTCGTGACAGCCGCGTGACCGCCGCTCAAAAAGGTCACTTTGCTAAAGCGGGCGTAAAAGCGGGCCGCGGTGTTTGGGAATTTCGCGTCAATGACAGCGAGCTTGAAGGTCGTGAGCTTGGCGGTGAGATCCTAGCTGACTTGTTTGAACAAGGTCAGATGGTAGATGTTACTGGTCAAAGCAAAGGTAAAGGCTTTCAAGGCGGCGTAAAACGTCATAACTTTAACACGCAAGACGCCACTCACGGTAACTCAGTATCTCACCGTGTGGTAGGTTCAACGGGTCAAAACCAGACGCCAGGTCGCGTGTTCAAAGGCAAAAAAATGCCAGGACAAATGGGTAATAAACAAGTTACCGTTCAAGGTCTTGAAGTGATCTCGGTTGATGCCGAAAAAGGATTATTGGTCATCAAGGGTGCCATCCCTGGTGCCAACGGTGGCGATGTCATCGTTCGTCCGTCAATCAAAGCCTAAGCAAGGGGATTAACGTGGATTTAAAAACAGTTACAGGTGCGGCGGTTGAACTTTCTGACACAGCATTTGGTCGTGAATTCAACGAAGCATTGGTGCATCAAGTGGTAACCGCATATCTTGCTGGTGCGCGCCAAGGTACTCGTGCTCAAAAAACCCGTGGCGAAGTTTCAGGCGGTGGCATCAAGCCATGGCGCCAAAAAGGAACAGGTCGCGCTCGTGCAGGCTCAATTCGTAGCCCAATCTGGCGTTCAGGTGGTCGCGCTTTTGCCGCCAAACCACAAGACTGGTCACAAAAAGTCAACCGTAAAATGTATCGTGGTGCCATGCAGTGCATCCTAGCCGAGCTTGTTCGTCAAGAGCGCCTAATTTTGGTTGAAGACATCAGCGTTTCTGCACCTAAAACCAAAGAGTTGATCGCAAAATTAAGTGAATTGAACGCCCCACGCGCGCTCATCGTCACCAAAGAAGTGGACGAAAACTTATATCTTGCTGCTCGCAACATCCCACACGTCAACGTTCTTGGAACGACAGAAGTGGATCCTGTGAGCTTGATCGCCTTTGATAAAGTGATCATGTCTGTTGACGCTGCGAAACAATTTGAGGAAGCACTAGCATGAACAACGCAAGACTTTATCAGGTCTTAAGAGGACCTGTATTCTCAGAAAAATCTCAAATGCTTGGCGACTCACTTGGTGTTCAAGTATTTAAAGTTGATGGTAACGCCACAAAGCGCGAAATCAAAAAAGCAGTTGAGTTGATGTTTGAAGGCGTTGAAGTGACTCGCGTAAACACTTTGAATGTTAAAGGTAAGACAAAGCGTTTTGGTAAAAGCATCGGCCGTCGTAACGACTATAAAAAAGCCTATGTTACCTTAAAAGCTGGTCAAGATGTACAAATGGCTGATGCTGGTGAAGACGTTGCAACTACGGCTTCTACTAGTGAAACAGCGAACAACGAATAAGGATAACAATCATGCCTATCGTAAAAGCAAAGCCAACATCACCAGGGCGTCGTTTTGTCGAAAAAGTGGTTCACCCACACCTTTACAAAGGTCGTCCTTTTGCCGCTCTTGTTGAGTCAAAAGGCAAATCAGGTGGTCGTAACAACAATGGTCGCATCACCACCCGTCACGTTGGCGGCGGTCATAAGCACCATTACCGTATCATCGATTTTAAACGCACCAAAGACAGCATTCCTGCCATTGTTGAGCGTATTGAATACGATCCAAACCGTACCGCTCATATTGCGCTACTAAAATATGCTGACGGCGAGCGCCGCTACATCATCGCTCCTAGAAAATTGGCTGTAGGCGATACGGTTCAATCAGGAGAAGGCTCACCAATCCGTCCAGGAAACTGTTTGCCACTTAAAAACATTCCACTTGGTACTGTGATCCATAACATTGAGCTTAAGATCGGTAAAGGTGCTCAAATGGCACGTTCAGCCGGCGCTGGCGTTCAGTTATTAGGTCGCGACGGTATCTATGCGATTTTAAGATTGCGTTCAGGTGAGACTCGCCGCGTTCACGTCAATTGCCGTGCGGTTATTGGTGAGGTTTCAAACAATGAAAACAACCTAAAATCACTTGGTAAAGCTGGTGCAGCGCGGTGGCGCGGCGTTCGTCCAACCGTTCGCGGTGTGGCAATGAACCCTGTTGATCATCCACATGGTGGTGGTGAAGGTCGTAACAAAGGTCGTCATCCAACCAGTCCTTGGGGTCAGAAGTCTAAAGGACTTAAAACACGCCATAATAAGCGTACTGACAGTATGATCATCCGTCGCCGTCGCGCCAAGAAATAAAGGAAAAATTTCATGCCTCGTTCATTGAAAAAAGGTCCATTCATAGACGCGCACTTGTTTGCCAAAGTTGAGAATGCTATTGATACCAACTCTCGCAAGCCTATTAAAACTTGGTCGCGCCGCTCCATGATTTTGCCACAAATGGTTGGCCTCACCTTATCTGTTCACAACGGTCGCACTCACGTGCCAGTTATCGTAAGCGAGCAGATGGTTGGTCATAAACTCGGTGAATTCGCCCCAACCCGCACTTACCGCGGTCACGGCGTTGACAAAAAAGCTAAGAGATAAGGTGCTCACCATGGAAGTAACTGCAAAATTGCGCGGTGCCGCCATCTCGGCACAAAAAGTTAGACTCGTTGCTGATGAAGTTCGTGGCAAATCAATCGAGCGTGCTTTGGATATTTTAACGTATAGCAATAAAAAAGGCGCGGTGTTCGTTAAGAAATGCCTTAACTCAGCCATCGCCAATGCCGAACATAACCACGGCTTAGATATTGATGATTTAAAAGTCTCAACCATCTATGTTGATGAAGGCATCACGCTAAAGCGTATCCTACCACGTGCAAAAGGTCGCGCTGACCGTATCAGCAAGCGTACCTGTCACATCACTATCAAGGTAGGAGAATAAGCTATGGGTCAAAAAGTTCACCCAATCGGAATTCGTCTTGGCGTTGTTAAAAAGCACAATGCAAACTGGTATGCTGATCCAAAACAGTATTCAGAGTATCTGATTAACGATCTTCAAGTTCGCGAATACCTTCGCAAAAAACTTGACGCTGCCATGATCAGCAGCATCGTTATCGAGCGCCCAACCGGAGCCGCTAAAATTACCATCGCCACCGCGCGACCTGGTATTGTTATCGGTAAAAAAGGCGAAGATATCGAAAAACTTCAAAAAGAATTGACCAAAATGATGGGTGTTCCCGCTCAGGTCAATATTGAAGAGATCACCTCTCCTGATCTTGACGCGCGTCTTGTGGCTGATGGCATTGCAAGTCAGCTTGAGCGCCGTGTGATGTTCCGCCGCGCTATGAAGCGTGCGGTTCAAAACAGCATGCGTTCAGGAGCGCAAGGCATTAAAGTTGAATTGTCTGGTCGTTTAGGCGGTGCTGAGATTGCACGAACTGAATGGTACCGTGAAGGTCGCGTACCTTTACATACCCTTCGCGCTGATATTGACTATGCATCAGTTCGTGCCGAAACAACTTATGGCACCATTGGGGTAAAAGTTTGGATTTTCCGCGGCGAAATTCTTGACGGAATGAACAGTGTTTATAATCCCGTTAAAGAAGAGCAGACCCGTGCGCCAAAACAACGCCGTGGTCGTGGAAACCGTCGAAACTCAGACAGAGGTTAAACTATGTTACAGCCAAAACGTACCAAGTTTCGTAAAATGCACAAAGGTCGTAACACAGGACTTGCCCATCGTGGAAGCACCGTTGCATTTGGACAAATTGGTCTAAAATCAGTGTCACGCGGTCGTATGACAGCGCGTCAAATCGAAGCGGCTCGTCGAACCATCACTCGCCGCATCAAGCGTGGTGGTAAAATCTGGATCCGTGTGTTCCCAGACAAACCGATCACCAACAAGCCTTTAGAAGTTCGTATGGGTAAAGGTAAAGGCCCGGTTGAATATTGGGTTTGCGAAATCAAGCCTGGTAAAGTACTTTATGAAATTGAAGGGGTATCAGAAGAGCTTGCTCGTGAAGCACTAACGCTTGCAGCCGCCAAACTTCCCTTTAAAACTACCATTGTTAAGCGGACGATAATGTAATGAAGATCAGTGAATTACGTGATAAATCAGTAGAAGAGCTGACCCAGTTACTTGATGAAAAGCAACTTGATGCTTTCCGTATTCGTATGGCAAAAGCAACTGGTCAGTTAGGAAGTACCCATGAAGTCAAAAGCAATCGTCGCTTGATTGCCAAGATTCAGACTTTGATTAACGAAAAACAAAGAGGCGACTCATGAGTGATAACAATCAAACCAACCAAGAGGTTGGCACACTGACCGGCCGTGTGGTCAGCGACAAGATGGATAAGTCGATCACCGTGTTGATTGAGCGTTTGGTTCGTCATCCTTTGTATGGCAAGCAGCTTCGCCGTTCTACTAAGATCAAAGCTCATGATGAGAACAACATCTGCCAACAAGGCGATCTTGTCCGAATCAAAGAAACGCGCCCAATCTCAAAAACCAAGTCTTGGACATTGGTGGATGTGGTTGAAAAAGCAGAAAAAATCTAAGAAAATTGCTTTAAAAGTTAGAAGCTGTTAAACTAACCGCCTTTTTAAGGTTGGCTGATTGCGCCAAGCAGATCTTACAAGTTAATTAGAACTTCAAGTTCTTTGGTTTAAGCCTTACGGGTTTAAACCGCTTGGCGGTCAGCGGCAGCAACTGGCTTTTATTGCTCACACGTTTGGAGTAACGCTATGATTCAGACAGAGTCAATGCTGGAAGTTGCAGACAATAGCGGTGCAAGACGCGTTCAGTGTATTAAAGTACTGGGCGGATCTCATCGTCGTTATGCATCAGTTGGCGATATCATTAAAGTAACGGTAAAAGAAGCCATTCCTCGCGGTCGTGTTAAAAAAGGCGACGTGATGAATGCGGTGGTTGTCCGTACCAAAAAAGGCGTTCGTCGTCCTGATGGTTCAGTCATTCGTTTTGATGACAATGCAGCTGTATTGTTGAACCAAAACAAAGCACCGATCGCAACTCGTATTTTTGGACCGGTAACTCGTGAACTACGTGGTGATCAGTTTATGAAAATTGTATCCTTAGCACCAGAAGTATTGTGAGGTAACCCATGGCTAAATTACGTAAAGGCGATTCAGTAATTGTGATTGCCGGCAAAGATAAAGGCAAGCAAGGCACAATTCTCGCGGTAAAAAATGACCGCGTAAAAGTTGAAGGCATCAACATTGTCACCAAACACCAAAAGCCTAATCAGGCAACTGGTACTGAAGGTGGTATCGTTAAGCAAGAAGCTTTTTTACATATTTCAAATGTCGCAATTTATAATGCGCAAACCCAAAAAGCAGATCGTATTGCTTACCAAATCAACGATGACGGCAAAAAATCTCGCGTTTATCGTTCATCTGGTGAAGCTGTGGCGACTGCGTAAAACACTAAGGGTGTAATGGTAATGGCAAGATTAAAATCTTTATATAACGATGAGTTAAAGCAGCAAATCAAATCTGAGCTTGGTCTTGAAAACGTAATGCAAGTACCAAAGATCACCAAAATCACCATCAATATGGGTGTTGGCGGCGCCGCTCAAGACAAAAAATTACTTGAAGGTGCACTATCAGACATGACCGCAATCGCCGGTCAAAAACCTGTCGTCACCAAAGCTCGTAAATCCGTTGCTGGTTTTAAAATTCGTGAAGAGTGGCCAATTGGCTGTAAAGTAACCCTGCGCGGTGAGCAAATGTACGAATTTTTAGATCGTCTCATTGCCATTGCAATTCCTCGTATTCGTGATTTCCGTGGTTTTTCTTCAAAAGCTTTTGACGGTCGTGGCAACTACTCACTTGGGATCAAAGAGCAAATCGTATTCCCTGAAGTAGACTTTGACAAGATTGATCGCATTCGTGGTATGGACGTGACAATCACCACATCCGCTCAAAATGATGATGAAGGTCGTGCGTTACTTAAAGCTTTCGGCTTCCCATTTAAATAAGGTAAAGACGTTATGGCAAAAAAGAGCATGATTAACCGCGAATTAAAACGCGAAAAAATGGTTGCTAAATACGCAGATAAGCGTGTGAAGCTAAAAGATATCATCGGCGATATGAACGCAAGTGATGAAGAGCGGATGGATGCGATGCTAGAGCTTCAAGCGCTACCACGCAACTCATCACCAGTTCGACTTCGCAACCGTTGTGGTCTCACCGGTCGTCCTCATGGTTACTTCCGTAAGTTTGGCTTATCACGCAACATGCTGCGTGAACGAGTCATGCAAGGCGATGTTCCTGGTGTTCGTAAAGCAAGCTGGTAAGGAGTAACTCATGAGTATGCAAGATACCGTTGCTGATATGCTAACCCGTATTCGTAACGCTCAAATGGCGAATAAAGTTTCTGTAGCAATGCCAAGCTCAAAGCTACGCAAATCAATCGCTGATTTATTAGTAAGTGAAGGCTACCTTCAAAGCGCTGAAGTTCAAGCTGAAGACAATGGTAAAGCGACTTTGTCAATTGAACTTAAGTACTATCAAGGTCGCCCTGTTATTGAAACCATTCAGCGCTATAGTCGCCCTGGTCTTCGTCAGTTCCGTGGTAAAGACGCCATTCCAAGCGTTAAGCAAGGTATGGGCGTCGCCATCGTTTCAACCAGCCAAGGCATTATGAGCGATCGTGCTGCAAGAGCTGCGGGTATTGGTGGCGAAATCGTCGCTTTTGTTGCTTAATTTTTTTAAGCTTCAGCCCTTATTTAGGCTTATCCCATTTTTTCTTTGAAAAAGTGGGATAATTGCTAAATAATCGCAAAAAAATTATCAAGATATAAATAATTCGTTTATAATACTTGAGCTAAAAAAGCTGCTGATATTTTGGCAGCTAATAATGAGAAGCTATGCTAAACTAGCAGGTTTTTAACTTGTTAGTTTTTTCGCTAATATAAGCAAGTCAAATTTTTAAGGAATATTCCTATGTCTCGTGTGGCTAAAGCCCCAGTGACGCTGCCAAATGGCGTAAGCGTTACTTTGAACGATCGGCAGGTCGAAGTTAAAGGCAAAAATGGTAATATGTCTTTACGCCTGCATGATTTGGTCGAGCTGAAACAGGAAGATGATGCTATTATCCTCACCCCTTCAGACGATTCAAAAGATGCGATGATGTACACCGGTACCATGCGTTCACTAATCAATAATTTGGTAGTGGGCGTAAGCGAAGGTTTTGAAAGACGCCTTCAGCTTATTGGTGTTGGTTACCGCGCTCAAGCCGCAGGCAACAAAGTAACGCTAAACGTTGGTTACTCGCATCCTGTTGAATACATTCTTCCTGAAGGCGTTTCTGCTGAAACCCCGTCACAAACTGAAATTGTCTTAAAATCAAATGACAAACAGCAGCTTGGTCAGGCAGCAGCGAACATCCGTGCGTTTCGTCCACCAGAGCCTTATAAAGGCAAAGGTATTCGTTACAGTGATGAGCACGTGGTTCGCAAAGAAGCTAAGAAAAAATAAGGTGAGTTGATATGTTTGATAAAAAAGCAGCTCGTCTGCGTCGAGCTAAAAAAACCCGTGCCCATATCCGTCACCTAGGCGTTCATCGCTTGACGGTTAACCGTACCCCAAAACACATCTATGCCCAGATTATCTCTCCAACTGGTGGTGAAGTGATCGCTCAAGCATCTACCTTAGATGGTAGCTTGCGTTCAGGCGCAACTGGTAATGCTGATGCTGCAACTTCAGTCGGTCAATTGATCGCTGAGCGTGCTAAAGCTGCCGGAATCACCAAAGTGGCCTTTGATCGTAGTGGCTTTAAATATCATGGCCGAGTAAAAGCGCTAGCAGAAGCGGCTCGTGAAAATGGATTGGAGTTTTAATCATGGCTAGAAATGATAAAAATGATAGAACTGAGCAAACAGACGGCTTAGTTGAGCGCTTAGTGACCGTTGATCGTGTTGCAAAAGTAGTTAAAGGTGGTCGTATTTTCTCATTTACTGCGCTAACCGTTGTTGGTGATGGTAATGGTCGCGTTGGTTTCGGTCGTGGTAAAGCCCGTGAAGTTCCAGCCGCGATTCAAAAAGCTCTAGAAGCTGCCAAACGCAATATGATCACTGTTGAATTGAACGATGCCACTTTGTATCACCCAATTAAAGCTCGTCATGGTGCCAGTAAAGTATACATGCAGCCAGCTTCTGAAGGTACTGGCGTTATCGCTGGTGGCGCGATGCGAGCTGTGTTAGAAGTTGCTGGGGTTAAAGATGTTTTAACCAAATGCTATGGCTCTACCAATACCGCAAACGTCGTTCGTGCAACCTTTAACGGTCTTCGCGACATGTCAACTCCTGAGAAGATGGCAGCAAAACGTGGTAAAACTGTAGAAGAAATTTTGGGCTAACTTTAAGTAGGTGAGTTACGATGAAAACAATGAAAGTCACTCAATTTAAATCGGGAGCCCATCGCCTCAAAAGCCACAAAGCGTGCTTGAAAGGATTGGGACTGCGCCGTATCGGTCATACTGTTGAAGTAGAAGACACGCCATCTACCCGTGGAATGGTCAATCGCATCAACTACATGGTAAAAGTGGAGGAAGCGTAATGGGACTTCGATTAAATGAATTATCACCAGGCGTTGGCGCGAAAAAAACTGCCCATCGCCGTGGTCGTGGTATCGGTTCAGGACTTGGTAAAACTGGCGGCCGCGGGGTCAAAGGTCAAAAGTCACGTTCAGGATCAAGCATCGGTGCAGGATTTGAAGGTGGTCAAATGCCACTTTACCGCCGCGTTCCTAAGTTTGGCTTTACCAGCAAAATGGCAATGACGACTGCTGAAGTTCGTTTGTCTGAGCTTAACAAAGTAGACGGCGATGTTGTAAGTCTTGAAAGCTTAAAAGCGGCTAACATCATCCGTCATGATATGAAACGCGTTCGCATTATCTTGTCAGGTGACGTGACAAAAGCTTTCACCTTTAAAGGTGTTAAAGTAACCAAAGGTGCTAAACAAGCGATCGAAGCTGCTGGTGGCAGCATCGAGGAGTAAATCGTGGCTAAACAATCAATGTCCTCATCAGGAATTCCGCTCAATCCCATCGCATTCATTCGTAAATATGATGAGCTTTGGTCGCGGTTGTTATTTTTAATTGGCGCATTGATTGTTTATCGCTTAGGGTCGCATATTCCGGTTCCTGGAATCAATCCGGTTAATCTGGCAGAATTATTTTCGCGCAACGAAAACACCATCTTGAGCATGTTTAATATGTTCTCAGGAGGCGCGCTTGAGCGAATGTCGATTATGGCGCTTGGCATCATGCCTTATATTTCAGCGTCAATTATTGTTCAGATGATGTCGGCTGTCTTGCCTTCACTTGAAGCTTTGAAAAAAGAAGGTGAAGCAGGTCGGCGTAAGATTAACAAGTATACGCGCCAAGGAACGCTGGCATTGGCATTGGTACAGTCTTTTGGAATGTGTGCTGGGCTAATCAGTCAAAACTTGACGCTATCCTCAGGGTTGACCTTTTATATTCCAGCAGTGACCTCATTGGTTGCTGGCGCCATGTTTTTGATGTGGCTTGGTGAACAGATCACTGAGCGCGGCGTTGGTAATGGCATTTCAATGCTGATCTTTGCCAGTATTGTTGCCGGAACTCCGGGGATTATTTCGCAATCTATTGAGCAGGTCAATCAGGGTCAATTAAATCTGATTGTACTGTTCATTTTTGTGGTATTAGGCGTTGCCGTTACTGCAGGGATTGTTTATATCGAGCGCGCTCAGCGCCGAGTTCCAGTAAATTATGCTCAAAAACAGCAGCAGGGTCGGAAGATATATGCCCAGCAGCAATCGCATTTACCACTTAAAATTAATATGGCTGGGGTCATTCCTGCTATTTTTGCTAGCTCTTTATTACTGTTTCCTGCAAGTTTGGGACAGTGGGTGGGTCAGTCTAATGACCCGACCATGATTCAAAAGATTTTGCAAAATATGGCATTGGTATTGTCACCTGGTCAACCTTTATATTTGATTTTATTTGGCGCTATGATTATCTTCTTTTGCTATTTTTATACGGCATTGGTTTTTAGTCCGCGCGAAGTTGCTGAAAACCTTAAACGAAGCGGCGCTTATATTCCAGGAATTCGTCCCGGACAACAAACTCAGCGTTATCTTGATCATGTTTTAAATCGGCTAACCTTTATTGGAGCGATTTACATGACGGTGATTTGTTTAATGCCAATGATTATTCAGTCCTCATTTGGAGTGCCATTTCATCTTGGTGGAACTTCACTACTTATTATGGTCGTGGTAGTAATGGACTTTATTTCTCAAATCCAAGCGCATTTGATGACTCACCAATACCATGATCAAACGTTAATTCAGTCGCCCTCACAATCATAATTAGGTTGTTGGGAACCATTTTTAGGAGCATGCGATGAAAGTTCAAGCATCAGTTAAGAAAATCTGTGGTAGCTGCAAAATCGTTCGCCGTAAAGGTCGCGTTCATGTGATCTGCACTGCAGAACCACGCCATAAGCAGCGTCAAGGTTAATTTAATAATTAATACTTGAAAAATAACGGCGGATAAGATATTATCCGCCACTTGCCGTAGTTCATACGTAATTTATTTTAAAGAAATTAAATTATTTCTATGAACCGCAATAAATCTGAAAAACAAAAATTTAACCTTTGTTTTTCTTTAATGGAGAATAAGCAATGGCTCGTATTGCCGGTGTCAACATTCCGGACAACAAGCACGCTGTGATCTCATTGACTTACATCTTTGGTATTGGCCGCACTACTGCTCAAAAAATTCTTGAAGCCGTAAACATTGCACCAACCACTAAGATCAGTCAACTTGACGATACTCAGTTAGATGCTGTCCGTGCAGAAGTTGCCAACTATGCGACCGAAGGTGATCTTCGTCGTGAAGTGTCAATGAATATTAAGCGTTTGGTCGATTTAGGCTGCTACCGTGGCATCCGCCATCGTCGTAACTTGCCTGTTAATGGTCAGCGTACGAAAACCAATGCGCGAACTCGTAAGGGTCCTCGCCGCGCAATTAAAAAATAATTAACTTAGGAAGCTAAAAGATGGCTAAAGACACTCGCAGTCGCAAGAAAGTGACGCGTCGTTCAGTATCGGAGGGCGTAGCCCATATCCATGCGTCTTTTAATAACACCATTGTTACGATTACCGATCGCCAAGGTAATGCATTGGCTTGGGCCACTTCAGGTGGACAAGGCTTCCGTGGTTCACGCAAATCTACCCCATTTGCCGCTCAGGTGGCAGCTGAAGTTGCTGGTAAAGCCGCTCAAGAATATGGTGTGAAGAATGTTGATGTTTTGGTCAAAGGACCAGGGCCAGGTCGTGAGTCTGCGGTAAGAGCTCTTGGAGCATTGGGATATAAAATCAACAGCATCTCCGATGTAACTCCAATCCCACACAATGGTTGCCGCCCGCCTAAAAAGCGCCGCGTCTAAGATTTCAGACGAAGCTTTTTATCCCAAAAGCTTAAGGAGACATTTCAATGGCCCGTTATATTGGACCAAAACTCAAGTTATCACGCCGCGAAGGTACTGATTTAGGTCTTAAATCAGGTGTTAAACCTTATGACGTGAAAACCAAAAAAGCTGGTCGTGCGCCAGGACAACATGGCACCAGCCGCAATAAAACGTCAGAATACGCGTTGCAGCTTCGTGAAAAACAAAAAGTGAAGCGCATGTATGGCGTTCTTGAGCGTCAATTTGCCAATTACTATAAAGAAGCCGCTCGTAAACGTGGCGCAACGGGTGAAAACCTTCTTGCGATGCTTGAAAGCCGCTTAGATAACGTTGTTTATCGTATGGGCTTTGGCTCAACTCGCGCTGAAGCGCGTCAGCTTGTAAGCCACCGTGCTATCATGCTTAAAAAAGCTGGCCGTGATGAGTTTGTTCGCGTAAACATTCCATCAATTCAGCTTCAAGATGGGGATGTGATTGCCGTTCAAGAAAAATCTCGTGAACAGCTTCGAATCAAAAACGCCGTTGAGCTTGCTTCTCAGCGCGGAATCCCTGAATGGCTAGACGTTGATCATAGCAAACTCCAAGGTACGTTTAAGCAAGCGCCTGAACGCATTGATTTGCCAGCTGAAATCAACGAAAGCTTGATTGTTGAGCTTTACTCTAAGTAATAGTTATTTGCTGTTACAACTGAGGTTAAGACCAATAACGCAATTGCGTTTATTAAACCAGTTAAATAATTCGAGGTGACACCATGATGCTAAATGCAACTGAGTTTCTAACGCCAAATGCCATTAACGTGGATACGGTTAACGAAACGATTGCGAAAGTCACACTCGAACCGTTAGAGCGCGGCTTTGGTCATACCCTAGGAAATGCCCTTCGCCGCATCTTATTATCTTCATTACCAGGCGCAGCTGTCATTGAAGCTGAGATTGATGGGGTTAACCATGAATACTCAACGCTTGAGGGATTGCAAGAAGACGTTCTTGACTTGCTTTTAAACTTAAAAGGCTTGGCAATTACTTTGCATGATCAAAATGAAGTATTTTTGACCTTAGATAAACAAGGTCCAGGCACGATTACTGCTGCAGACATTGCGCTGCCGCATAATGTGGACATCGCCAATCCTGATTTGGTGCTTGGAACATTAAGCGAGCGCGGTCATTTAAAAATGCGCCTGCGAGTGGTAATGGGTCGTGGATATGAGCCTGCAAATCAGCGCCGTGAAGATGGTGACACCAAAGCAATTGGTCGCTTAAAGCTTGATGCAAGCTTTAGCCCCGTGCTTCGTGTTGCTTATCAGGTTGAGAACGCTCGTGTTGAACAGCGTACCGATCTTGATCGTCTTATCATTGAGCTTGAAACCAATGGCACAATTGATCCAGAAGAAGCAATTCGAAAAGCTGCCACTATTTTACAACAACAGATTTCTATCTTTGTTGACTTAGAAGCTGAAGAAGCGCCTGAGCCTGTGAAAGAAAAAGAAGAGGTCGATCCGGTGCTTTTGCGCCCTGTGGACGATCTTGAACTAACGGTTCGCTCAGCCAACTGCTTGAAAGCTGAAAACATTTACTATATCGGTGATTTGGTGCAACGTTCAGAGACTGAACTCTTAAAAACCCCAAATCTTGGTAAGAAATCATTGACTGAAATTAAAGACGTTCTGGCTTCTAAAGATTTAGAGCTTGGCATGCGTCTTGATAATTGGCCTCCTGCCGATTTGCGTGTTGATGACCGTTTTTCTTATCGTAGCCGTTAAACTTTAAGGATATTTGACCATGCGCCATCGTAAGAGTGGAGTCAAGCTGGGTCGTACCAGCAGTCATCGTAAGGCAATGTTCCAGAACATGACCAACTCACTGTTTGAGCATGAACTGATTAAAACCACGTTGCCAAAAGCTAAAGAATTGCGCCGCGTTGCCGAGCCATTAATCACTTTAGCAAAAGAAGATAGCGTTGCAAATCGTCGTTTGGCATTTAGCCGGATGCGTAGCAAAGCTATGGTTGGTAAGTTATTTGGTACATTAGGACCCCGTTATCAAACTCGTCCAGGTGGCTACCTTCGCATTGTAAAATGCGGCTACCGTGATGGTGATAATGCGCCGATGGCTTATGTAGAATTGGTTGATCGCGACTAATTTTATAAAGGCTTAAGCTAAAAAAGCTCCAATTGATTTGGAGCTTTTTTTATGGCTAATGTTAACTATCAAACTATTACTAGCTAAATCATCAATGAATCCACGTTTGCCGCGCCTTGACGAATGATTTTAGGCGAGCTTTCAGTCATATCTACAATGGTGGTCAGCTTAGTTGTTTGAATGCCTGCATTGATTAAGCCGTCAATTTGATTGCTAAGCGCCTCTTCAATATCAAATGGATCATCAAGAATTTGGCTTTGATCAGGCAGAATCAATGAGCTGGCTAAAATAGGCTCATCCATAGCTTCTAATAGAGCTTGAGCAATGGGGTTACTTGGAACACGAATACCGATGGTTTTTTTCTTGGGATGAGCAAGCTTTTTGGGGACGTCACGCGTTGCTGTTAAAATA